>Ga0114931_10004655_pt1 | contig 17098 bp, 29 predicted proteins | sample 2SBtaG_FD_89579 | JGI IMG/M metagenome (GOLD analysis project Ga0114931, IMG submission 89579) | Deep subsurface microbial communities from Kolumbo volcano to uncover new lineages of life (NeLLi) - 2SBTROV14_V59a metaG | ecosystem: Environmental > Aquatic > Marine > Volcanic | place: Kolumbo...
ATGATGCAATCCCGGATCTCCCACCCGGCGTCCTCGATCGCGCACATGAGCCTGTGATATGTACGCGTACCACCGAACGCAAGCATGTGCGCACCGGGCTTAGCGACACGCAGGGCTTCGCGCCAGAACGGAATCCCGGCTATCCCGTGATCCCAGTCCTTGCCCATGAACTCCAGCCCGTAGGGCGGGTCCGTAACGATCGCATCGACGCTATCCGCGTCCATGCCGCGCATGACCTTGATGCAATCGCCGTGGTGGACAACGGCGGACGGGCCGCTCATCCCGTACCCCCCGCCGCAGCCCGGGTTGGGTCGGCTACTCCGGAGGCTCCGCCCCGCGCCATCACTCCCCACCCCCCGATCCGGGGATCCACACCCACCCGAGCCCGTCGGGCGTCCGGTAGAACCGGAAGTCGCTGGCGAGCACCGCAGCCGATCTCGTCGCGCCGTCTACCCCCGTGTCCCGGACCCACCGCCCCCCCCTCGATACGGCCAGCGACAGTCTCCGCCTGAGTTCCAGTATCTCACGGCCCGCCTTATGCAGCCTCGCCATCGCCACGTCCGCCGCCTGCCCATTGAGGGACGCCACGGATGTCCGGTCCAGATACCGCTGTAGCGCCCTCACCGATTCGGCCGCCCTGTCCGCCGCGCTTGCTCCCGCCGACATCGTTCGCTCCCGTCCGGGCACGCCCGAATCCTAACCCACTGCCACATCGAACAGGTCCACGTCGGACAGCGCCGACACGATCCGAGTACTCCCGCCCGCCGCCGGGACGGCCATCAGCGTGTGCCGCTCAACCCAGTAAACGTCCGCCCCCTTCACCGCTATTCCAACCGTCCGGGGGAGCCGCCTCCCCACTACTAACGGGATCCTCCCCGACCCGTCCGCCGCGGCCGCCCTCTCAATCAGCCCCACCTCCGGGCTGGCCCAGAACAGGGTCGGGGTTCCGCCCGCCTGCCACGCCATCCCCGCGAAGAAGGGGAACTTGTCCTCCACGCGCGCCTGCGCGCGCGTCTTGAGGATCGGCCCGTGGCCTACGCGGTCCCGGTGCAGGGTGTTCCCGTCTACCAACGTTGTAACTCCGGTCCCGTCCAGCGCGGCCCCCCGAAGCAGCATCGGCCTCTCGTCGCTCCAATAGATCGACGTGCCGTCCGTCGCCAGACCGAACAGGCCGATCCCCCCCGAGCCCCCATTTACAACCCGAGTCGGGGCCGCCCCGTTGTCGGACCGGAACACCCCGTCGTGCATCAGGTCCGTCCAGAAGATCGTCGTGCCCGCCACGGCCAACTGCTGCGGCAGGGACTCCCCAAGGTCCAGCACGAGCGAGGGACTCCCCCCCGCGAGCGCTACCTTGTAGATCGCGTGCCCCGTTGAGATCGCCGAGATGAAGTAGAGGTCGGCCCCGGAGATCGACAGGCCGGTCGGTGCCAGCGTCGCGTCGTCAACAAGGACCGTCCTGCCCGAGTCGAGCAGGCCCGGATCACTTGCCGCCGTGTCGATTGAAATGATCTTCCCCTCCGACGGCACGCTGATAACCGCTTGAGACATTTCGTCCTACCCCATGCCCGCCCTACAGGTCCGCCTCAACGTCGAAGTACGTCGCGCCGATCCCGTGGTGGAGCAGGGATACGGCGCGGGTCGCCGGATCATAGGACCGGATGCAGGCCCCGTCCGAGTAGTAGAGCGACGCCCCCCCGGGCGAGAGGCCGCCGGGCATCGCAAGGCCCCGCTCAATGTCGAAGATCGCGCCCGTCCCGTCCAAGTCGATCGACCGCAACTTCACGTCCGCCATCGTAATCCGCGACTTGAGCCCCTGGTGGATCGCGCCGTTCCCCCGATCGAACCAGTAGACCCGCGTACCCAGCACCGCCACGTTCCCGTATGGGAAGAACGTGGACGGGCCGAAGGCGTCCTCGAAGAAGATCACCACGTTGTCCTCGGCCGAGACGGGATCGAACTGGCGACTGTTGACAACGACCTCTAGGTTCGTCCCGTCGTGGTCGGCGCGGAATACCTTGGCCGCGTGCCCGTCGCTCCAGTACACCTTTCCGGCCGACTCGTGGACGCCGAACAGCATCGCCCCGGGGAGCCGCTTGTACCGGCTTGCGATCCGCGTCGCGGCCCACTGCCCGATCGGGGCCCGGTAGATGGAGTCCGTCCGGCTGCCCACAAAGAACACGTCCCCGCCCCCGGCGGCCACGTCGAAGATCACCTCGTTCGGCATTGTAAGAACTTCGGACGGGCTGGACGCCAGATCCCCGCTCCCGTCTACCGTCGCGGCCCACAGGCTCGACGCTACGGGGCCGTAGGACGCCCACACAAGCGTCTGGCCGTCTATGGCTATGCCCGTGGGGGTGCCGCTCGGATCGCTCCACAGGGCCGCCACGGCCCCCGTAGCGGGGTCGAGGTAGCCGACCGCCATCGTAGTCTGATCGGTCCAATAGACCTTCCCGACCATTTCCCGGACTCCAATCGTGACAGGTTGTCACGATCCAACCCTACCGGGGGGCCGTCAGCGCACGGGCCGCCGCGTCCCGTACCGCCCCCACGGGGTCCAGCAGGAGCGCCACCACGCGCCACCGGAACCCCGGGTCGGCGAGCAGCCCGGCGTCGTAGACGGCGTGGATCGCCGTCACCCGCACCCGCCACGACCTCCCGTCGTCGAGCGCGAGTCTCAGGTTCTCGTAGATCCGGTCGGCCTCGGCCGCCGGTACGGTATCGAGCCCCACCGCGTACCCCATCAGCACGACGGCCCACCGGAGTATGTGCTGATCGACCGGCTGCGCGTAGAGCCAGTCGAGGTAGTGGAGTTCGGACGGGCCGATCGAGGCGTCGTCAAACGTGGGGCCGGAGAGGAAGTCGATCATCCCGTCCTCGGGTATCGCCCGGTACCCGTCCAGAGTCGCGTCGGGGCTATACAGCCCATCACACTCGTCCTGGCACCCGACCTGATCCGTACAGTCCGAGCAGCAGAGGTAGCACGCCCGCGTCGTGTGCTTCGACGAGCACCCGAGGCGGGCGTAGCACTCCGCCCCCGTCTCGGCCGCGAGCACACCCCCGGGGGGAGTACCAACCGGCTGCCCCGCCGCCGCCACCGAAGCGAATACTGCCGCTGCCATCAGAAACATGATGCACCCCTTTTGCTCTCGTGGTTCTCGCGTCAATCGCCTACGCCACCGTCCGCGTCCTCCTCACCGATCGAGCACGCGGCCATTATGTAGCCCTCGATCACCTCCGTCGTAACCTCCCGGTCCACCGTAATACTCTCCCCGCCGTCTACGATCCCCGCTCGCCTGACTATCTCACGCACCGCTTCCTCGGCTATGGCACGAATCCGTACAGAGTCCATCGGCCGCCTCCATGCCCGCCATGAAGTCCGCAGCATACCCCGACCCGCTCGCCCCCGCAATCGCTCCCACTACATTCTGGTACGTCCCGGCTACCGTTGGCCCCCAATCGACCAGAACGCAACGGGGGAGGATGTCGGCACACTCGCAGAACCGCTCCGCTACCCCGGCATGGTACCCATCCCCCCGGACCTCAATCCTGTCGGTCAGCCCCCGGGACTCCCTCCCCCGGGGGTTGAGAATGATCGTCAGGTCGGGCCTGCAATCGCCGAGCAGCCGCGAGTCCAAGTCGGCGATGAGGTCCATAGCATCGGCACAGACTCCCTGATACGCGAGGGTCGATGTCGTCCACCGCTCGCAAACGACGGCTGTACCGGCCGCAATCGTCGGCTTGATAACCTTCTCCGCGTGCTCTACCCGCGCGGCCATGAACAGCAGCACGTCGGCAGTATTCCCCATGTCGGCGCGCATCGACAGGAGGCTCTCTCGGATCTGCTCCCCGAGCCACGTCCCCCCCGGCTCCCTCGTTGTAACAACCGAGTGCCCGCCCCGCTCAATCCCACACCGCAGCATGGACGCGATGGTCGTCTTACCGCACCCGTCTACCCCATCGACCACGACGAACTTCCCCGCCAAGGAGTCTAGTGGTCCCGTACCGCTCACTGCCAAACCCTTTCGACCATCAGCATACCACACGCGACCAGCAGCGCCAAGGCCACGGCGGCCAGCCTTACCACAAGGCGGATAATCGGACGGGCGTCGTCAACCGGGGCCGGGGGGGACCGCATAACAATGGCCGCGCAGACACGGTACGCCACTGCGATCGCTGCAAACGGAAACGCGAACAGGGCCACAATCAGAACGTCACGACCGCCCATCACCACTACTCCATCGGGTCGTCCATCACAGCGTTCATGCGTCGGATGTAGGCCATCGCCGCCGCGCACGCGGCCCTCGCCGGATTATCCGAGGACTGGTACGGGATGGATAGCATCGTCGCGTCGTCCTCCGCAACAAAGGACGCGCCGTACACGCCGTCGTGGCCGTACCGCATCACAAGCCGGAGCCCCATCTCGGCCATCGCGGGCACCACGTCCATCACTACGGCGTCCATGCTGCCGATGTAGTCCGGTACGGGCGTTACCGTCCCCCGCCCCCTCGGGTGCTTCCCCAGCACGAGCCCCCCGCCGCCGCTCGCCCTCATCGCGCTGGGCGCGTGGGGATCGACCGCAAGGGGCAACTGCTGGACCCCCACGTCCACCCACCCGATCGCCTCGGCGACCCGCACCACAGTATCCAGATCGTTCGGGTTCATCGCCATCCTCGGCTCCATCCCCGAGTCACGCCCGGAGCGTTCGGCCCCCACTCGCGTACTCCCTCACACGCCCCCACTTATCCTCCCACTCCCGCTGCTCCCTTTGATTCTCGTGAATCACCGGGGGGGCCGACGCCCCCGACGCCAACGCGGCTACCTCGGCCCGCGTCAGCCTGACAGACTCGACCTCGTACTCCCGCCAAGCCTCAAACGTAAACGGGAACAGCGGCGCGATCAGGTCGTGGACCGCGTTGGCGTACTGACGGATCTCCCACTGCGCGTGCCGGTCCATCCGCAGGGCGAGGAAGTGTAGTACGTTCCTCAGATCACATTTCCAGTACCACTGCGTGTAAACGTTCACGGGCAGACCGAGCCTCGCCAGTTCCCTCGCTACGTTGTCGCCGGTAAACACGGTGTAGTCGGCGTGCTGGCGCGCACTCGACGACTCCAACCACGACCGAAACCGCCCGGCCACGTCGGCGTCCAGCGCATCGTCCCGGCCCTGCCTGTTCGCCCTCGACTGCCCGCCGATCACGCCCCGCCGAGGGATGTAGAAGTGGTCGGGGAGTTCGGAGTACCTCGCCGAGACCTCGTTGAGGTGCGCCGCCCTATGCCTGACCCACTGGCGGGCGACGAAGATCGGCATAGAAACGTGGAACTTGACCTCGGCCTGCTCGAACGGGCTCATGTGCCCGTGCCGCATGAGGTAGCGGATCAGTACCCGGTCGTCCCCGGGAGCCTTGGTCCCCCCCGCACGCGACACCCTCGCGGCCTGCACGATCGCCGAGTCGCCCAGCGGGGACTCCCCCCCGGCCCCCGCAACGGGGACCATCCGGGGCATGACATCGACCAGAGCGACGAACCCGTACTCGTCGAGTACGGGGATCTCCACCCGGCCCAGCCCGAGCATGATGTCCGCCCGCTCCCCTTCCGGCGACAGGCACCTTGCGGATTCCGGCCACAGCCCGTTGCTCACGCCGCCGCCCTCCTGTCACCGGCCATGCGCCGCACTATCGCCCCCACGTCCCGCCCGACCGACGCGAGCCCCGCCGACCTCACCTCCGAGTCGTCCGTGAAGTAGTTAGCCATCGCCCGGAAGTCGCGCCAGCCGGATCCGGTAGACGGTACCACCCCCGAGATGCACCCGACCCGGGGGGCCGATACCAGTTCCAGAGTACCCGGCAGGACCGTCGGCATACGGGGGATGTCGGACCGGAGCAGGGCCGTAGCCTCAAGGGTGGGTAACAGCATCCCCCGGTTCATCTCATCGGTCTCGTAATCCCCCCGCGGCCCGCGGTAGAGCGTGCCCCACGGCGCGACGTAGAACACGGCGTCCAGAACGCCCCACTCCCCCGGGAACCGAACGTCGTGGACGACGTTGATCCTGCCCGGCCGGTCGTTTGTGGCGACGAAGTTCTCGACGAACCAATCGGGCTCGGACGCCCGGATCGTCTCGCCCAACCGCTCCGCTACAGCGCGGAACAGGTCGGGGGATCGGCCCCGGTCGATCCCCATCGCCCCGATCCCCCTGCGAAGGGGATCGGCAAACCCGACCAAGCGGACCCCATCGGCGGAGTACCCCTCGGGGGGCGACTCCCGGAGCGCGCTTACGGCCGCGCGGGCGGCCGTCGTCTTGCCCGCGCCCGCAACGCCCGCGAACCCGATGGAGATGGGCGCCGCCCGCTGATGCTCCCCGCAGTCCATGATCGTCCCTTCGCCTGCTGCCGCCACTACGTCGCGTCCAGAGTCGTCGATGATCGCACCCCATTGCTGTCTACCGCCAGAACCAAGCGGTCCGTCGAGTCCGCCTGGTCCCGGAAGGCGATCGACCCGCCCGCCCCGATGCTCGCCTTGCCCGCGTGGGACGCGAGGATGATCCTCAGCGCCTCGTCCACCCGCAGCGCGTCAACGTCCTCGATGCGGAACTCGTCCGCGATAACGCTGCTCGTAATCCCGCCCACAACAACCGTCACCACCACGACAACCTGATCCCCGTTGGCGTACGCGGCGGGGATAACCCCCGTGTAGCGGTAGTGCCCCGCCGCCGAGCCGGACACAAGGGCGACACTCCCCGACCAAGCGGCAGCGTCGTCCGCCCCGCCCTCCCTGAAAACCTTGACGGTGGGCAGACTATCAGCAGCCACGTCCGCGCCGGTCGCGCTGTGAGTCGTAAAGTCCAGCCGGTACGTCTCGCCCGCTTTCCACGCCCTATTCGATGCCATCGGAGCCTCCCGACGGGCCCTGCCCGCGTGGGTTGTCCATCAATAATCCCATCATACGCCCCCAGCCCTACCCGTGGTCCGCCGCCGACCCCCACGCCTTGACATCGCGGACGTACTCCGGCGAGTCGGCCCCGGGCCGGTACACCATCGCAGACCCGTCCGCACAGTTCCACACCACAGCGCCCCCGTCGCCGGTCCACCGCCCGTCGCGCCAACTCGGCAGGCCCAGCGTCACCTCACCCGTACCCGGCGGTGAGCACACCATTACCAGGCTGTAAGCGTCGCCCCCGTAGTGGTCCACACAAACGTACACCAGCAGGGCCGCCGCCGCACACACGTCGGACCTGTCGGCCCGCATTCTTGCTACAACCGTACAACCGCCCGCCCCAAGCCACGATAGGTCGGCGCCCGTCCCGACCTCCCTACGCACCGTCCGCGGCGAGTCCCACAATACCGCAGCCCGCCGGACCAACCCAGCGGCGTCGCCCCCGTCCCGACAGAGGTGAACGCCCACGGGTGCCCAATCCCGCCCGTTGCACACGAACAGGTCCGCCCGAACGGGTGCCCGAGACGTAATGGGGTCGTCGCGGGTCATTCGCCGTAGATCCGTTCCAGTCCCGGGCCGATCGTATGCTCGCAGACGGCGATCGCGTTCGCGGTCAACTTCCTGGACCAGCAGCCCCGGGCGCGAGACCAGTTGAACCCGTGGCGTCGCATCAACTCGGTCGCGTCGGCGTTCTTCTTGGGTGTGCGGACGAGTACCCGCCCGGCGTCCGGGTCGTGCTCCACAACTACCCTGCCGTACTTGGTCTCGCTCGCGGGGTCTCGGCCCTCGCGGGGCAGGGCCCCCACGCCTACCAGTCGCCGCTTGAGGCGGCGGGCCTCCGCGCCCACTATGGCAATCGCGTAGGACTCGAACGGCTGGTGCCCCTGCCCGTACTTACACCTCACAAGCATCTCCAGCCGAACCCTCTCGATGTCGATACCCGCGGGCCCGCCGGGGCTCTCGCTTGCGATGTGATCGGCAACCCGACCCCACCCGGCGATGTCGTCGGGGGACGGCCTGCCACACGCGCGCCACACCGCGTTCAGGGCCTTCATCGAAGCCCGCCCCGACTCTACCGCCGCAATCTTCGCCCGGATCTTCTCCGCAGCATCGGGGTCGTCGGAGTCGATCGCCGACCGGCGGAGGCTCGACTCCGCGAGGGCCGCCGCCCGCTTCGCGGCGTCGTCCAACTCGATCGCCTTCCGCATCTTGCGATCGTGGCGATCAATCGCGTTCCGGTGCCGCCGCTCGGAGTGGTGCCCGACAAGGATCGGCTGCCCGGGCGGGATGCCCCGAATCGCCGCTTCCGCCTCCGAATACGCCCTGTCGGACCCCCTAGCAAGTTTCGCCGCGCGGTTCCCCAGCCGCTCAACCCGGTCGGCCCTGCGATCCTCATAGTTGCTCATGGATGCTCCCCTTGGCTCGATCCCACCGGAACCGGACAACATCGAAGTGTCCGGCAACGCCCCGCCACTGACTTATCCCGTAGCCCCGATCGTCGGGCTTGAACACCACGCCCTTGGCCCTCCACCGACGGATCAGCATTGCAGCCTCGTCGCGGCTGACCCACTCGATGCCAGCGAACATCGACGGCTGGTAGAGCACCCTCGGTGCCTCGGGAGTCTCAGTATTCGTCGGCCCCGCCATCACTCGCCCCCCTCGTCCCACGTCCCGGATGCGAGCAGGCCCGCCAACCGCTCGAACTCGTCCCGATCCCCCGCGGATGCGATCATCCAGTCGATGAAGGCGTCGTACCAAGTGATCCGGTCGTTCCGCGCGTCGGCCTCGTCCCGCCGACGCCGCTCCTTAGCCCCGCGGATCTCGGACACCTCTCCCGGGCCGGGCCACCGGAGGTCGCCCCTTACCGCCGACTCCCCACGAACCAGCGCCCCGCCATTGATCTCCTGGACCCCGGCGGTTGTATAAATCCGCCCGGGAGTCACCTTCTCCACCGTCACCACACGCCGAACCCTTATCCTGCCCGACTTCGGCCTAAACACATGGATAAGTTTGTCGCCCGGGAGCGCCTTGGAAATCGGAGCCTTCGCAATGCTCACTTCTCACCCCCCTCGAACCACCCCAGCACGGGGATCCGCCGGGTGTAGCGCACGAACAGGGCGGTCAGCGCTTCCCGCGTCATCGGCCCCACGTCGATGACCCTCCCGGGGACCGCGTACTCCGCCCCCTCGGGAAGGCCGCCATCGGGTTGCCCCGTCGCGTCCGTATCAATCCATCCGATCGACCCGGGCACCTGTCGCCACCCCTTCGCCGCCTCGGCTTCCGTCGGCCCGCTGGCGGGCCAGTAGACCAGCACACCCCGAGTCGGCAGTGCGCCGCGCACCCGCATCATTGCCCGCATGTGTACGTCCCTCGCCAGCAGTGCGCAGGCACTGACCAGTACCTTGCTGTCCATCCCGCACGAGTACTTATAAACCCCGTCCGTGTCCGTTACGCCTGAGTCTGCCATCGTGCGCCCCTTCCGTTGCATCCGATCCATTATAGGCCGGTTGGCGTGTGTAGTCAAGGGGTAGACCAACCCGCCGACGGGCCCCCTGCACCACCCCCTACGGCGTACCCCAGACCTGCCTGCCACTCGCGTCGAGCACCCCCATTGACCCGCCCCCGCCGACCACCCCCATCACAGCGCGGGTCTTCCCGCTTGCGTCGTGCAGGCTCAGTGTCGGGGTGCCGCCGGTGTAACTCAGCAGGGCGCGGACCGTTCCGGCCTCATCGGCCAGGCTCAGCCCCACCCCACCGTCAACAACGGCCAGAAGGGCGCGGACCCTACCCCCGTCGTCTTGGATGACGATGCGGTTCGCCCGAATCTCCGAGTATGTACCGGAGTCCGCCGCCGACCGGCACGACGCCAGCCCCCCGGCCAGAGCGCCGATCCCAACGAGGAGGGCCACGCCCCCCCACAGTCGGGTATGCAGACGCGCCCGGCCCAGTTCCACCTCCAACCGTTCCAATCGCTTCTCAGTCGTCATGTCGGCTCCCAGTCGTGCGCCCGCTCGCGGGGGCTAGGTTATCGCCCGTCGATCCATTCCGTTGCGCCCGCTCAGTATCCGCATCTTGGCGTATGGGGTCAAGCCCCGGGTATCAAGTGGGGAATCGTGACGAGTTGTCACGACTTACGGGGCCACTCATCCGCCGGGATTACGCTCAGGCACCGCCCGTCGTCCGCACAGATGTAGTCGGGGAACAGGGAAAGGGACGCCCGGCCCCTCGGCCGTTTCCACACCCACTTCCCGTCGCCGTACCGCTTGTCGGCCGTGCTCGCCAGTGCGAGCAAGACCCCCCGGGCCGTCTTGCGCAGCACGACCCCCACCGACCGCTCCTTCAGGTCGTCGCCCACCTCGATCATCCGCATCTTCACGCTCACGCCGCATATCCCATCGAAATGTCAAACGCGGGCCGGTACCGCGCCGGTCTCGGAGCGCGGCCCGCGCCCGCGTGGGAACCCCAGCCACAAGCCGGGGGTCGCCGAGCCCGAATCACCGCCCCCGATCCCGCCATCCCCGGACGGCATCCCGCCAGAAGCCCAATGCCAGCCACACAGACATCGACCCGACCAGCAACGCGAGCGACCCCATCATAACCACCGCCATCGCACCCGCGACGTACTCCATCAATCACCCCCGATCGTGTAGACGTACCAGATGAGCGGGCCGTGCCGGTAGGATCCAACGTGCATGAACCCCCCGTCGAGCCCGACAAACCGGACGGCGGCACGCCGCGGGAGCCGTATGGAGAAGGTACCCCGCGCCCCCGACCCCGTACCAAGCGGGATCTCATACTTCCAGACAGCCCTCATACCCTACCCATCGGTTGCCCGCTCGTGGTAGTACATGGCATCCATCCCCACGCCATCCCACACCCGAGCCACCAGCAGCGCCCTCTCCATATTCCTCACAGCATCGTCCGGGCTTTCGGCGGCGACAGCGGCCCGAAGGGCCGCCATCGACCCGTGCCCCCTGCGGCTACCCCGGAGCAGGCTCAGGTATAGGGCCCCCATCGGCACCCCGTAGTCGTCGCCGGGCGGGCAAGCGGTATCGGGTACATCGTGGACAGTCATGTCGATGCCGCCCGATGCACCCGCTTCCGCTCGCGGTTGACGACGGCGCTGTGCCTTACAGCGTCCATGAAACTACTCGGCCTGTACCCCACACCAGCCACACGCTCGGCATCCCCAAGTTCGAGCACGTCCCCAATAGCGTCGAGCGCCGAGGCCCTCGTCAGGGGCTTGAACCCGGTCGGCTTCTCGGTCCGAGATGATGCGATCACCCTGTCGGGCTTGGCGTTGGGGCGGACCTCGGCCACGCCGCCCCGGGTCAGGGCGCACCCGATCGCGGCGGCCCTTGCGGAGCGGGATCGGCAAACCACGCCCACTACGAGCCGGTCGTACCCCCCAGCGTCGCCCTCGCGGGCAAGCACCCCGACGCCCTCAATGTGTGCGAAGAGCGCGGCCGTCCAGCAGTCGCCGCCGCCCGTCCCGACGGTTGCCCCCCCGGGGTGCGGCTCGCCCATCAGCACCACTACGGCATCGGACTCCGCCCGGCCCAGAAGCGACCGGAAGCCGATCGGTACGTCCGGGTCTATCGTAGGACGCTTCATGCCAGAGAATAGGCCATTCGGCGCATGGTGTCAAGCGGACACAAAGCACTTTCCGGCCCCGTCGATCCTCCCGACCTCATCGCCCGCCACGTCGCGGTAGACGGTCGCGTCCCCGTCCCGAGACGGGAAGGCGCGGGCGCGCTTGACCGTCTTCATAAGCCTACCGCGGGAGACGGACTCGCTCACGCGGGCGCGCGGCCCCCGCGGCTTCACCACGCTGAGCGGAACCCGCTTCCCGCGCCCGGTCGGCTTACCGCCCTGCCGCTTCCGCCCGGCAACGGGGGCGACGTTGTGGGCCGTTGTAATCCGCGTGTGCTTACCCTCGGCGGTAGCGGGATCCGGTTCTCCCCCCGGTCCCAACAGATCCCCCCCGGGGGCCGCGTCGGCGTCCAACCCGTACTCACTTCCCTCCCCATCGTCGATAGGGTCGAACGAATCGCACACGCTCTCCGGGTACACGTCGATCTCGTAGAGGGCGCACCTGTCCCGCGTAGCATCGTCCCCCCGCTCGGCGTAGAAGGCGCAGCCCGCGCACGTCGCGCCAAGCAGCCGCTCTACACCCCCCATCTCGGTCGTTCGGAAGTTGGGGGCGGCGGGGATGTCAGGGTCCACGCCGTCGTCCCCGACGATCGGATCTGCCGACACGTCGCCGACCATCCGGTCGCCACCGTCCCCCCCAATGTCGCCCGTACCGTCCGCCCCGTAGCCGACGCTACCGGGGCCGCCCCCCTCCGTCATCGCCGCTACGTCGATCCTCACGCACGACGCCGCGAACTCGCCCACACCGAAGTCGTCCGGGTTGGGCCCCGGGCCGCCGGACTCATCGAGAGATCCCAGGTACGCACGGGCGTAACCCCGCAGCCCGGCGTCCCCGATCGCATCGGCGTATGCCGCCGCCGCCGCCGACTCGGCAGCGGGCGACTCCCACAGCCTGTGGGCCGGGTAGATCATTACCCACCCCGCCTTCTTGGGGGGGAAGTACTCATCCGCGACCTTCACGCTCTTGACAACGCCCCCGAGTGCCGCCCTGACCCTCTTACCCCCCTCGTCCACCGCCCCGTCGCTCAGCACCACGAGCACGCTGTCGTCCGCCTCGCGGTAGAACACCTGCCCGTAGTCGGGGTCGGCCCGGACGATCTCGCGGACGGCCCCCACGATCCTCGACTCCTTCTCACTCATCGAGGATCGTGACAACCTGTCACGATCCGCCCCGCCCGCGTAGGCCACCCCCCGCTGGCGCCCCGGCCCCGTCGGGAGGGGGTCCATCCCGAGGAAGTCTGCGCCGATCTGGCCGACCACCGACCCGGTTGTGAGTTCGTCGGTGCCCTCGAACGTGGACGGGTCGGGGACCATCCGCTCACCGATGGGGTTCCACTCCACGCCGTTCTGGTCCACGCTCGGCACGGCGTCCGCATTGAACGCCCACCGGAACACGTCCCCGTGCAGCCCGCCCTCAAGCGCCAAGTCCCGGTAGGCCCGCTCCGTCGTCGGGGCCCCCACGCCCGCCCGCTGGACTACCGGCACCCTACCCCCACCCCGCCGCCCCCGTCCGTCGCCGATGGGCGTGCCGCGGAACACGGTCACGTCGGACGTGTAGGCGTGGTCCCCGCTCGTCTGGCCGGTCCTTACAACGGGTTCCATTTTGGCGAACGTACCGGCACCGCTTACAACCTCGACCACCTCCTCCTTCGTCAGAGCGCCGACGAACGTGGCGTAGAAGTCGCCGCCCTTGTCGCCCACCTCGGTTTCGAGGAACTTCTCCCACAGCCCCGGCGCGTTCTTTGCGAGCCACGTCTCCAAGTGGATCGCGGCCCGCCCGGCCGGTGTGGTCGTGTGGGACGGGGACCGATCGAGGAACGCGGACGCGAACGCCTTGGCGGTTGCCGGTCCCCTCACCCTGCGGATGTCGCCAGCCTCGCGTATTACCGCGCCGACAAGGCGGCTCGGGTGCCGACCGTGGGCCGCCGGTGCCCCGACATATTCCAGCACCGATTCAGTATCCCACCCGCCCACGGCCTCCCGCTCGTCCCGGCTCCACCGCTTCGTATTCGCTCGCATCGCAGGCCTCCGGTTGACGCGGGCATTATAGCGTCCGCGGGGTAGAAAACCCGGCCGCCCCCTGGGGGGTGGCCGGGCTCACCCGAGTCAACCGCGCCCTCGCCAGCGCAGGATCTCACCCGATCGTAGCGGCCCGCAGCCGCGCATCAAACGGGCCGGTCGGGTTTCCCCGACCGGCCCTAGGCTCCGCCCAGCCGGTACCCCGGCTTGCTCCCTGGCCACAAGGAGCGGCCTACAGGGCCAGCGCAGCCTTCAGCGCGATGTCCTTCTTCTTCGCGGTCGAGCCGAACATGTCGGCGTACGCCGCGTTCGCGCGCTTCCCCGCGGCCCCCCGGCCCCGCACCTTCCGCTGGTGCTGTAGCCACTCGGTAGTGGCGTTGAACGCCGTCCAGGCGTTCGCGGGCGCGCCGGTCTTGCGCCGGTCGGCGTCGAAGTTGCGGCCCATGTGGCGGATCGCGTCGAGCGCCTTCTCGCTGTCGCGGGCCTCCTTCTTCGTCTTGGGGTTGGCGGGGATCGGCCCCTCCATCTCCGCGTAGACGCCGACGAAGAACCGCTGTAGCGCCTCGCGGTCCATCTCCCTGGCGGACAGGTACTTCGCCGCGTCCGCGAAGGCGTCCGTCGCGGCGTGGTAGAGCCCGAGGGCCTTCCGCGCCTCGACCACCCGGTCGGTCACTCCCGTCGTGTGCCGGAAGCGGAACCCGTAGTGGCGTCCCCCCAGCATCGCCATGCGCATCGTATTCGCGCAGACAACCCGGACGCTCGTGGGCATCCCCGTTATCGCCATCGTGCCGTCGTGGCCGTTGGCGATCATGTAGAATGTGTCCACGGCGTCGCCCTCGCGGACGCTGAACGAACTGCCGCGCAGGAGGAACCAGACCCGCTGCCCGCCCTTGAGGCTACCGGCGGACTCGACCCGCACAACGTCGTCGCCCTTGGCGAGCGCGTTGGCGAGGTCGGCCAGTTCGGCGTTCTGGACCGGCGTGTAGCCCCGGCCCACCACACCCAGCGCCTCGTGCGTGTCGCTCCGCACGTTCAGGACGTGCGTATCGACCGTGCGCCGGGTCATCTCGCCGTCGATCTCGCCCACGGCGCTCAGGGGCCACTGCTCGACCTCCCAGCCGAGCCCGGCGAGGGCCAGTGCATCGGCGACGGTGGGAGCGCTCTCCACGACCGTACCGAGCCCGTGCCACGCTGGGCGGCCCGCGAGTACCAGCCTGTCCGTTCCCGTGATTTCGTGTGCCATCTTGATCCTTTCGGTTCGGGTGAGTCGCCGACCGGGGAACCGCTCCCCGATCAACGTACCATTATAGGCCGATTGGCGTGTAGATTCAAGGGATCGGCCGGTATAAATCTACTCTAGCCCGTTCGGCAGGTGGCCGGGGGGCCGGATCGTGACAAGTTGTCACGATCCGGGTGCGATCCCCACCGGCGCGCCCGCAGCACCCGGGAGGACAAGGCGCCTGCGCTGCTGCTCGCTCGCAGCCCGCATCCTCGCGCGGGACACCTTCGCGTACTGGTCCGCTGCCGCCCGCCCGTACCGCTCGAAAAGGTCGAACGCCTCCCCGATCGTCGTCGCCTCCCCGATCGAGAACCTGTAGTCGTCCCCGCGCACGACCACCCCGGGGGCGATTTCGATCATCGACACGCCGACCCCGTGGAACCGGCACCACCCGTCGGGCTTCTCGCCGGACACGATTTCCATCTCGACCACCCTCGCACCCCGCCCGTCGAGGTACTCGGTCGCCCTCTGGATCAGCCGCTCCGGCGGCGGCCCCGCCGCTTCCGCTCCGTCACTATCGCCCATATTCGCCTCCGCTACCTCGGCGGGCCATGCGGCTCGGACGGGACCAGCGCGTGCCCGCTCCCCACACGCTGCACCGGCACGACAACGGTTCGCCTCGCAACGGTTACGACGACCCCGCTGCCGGTCTCCACCACAACCTTGTGCCACCTGTCGGACGCCACTACTGAGAGATCCTGTCGTGGACCACGAACGCGCCGGACACCCACGTCTCGACTACGCCCGCGATCGTCGTCCGCAGGTCGTACCGGTAGGCCCCCGCCGGGACGGCCTCCATCTCGGCCGCCGTGCGCGACGGCGTAACCGTCCCGGCCGCACCGCCCAGCGTCAGCCCCGCCGCTTCGGTCAACGCCAGCACGGGGGCCGCCGACGCCGCGTGCGTCCGCACGTCCAGCACAGCGGTAGCACCCGTCAGGTCAACCGGCGATCCGGCTACGTCGAGCAGGAGGAAACTGAACACGCCCCCGTCGAGCGTGTCGCCCCGGACGACCTCCAAGTTGCGTACAGCGGCGAACGATGCCATGGCACAATCCTATGCCCCGGCCGGGTCCAGTGCGCTACCGGACAAGCGAATACCGTCGCCGTCCAGCCGGTCCCCCCGCAGGTGTATGCGGGCGCGTTGCGCCTCGATGCTCATACGCTCAAGGTACGCGTCCCCATCTCGGGGGCATAGGACGTAGGCCCTAGCCGACCGGGCGGACCCGACCGCGACAACAAGACGCCTCCCGCCGGGGATCGCAGCCCCGCATACCGAGCACGGGCGACTCATCCTCTTGTTTACGTCCTGGACCTCAACCCGCGTGGGCGGCAGGAACAGCCCCGGCTTGCGTCTGGACACTACGTCGATCCCTTCCGGTGTACGGGCCAAGCCGAGCAGAGCCACGCGAGGCGTTGGACCCGGACCTGCTCTTCGAGCGTACTCATGTCGGCTCCTTCACCATCTACCAGTTGCGGCTGATCCACAGGAACCAGATTCGCTTGACGAAAGAGATGGTTCCGTTTCCCTTACAGAGCCAACACGGCTCGTAGGGACCGCCACCGTAACCATCCCACACGGTTACCTCGTAGCGGCCACCCCTTCCGTTACATTCTGGACAAGTCATCACAGCATCCCGTCCCGTGTCTGGATCAGGGTCAAGATCAGGTCTCGCCCAACGTCGTCGCTCGCCGTGTAAGCGCACCCCATCTCAAACCTCTGTGCCCACGTTGAAAGGTGGGCATCGTCCGGGTTCGGGAACAGACGTAGGCCTCGAACAGCCGGGCCGACCCCCTGCTCAGACCCGCGTCCTCCGACGCTTGTCGGACTCGATCCACTTCGTTCATCGGTCAGCCTCCCGTTGTTTGTCATCGTCCGCGTCCGCAACCGCGTCTAGCACGTCCTGGTCGTCAACGTTTGCCAACTCCATGATCTCGGCGTCGCTCAGCAGATAGACGTACTCGATCGGCATCGGCACAATCTGCGATCCGCGGCACCCGGTCATGGAGTTTCCATTCACGCTCGGTGGACCGCATCCATCGTCGTCCCACTCCCGCTCACACTCGACCACGACCAGTAACGGCACCATCCGTTCGACTCGAATCGTTCGCTTCATCGGTCAGCCTCCTTCTAGAGCAGCCCACAGAGACAGGAACGCATACGCCGCCTGTAGCGGGACAACCCCGTTGCCGGTGCATTGCAGTCGCTCCATCCGACAG
>Ga0114931_10004656_pt1 | contig 17093 bp, 12 predicted proteins | sample 2SBtaG_FD_89579 | JGI IMG/M metagenome (GOLD analysis project Ga0114931, IMG submission 89579) | Deep subsurface microbial communities from Kolumbo volcano to uncover new lineages of life (NeLLi) - 2SBTROV14_V59a metaG | ecosystem: Environmental > Aquatic > Marine > Volcanic | place: Kolumbo...
ATTTTCCTAACGAATAGCCACTGAATAACGCGATGACACCACCCAGAATAAATGACAGATAAACCGCACTGCCTGAAATAGCACTGGCTTCGCCCAGCAGGGCAAAAATGCCGGCACCCACCATGGCGCCAATACCCATTGAAACAGCCGACCAGAGGCCTATCGGCTTTTTAGATTTGTGCATGTAATTTCTTGATTAATGTTGTTGTTGCTCTTAACAAACCGGCCCGTACGCAGACTATGTTTTGGAACAAGTGTTACCCGATCAGCTCTGCCTTAAACACCATTTTCATGACGATCATGATACAGTACATTTCAACCCAATATATACAGCAAGCTATGAATCATAATAATTCTGTATCCAGTAACGATGTACTAACCCTCAAAGAAGTCATCGCTATGGGCGTCGGCGGTATGGTGGGTGGTGGCATCTTCTCGGTACTGGGTCTGGCTATTGCGCAGGCCGGGCATGCGGCACCCATTGCCTTTGCTCTGGGTGGCGTCATCGCTCTTTTAACAGGTCTGTCCTATGCGCGATTGGGACTTGTTTTCCAGTCCAGCGGTGGCAGTTTCACCTTTCTGGAACATGCATTCACTCATCAAAACATCGCAGCCATCGGTGGCTGGTTACTACTGGTGGGTTATGTCGGTACGATGGGATTGTACGCCTATACCTTTGGCGTTTATGGCAGCGCCATGCTCGGCGATGAAGGTTCTAATGTCATCATGCATCACCTGCTCGAAACACTGATACTACTCACCTTTCTGGGCGTCAATCTCTATGGTGTCAAGGCGAGTGGAACCAGTGAGTTACTGATCGTGACCGTCAAGGTCATCATTCTGTTTTTATTTGCTGTCATCGGTCTGTTCTATATAAAACCGGATCACCTGTTGCCGGTAATAAATCACGGCTACAACGGCGTCATCATGGGTGCGGCACTGATATTTGTTGCCTATGAAGGTTTTGAGCTGATTCCCAATGCGATCAACGAAATGGAAAACCCGCAGCGCAATCTGAGAGCGGCAATCATATGGTCCATCGCGATCACCATTGCCATCTATGTGCTGGTCTCCATCGTTGCCGTTGGTAACCTGCTGCCGAAAGAAATCAGTATATATAAGGAATACGCCCTGGCGGTTGCAGCCAGGCCTTTTCTGGGACAAGCCGGTTTTTTACTGATCGGTCTGGCCGCTTTGTTTTCCACAGCCTCGGCGATCAATGCCACCTTGTTTGGCACAGCCCGTCTGGGCATGATCATGGCAACAGAAAAAGCACTTCCGGCGGCCTTCGGCTTCAGGCGCAAGCAAAATAATATTCCCTGGGTGAGTCTGATCGCAATCACGGCGGCCACTCTGGTATTCGTTAACCTTGCTGACCTGACTATTATTTCATCGTTCGCCAGCTCAACCTTTTTGCTGATCTTTGCCCTGATCAATCTGTCTGCCTGGCGCCTGCGTCAAAAAATCGGGGGTCATGCACTGATGCCCTTAACCGGCCTGCTACTTTCACTGGCCTCCTGGCTGGCACTCATGGTTTACCTGTGGCAAACCAATCGCAGCACGCTGCTCTGGATTGGATTGATCTACCTCACGGTCACCGCCGTAGAATTATTGATCTGCCGGCGACGGCGCCTGTTTCGGGTGCGTTAGGTATTCTTGCATATTTACGGGGACAGGGTGAATTTTTCATGGTTTAACGAACACGCCAGAATGCGGGCTAGAAAGGCTCAGGATCAGGACACCCTCCACGACTGCAAATGCCGGCGAAAACTGCCCCCAGAGGGATCGTATCAATATACTTAATATCAATACTGCCCCGGCTACCGGGTAACCCGGGTGCATCCGTCGGTCCAGCCCCTGACCCGCCGGGGGATACGGGCAGGTTTCCTCCTGGTTCAGTTTGTGCACATTCTGCAGGGGGACGCCCTGCACTAATGCATTCCGCTATAGAACCGGGGCCACTACAATTAATAACCTGGCCGCCAGCCGGGCCGGGACCTTTTGCACAGCGTCCACCGGATAGATTATATAAGGGGTTTTCAAGCTGCCTGTAACACGCAAGAAAGTCACCTGATCCGGTTGGACTTCCATCTTCCGCTTGCTGGGCACATAGCTCAAGAAAGCCAAGGCCTTGTGAGACTTTTGTTTCACGCCCTGCACAACGTGGATCCTCAAACACAGTACTACCATCAGGATTGATGGGGGGCAAGCCTCTTCGAGACTGGCGGCTAACCAGTATGGTGTTTGTCGGGTTGCCATCAGCATCATATGTAGTTGTACGTACACGGTGCATTAGCAACACCCTGTCCGGAGCGGGGCCAACAAGAATATCTTCCCGATAGGTCTCTCGCCCCTGGCTATCTCTGTGAATGGTGGTCCTTATGACAGATCCATCTGCCGTTGTCCCTGTCATTTGAACAATCAACTTTTCAGGGGTTCTTATTGTAACAATCCGCGTAGGCGGGCCACCTTCCGGGTTTGTTTCTAGGAATTCATGCCTTCCCATGGGTGGATAGGTATCGTCTTCAGGTGACTCTGTGTCTGGAGGTGGGGGAGAATCGGCCGGGTCTTCTCCATCCGGAGTCGCAGGATCCCCGCCAACCCCAACTTCGCTTCCCGGTTGCTTTGGCCTGCAATCCGGCTTTCCCAGGGCGTCTAAACTGGAGGAGGGACTCTCGCTATCCCCGCCACTACCACCTGGAGCATCTGGTAAATATGGTTTTGTGCATTCAAGCGCGGCATCCTTGATGCCACGTCCTGAAGCCGAAAGACATGGGAGTAAAGACGTAATATCATCAGAAATTATCCAGAAAGTCCCGGTATTAATGTCGCCTATTGCTGTATCCACAATACCATCACGATTACCATCGACTGCAGAGATGTTCTGTCCACTAACCATATAAGTCATGGTAAAAATTTTTTTCTTGCCACCGAAGCGCAGGAGATTGCCCTGCTGGTCGTCGTAGAAAGTTCCACCGAGGGGTTCAAAATATTTCTTGTTCCGCATCAGCAAGAGACCGCGTATGTCATCTTTCTTTGCCACAATCAGTTCACGGCTACCTTGTTTCTGTTTCTGAATCTTTATAACACGGTAGTCATATCGCTTTGTGGGTTTCTTGTTAAACACCCCTTCAACTTCTTTCAATTCAGCCTTGCTGATGAGACTTATGCCATGAACCGGCTTTTGCTTTACGGGTAATTGCCTGGGTGTATCCGGTGTTGAAGGCTGTTTGGTACAGGCGGTAGCGATCAAAAGCAAGATTACTACCACTGAAAGAAAACCGGATACACTTCTCATAGATTATCCCCTGTTGATGGACACTACTGCATTCTCGTAAATACAACCAAAGAAATCAATCAGCATCAGACATATTTGAAACCCCTTCATAGTCTGGTTCTGCTGTTTCTGTAACTCAAACACTGTGATGATCGCTTGAAAACAGTGGAGATTCCAGGGACAGTATGACCCCCTGATTTTTAGTCACTTGACGACCAGCACATCAGAAGGCGCTTGATGCAGAACGCTGCTGCTGACTGAACCTAGCAGGTTCCCGATACCGTGATGGCCGTGCGACCCCATGACAATCAGATCCACGTCCTTCTCACGTGCCCAGGATACAATCGACCACTTCGGATTACCCCACTGCACTTCAAGCACTGCGTCTTTGCCAAGCCCGGTGCGTTCGGCAAATTTACGCAGGCTATCTACTGCCCTTTCCCTGACAGCTTCCTCGCGCAAGGGTAAATCGGCGATAACCGGTTGAGATATGTTCGTGTAGAACGCCACATCCTGAACAATATGCAGCACGTCGAGCCGCGTGCCATACTGCCGGCACAATTCCCCGGCGCGCTGCGCGGCGCGCTCGGCGTATGAAGAAAAATCTGTTGCCAGCAGAATGTGCCGATACGGTTGCAGCGACTGCCCGGCGGCTTCTTCCTCTGCCGGTTTTTCCTCCAGCCAGTCCCAGGCGGCTTTCGCTTCTTCTTTGCTGAAAAAGCGCATGTGGGTGTGTGTAAAGAAATTTGCCAGGGCGATTGCGGAATGCTCCCACGCCTTGTCGCCGACAATGGCGATACGCTTGAAATCCCGGTCGTGCTGCAAACCAAATCGTAGATCATCCCATGCTGCTTTCGCTTCCCAGCCCTGAAAGTCCTCCAACTCCATGTACAGCGATAGACAACCCGCTTCCCGGATCATGCCTTCCAGTGTGGGGAGAAACTGCTGGTAGTCGGCATCGGTAAGTTTACCGCTGGCCTTGAAAGCGAGAATGCTTCTATCGTTAACGGGCAGTATCTCGAACATTCGAACACCTCCACGTCTGACTCATAATATGAAGTTATAATAGGCTACTGTACCCAGACAAACTGTCACCTGGGTTGCATCCCGGTATCGATAACCGGGATAGATTCTGCCAGTACAATCAGACCAGAGCGATCAATTTCAGACACTAGTATTTCAACTAGTTAGTATTGACGGGTTCAGTTGGTCTGTCAGCGTCCAGGGCAAGGCACGTTTCGCAGCGAATGGCCATCGCCCTTTGCAAGAAATGTAACACCGCCGTGGACGCTGACAGGCCAACCCTTCGGGCGCCACCGGGGTGTTTCGCCACTGTGTTACAGTGCTTGACAAGGACGATGGCCATTGCCTGCGCACTGTGCCTTGTTGCGAAACACCTCAATGGCGCTGAACCCATCAATACTAACTAGTTGGAGTACTAGCATGAACCGGGATACGGACAACTACAACCAGCAGGCCGTTACTGAAACGCTTAAATCGTTTAAGGTTCAGGCCGATAAGGGCCTCACCAACGCAGAGATCATCCGGCGCATCGGACAGTATGGCTATAACGAAATAGAAGAGAAAGAAGAGCCACTCTGGCACCGGGTTTTTCGTCGTTTCTGGGGACCGATTCCCTGGATGATCGAGGTGGCCGCCCTGCTTTCAGCAGTGGTGCAGAAGTGGGAAGATTTCGTCATTATTCTGATCATGCTGTTGATAAATGCCGGGCTCGACTTCATACAGGAACGCCGTGCCCTCAATGCCCTGAAGGCGCTGAAGGCCAGGATGGATCAGCAAGTGGCTGTCTTGCGTGAAGGCGCATTCAGCAGAATTTCTGCACGCGAACTCGTACCCGGTGACATTATCAAACTGCGCATTGGTGACATAATCCCAGCCGACATCCAGCTCCTTTCAGGGGACTACTTGCTCATCGACCAGGCCGCGTTGACCGGTGAATCCCTGCCCGTGAGTCGGAAGATCAATGAAGTCGCTTATGCCAATACCATCGTCAAGCAGGGTGAAATGTTGGCGGTGATCGTCAACACCGGAACTAACACTCGTTTTTCCACGGTTGTTTCTCTGGTAGCCAGGGCGCAACTGGAAGAACGTAGCCATTTCCAGAAAATGGTCATCCAGATCGGTAATTTTTTGATTCTGATTACCGTTGCATTGGTACTTCTCATTATTATGGTTTCGTTATTCCGTCATGAAAATTTTATTGAAATCGCGCGTTTTTCTCTGGTACTCACCATCGCCGCGATTCCTGTCGCATTACCGGCTGTATTATCCGTCACCATGGCGGTCGGCGCCTTGAATCTGGCGCGCAAACAGGCGGTGGTTTCCAAGCTCACGGCAATCGAGGAGCTGGCGGGGGTGGACATATTCTGCTCCGACAAGACCGGAACACTGACAGAAAACAAAATGCAGGTTGCCGAGCCCATTGTACTGGATGGCTATACTGAATCCGAGTTGTTACAGGTGGCGGCGCTGGCATCAAAACTGGAAAACAACGATCCAATCGAGTTGCCAATCTTCCATTATATCGACGAAAATTTGCCCGATATCGATCTAGGCCGCTTTAAGCAAAAACATTTCACACCATTTGATCCGGTTGGTAAACGCACAGAGGCAGAAATCGAGACTGACAGCCAGTCATTTACTGCCATAAAGGGGGCAGCACAAGTACTGATTCAAATGGCCGAACTATCGGATCTGAAGGCCGCAGCGATCAATCAACAGGTTGATCACCTTGCCAGCCGAGGCTACCGCACTTTGGCCGTGGGTAAAAAAACCGGAAATGAAACGCTTACCCTACTGGGGTTGATTCCGCTTTATGATCCACCCCGCAAAGATTCGCGCCAGGTAATTGCCGATATGCGCGACTATGGTGTGCGCGTCAAAATGGTCACCGGTGATCATGTGGCCATTGCCAAAGAAGTCGGTCGGCTTATGGGACTGGAGGGTGAAGCCATTCGCTCTCACCAATTGACTGGCAGTGGCAGCCAGGAACTGCTGGCGCTGACTGGTGCTATGGCAGCCGCTATCTATGAACGTCTTAATGAAGAAGTCTCGCATGCACAAGCGAGGCATTTTGCCGAGGACGTAATGGAAAGTGTCAAACAACTCTATGACACACGCCTGCTGGACCGTGAGTTCATTCACACACACGAATCGGCCATCGTGGCGATGATCGAAGACGTGGATCTCTTCGCTGAGGTGGTTCCGGAGGACAAGTACCTCATCGTTGACACCTTGCAAAAAGGCGGCCATATCGTTGCCATGACCGGCGACGGCGTCAACGACGCACCAGCGTTGAAAAAAGCCGACTGCGGATTTGCTGTATCCAATGCCACTGACGCCGCCCGTGCGGCTGCCGATATTATTCTCACCGCGCCCGGTCTGTCCGTGATTAACGACGCCATCAAGCAGGCACGTATCACTTTCGAGCGGATGAAAAGCTATTCTATTTTCCGCATTGCTGAGACCATCCGTATTATCCTGTTTATGACACTGACCATTGTGGTGTTCAATTTTTACCCCATCACGGCGCTAATGATCATTGTCCTCGCACTGCTCAATGACATACCTATTCTGGCAATCGCCTCTGATCACACCAAAGTCGACGCCAACCCGGTGCGTTGGAACATGCCGGAAATATTGACCATTTCAAGTATGCTGGGTATTGCCGGAGTCGTCTCGTCATTTTTGCTTTTTTATATTCTGTTACAGATGAAATTTTCGGAGGAAATGATCCAGTCTATGTTCTTTGCCAAACTGGTTATCGCAGGGCATGGCACCATTTACAATACTCGCGTTGATGACTGGTTCTGGAAGAAGCCTTATCCTTCCTGGCTACTGTTCAATGCCACCTTTTCCACGCGTCTGCTCGGCACACTCATTGCCGTCTATGGAGTGTTTATTACACCCATCGGCTGGAAATATGCATTTTGGATGTGGGTCTATGCACTGGCCTGGTTTGTCTTCAACGACGCAGTAAAAGTCGCGACCTACAAGCTATTACGCGAGCGATAACTTTCCGGCACATGACTTGTATCGAGCGCTCTCTGCGGGTTCTGATATTTATTGCAATTGTTATACTTGTTGTGCATCACTTCTTTACGCCTTATACAACCGGGAACCACAGATGAAGAAGAAAAGCAGTTCGCGATTCAGTCATGCCCCACTTCATCCTTTACTTCATCTTCGAGGTGTGTGACGGGCGCGTCTGTAAACAGGTAGCTTTTATAAGGTGTATACCTGATGTAACGCCGGCATTTCCACATGCGTGTTTTTCAGTTTTTTTGCGAAAGTGTGCATGCTTTCCTCTTCGCCATGGACAAGAAAGGTTGTCTTCGGATTACTCGTGTGTTCATGCCATGCCAGCAGTTCCGCCTGATCGGCATGCGCTGAAAAACCGCCAATGGTATGGATGCTCGCACGCACCGGTATGTCTTCGCCAAAGATATGCACCCGTTCCGCTCCGTCGATGATCCGACGGGCCAGCGTGCCATGTGCAGCATAGCCGACAAACACAATACTGTTATGTTTGTGCCACAGGTTATGCTTCAGATGGTGACGAACCCGCCCGCCGGTGCACATGCCCGAACCCGCCATAATGACGGCACCGCCCTCGATTTGATTGATCGCTATGGATTCGGACGTCTCGCGGGTAAAACGCAGTCCCGGCAGGTCAAACGGGTCATTACCGTCGTGTGATACCTTCAGAGTTTCAGCATTGTAACACTCCGGGTGCCGTTCAAATATCTGCGTGGCGGAAATCGCCATGGGTGAATCCAGAAACACATGGGTAAAGTGTTTGATGCGCTTGTTGTCCACGCCTTCACGGAGGTAATAAAGAATCTCCTGCGCGCGCTCCAACGCAAAGGTGGGAATAATAACGTTACCACCGCGGCCAATGGTCTCGTTGATAACATCGTAAAGCTCATCAATGGACGGTTGCAACTGCTTGTGCAGACGATCACCGTAAGTGGTCTCCATCACCACGGTATCCACCGCCGGGGGTTTGCCCGGATTACGAAGTATCGCGCGATCACTGTAGCCAAGGTCACCGGAAAATAACAATCGGTGTTGCTGATCATTTTCTTGCAGTTCCAGAAATATACTGGCAGAGCCAAGAATATGTCCGGCATTGATAAAGGTGGCATGAATACCCGGCGCCAGCGGGATGGGTTGATCGTAGCTGGCCCGGCGGCCAAAGTATTCGAGGCTGTTCAGTGCATCCATGGTGGTATATAGCGGTTCAATATTTTTACCATGGTTACCACCCCTGCGCCTGGTCTTGCGTGACTGGTAACGGGCTTCCTCTTCCTGCAGGCCTGCCGAGTCCAGCATCACCAGCCGTGCCAGTTCGACCGACGCTGCGGTCGTGATCACCTCTCCGGTGAAACCCCGCTTTACGAGCAGTGGTATGCGCCCGCAATGATCGAGATGGGCATGTGTCAGCAACAGAAAATCGATGGCCGCCGGATCAAACCCGAAAGGTTCGGCATTCTCCTCGGCAAGTTCCCGCCCGCCCTGATACATCCCGCAATCGATCAGAACACGTTTGCCCGCGCATTCAAGCAGATGACAGGAACCGGTGACGCCCTGATCAGCGCCGTGGAATGAAATTTTCATAATGTTCCCTTCATTATGGAGGCTGTTCTCCACTGATCATCGATCGCCGGTGATCAGCGGTTCACCATTACGTTCATACCAGAGTAACAACCCTTGCCAGATGTCGTCGGCTGTCTCGGCATACCAGAACAATTCACGGTCTTCGGCATCAATCACCCCCTCCTCCACCAGAAAGTCCACATCGAACGCCTTGCGCCAGTAGGATTCACCGACTAGCACCACAGGTATAGGTTTGATCTTACGGGTCTGGATCAGGGTCAGTGTTTCAAATAATTCATCGAAGGTGCCATAGCCGCCGGGGAACGCCACCAGAGAGCGCGCGCGCAGCACAAAATGCATTTTACGTAACGAGAAATAATGAAACTGAAAACATAACCCGGGCGTAACATAAGGGTTTGGATATTGTTCATGGGGTAGTGTGATATTCAACCCGACTGTCTTGCCCCCGGCGTCGTTCGCACCCCGGTTTGCCGCCTCCATCATGCCCGGACCGCCGCCGGTCATGACCAACAGGCGCGAATCGCCGGGCCCTTTACCGGCATTGGCCACCAGCCGGGAGAATTCCCGTGCAATGTCATAATAATGACTTTTTGCGAGAATCCGTTCGGCCACAAAAAGCCGCTGTTGTAATTCACTGTCGTCGGGCCGGGCCGCCAGCGCCTCGCGCAACTGATCGACTTTGCGTTGCGCAGCCAAGGGCTCAATGATACGGGTACTGCCGAATACGACAATCGTATGTTGTACCCCGTGTTCCCTGAGAAACCGGTCAGGTTTCAGATAGTCGAGTTGCAGGCGCACTCCGCGTGCATCGTCACCGTCGAGAAAATCAACATCCTCAATCGCCGGCACATAAGACGGGCTATCAAGAATGGCCTGCAATTTACACGTGCACTCGGGATCTTCACTCGATGGCTTTGGCTTGTGCCAGGGCAGCGGCTCCCTGCGTTGTTGAGGGTGGGCAGGTTCTGGCACCTCGGGTCTATGGTATTTCTTCTTCACGGCTGGCCTTTCCTGTTACCTGTCTGCAACGGTTGAGTAATCTTAAACAAGATATTTATGCCCTACTGCTACCTGGGTGACAGCAACCCGGTAATATTGTCTCAATCATTACACATACTTTGAAAGCTGTGACTATCTGGTAATGTTAGAACATATTCAGGGTGACTTTACGGATGCATGGGATAAATCGATGAATAACTGGGAAGCGCAGGAAGGATCACCCCGTCCAATGGGCGTCAGCTTTGTCGCGTCACAACAGGCCTGGAATTTCACACTGTATTCAAAGCACGCGACCGCTGTTACGTTGCATCTGTACCGAGACAGTGATACCGAACAGCCCTTTTACAGCTATGCCTTCAAACCACTATTGAACAAGTCTGGCCGGGTCTGGCATTGCCGTCTGCCTGCGGCAACGGTAAACGACGCGAGCTACTATGCCTATCAGATCGATGGTCCTTTCAACCTTCAGGCAGGCCAGCGTTTTGATCAACAGAAAATCCTGCTCGACCCTTATGCGCGCGCCGTGCATTTCCCGCCGGGTTTCGACAGAAAGGCAGCGATGGGACCCGGTGCCAACGCTGTCAAGGCGCCACTTGGGTTTATCCATATCAATCACGGGAATAATATCCGGCATGAAGCGCAGAGACCTGTACATACACACGACACGATTATTTATGAACTGCATGTAAAAGGATTTACCCGGCATACCAGTTCCGGCATAGATGCAGACAAACGTGGCACTTTCTCAGGGCTGGTAGAGAAAATTCCCTATCTAAAAACACTGGGGATTACTGCTGTGGAACTGATGCCGGTCTTCCAGTTCGATCCGCAGGAAAACGATTACTGGGGTTACATGCCGCTGAGTTTTTTCGCACCTCACCATCTGTATGGCCAGACTGAATCACCCGCCGCCTTACTGGATGAATTCAGAGCTATGGTGAAGGCGTTTCACCAGGCTGATATCGAGGTCATTCTGGATGTCGTTTACAATCATACCGGCGAAGGTAACGAGCAGGGGCCGACCTACAGTTTTCGCGGCTTTGACAACACGACCTACTACCTGCTTGAGGATGACCGCCGTTACTACCGCAATGATGCCGGCACTGGTAATGTCCTGCACACCGCTAACCGGCACGTTCGCAGTATGGTGCTGGACAGCCTGCGTTACTGGGTCAACGAGATGCACGTGGATGGTTTTCGTTTTGATCTCGCTTCGATCTTCACCCGCAGCAGCGATGGCTCAGTGAATCTGGAAGATGCACCGATCATATCCGCCATCCGCTCGGATCCGGACCTTGCCAACGTACGTTTGATTGCTGAAGCCTGGGATATTTCCAGCTACCAACTGGGACGCAGTTTTCCCGGCATCAGCTGGCAACAATGGAACGGACAGTTTCGCGATGACCTGCGTCGCTTTGTCAGCGGCGATCGAGGGCTGGTGAATTCACTCATACAACGGCTGTACGGCAGCGACGACCTGTTTCCGGACTCAATGATGGATGCCTATCACCCCTATCAGAGTGTCAACTTCATCACTGCACATGACGGCTTCACGCTCTATGACCTGGTCGCGTACAACTACAAACACAATGAATCAAACGGCCATGGTAACAGTGATGGTACCGATTATAATTATTCGTGGAACTGCGGTTGGGAAGGTGATAGTGCTCTACCTAACGCTGTTATGCGCTTGCGCAAGCGTCAGATAAAAAACTTTTGCTGTCTGTTAATGCTGGCCAACGGCACACCCATGATTCGCGCTGGCGATGAATTTATGCAGACTCAATTGGGCAATAACAATCCTTATAACCAGGACAATGACATCAGCTGGTTAAACTGGGTTCTGCTCGATACTTACCAGGATGTTTTTCGTTTTTTCCAGAAGATGATTGCCTTTCGCAAAGCACACCCTTCCCTGGCCCGTAGCCGCTTCTGGCGCGATGCTGTGCGCTGGCATGGCATCGGACCGGATGTTGACCGTTCCTATACGTCCCATAGTCTGGCCTATTATCTGAATGGCGCCTCACAAGATGATCAGGATATGTATGTCATGATCAATGCCTGGCAAGATGACCTCGTTTTTACCATTCAGGAAGGCGCGATAAACAGTTGGCGACTCGTTATCGATACCGCACAGGAAAGTCCGCGTGACATTCTGGAACCGGGACTGGAATCATCGATTCACAGCCTGAACTACAGCGTAAAAGGCCGTTCGGTTGTGGTGCTTTTATCTCAATAGCGTTGAATTTACTAAAAAGAACGTGATGTACTGTCTGTACATTAACATTACGGGAAAGCAGGAATAGTCGGTTCGGCGCCCTCGGAATCAGCATTAGGATGATGTTTTTTAACCAGCGTTTCTATTTCGGCGGCACGGTCTTTGGGCACATCGACTAACACCAGCACTTCGTCCTGTTCAATCGCTGATTGAAATTTTTTAACCACAGATGCTCTAAATAATCTTCAATCCATTTGCTGTCACTCAGGTTGCATCCACCAGTCACTGAAGCGTGCACAATCGGACCATGAATACCAGGGCTTCATCATGCTGATCGGATTACTGCTGATCTGGCTGATTACCGCACTGGGGCTCTTGCTGGTGACTCTGCTGGTGCCGGGTGTGCGTGCCCGGTCAGCTGGCAGTCTGTTACTGGCGGCGCTGGTGCTGGGCATGATCAATGCGAGTATTCGTCCACTGTTATGGCTACTTACTCTTCCACTGACCGTGTTGACATTCGGCCTGTTTGCGCTGCTGATCAATGCCTTGATGGTGAAAATCACCGCTCATCTGGTCGCTGGCTTTGAAGTCGATAGTTTCAGTGATGCGCTACTGGCCGCTGTAATTATGGCTCTGCTGGCCATTGCCGGTTTTGTTTTTATACAGTGGTTTTTGTTTGATGCCGTGTTCTGGATGCAAATGGGGCCTGCACATCCTCATTTTGGTATTTGAGAAATGTTGCGAACGCTATCCACTCCGGCCCTGTTTATTATTAATAGCGGCTCGTCAAGTCTGAAGTTTTCGGTTAATGCGCTGAATGCGCCACGGCAAACTTTGTACCGGGGTCACATAGATGCGATAGGCGGCAGCGGTCGATTTCAGGTGAGTGATGGCAATGGGCAGCCAGTACATGCGCAAGCGGTCATCGTTGGCGACCATGGGCAGGCAATACAAACACTACTCGACTGGCTATCAAGAGAGGCCGCTTCACTCGACATCGTTGCAGCTGGTCATCGCGTTGTACACGGTGGCACACGTTTTCATGAACCTGTCCTGATAAACGCGGAAGTGGTTGACTATCTGCACACCCTCATACCATTGGCGCCCAATCATCAGCCCGCCAGCCTGCTGGGCATCACTGAACTGGCGCGGCTGCAACCCGAACTCACACAGATAGCCTGTTTCGACACGGCCTTCCATCATGACAGGCCAGAGGTAGAACACCACTTTGCCCTGCCCTCACGTCCCGAACTGGCGCTCGTACGTCGCTATGGTTTTCACGGGCTGTCCTACGAGTACATTGCGAAAGTGCTGCCGGATCATCTTGGCACAAAAGCAGAGGGAAAGGTTATTGTTGCCCATCTGGGCCATGGCGCCAGCATGTGTGCGTTACACCAACGCCGCAGTGTCGCTACCACCATGACCTTTACGCCGCTGGACGGCATCCCCATGGGTACGCGTTGCGGCGCCATCGATCCGGCTGTCGTGTTATTTCTGCAAAATCAAGGGATGTCGCTGCAAGCGGTATCCGATTTATTGTATTTCCAGTCGGGCCTGCTGGGCGTGTCGGGCGAAAGTGATGATATGGCCGACCTGCTCAAACATAAAACGCCGCAAACCGAACGCGCTATCGAGCATTTTGTCCACCACAGCGTACGCGCCATCGGTTCACTGGCGGCCGCACTTGAAGGACTGGATGCACTGGTGTTCACTGGCGGCATCGGCGAGCACTCAGCAACTATCCGTGAAGCGATTTGCAAACGCTGTGAATGGCTCGGGTTAAAGCTCGATACCAATGCCAACCGTCATGGCCATACACGCATCAGCCAGGCGGACAGCCCGGTGCAAGCCTGGATCATCCGCACCGATGAAGAACGCATTATCGCCGAACACAGTTTCCATCTGTTTAACCAGCATCGACAAGGGATTTCATCATGATTTCATCACATTTTACCATTACAGAAAGCCCGCTAACGGATGATGAACTGCCGCTGATTGACGCCTGGTGGCGTGCGGCCAATTACCTGTCTATCGGCCAGATTTATTTAATGGATAATGCCCTGCTCAAACAACCACTCACCCTGGAACACATAAAACCACGGCTGCTCGGTCATTGGGGCACGACACCCGGGCTGAACATGATCTATGCCCATCTCAACCGGGTGATTAAAGCACACGATCTGAATATGATTTATGTTACCGGCCCGGGACACGGCGCGCCCGGGCTGGTGGCCAATACGTATCTCGAAGGCAGTTACAGTGAGTTGTATCCAAACATTACTCAGGACGAATCCGGTTTGCAGTCACTGTTCAAACAGTTCTCTTTTCCCGGCGGTATTCCCAGCCACACCGCCCCGGAAACGCCCGGCTCAATTCACGAAGGTGGTGAGCTGGGTTATGCACTCAGCCATGCCTTCGGCGCGGCATTCGACAATCCGGATCTGATTGTCACCTGCGTGGTCGGTGACGGTGAAGCGGAAACCGGCCCTGCTGCCACCGCCTGGCATTCCAACAAGTTCCTCAACCCGAAACGTGACGGGGCGGTGCTGCCGATCCTGCATTTGAACGGTTACAAAATTGCCAATCCAACTGTATTAGCGCGCATCAGTGGCGAAGAGTTGCTGGATCTGTTTCGTGGCTATGGTTACACACCTTATTTAATAGAAGGCGCTGACCCGCAAACCGTGCACCAGGCTATGGCCGCAACGCTGGACAAGGTCATGGATGACATCACGTCGATTCAAACCCGGGCCCGTAACAGTAACAAGTTCACTCGGCCCCGTTGGCCGATGATTATCCTGCGCACGCCCAAGGGCTGGACCTGCCCGAAGGAAATTGATGGCCTGAAACTCGAAGATAGCTGGCGCGCACATCAGGTACCGTTCGCTCAACTGGCGGAAAAACCGGAACACATCCGCGTACTCGAACAGTGGATGAAAAGTTACCGGCCCGATCAACTGTTTGATAAATACGGCCAGCTGAATGCAGACGTCGCGGCACTGGCACCACAAGGTGAACGGCGCATGGGCAGCAATCCGCACGCCAACGGCGGACTGCTATTACACGATCTGAAATTACCCGACTACCGTGAGTATGCCGTGGACATTCCTGCCCCCGGTGGTGCCACCGGCGAGGCCACCCGCAGGATGGGGGATTACCTGCGCGACGTCATGGCACTGAATGTCGAGCGGCAAAACTTCCGCGTCATGGGCCCGGATGAAACCGTCTCCAACCGGCTCGGCGCCCTGCTCGACGTTACCAACCGGACCTGGGAAGCCGAAACCTATGACGATGACGATCACCTGTCACCGGACGGCCGGGTGATGGAGATCCTTTCCGAACACACTTGTCAGGGCTGGCTGGAAGGTTATTTATTAACCGGCCGACACGGCCTGTTTTCCTGCTACGAAGCGTTTATACACATTGTCGACTCCATGTTCAACCAGCACGCCAAGTGGCTCAAGGTGAGCAAGGAAATTCCCTGGCGGCGGCCGATTGCGTCATTGAACATCCTGCTCACGTCGCATGTCTGGCGTCAGGACCATAACGGCTTTTCCCATCAGGATCCCGGTTTTATCGATCATGTCGTTAACAAGAAAGCTGATATTGTGCGGGTTTACTTGCCGCCGGACGCCAACACAACACTGTGTATCACAGAACGTTGTCTGAAAAGCCGTGACCGCGTCAACGTTATTGTCGCCGGTAAACAGCCTGAACCCCAGTGGCTGGATATGGACGCTGCGATCAAACACTGTCATGCCGGGATCGGTATCTGGGCATGGGCCAGCAGTGATGCGGACAGTGAGCCCGATGTGATCATGGCCTGCGCCGGTGATGTGCCCACACTCGAAACCCTCGCGGCGGTAAAAATACTGCGTGAACATTTGCCGGAACTGAAAGTGCGCGTCATCAATGTGGTCGATCTGATGACCCTGCAACCCAAAGAAGAACACCCGAACGGCTTGAGCGATCACGACTTCGATACGCTGTTCACAAACAGCAAACACATCGTCTTCGCCTTCCACGGTTACCCCTGGTTGATTCACCGCCTGACTTACCGGCGCAATAACCATCACAACCTGCACGTGCGCGGCTACAAGGAAGAAGGCACGACCACGACACCTTTTGATATGACGGTACTCAACGACCTGGACCGTTTCCACCTGGTCATTGATGTCATCGACCGGGTCGACGGCCCGGGTTCGAAAGGCGCATACTTAAAACAGCTCATGCGCGACAAACTGATTGAACACCAGCAGTACATTACAGAACACGGTCAAGACATGCCGGAGATTCTGGAATGGCGCTGGTCGTGATTTTGAGCTGACAATAAACTGACAGGAGAAAATATATGATTAGTCTTGAACATATACACCCGATCCTGGTTCATTTTCCAATCGTACTGTTTTTACTCGCCGTGTTGATCAATTTTCTGGTGTTGGTCAGAAAAGATGATCTGGCCGCAACCAGCTGCTTACCAACGACCGGGTTCTACACACTGCTGCTGGCCGCCGTGGCAGCCATTGCTGCAGCTGTTTTTGGTGACATTGCACTGGACAAGGCAGTAGAACTCGGCTTTGACAAAGCATCGCTTGAAGAACATGAAGAACTGGGATTGGCCACGCTGTGGATCATGCTCGGACTGGCAAGCTGGCAACTGCTGGCACGTTGGCGTCACATGCACCTGAGTGGCACAAGCGGCTGGCTGTTTTTTGCCGTGGCCCTGGCCGGTAGTGGTGTTCTGCTGACTGCTGCCTATCACGGTGGCAAGCTGGTCTATGGTCTCGGTGTCAACGTATCCCCCGTTCATCTTTAGCTTGAGCTGACAGGAGAATCAAAATGCAGTATTCAACAGAACTGGAATCCACCATCAATGACATGGTGCAAAAGGGCCGTGGGGTCCTCGCCGCTGACGAAAGTAACCCTACCATCGCCAAGCGCTTCAAGGCCATCGACGTG
>Ga0114931_10004657_pt1 | contig 17091 bp, 11 predicted proteins | sample 2SBtaG_FD_89579 | JGI IMG/M metagenome (GOLD analysis project Ga0114931, IMG submission 89579) | Deep subsurface microbial communities from Kolumbo volcano to uncover new lineages of life (NeLLi) - 2SBTROV14_V59a metaG | ecosystem: Environmental > Aquatic > Marine > Volcanic | place: Kolumbo...
CTCGGCATCGTTGAGGTTTTCGATATTGCCAAAGTGAAAATATTGAATATCTTAAAAGCCCGCACCAGGTTGGATGAAATACCCGCGGAAGAAGTAAAACAAATCGTACTTAAAGAACTCGGAACCGAAAAAAAGGCTGCCCTCGCATTGGGTGATCTTTGGAAAATTATCCTGGACGATAAATCGATAAATGATTATTTACTAAAAAAATATTTTACAGCCCGTGATTTTACATACCAGATAAACAGCATCGAAATTCCGCTGGCTCAACTGGAAAATGCCGATAGCGCCAACCTTTCCGTGTATCTGTTCAAAGCCGGTGCTCTTTTTTACGCCATCAACCAGATTGGATCGGATAACGCACAGAATGAAGAATATTTAACAGATGTTGTAAAAACCCTGGCGCGCGGTGAGGCAAAAATTGAAACAATGGAAGTTAATTCACCCGAACAGGTCATGGCGTTTAATACTCCCGAGGAACTGAAAAATATTGAACACGCATTAAAAGAAAAGAGAAAAAAAGGTGAGGAACATCATCCCGGCGGCCGGCGACCCAGTGAGTGGCTGGCCGCCTTAAAATCGACAGATGCGAAAGTACAGCACAGCTTTGCATCGCTTTACGGACAAGAGCCGGAACTGATAGAAGAAAAGAAAAAGCATCTCATCAAAATGCTGGACAAATATCTGGCAGACTTTGATGATGAGCCGGTCATTATTTCACGAGCCCCGGGACGGTTAAACATCATGGGGCGACATATCGATCACCAGGGTGGTTATGGAAATATGATCGCGCTGGAAAGAGACGTTTATGCCGTGATTGGTCGGCGTAAAGATGACCGTAACGTCATTATGAAGAATATGCAGCCGGATCGTTTTCCTGATCGTGAATTTTCAATTGACAGTATCCTTAATCCCCTTGCGACAAAAGATTGGCTCCAATTTGTGAATTCTGATTTTGTAATGGATACGATCCGTAAAATGAAAGGAGACTGGAGTAACTATGCCAAAGCGGCAATTGCCAGGTTCCAGGCTTTGTTCCCCAACCGGCCATTTCATGGAATGAATATTGTACTTTCAGGAGACATTCCTATTGCAGCAGGCCTGAGTTCATCTTCTGCGCTTTTCGTGTCTATTGCTGAGGGGGTTGTTGAATTAAACCAACTCAACATTGCTTCCCAACAATTTGTTGAATTATGCGGCGAAGGCGAATGGTACGTTGGAACACGCGGCGGCGCCGGTGATCATGCTGCAATGAAATTTGCTCAAAAAGGCCAGCTTGTACAACTTGGTTTTTTCCCTCTTCTTTTAGCGAAAAAAGTAGATTTCCCAAAAGATCATCTGCTTGTTGTTTGCAATTCTCACCACAAAGCGAAAAAAACCGATGGTGCCGGAGATATTTTTAATCAACGCGTTGCATGTTACCATATTGGCAGGGAGCTTTTAAAACAATCTTTTCCCGACTTGTCAGCAGATATCGAACATCTGCGCGATCTCAATCCGGCGCATCTGGGTTTGCAATATCCTGAATTGTTCGAGATGTTGAAAATACTGCCAGAGACCATGTCAAGTCAGGAAGTGATTCACAGGCTCGGCAAGGAGAAAGCAAATACTTTGCTGCAATCATTTCCCACAACTTTGGATCAATACCCCATTCGCAGGGTGGTTATTTACGGATTAGCAGAATACGAAAGAAGCCGCCATTGCGCCTCTCTTTTAGAGCGCGGCAGCATAGATGACTTTGGTCGCTGGATGAACATCTCTCACGACGGCGACCGCGTTATCAGTGCGGATGACCAGCCTTTCGATCTCGACTACTCGGACAAAGTCATGGACAAATTAATCAAACACGCCCAACAAAACCCCCATTTTGACAACATGGCCAAACTTCCGGGGGGATACGGTTGCAGCATTCCAGAAATCGACAAGATGGTCGACATTGCGCTTTCCGTGGAAGGAGTCAAAGGAGCACAACTTTCAGGCGCAGGACTCGGTGGCTGTATGATGGCGCTGGTTCACAAAAATTCTTATGAAAATCTCAAGGCGAAAATGATTCGGGATTACTATGAGCCGTCTTCCCTCGAACCGGATATGTTTATCTGCCGACCCGTTGCCGGCAGCGGGCTGATTTCATTTTGATTTATTGCGAATTACTGCTTTATTCCGGCAAGCGGGAGGCATTTTTCATTAAAGAATACAGGGCACAAGCTTGAACTTTCTGGAAGCTTTTCTAAAATATAATCAAAAACACAAACTTTTTGCAGCCGGGGAAAAGATACTCATTGCCGTCTCCGGGGGAATTGATTCTGTCGTCCTGCTGCACTTGTTTCTGCAAATCCGGCAAGAATGGAGCCTGCAAACGGCTGTCGCACATTTTAACCACCATCTTCGCGGAGATGAATCGGATGGAGACGAAATTTTTGTCAGAAACCTTTGTAAAAAAAATAATATCGACTTTTTTACCGGCAGCGAGGATGTCGGCGCTTATTCAAAAGCAAAAAAAATAAGTATCGAGATGGGAGCGCGGGAATGCCGCTATGATTTTTTCGCCCGTGTTGTCCGGGAACATCAATTCGATCATATTGCCCTGGGGCACAACGCCAATGATCAGGGGGAAACGATCCTCAGCCATATTATTCGTGGCAGCGGCGTACGAGGTTTAAGCGGTATATCTCCGTCCCGGGAAGCTTATATCCGTCCTCTCCTTTTCGCCACGAGGAAGGAAATAAAAGACTATGCTCAGCAGCAAAATCTCTCCTTCTGCGAAGACTCGACCAATGCGGACATTTCGTACCAGCGCAATCGCATCCGTCACATCTTAATGCCTGCCATGGCAAGAGATTTCAATCCCAATATTGTAAAAACGCTCAATCGATTGGGAGAAAACATGGCGCAAGTCGACGACTATCTCCAGCGACAGAGCAAAGATGCTTATCTTCAATGTCTAAAGTATCGGGATAATCGCAAAATTGTACTTGATATTATCAAGTTTTTGGCGTACTTTGAAGTTTTGCAAAAATACATTTTAGAGTTCGTTCTCATCGACTTGAAGAAAGACTTTAGGGTACTCGATTACGGAACCTTTGAACGAATCAAAACATTAGTCAATAAGAAACAAAACAAGACTTTTGAAATAGCATCTGATTTATGGATAATCATTTCCGGCAACGAGCTTTTCATCGGCCAACCGGAAAAGCCGCAGGAAGAAATCTTTATTCAGGAAATTCCCGGCCAATATCAGCTTTGGAATAATCTTATTTTTGAAATAAAAAGAGTTGCCAAACCGTTAGAGCAAGTGCTCAAGATGTCCGGCAGCAGTGTCGAATGGATCGATGAAAAATGTATTAAAGTGCCGCTAAAGATCAGAACATATCATCACGGCGATCGATTTCAGCCGCTTAATCTCGGCGGAAGCAAAAAATTATCGGATTTTTTTATCGACGAAAAAATTGCTGTTTATAGACGGAACAGCATCCCTATTCTTGAAAGCAAAGGCCGGATCGTTTGGGTATGCGGACATCGTCTTGATGAACGGTTTAAAATAACGGAAAAAACATCAAGCGTACTAAAACTTGAGTTGAGAAAAAAATATTGATACACAGATCAGAATTCGAAAAAGTTGTTTATGATGGAAAATTTCGAATTCTTATTTCGGAAGAAAAAATCGAAAAAAGGCTGCGGGAGCTTGGCAGGCAGATCACTGAAGATTATCGTGATAAAAACCCGATCATGATCGGCGTGCTTAACGGCGGTTTCATTTTTATGGCCGACATTGTCCGTCATGTTGAAATTGATCTGGAAGTTGATTTCATTAAAATTTCGAGCTATGGAAACGCCACAACTTCATCTGGCGAAGTAAAAATGCTCAAAGACATCAACGCAGAAGTAAACGGCAGACACATACTCGTTGTTGAAGATATCGTGGATACGGGTTTGTCTATTCGATTTTTACAAAAAAAGTTTTTGGAGCTTGAACCGGCATCATTAAAGTTTGTATCTTTTCTCCTGAAAAAAGATAACGCACAAGTTGAAAATAGCATTGATTATGTCGGCTTTGAGATTCCAAATGAGTTTGTAGTTGGCTACGGTTTAGATCATAAGCAAATTTTGCGAAATCTACCGGCAGTTTATGTAATGGATTAATTTTATATGAAAATGACACGAGACAACAAAAACCAAAGTCCGTATCACAATAACCGGCCTAAAAGACCTTCGGGAGGCAAAAAATCACCGAATTCTGGTCCCTCAAAACAAAAACCGGACGGACCCCAGTGGCGAAAAGCTTCTCGCACGCTGCTGTTTTGGATAGGCATCTTTGTTATCGCTCTCTTTGTTTCCCAACAATTGACAAGCCAAAGAGGAAGCGAAGAAACGATTACTTATGACACCTTTGTTAAGGATTTGAAAGACGGAAAAATCAAAGAAGCGCTCATTGAGGATAGCGTACTGCGGGGAAAAGAGATCGACAATGGATCCGGCACGACAAATGGTCTTACAATGAAATCCTTCAAGGTTGTATTACCCACGCAACCGGATTTTGCCACAATTGACAAATGGCAAACTGAATACGGCCTGAAAGTTAATTTCAAGCACAATACACCAAGCCTTTGGGGCTACCTGGTTACCGCGCTGCCATGGATACTGTTGATCGGATTTTGGATTTATCTTATTCGCAAAATGCAAGGCGGTGGTGGAACGAAAGGAATTTTTAGTTTTGGAAAGTCACGAGCGCATTTGTGGACAGAAAATTATCCAAAAACAACTTTTGAAGACGTTGCCGGCGCCGATGAGGCGAAACAGGAATTGGGTGAAATTATTGAATTTCTAAAAGAGCCGGAAAAATTTCAGCGACTGGGTGGAAAAATTCCAAAGGGTGCACTGCTCCTGGGACCTCCGGGAACCGGCAAAACTTTATTGGCCAAAGCCGTTGCCGGAGAAGCGGGCGTTCCGTTTTTCAGCATGTCGGGCGCCGATTTTGTTGAAATGTTTGTTGGTGTTGGTGCGTCCCGCGTTCGCGATCTGTTCGAGCAGGGCAAAAAAAATGCACCATGCATCATTTTTATCGATGAACTGGATGCCGTTGGCCGTCACCGGGGCGCAGGCCTGGGCGGCGGACATGATGAGCGGGAACAGACTCTGAACCAGTTGCTGGTAGAAATGGATGGCTTTGAATTTAATGAAGGCGTCATTCTGCTGGCAGCAACAAACCGGCCGGATGTGCTTGATGCTGCGCTGCTACGCCCCGGTCGTTTTGATCGCCAAATTGTTGTCGACCGCCCTGACGTGCGCGGGCGGGAGGGTGTCCTTTTAGTTCATACGAAAAAGATCGTTATGGCCAAAAATGTTGATCTCTCAATTCTGGCAAAAGGCACTCCCGGATTTTCCGGCGCTGATTTGGCAAACATGGTGAATGAAGCCGCTTTATTAGCTGCCCGGAAAAACAAAAGAAAAGTTGATAGCGAGGATTTTGAGGAAGCCAAAGACAAAGTGATGATGGGCGCTGAACGAAAGAGTATGCTCATCAGTGAGGATGAAAAAAAGAGCACAGCATATCACGAAGCAGGTCACGTGCTTGTAGCAAAACTAACACCCGGTACTGATCCTGTTCACAAAGTAACCATCATCCCCCGCGGCCGGGCGCTTGGCGCGACGACGACTTTGCCAATGGATGAAAAACACAATTATTCCAAGTCATACTGTCTCGCGATGCTACGCCAACTTTTAGGCGGTCGCGCTGCTGAAAAACTTGTCATCAAGGATTTTACAACAGGGGCAGGTGATGACATTAAAAGAGCGACGGAACTGGCACGCAAAATGGTGTGTGAATGGGGTATGAGCGACAAACTGGGACCTGTCACCTTTGGTGAAAAACAGGAAGAAATTTTTCTCGGTCGGGAAATCGCCCAGCATCGCGACTATAGCGAAGAGACCGCAAGACTTATTGACAGTGAAATTAACCGCTTTATTAAGGACGCTGTCAAAGATGTCGATACGCTTATTCGTGAAAATGTTCACCACCTGCACGCGATCTCCAAAGCGCTTTTGGAGCGCGAAATGCTGGATGGTGAGGAAATCGACATGATACTGAATGGCAAAAAACTGCCAACTTATAAAAACAACAAACCTGCCGGGAAAAAACGCACACCCCGGAGACGAAAAAAAACAGAATCAACTAAAGAGTAGGGAGTGCACTTGATGTGGCGACTTTGACTATTTCACCGGCAATCATTGTTTTGGGAGCAATTGCTCTCTTGTCTGTTTTCGTCATCATTTACCTCCGCTTCACTTCCGAATTTATGAACAAGGGCAGGTTTACCAAAGGAATTGCAATTACTCTTGCCCTGTTTGTTTTTCTTTCCTTTTTACAATCCATCATACATGCGCCAAAGCCTGACAAAATTCGCATAACTGTTTTCCCACTCATCGATATCGCGTACAAACAGGATACATCATGGCTTTGCTGGGCTATATCAGATCAGGCAAACTCTGTTCTCACAAAGTCATTTTCCGCTGATACGCTGGTTTACCCCATTCATTGGCTGTACGAGGCAGCCGACGCGGATTCATTTTCCGACGAAAAATACCTTTTGCAGTATGCGCATCGCATTAAACTGGATTACGCCGCCTTTGTCAGCCTGCAATCCGATTGTGATGCCTGCTCGCTGCGCTGGGCATTCGTGGACATAAAGCGGGACAGTGTTATTTATCGAAAAAGTGAAGCTGTTGCCGGGGCCAATAAGGTCGCAGTAGGCGTTCGACTCGCAGCAGATATTTTAAAATATTTCGGCAAAACATCACCTGAAAAGCCGGATCATTCCTTCGCTTCCATTGAGGTCGTAAAGTTCAGAACCAAAGCACTTCAGGCTCTTTCAAATAAAGAATATAAAAAAGCCGCAGATTATGCCGAGCAAGCCTATAAAGCGGATTCCACGGATGTTTATACGCGCAATATACTCTCCCGAGTTGAACTTCACTACGCCTTATATCTTGATAGTGAAGGAAAACCTTCCGGCATGTATCGCCTCATCGCTCTAAAAACGAGCGAAGGAACGATTCTGAATTATGACAGTACAAATGCAGAAGCCTATCGAATCATCGGCAAATATTACATTCTTGAAAAAATGTGGGGCAAGGCGGAAGCTAAGCTCAAAAAAGCGCTCGAACTCGATCCCGACAACCCTCGCATCTACGCCGATTACTCCCGGTTGCATCGTTCAAGGATGAAATCCATTGGTTTTAAGAATGAAGAACAACTATTAAAATACGCATTTTCTCTTGATCCGGCATTTGAAAATGCCCGTCTCCAATTGGCCGACTATCTCTATTTTAACAAATGGCCAAGCCAGGCGGAAAAAGTAATACGCCAGCTTTTGGCCATTCACCCGACTTCAATCGAAGCATGGCTTTTTCTTGGAAGAATGGCCGTTGGCGAACATGATATACAAAAAGTTATTAAAACTTATAATAAAATTCTCAAAATCGACCCGAGAAATGCAGAGGCATATTACAATCTCGGCGTCTTTTATTATAATTCCAATGATATCGACAATGCTGAGAGATTCTTCAACCGTGCCGTTCAGGTAGGCAATTCCCTCGATGCCCATTTGTACCTTGGACATATTTATGAAAGTCAGGGATTAATCGACAAGGCAATTGAAGAATATCGGCTACGAATCCGTTTCAAAAAAGGTTTTAAAGATCCGTACGCTGAGGAAGCGCGCGAAAGGCTTTACATTCTTACGCATGCAGATTCGGTTCTTAAAACTTCCAATGCAAAAATTAAATAATAAATTCGACTGGCAGTGCTGCGATATTTCTCTTCCACTAGGAAAGAGAACTTTTATCATGGGCATTCTTAACGTAACACCCGATTCCTTTTCCGATGGCGGCCAATATGCAAACATCCGCCGTGCAGTGGATCGAGCTTTGGAAATGGCTGAACATGGAGCGGACATTATTGATGTCGGCGGCGAATCCACACGACCCGGCGCAGAAAAAGTGAGCGAAGCGGATGAACTCGACCGCGTCGTGCCTGTCATTAAAAAGCTGAGCGACCGACTCGATATTCCAATATCCGTTGACACTTACAAATCACGCGTTGCGGAACGGGCACTGGAGGCGGGAGCAAAAATTGTCAACGACATCAGCGGACTGCGTTTTGATAAAAAAATGGCGCAAGTCGTTGCATCAAAGGGCGCCGGAGTTGTTCTCATGCACATCAAAGGTGAACCGCGAAACATGCAGCAAAATCCGTATTACGATGACGTGATGAATGAAATTGTGCAATACCTTGATGAAAGCAAAAAGATTGCTCTTAAAGGAGGAATATCCAACAGGCAAATCGTTATCGATCCGGGAATTGGTTTCGGGAAACGATTGCAGGATAATTTCACAATCATTCGCGAACTGCACAAACTTTTTGTTTTGTCGAATCCGATACTTGTCGGCCCTTCACGCAAATCTTTTATCGGCCAGGTTCTCGAACTACCGGTAAGCGAACGCCTGGAGGGAACAGCGGCGGCAGTGGCATTGAGCATACAAAATGGTGCGCAAATTGTGAGAGTGCATGATGTAAAGGAAATAAAACGCGTCGTTAAAATAACGGATGCCATTTTAAAGAATGCTGAAAGATGGGATTAACACTATTCAAAATAGGTTTTCTTCCGGTTACGGTAATGGATGTTCTGGACATTGCTGTGATGTCTTATGTCATTTATCGCGTTTATAATTTTCTAAGAGGAACACGCGGCGCGCAAATGCTGGTCGGCCTGATTTTTATTTTGCTTTTTTCAGTTATCGCACCGCTTTTGCAAATGAAAGGAATGACGTGGATTTTTGAAAACCTGCGAACGATTTGGCTGCTTGCATTCGTCATTCTTTTTCAGCCTGAATTAAGACGCCTCCTGATTAATATTGGCCAGAACAGAGTAGTACGGATATTTTTTAAAGCATCCGGAAGCAAAGTGATTGATGAAATCATCAAAGCGACAACGGAATTGCGGGACCGCGGTTACGGCGCTCTGATTGTGCTGGCCAGAGAAACCGGCCTGAAAAATGTGATTGAAACCGGAATTAAAATTCAGGCGGACGTGTCCGCGCCGTTGATTATGTCAATTTTTAATCCGCGCTCTCCCCTGCATGACGGCGGACTCGTTATCCAGAACGATATCATTGCAGCGGCAAAATGTACTCTGCCGATTGACCAGGACTCGGAAGCAAACATCAATTATGGAACGCGGCACAGAGCAGCACTCACACTCGCTGAAGAAACAGACGCGATGATCATCGTCGTATCGGAAGAAACCGGGAAAATTTCAGTGGCAATGTCCGGCGAACTGAAATATGATCTCAAAGAAAGCGAGCTTTTGCACATCCTGACAGAGGGATACAGATACGGGCAGTCCGAAATCAGAGATTCAGCAAATTCCCACAAATCCTTTGTTGACCAAAAAGCTTGAACATGCTTCGTACATTTTTAAAATATTTGCTCTTATTTCTTGCAGCCATCCTCCCTTATTCGCACTTGAATGGGATGGATGAAGGAGTAATAATGGTCGCCAATAGTAGCACAACATGTGATGGCCGGCCACTCATTTGGCAGAACAGGGAAAGCAGAGAAGAACATGTCAAAGCAAGGCTCTTCCGCGGGCCGCAGTATGATTTTATCGGTATCATTAATTCAAATGATACGACCCGTGTATGGATGGGGTTGAACACGGCGGGACTTGCCCTCGTCGGAACACCATCACCGGACCATGCCCCTGCTACGTCTGCTCAGCCGGGAGCATTTATAAAAAAAGCATTGGGCACCTGTGGACGCCTGGAGCATTTTGAAAACCTGCTGGCACAAACTGTGAACGCAGGAAACGGCAGCCAGTATAATTTCGGCTGCATTGATGCACTTGACGGCGCGGCCGTTTATGAAATGTCCAGCAACAAATACCAAAAATTTGATACACACAATCCGCTGGATGCCCCCCAGGGCTTTTTGGTGCGCTCTAATTTTTCTTTAACGGGAAAGGGTAAAAAGGCATCCGGAAGCTACCGCTATCATCGCGCAAATGAAATACTTTTCAATACAGTTAAAAATCGTACGCTTGATTATCAATTTGTTATACGGAAAATGGCACGAGACATCAAAAGTCCGCAAATCAATCCTTATCCTCTCCCCTGGCAGGAAAGTTATAAAGAAGCGCCAAAAGGATTCGTGATGACTGAAAACAGTCTGAACCGCCATAACACAGTGTGCAGCATTGTCGTCCACGGCAGCCGACTGGCCGAGGCTCCTGAGTTTTCGACAATGTGGATTATGCTCGGGGAACCGATTTGTACACCGGCAGTCCCCCTGTGGCCGCGATGCGGACCCGTGCCGCCAGAATTGAACGGAAAGGGGAATGCGCAATTAAATCAGATTTCCATCGAAACAGATCATACGCTCTATTCCGCTAAAAAATGGCCGACATTTATAAATTCCGCTTCGCTGGTTGAAGGGAGATATCCGGTTCTTCTGCAAACTGAAAAAATTGAAAGAGAAATATTTTTGCAAGTCAATCGCCAACTTGCTAGCTGGCGTCAATCATCTGTTTCTCTGGAGCAGTTTTCTATTTTTCAAAAAAAATTGATTTCAAATGTCGCACGTCAACTGGAATTTTGAGTTGATATTTTAAAAAGATCCAAGAGCAAAACAAACAGGCATCAGAAATGAAAACTGATAAATGGCAACAAATTGCCGAGTCACCGGAAGCAGCAGCTTTATTAAAACTTGCACTACACATCAACGACATCTGCGATCATGAGGGCGACATTACCGATTTTCTGCCCACCCTTTTGCATCAACTGGCTCAATTGCTGGACGTTCAATCGGCAGCTATCACCGTCATCAACTCGGAGAACAAGCAAAAAGTATTAAGCCGTTATGATCGTGGGGAAATTGAAATCAGCAACGAAAGCCTTGTCGAGTTAGCCAATGTTGTGGTCAATTCGAGAGAGCTTTTCACTGAAACAGATTCCCGCCCAGGCTTTGACAATGTCCTTGCCGTACCGATCATCAGAACAGACCGGGTTCTTGGCTCATTCATCCTTGCGAATAAATCCAACGGTAATTTCGGCGATTACGACCGCATCGTTGTAACACTTGTTGAAGCGCAAATGGATTATGTCATCGACGACTGGCTTAAGCGGCAAAAACAATTGATGATCGAAACCGAAAACCGGGTTTTGAAAGAACTGGATAAAATTCGCGATGAATCGCAGGATCAGGGAGAGGCGCTGGATGAGATGATTTCGACGATCCTGAGTTCAGTTGGTGCACAAATCGGATTCATTACACTTTATGATTCCGAAGGAGATCGACATTTGCCGGGAGGCAAAGTTATTCTCGGAAACAGGCCTATGAGCCAGTCCGATTACAAGCAGGTCGGCGAATTCATTCGTACCGCGAAGAAAAACCACCAAACAATTCGCATTGAAACAATCCCGAACAGCGAAATCGACTCGATTCTGGTTGTTCCGATGTTCATCTCGGAAATGTTCCTCGGATCGGTTGTTTTGATAAACAAAGAACATGCAAATCACTTTACGCCGCAGGATCAAACGCTTGTTGAATCCGTTACCGGAATTATTGATACTTTCATTTTCCAGGAAGAAAAATTTAAACGGCTGATGAAGCTTGTTGGCCGCGAGGCAACGCGCGATGTGGAAGAAGCGCTCATGGGACATCGCCCGGACACAGCGCATGGCCAGAAAATGGAAATCACGATGTTCTTTGCCGATATCCGAAATTATAGCGAAAAAACGCGTGACATGGATCCAACCACAACCGTGAGAATGCTCAACGATTTTTTCAATGCCGTAACACCGATTATTGCCGCTCATAACGGTATTGTTGATAAATATGTCGGCGATGAAATTGTAGCGCTCTTTACAAGGTCTACGGCCAAAGGAAGCCACCAGGCGCTGGCTGTCGAAGCTGCACTATGCATACAAACCGAATTAGACAGAATGAACCGGGAGTGGGAATTAACCGGCAGGCCGACAATTCAGATCGGTGTCGGTATTCATACCGGGGAAGTTATTCTCGGTCAAATTGGCAGCTACGAGCGCAAAGATTATACAGCGATAGGCTCAAATATGAATTTTGCCGCCCGGCTGCAATCCGTAGCAGGCCCCGGCGAGATCATCATCAGTGAAAGTACTTACATTGGCTTGACAGGGAAAATTATGGCGAGACACGTTGGGCCGTTTGAAATTAAAGGTTTTGGTGAATCTCTGGCCTATCTCGTTGAAGGAAGGTCGCCGGATCAGTTTTAAGTAAAAAAATGGAGATTGTTATGTTAACAAATCAGGAAATCGAAAAAGCGAAAAGCCGGGCAAAATCTTTTTACGACCGCGCGGGAATCGTCATCACCGAAGACGAATTTCAGTCACTGGAAATTACGGATCTTGGCCTGGGCCGGTTTGAGGAAATCGGCTTGACCTTGCTTGTTTACGTGAATTCAGACCGCGTCTGTGCAAAAGAGATGGTTCTTTTTCCACATCAAATTTGTCCGGAGCACAAACACCCGCCGGTAATGGGTGAGCCGGGCAAAGAAGAAACTTTTCGTTGCCGCTGGGGTGAGGTCCTTTTATATGTGCCGGGCGAACCTGCTTTGCATCCCCGGGGACACGTACCTGCTGATAAGAAAGACACTTTTACCGTGTGGCATGAAATCGTTCTGCTACCCGGAGAACAATACACAATCAAACCGAACACCTGGCACTGGTTTCAGGCTGGCCCCGAAGGAGCAGTCATTTCTGAATTTTCCACCACAAGCCGGGATGAAAGTGATATTTTCACAGACACAGAGATTAAACGTGTTGAAGAATAAGTGTTCGGAATAGGACGCCTGTTATGTCATAATACATAATCTGTACGTTATCTTTTTATTCTTTCAAACCAGATTTTTACAAAACTTCTATTTTTCGGAATCCTCCCAAGGATTCTCCACCTTAAATCGGTAAAATCATAAAACAGCATAGGAACATTTTACTTAATGTGAACTTTTCTGTTTTGTTGGCATAAGCTTTGCTAAATGAAAAGAATAAAAAGGAAATGAACAGAAGGAACATCATGAACTTTTACATAAAAACAATTCTTCTAATCGTCCTCGGTTTTGCAATCGTTGCTCTGGCAGATGGAAAAAAGAATGAACCACAAGAAATCACTCTCCCCAAAATAATAATTCCGGGACCGAAAAAAGAAACCGAAAGGAAAAAAGTCAGGGCCATAAAACAGAAAAATCTTCCTTTACTTCAGAAACAAAAAAAGCAAACTGAACTTGCAGAAGATTTGCGCACAACAAAACAAATAGATTTCACCTGATCTTTAATAGAACATTCACCACCCGTTAATTGATATCCTCCTTTCCACCATCAGAAAAGGGACAGTCTCACCAACTGCCCCTTTTTTTAATAATCATTGTGAAAAATGAACCCGGCGCTCCAAGGGTTATTCTTCAAGTCTCGAAATAATGGTCAGATTTTGGTGATTGAAAATATCTTTGCCTTCCGGAGTAAAAAGATAATCCATACGATTTTTATAAAACTCTGCAATGCGACTGCGAACCATTTTCAACGTGCTGTTCAAAAAACGGTTCTGCTCGGTAAATCCTTCACCCAGCACAGCAAAAGCACTCGGCAACCATTTTGTGGGAAATTGTCCTGCATACTGACCGTCTTCTTTGAATTGGTCAATTTGTTCCTGCAATAATTTCATTGCTGCTTTTTGTCCTTCTTCCGAGTGACAGGCGAGATTTTTTTCGTCAAGCCACCTCACCAAAGCTTCGCGATGAGGAACAATTAATGCGATTGTATATGGCGATTGATTGTTGTAGAGCATTACCTGATCAATGTAATTTGAATGAGATACTATTGCTTCTTCAATTCCTTCCGGACTGTATTTTTCGCCGTCACTGCTGATGAGCAGGCTCTTTTCCCTGCCAAGCACATACAGAAACCGGTCTTTATCCAGGTAACCAATATCTCCGGTGTGGAGCCAACCATCCCGAATTGTCTCACGGGTAGCCTTGTCATTTTTCCAATACCCGGCCATCACATTCTCACCTTTAACAACAATTTCACCCTTTTCGCCAACAGGAACCTCGTTGCCATTGTCATCACAAATTTTTAATTCCAGGTTTTTTACCAGAGTACCGGAAGACCCTAATTTGTGTCTTTTGGGTACATTGGCCGAAATAACAGGAGCTGCTTCAGTTAATCCATATCCCTGAAACATCGGCATTCCGATGGCATAAAAAAACCGCTGCAATTCAATATCAAGCAATGCACCACCGCCGATAAAAAATTTCAGTCTACCCCCGAATCCTTCACGGACTTTACTGAAAAGAATTTTATCATAAAGCAGCAAAAGTGGCTTTCTTAAAAATCGTAATCCTTTCCCCCTGCTCCAACCGTCGGCATTATAGGCATAAGCATTTTTAAGCGCGCGTTGAAAAAGTTTCTCAACCTTGGTGCCTTTTTGCCGAATCCCTTTTTCAATATTTTTACGAAAATTCTGCGCCAGGGCAGGCACACTTAGAAGAAATGTCGGTTTTGTCTCTTTAATGTTGATAGGAATATTTTTTAAAGTTTCCATAGGAGTTTTCCCAACCTTCACCGAGGCCATGCTCGCGCCATTGGCCAGGAGCGTATAAATTCCGGCAGTATGCGCAAACGAATGATCCCAGGGCAGGATCAAGAGCGACGAGTACCATTCAGGAATGGGAAGGATAGACGACGCCTGTTCGACATTAGCCGTATAGTTTCTGTGAGTAAGAATAATCCCTTTGGGATCAGCCGTCGTACCAGAAGTATAACAAATATTCGCGGCATCATTTTCTTTTACTGATTTGTAAATTTCCTCAAACTTTTCTTTGTTTGATTCTAAAAATTGATTACCTTTTTGGTAGAGTTCATCCACTGTGATGACATCTTCATCCAGGCCATCCTGATGATCAAGGAGAATAATTTTTTCCAAGTCAGGTAAATCTCTTTTTATCTCGGAAACTTTGTGGAACTGAGTCCCGGACACAATAACCATTTTACAGCCGGAATGGGAAAGTCTGAATTTCAGTTCGGATAATTCCTCCAGCTTTACCGACAGCGGGACATTGATGGCACCGGTATAAAGAATTCCAAGCTCTGAAATGAGCCAGGCATTGCGACCTTCGGAAATAAGTGCAACACGATCGCCTTTCTGAAGTCCAATGCTCATCAACCCGGCGGCAAATTGATGAACATAATCTCTAATTTCTTTATATGTTGTGCCCTCAAATTTTTCATTCTTTTTTTCGTACATAAGTACATTGTCAGCATATTTTTCAGCACTTGTTTCGAGCATCTGGATCATAGTTCTTTCTGACACAGCTTTCTCCTTAAATTTTATGAATAATTTGAGTTTATTTTTTCAAGACTTTTGAGATGACCCTGATCATTTTAATTTGAAATCAATTCAGCAATTCAAAAAGCATATTAAGAATTATGCTAAAAGTCAAGGATATTTTACCAAGAGTGAGAATTTAAATTGACCAGAAATATTCCCGCTGAAAGCATAGAACAAGTCCGCCTCGCAAGCGACATCGTTGACGTTGTATCCGGTTATTTGACCTTGCAGAAAAAAGGTCGCAATTATTTCGGTCTGTGCCCGTTTCACCAGGAAAAGACGCCATCCTTCAGCGTAAATCCTGAAATGCAGATTTTCCATTGTTTCGGCTGTGGAGCCGGCGGCAATGTATTCACATTTATTATGAAAATGGAAGGCGTTACATTTCCCGAAGCCGTAAAACTTTTAGCCCAGGCAGCCGGCATTGTTTTACCGGAAGACAGCGAAGATATCGATCAATATCGGGAAAAGGAAGCGCTGTTTTATGTCAACAAGCTCGCAAACGATTTTTTTCTGAATAACTTACAAAAAGCAAATGAGGCGCAAGAAGCCCGCGATTATTTGCAGAACAGGGGGATTTTTCCCAAAATGTATGCGCAATTTGATCTGGGTTACGCCCTGGACAAATGGGATGGGCTACTCAATCACGCCAAAACACAATCTATAAAGCCGGAAAATTTGTTAAAAGCCGGGCTTGTCATTCAAAAAGAGGGAAATCGATACTATGATCGTTTCCGCGGCAGAATTACTTTTTCAATCCGTAATTTAAGCAACCAGATTATCGGCTTTGGGGCGCGGAGACTAGTTGATGATAATTCACCGAAATACATCAATACCCCGGAAACGGAAATTTACCAAAAAAGATTTATACTATATGGCTTACATGCAGCTCGTGAAGCCATCCGCAGAGAAAAAAGAATCATCATCGTCGAAGGTTACACGGACTTTATTAGCCTGAACAATGCAGGTATTAAAAACGTCATCGCCACATCGGGCACGGCCCTGACGGAAGAACATGCACGACTGATGCGCAGATATACTTCAAACGCTATTGTAATGTATGACAGTGATTCTGCCGGCGCTGCCGCCGCGATGCGTGGTGCAGATATCCTTCTTGAAAATGGATTCGAAATTAAAATATGCACTTTACCAAAAGGGCAGGACCCGGATGAATTTGTTCGAACCCACAGCGAAACGCAAGTAAAGGAAATCCTCGAGGCAGCAACACCTTTGATCGATCACAAACTTCAGCTTTTGCAAAAAGATAATTTGTTACAAACAGTTAATCAACGGACTTCCGCAACACGTGAATTGCTTGCTTCCGTCGCAAAGATCGGTGATCAAATTCAGCGTGCCTATCTACTTCGTGACCTGGCAAAGAAATTACATATTGAAGAATCAGCTCTTTGGGACGAGTTGCAAAAACAAAGCAAGAAAACACGGTTCACACCGAAAACAGATGCACCACGCCAGGAAAAAACAATTTCAGCGAACAACTTTTTCCAATCCAGAAAAGGAGTGGCTGAATTAGCGCTATTGGAAATTGCTGTACTCAATCCCGATTTGATTCCCCGGATATTACAAAACGTTCATCACAATGATTTTTCACACTCCGAAATCCGCATGTTTTTCCAAATTGTCGATTCTTCCAAGTTCAACCCGATAACATTCTCGCC
>Ga0114931_10004658_pt1 | contig 17089 bp, 20 predicted proteins | sample 2SBtaG_FD_89579 | JGI IMG/M metagenome (GOLD analysis project Ga0114931, IMG submission 89579) | Deep subsurface microbial communities from Kolumbo volcano to uncover new lineages of life (NeLLi) - 2SBTROV14_V59a metaG | ecosystem: Environmental > Aquatic > Marine > Volcanic | place: Kolumbo...
GAGCTTCAGAACAGCAAGACAACACTGAAACAGTGGTTTTTAGCTATGCTTTTATCAGATCAAGCGTATGGGTTATTTGAAATGTTTAAAAATAACGCTGTCTTAATTAGAACTTAACTAAATATGGCAACTGGGAATGGAGATTGTAAAAGATGTATATCTGTTAACGGAAGATATTCCTGAAAAAGAAAAATTTGGGTTAATATCCCAAACAACAAGAGCAGCTGTTTCCATTCCATCTAATATAGCAGAAGGTAGCGGTAGAGGAACAAATAAGGATACGAAAAGATTTTTTGAAATAGCTCTTGGGTCAGCTTTTGAGTTAGAAACGCAGTTGCTTATTATTCAAGATATCTTCCTTTCAAAGAATGACCTTTTAGATAAATTACTAAAAAAAATAAATGAAGAACAAAAAATGTTAAACGGATTTATTCAAAAACTAAAAACTAACAATTGATACCTAACAGCTAAAACCTAATACCTTGACACTAAAACTAGCTTGGCGAAATATTTGGCGAAACAAAACTAGAAGTCTAATTACCATAATTTCTATTATGATTGCTGTGCTATTATCCAATCTGATGGAAAGCTTTCAGCAAGGGATGTGGGAAAAAATGCTAGGTACCACCATGAGTTTTACTGGTGATGTGCAAGTACAAGGAAAATATTTTTGGGAGGAGCAAACCTTAGATAATGGTATTTTACAAAATGATAGTTTACTTGAACAAATTGGAAGCATTAAAAAAGTAAAAGCAGTAACTCCAAGAATACAATCTGGAGCTTTAAGTGCTTACAAAGATTTATCTCGATTTGTACAAATCATTGGCTTAAATCCTGAAAAGGAAGAAAGTGTTATCCACTTTCAAGAAAAATTATATAAAGGGAACCTCTTGACTGCCAATGATGATGGAATTATTGTTGGAAAAGGAGTAGCCGATTATTTTGAATTGGGTGTAGGGGATACCTTGAGTTTAATAGGTCAAGGATATCATGGTGAAAGTGCGAACGGTAATTATGTTGTAAAAGGAATTATAAAATATGGAGCTCCAGAAATGAACAGCCGTTTAGTAATTATGCCATTTAAGTTGGCTTCTCATCACTTTAGTTCTGAAGGCACAATTACATCTTACAACATTAATTTAGAAAAGGTTACTCAATCCAAAAAAGTTGCCCAACAAATAGTAGCTACAATTGATACAGCAAATTATAAGGTTATGAGTTGGCAGCAAATGATGCCAGAATTAGAACAAGCCTATCAAGCAGATACAGGAGGAGCACTAATGTTTCTATTGGTACTTTATGTTATTATTTCATTCGGAATTTTTGGAACTATTTTAATGATGACTACTGAGCGTTTGTATGAATTTGGAGTAATGGTTAGTATTGGTATGAAGAGAATGAAATTGGTACTTATAATTTTTATTGAAGTGTTAATGTTAGCATTTTTAAGTGTGACCTTAGGCTCTGTTTTGAGTTATCCTTTCATGTATTTGTTAGCCAATAACCCTATTCCAATGACAGGGAAATTTGCTGAAAGCATGTCAGAATATGGATTTGAAGCGGTAATTATTGGAACAACAAATCCTATTATTATTCAATACAATGCTATTGCGGTATTAATTATTTCGATTTTCGTTGTGATTTATCCAACAGTAAAAATATTGAAGTTAAACCCTATAACTGCCATGAAAAAATGAGTATGATTTTTAAAATAGCTTGGCGAAACATTTGGCGAAACCGACTAAGAAGTTGGGTAGTCATCATGTCTATTATTTTAGGAATTTGGGCGGGTGTTTTTATGATGGCGCTTTCTTTTGGTATGAACGATTCAAGAGCAAAAAGTCAAATCAATAGTTTTATTTCTGACATTCAGATTCATAACACTCAATTTGGTGTTGATTATAAAATCAAATACACCATTCCATCTTTACAACAAATAGAAAATAGCTTAAAAAATAACTCAGAAATAACACATTATGGTAAACGATTATTGGTGAAAGAAGCGATGCTAATTTCTTCTAAAACTAATCAAGGATTAAGTATTATAGGGGTTAATCCAGAAGAAGAAAAAAAGGTAACTGATATCTATAGTAAAATAATTAAAGGACAATATTTTAATAAAATTAAAGGGAAGGGAATATTAATTGGAAAAAAATTAGCGGATAAATTAGAAGCAGATATTAAATCTAAAGTTATTGTTCGATATCAAGATGCGGATGGGAATATTATTCAAACAAAATTTAAAGTAGTTGGGATTTTTGAAACATCCAATTTAAATTTCGACAAGAATACTGTTTATGTTCAGAATAAGGATTTGGCCAAACAACTTAATTTAGTAAATCAATACCATGAAATAGCGATTAAAACAACTGACAAACAAATCGCAAAAAAATTAGAAAATGCACTTCAAATGCAGTTCCCTGATGATGTTAAAGTGTAATATTGGGGTGAAATAGCTCCAGAATTGGCTTACGCTGATGAAATGATGGGACAAACCGTATATATTTTTATGAGTATTATAATGATAGCGCTTTTATTTGGTATTATAAATACGATGCTAATGGCCGTTTTAGAACGAAAAAGAGAATTAGGAATGTTAATGTCTATTGGTATGAATAAAACAAAATTATTTACCATGATAGTAACAGAAACCGTACTATTAGCCATTATTGGAGGTCCTTTAGGTGTGCTTTTAGCTTATGCATCAGTTCATTACTTTGGTGCTGTTGGTATTGATATTTCTATAGTTGGAGAAGGAATGAAATCGTTTGGTATGGATTCAATGTTATATCCTATGATAGAAAACAAATATTATCCTCAAATTGCTATAATGGTAATTATTACAGCAATATTTGCAGCTCTTTTTCCTGCAAGGAGAGCATTAAGTTTAAAACCTGCAGAAGCAGTTCGGTCACTTTAAAATAAAGAACAATGAGTGTAATTAGTACAACCAATTTAAAGAAGATATACAATCCTAATTCGGAAATTGAAGTAAGAGCTTTAGATGGTGTTAATTTAAACATTAAAGAAGGAGAGTTTACCGCTATTGTTGGTCCTTCAGGTTCTGGGAAAACGACTTTGTTAAACATTATTGGAGGATTGGATAAACCTAGTGAAGGGACTGTAAGTATTGCCGGTACAGAAGTTACCGAGATGAAAGAAAATGAGTTGATAGATTTTAGATTAAACAATATCGGCTTCGTATTTCAGGCTTACAATTTAATTCCTGTACTAACAGCAAAAGAAAATGTAGGATTTATTATGTTGTTGCAAAACAGACCAAAAGAAGAAAAAGAAAAACGTGTTTTAGAATTGTTAAACGAAGTAGGCTTAAGTGATAAGGTAGATAAACGCCCAACACAATTAAGTGGCGGGCAACAACAGCGTGTTGCTGTAGCAAGAGCTTTAGCCTCTAAACCAAAATTTGTGTTGGCAGATGAACCAACCGCTAATTTAGATTCCAAATCAACTTCTGATTTATTGGATATTATGGCAAAACTGAACAAAGAAGAAGGAACTACTTTTATCTTTTCTACTCACGATCAACGCGTAATCGATAGAGCAAGAAGAGTAATAACTTTAGATGATGGTAAAATTGTATCGGATGTAAACCAGTAGTTTTTATCCTCCCTTGAGGGAGGATAAAGGTGGGTGATAATGATTAAAAAATGATGAACAAAAACTTCGACAACAAACATTACAACAAAAAAATGAAGCCATTAGCAAGAAAATTAAGGAGAGAAATGACTAAGGCTAAAGTTAAAATATGGAATGATTTGCTTAGAAGAAAACAATTGTTTGGGCTTAAATTTTTAAGACAAAGAACAATATCAGATTATATAGTTGATTTTTTTTGTAAAGAAGTTAATTTGATTATTGAAATTGATGGTTATTCACATCATTTTGAAGAAGTATTTGATAAGGATGTAAAAAGACAAAAAGAATTGGAAGAGCTAGGTTTTACTGTATTAAGATTTCCTGATGAGGAAGTGATAAATGATTTTAATAACGTGTTTAGAACTTTAGAAATATGGTTGACGGAAAACAAACATGTTTAGTATCACCCCTCTTAATCTCCCCTCAAGGGGGGAAATCATCCTCCCCTGAGGGAGGAACGAGGTGGGTGATTTTGATAGTTTTTATTCTTTTAAACTCAGCAACATTCTCTCAAGAGAAAGAAAAAAAACAATTCAAAGATATTTTCTCAATAGATGGCTATATCAAATATATGCCTTCAGCTAATTTTTTAAAGTTGAATGACATGAAATTTGATCGTTTAATTCATAATAGAATTAATATAAAAGGTTATTTGTCAGAAGCGTTGACCTTAAAAATAGGGATTAGAAATAGAGTGTTTTTTGGAAATAGAGTAAACACCTCTCAACCTTTTTATGGTGATTTGATTGGAACAGATAATGGAGAGATAGATTTATCATTTTTACCAGTGAACAAAAACAAAATAATAGCGAGTTCATTAATAGATAGAGCTTATTTGGATTGGAGTAAAGGGAAATGGGAAATATCTGCCGGACGTCAGCGAATTAATTGGGGAGTAAACTTGTTGTGGAATACCAACGATTTATTTAATGCCTACAATTTTATTGATTTCGATTATCAAGAACGACCTGGTTCTGATGCATTAAGAGTGCAGTATTTTACGGGAGATTTTTCTAGTATCGATGCTGCATATAAAATTGGAAAAGATATGGACCATTCTATCATTGCCGGGCTATTTAAATTTAATAAATGGAAATATGACTTTCAAGTGTTAGGAGCCAATTACAATACAGATATTGCTTTAGGTGGTGGTTGGGCAGGAAATATTAAAGACGCAGGATTTAAAGGAGAGGCAACATTATTTCAACCCAAAAATAATTTTAAAGACACCACAAGTATTGTAGCCACTTCAACATCTATAGATTATTCATTTAAAAAAGGAATTTATATCAATTTCTCATTTTTATATAATTCTAACGGATTGAATGTAGTTTCAAATTCTCAGCAAGGTTTGCTTGCTGGAAACCTTTCTGCTAAAAATTTAATGCCTTCAAAATATTCTTATTTCGCTCAAGTTTCAGGATCTTTTAATCCTAAAACAACAGGAAGTTTTTCAACTATTTATGGGCAAGGGATAAATATCTTGTTTTTGATGCCAGCAATAAGTTATTCTGTTAAACAAAATTGGGATACAGATGTTACCGGGCAAATCTATTTTGGAGAGGAAAATGAACAGTTTAAAAATTTAGGGAATGCTATCTTTTTAAGAATAAAATATAGCTATTAGACATCGATTCCAAAAACATACTTAATTGCTGTTCCTATTCCAAAAGAAATTGCAGCAACACCTAAAGATATTAAGGCCATTTCTATAAATCTTCTTTTAAAAGAAATTGCTTTTGCTATAGAAATATAAAAGGTATAACCTGCAATAATTAGTACTGTTATTAATAACATTGCAATTAATGCAATCAAAGGGTCATCTTGAACCAAATATGGAACAACTAAAAAGGCAACAGTTATAATATATGAAGTTCCAGTATAAATGGCTGCAGTTATTGGTTTGATATCTTCTTTTTCTTCCTCTTCTTTTGATGCTAAATAACCTGAAGCTGCCATAGATAAAGATGCTGCAATTCCCATTACTAAACCTGTGGCTCCAACAATTTTATTATTGTTAAAAGCAAACGTTAAACCCGCTAAAGTTCCAGTAAATTCAACTAAAGCATCGTTTAACCCTAATACAATTGAACCTGCATAAATTAATCGATAATCATTTAAAATTGCTATTAATTTTTGTTCATGCTGCAATTCATCTTCACGAATTAAAAGTGCTTCAGGATATTCATTAGCTATTGATTTATAAAAATTACTTGCTTCAATTTCTCCTATTTCAAGCAGACGTAAAGAAAAAGAAAGACCTAAAATCTTAGCTAAAAAAACATGTTTTTTAATTTTCCTTTGATTGGGTTTTATTTCTTTTTTTGTGATATTTTTCCAAAAATTATAGTGATCTAATTCCTGTTCGGAAATCTCTTTTAAAACTTCAATATTCTTCTTATCATTACATACCCTTGCTAATTCAGTATAGATAAAATGCTCCGTAATCTCATTTTTTTGCTGTTGGTATATCTTCTTGTTCATAGTAAAATTTCTCAGCTAAAGTTACTAATTCGTTTTCTTATAACTCCAAACAGCTAAACCATTTATAAAAATGGCATAAGCAAATATCTTTAGCAATTGAGGTAAAACATCCATCAATCCTGCACCTTTTAGCATTACCATTCGCATCACTTCAACAAAGTATTTTATTGGATTAAAATCAGTAATAGTTTGTGCCCAAGGCGGCATACTTTCAATAGGAGTAAATAAACCACTCAATAAAATAAAAATCACCATAAAAAACCAAGCTATAAACATAGCTTGTTGCTGTGTTTCTGTGAAATTAGAAATGAACAATCCTATCCCTAAAACATCAAAAATATAAATGGAGGTATAAAAATATAGGAGTACTAAACTTCCTAAAATTGGGATATCAAATAAGAGTTTTGCAATGATTAATCCAACCGTAAGCAATACTAACCCTAACAACCAAAACGGAAGAAGTTTACCAATTATAAATTGGTATTTTTTGATTGGAGTTACATTGATTTGCTCCAATGTTCCAATTTCTTTTTCTCTTACAATGTTCATTCCTGATAGGAATAAAGTAACCATGGTGACCAATAAAACCAATATCCCTGGCACCATAAAGGTTTTATAATTCAATGTTTCGTTAAACCAAAAAGAAGAAATAGCAATAACCGAAGTTGGCATATTTTTTAAATCAGCAGGTTGAGCCAATTCAGCAATGGCATTTTTATTAAAGCCCATTACAATTTGATTGATATACACATTTTCGACACCTGCTGCAGCGCCATCAATGGCATTTATAGAAACCGACAACGTAGTTTTTTTATCTTTTAATATGTCCCGTTCAAAATAGGTTGGAATTTCTAGTACAACATCTACATCTCCTTTTTGCATCGCAAATATGGCTTGCTTTTCTGAAGGGAAATTGGCAACAACATTAAAATATTCAGAAGCTTCAAATTTTTCAATTAATTCCCTAGAAAAAGAAGTCTTATCATTATCGACATAAGAAAATTTAATGTTTTTCACTTCAAAAGTTGCCGCATTAGAAAGAATAAGCAACTGTATCAGCGGCATAATAAAGATAAGCGGAAGCATTCCTTTATTTCTAAAGATTTGCTTAAACTCTTTTTGTATGATAAAACCAATCGTTTTCATTCTAACCTGATTTTATATTTTTTAATACTCACACCAATAAAAAACAACGTCATTCCCAACAGGATAAGTGTTTCTTTCCAAATAAAACTAATGCCAACACCTTTTAACATCACTCCTTTAATAATGATAACAAACCATTTTGCGGGAACAATATTGCTAATGATTTGCAGTGGTAAAGGCATGCTGCTTATAGGAAAAATAAATCCTGAAAGTAAAATAGTAGGCAACATTAAACCCATCATAGAAACCATCATAGCGGTTTGTTGAGTAGTAGAAATGGTTGAAATTAATATTCCCAGAGCCAACGCAGACAATATAAATAACACACTTTCAAAGCCCAATAAAAAGAAACTTCCTTGAACAGGCATTTTAAAAACAAAGATGCTTAGTAGAATAATAATGGTGGCATTAATCATAGAAAGAAAGATGTATGGAACCACCTTTCCAATAATTACTTGAAATGGTTTTATAGGTGAAACGAGTAAAATTTCCATTGTTCCCAATTCCTTTTCTCGGGTAATAGAAATAGAAGTCATCATAGCTGAAACCAACATTAAAATAATAGTCATAACTCCTGGAACGAACATAAAAACCCCTTTTAATTCCTGGTTGTAAACCATGTGAGATTCAACTCCAATAGCATAAGGTACTATTTTACCTTTATTAATTTCATGCAAATAATTTTGAAATATAGCATTGGTGTATCCAACAATAGTATTAGCTGTGTTGGGTTCTGTAGCATCCGTAATTATTTGAACGGTTGCTTTATTCTCTTTAGTTAATTTTTCACTAAAATCTTTTTCAAAATTGATAACTGCTTTCACCTTTCCTTTTTGAAATGCTTTTTCAATAGCTGCTTCATTTTTGATGAGTTGAACACTAAAATAATTAGAAGCGGCAATTTTATTAATGATTTCTTTCGTGGTTGCATCTTTTGAATGGTCCAAAATAGCAATATCAACATTGTTAATTTCATTGGTGATGGCAAATCCAAAAAGCAAAATTTGGACAATAGGCATTCCAAATAAGATAAACAATGACCTTCTATCTCTAAAGATGTGGTAAAATTCTTTTTTTATAAATCCTATAAATCGTTTCATATGCCCACTCTAACTCCCCCGAAAGGGGGAAATTTTTTCATGTTATTTAATATACCGAACACGTTTTTCGAGAGCAAAACCCTCGAGGTATCTTTTAACTTTTTAGCACAAATGTCAAAAGATTTGGCTGTTCCGTTGCACTTCAATCGGAATGACAACCTAAATATTATAATAGTTAATTCTTTATTCATTATCTTCTGTTTCTCCCTTCCCTTCGGGAAGGGTTGGGGATGGGCTCCTGGCCAACTTTAAAAAAACATCATTCATATTCTCAACACCAAACTGAGTTTTCAAGTTCTTAGGAGAATCTAGTGCTTCAATTTTACCATCTACCATAATGGAAACTCGATCGCAATATTCAGCTTCATCCATATAGTGTGTGGTTACAAAAACAGTGGTTCCGTTATTGGCTGTTTGGTAGATCATTTCCCAAAATTGTCTTCGAGTAATTGGGTCAACTCCTCCTGTGGGTTCATCTAAAAATACCACTTTTGGATTGTGTAATAAAGCAACCGAAAAAGCTATTTTTTGTTTCCAGCCGAGAGGTAAAGAACCTACTAATTGGTCAGCAACCTCTTCTAAATTCAACTCATCAATTAAAACGTTGGTTTTTTCTTTGATTCGATTTCGACTTAAGCCATAAATTCCACCAAAAAAGGTAATGTTTTCTTTTACTGTTAAATCATCATAGAGCGCAAATTTCTGACTCATGTAACCAATATTCTTTTTGATTTTCTCAGCCTCTTTATACACATCAAAACCTGCAACCGAAGCTCCCCCAAAACTAGGTTTAGAAATACCAATCAGCATTTTCATGGCAGTAGTTTTTCCAGCCCCATTAGCACCTAAAAAACCAAATATTTCTCCTTGTTTTACTTGGAATGAAATGTTATTGACAGCCTTAAAATCTCCAAATATTTTGGAAAGATTTTCTACTTGTATGACGTTATTATTTTTCATTTGTTCTTTATTCAACTCACCCCTCTCTATCTCCCCTCAAGGGGAGAAGGAGTCCCTCCCTTGAGGGAGGTTAGGTGGGTGATTATTTGGTTTTCATTTCGCTAATTCCATAAAAGTATCTTCAATGGTAGTTACTGTCTTTTGAATTATAATATTTTTTAATCCTTTATTTTCTAAGTATTGTTTCAATTCACCGTTGTCAAAACCTGTTCTCTTATCGGTATAATGGACAAACTCTCCAAAAGGGTAAACACTATATTGATATTCATAATCTTTTAACGCATTGATGAGATGATACATATTATCAGCTTTTACATCAAAAATTGTTTTTGGATAGTGGCTCACAATTTCTTCGGGAGTATCAATTTGGAGTATTTTTCCATCTTGTATCAGAGCAATTCTGTCGCACAAAGCAGCTTCATCCATATATGCCGTTGAAACTAAAATGGTAATTCCTTTTTCTTGTAATCGTTTTAGCATTTCCCAAAATTCCTTACGTGAAACAGGGTCAACACCAGTAGTTGGTTCATCTAAAAACAATACCTCAGGTTTGTGAATGAGAGCGCAACTTAAGGCTAATTTTTGTTTCATCCCTCCTGACAAATCTTTAGCTCTTCGGTTTTTAAAGGGTTCTATTTGAACATAAATCTCTTTAATCAGGTCATAATTTTCTTCAATGGTCGTTCCAAAAATGGTAGCGAAAAAAGTCAAGTTTTCTTCCACTGTCAAATCTTGATACAAAGAAAATTTTCCGGGCATGTAACCTACAGAATTTCTAATTTTCTTGTAATCTTTTACCACATCATAACCAGAAACAGTGGCTGAACCTTCGTTGGCAATTAATAAAGTGGTTAAAATTCTAAAAAGCGTTGTTTTTCCTGCTCCGTCAGGACCAATTAAGCCAAACAACTCTCCTTTTTTTACCTCAAAAGAAATGTCGTTTAAGGCGTCAATATCTTTAAACGATTTGCTAATATGTTGAACAGAGATACTCAAATTTTATTTTTCATTTGTTAGCTATTGAAATCATTTGTTCTCGATACAATCCTGATACCCTTCGACTCCGCTCAGGGCACATCAGAATTACTCGAACTGACATGATTTTAATCAAATTAAGATGTCTTAAATCTAATATCTTATTGTCTACCCTCTTTTTGATTAATCCACATTTCAGCAGGCATTCCAATTTTTAAACTTCCATCATTTTTTACAGCTACTTTAACTGCATAAACTAGGTTTACTCGCTCTTCTTTCGTTTGAATAATTTTAGGAGTAAATTCTGCTTCAGAAGCAATCCAAGTAATCTTTCCTTGGTAATTTTTCATTTCTTTATCAGTATCCACTTTAATGGTTACTTGCTGACCGACTTTGATGTTGGTTAACTGTGTTTCGCTCACATAAACACGTAATTGCATGGTGCTTAAATCAGCAATTTTATACAAGGGTTTTCCAAAAGCAGTAATTTCAAAAGCTTCGGCATACTTTACCAATACGGTTCCGTTTAACGGATTTTTAATGCTATTTTTTTTAAGCTGATCTTCCAGTTGTTCCAATTGTGCATCCATACTTTTTAACTCATTCACTACCGATGAATTTTGAATTTCAATGCTTCTTACTTGTTGATTCAACACATCAATTTTACCATTCACATTATCCAATTGTTGCTGAGTAGAAGCTCCTTCTTTTAAAAGGTTTTCAATTCTTTTTTTAGAAATTTCGGCTGTTTTTAATTGCGCTTTTAACACGCTAATTTGTGATAGAACGCCAGATGATTTAGCACTTACTGCATTTTTTGAAGCCAGTAGCTGTTCTCTTTTTAAACTCAACTGAACCGTATCAATGTAACCAACGATGTCATCCTTTTTCAACAGTTGACCTTCTTCTACATTAAACGCTAGAATTTTACCATTTCCTTCTGAAGAAACTACTGTTTCCGTAGCTTCAAAATTTCCATATCCATCTGCTTTATCATCTCCATTTCCACAAGAACTAATAAGTGCTATAAAAATCAATGCTCCAATTATTTTAAATCTATTTTTCATGGTGTTTATTTTATCAATTTCCTTTTATCGTTTTGTAATTTGCTTTAGCTAATAACAATTGTATCTCGTGTGTTTTCAGGTTGTTTTCAGCTTCAAATAAATGAGTGAGCTCTGTTGTATAAGCAGATGGAGTAATTGCTCCATTTTTTAGTTCTGAATCAGATGAAGCCACTATTTTTTTTCTTAATTCAATAATGGTCTTATCAGAATTAACCAACTCAGCTATTTTATCAATTTCGGCTTGTTGTCGCGTTAATTCGATATTGGTGTTTAATTTGAATAACTCTTGTTGATTATCAATCATCTCTTTATTAACTGCTAAAGACATTCGTTGTTTTTGAGTAATGTTCCAGTCGAAAAGGTTCCAATTGAATTTTAACCCCACATAATAATAAGGCTGAAAAGTATTGTCGAGCATATTTAAACCCGGATTACCATAACCTCCCGTTGCAAAACCAAATAGTTTGGGTCCATTTTTCTTCGTTAATAATTGTTCTGAAGTTTCAATTTGTTGTTTTTGTAATTGAAATAATGCTAATTCAGGACGTGTTATTTCTTCATCTAATTTTGTAGTAATTGCTGGATTTTTTAGAATTGTAGTAGCAGAAACATCACTCCCAATCAATTGTGATAAAGTAATCATCAAACTTTTTTTATTTTGATTCACCTCAACAATCCGCTGGTCTATTTTTAAAACTTCTACTTTCAACACATTAATTGCAGAAGATTTAATTACACCAAACTCAATCCCTGCTTTTAGTTCTTTCAATTTAGCAGCTAACATATTTTTGTTTGCTTCTAATAATTTTCCTTTTTCCTGCATCAGTAAAATAGAAAAATAGAGTTGGTTAACTTGCTTCTTTAATTGATAAAGTGATACCTCTAGTTGTTTTTGCTGTGTTTTTAGCTCATTATTTTGAACTTCTAATCGAGTATTAACAGCACCTCCGTAAATTAATTGATTAACCGACAACGTTGTTTTGTACTGGTCTTTATTAGGCGGAGCAATAGAAATAGCAGGATTATCAATGGGCACATGAGTCACCTCTGATTGGTACGTGGCTTGTCCAGCTAATTCTAATGTCGGCAATTTAGATTTTTGGATAACTGAAGCATCCAACTTATTTTTTTTACTGAATATATCGTTTTGCTTTGCCAATGGATAATTAGTGTTGACCAATTCATAACATTGTTCTAATGTTAATTCGTTTTGGGCAAATGCTCCAAACGAAATGAAGATGAATGATAGAAAAATTAATCTTTTCATTGTTCAAGTTTTATTGCATTAATAATAAAATCAGCTGCAGCAGTTTTTCTCTCTTCTAGCATTTCTTGATAGGTTTTTTCATCCATTTTTGTAAAGCCTTTTAATAATGGTTTACCGATAAAAGGGAAAACATTTAATGCCATAATATTAACAAATAACTGATTAGGGTTTATTGGTCTTATTTTACCAACAGCAGTCATTTCTTCCACTTGCTTTTTAAACCCTGCTATATCTGGAAAGTTTTTTTCGGCAACCAACTGTTCAATAAATTGTGGGTTACTATTTAGCTCCTGAATGATGAAGTTTGGTAGGTAGGGATGTTTGATTACAAAAGAAATATAATTGCTAGTAAATTCTCTTATTTTTTCTTCCAAGCTTAATTCTGAGTTAATAATAGCACTCAATTTAGGAGCCATCAATCCAAAAGCTTGTTTAAAAACGGCTTCAAAAAGTAGCTGTTTGCTTCTGTAATAATAATGAAGCAATGCTTTGTTGATACCAGCTTCATTGGCAATCTCTTGCATTCTTGCGCCAAACATTCCTTTACGTTGAAAAACATTTTTAGCTGCTTCTAAAATATCAGATTCTGTATTGTTATCTTTTTTGCTAACCATAAAGTTTAACCATTTAGTTAACAAAAGTAGAAATAAAATTGGAGAAAATATAAAGGAACTGACAGCTTATTGTTAGCTAATGTTAAATCTTGTTAAAATTTAGTGCCCAGCAATCCTTTTGCGTATCTTCGTTCTATGAAAATAGAATTAATCTTCATATTCAGAAATTGAAAAAGAAGGGTGTAAGTTCTTCTTCATATAAAACTTCTAATAAGATTGAAAATAAATAATAAGTTTAACAATAAAAATTAAAAAAATGAGCACAAAAAAAAGTAGTGCAGTAGCAATTTGCAAAACGCATACAGAAGCAGAACAAGTTGTGAAAGAATTACAACAATCAGGTTATGATATGAAAAAATTATCTATAATTGGAAAAGATTATCATGAAGAGGATAAGATTAAAGGGTTTTATAATACTGGAGATCGCATGAAAAAGTGGGGAGGTTTAGGTGCTTTTTGGGGCGGAATATGGGGATTTATCTTTGGTGCAGGATTCTTTTTTATTCCAGGAATCGGACAACTAGCAATGGGCGGTTATATCGTTTCTTCTTTAGTTGGAGCTCTTGAAGGGGTTGTCGTAGTTGGTGGTTTATCTGCTTTTGGAGCAGCCTTATGGAGTATTGGTATTCCTAAAGATAGCGTGATAGAATATGAAGAAAAACTTAAAGCAGACAAATTTTTAGTTATCGCTCATGGAACAACAGAGGATGTAAAAAAAGCAAAAGAAATAATGGATCAAATTCATGAAATTGAAACGGCTATTCACCATTAATATAAAGAATTCCTTGAGGAATAACCTCAAAGAATTTATTGAATTAACTTAAAAAATTAAATGACATGAAAAAAATCACATTAAAAATAGTAGCAATAGCTTTTATTACTTTTTCGATAATTTCTTGTTCAACACCCGATAATAAAACGGAAAAAGAACCAATAGCTGAAGATGTTATGATAACTACGGTTTCTATAACCCAACCAGAAGAAAGTTTTTATAATTCATTAATAGCCTTTAGTAATGGAAATAATAAATTATGTGCTGAAAACATTAAAAATGGAATTGATTTTATTGAAGAGATAAAAATGGGAACTACTGATAATAATCAAAAACTTTTACTAGATAAAGAAATAAACCATCTTGGGCAATTAGCAGAAGATGTTAATAGTGGTAAAATAAGCTCAGAAAAAACATTAAGAACGGCTTTTCAAAAAACAAATAAAATGTTAGCTGGTAATGAAATTATTGACATTGAGACATTGGTTGAGGAAGAATTAGCTGACAATGTTAAAGCGAAGACACATTCTCTTCTCTATTATTTACAACAGGCAGAACGAAATACATTAAGAGAAAATAAAACAATTTATCATGAGATAATTAATGATACGAAAGAACTAAATGAAAAAGTAAAAAATAAAAGTAAAAAAGAGCTTATAAGTTTAGAAAAAAATATTAAATCAGATTTACACAAAATTGAAACTAAATTAGAATCTATTGATGATTCTTTAGAAGGTTCTGCTATAAATTAAAAGAAATAGAAACAATAAAAAACTTAAAAAATGAAACAATTAAAGGTAACAATAATGACACTAGTTTGTTTATTAAGCCTAAGTGCTATAAAAGCACAGGTAGAAATTGAAGAGCCTGTTAAGATAGTTATTACGGAGTATTATACCGACAAATTAGATGCGGATTTTTATACTGCTTACAATGATTATATTAATGGTAAAAATCAAGCAGCAGCAGACAGAATTATCGCGGCAGCAGAATACATCCATGTACAAGCAGTAGAAGCTCAAGAAAAAGATAAAAAAGCACTAAACAATTCTTATCAAGAATTGTTAAATTTATCTAAAGCGTTAGAAGCTAATAAAATTAATTCTACCAAGCAATTGAGTCACATTTTTTCTAAAGCACATTATGCCTTATCAAGACATCATTACGCTCAAGCTATTCTTTTACAGTCAAAAAAAGACCTAAAAAAAACAGGAGAAGCTATGCATATGGCAACAAAAAGTTTAGAACATGCTGCAAGATGGAGTGGGGATGTGGTTGGAGAAGGAGCTAATAATGCGTGGAAAGAAACAAAAAAAGTAGGAGAAGCTATTGGTAAAGGAACAAAGTTTACAGAAGAAGAAATTGTCAAAGGAATTAAATCAATTGGAAGAGAGTCGAAAAAGTTAGGTAAAAAAATATTTTCTCATAAAAAAGAGACGTATGATATTTACTGGTTAGAAGAGGTAGATTATTGATAATATGGTTAGCATCTCATTAAATTTAAAAAAATGAAAAAATTCATCGAACAGATTAAGGATAAAGACAAAAAATTAAATCAATATTATGCTAAAGCAGAATTAAAAAATATAAATACAATATTGGATGATTTAGAAAGAGAGCATACCCAAGTAAAAAAAAACCTAAAAGATATAAATTATTTATTGGATTTAATTGAGAAACATCAAATTACAACTCCTGAGGATTCTTTATTTGGAGAAGATAATCAACCTGAAAATTGGTTTTCTGAAATTAAAAATAAGTTTGAAAAACTTCATTTAACTGACACCAAAGATTTAACTACATCAGAATTAGATTATTTAAATGCTCAAAAAGCTAAATTAATAGTTGACAAAAAGAAATTTGATGAAATACATAAACATCTCCACCTGTTAATAGCTAAAACAAACGCATATTTAAAAGAAACACAAGATGCTATTTGCACGGAATTAACTCAAAACGAAAGCATTAAGGATTTGGCTAAAATTTTAGCTAAAAATTTAGAGGATGATTTTAAAGGCGATTCTAGCTATGAAAAAGGAAGAAAAATAATTATTCATTTTTTAGAAAAGCAATACAGCATCAATAAAATTAAAGCTACAGTTTTATTTAATATTTTAGAGCAAGAAAGTCTTGTTGGTTATAAAACGGATTTAACCAATACAATGCCTTACCCCACTTATGAAGATTTTGCAGATTTTGGTAATATGACATATATTAATTACACTATACCAACTGGCAAATGGTTTATTAAAGGATAGATTTAATTAATTCTTAAACTCAGAAAAAATGACTCAAAAAATAAAGAAGATAAAAAATTGGTGGTTACTAACAATAACAGGCGCACTAATTACCTTGTTAGGGTTTTGGGTGTATAGAAACCCTGCTGAAAATTATTTAGCACTAAGCATAATGTTTAGTATAATGATTTTTATTTCAGGTATTTTTGAAACTACCTTTGCACTTAGTAATACCAGTAAAATAAATGGCTGGGTATGGATGTTAATATATGGAATTATAGACTTAGTAATAGGCTCTTGGTTAATTACTTCTGAAAATTTAACGATGAAGTTATTACCACTCATTTTTGGTATTTGGCTATTTTTTAAAGGGGCTTCACAAATAAGTAGAGGAATTTCACTCAAAAAGATAGGGGTATTGTATTGGTGGTTCCCTTTATTAGGAGGGTTTATTATCTCTGCTCTTGGTTTTATGGTGATATGGAGTCCTAATTTAGGAGTAGAAATGATAGTGTTATTCACATCATTAACTCTTATTTTATTAGGGCTTTTTACAATCTCAATTTCTTTTTTAATAAAAAAGATTCAAGAATATATTTAATTCAACTAATCGGTCATTAGGAAATAGATTTGCTAATGAATTTATTGTATTGATTAATCCCTCTAACTTAAAGCTTTTTTAAACTGATACCGATTTAATTTCAGAATACGCTATAAAAGGCATTTAAAAAAAAGTTGTTATGGGTAATACTTTTAACCCTTTCTTCAATGATTTTTTCTTTGACGAAATTATGTAGCCAACTTTTAACA
>Ga0114931_10004659_pt1 | contig 17087 bp, 12 predicted proteins | sample 2SBtaG_FD_89579 | JGI IMG/M metagenome (GOLD analysis project Ga0114931, IMG submission 89579) | Deep subsurface microbial communities from Kolumbo volcano to uncover new lineages of life (NeLLi) - 2SBTROV14_V59a metaG | ecosystem: Environmental > Aquatic > Marine > Volcanic | place: Kolumbo...
CACTGGGATCGCCACCACTGGGATCGCCACCACTGGGATCGCCGCCACTGGGATCGCCACCACTGGGATCGCCACCACTGGGATCGCCGCCACTGGGATCGCCGCCACTGGGATCGCCACCACTGGGATCGCCACCACTCGGGTCACCGGCCACATCCGGGCCATTAATCGTTGCGTCGCCGCTCTTTGGGCCGATTTCTTTGAGGGGTTCGCTGACTGGTTCCTTGGCCGAAAAACCGGCAAGATCGCTAAGGTTTGCGATGGTGTCACGAATGGAGAGGCCTGCTTTGACAGCTTTCGGCCCGAGCGTGGTAACTGCCAAACCGATCATGACGACTCGGACTGTTTTGCTATTCTTGTCCACGGCTATCCCTCCTAGGACTTCCGCCAGAACACGCCGTAGTTATCTATATCTTTCAACGGGGTTTGAATGCCGACACTCATGCGAAAACTATCGACGGCCCGTTTGCAAGGCGGCAACACGCGATAGTCATCAATGATGATATAGCCGCCCTTACTGACTTTCGAGTATAGCATGGTTAATGCGTCGGAGGTCGACTCGAACAAATCCGCGTCGATTCGCAGCACGGCAATGCGTTGTATTGGCGCCTGCGGGAGTGAATCGCGAAACCAGCCCGGCAGAAATTTAACCTGATCGTCAAGCAAATCATAGCGATTAAACAATTCCCGGACCTGATCTAGGGACACCGCCAGGAATGGAAATTTTTCCCGGCTCATGTCATAGGCGGTATCCTCGGCATGGCTTGGGGCAGGCAACCCGGCAAACGAATCCACGACCCAAACCTTGCGCTCTGAAACCGTGTTGGCCGCGAGCACCGCTTTCATGAGGATACAACTACCACCGCGCCACACACCGGTCTCCACCAGATCGCCACGTACCTCCTCCTTGAGTACGGTTTCCACGCACAACTGCAAATGATCCAGGCGCCGTCGCCCGATCATGGTGTGTGCATATTCGGTGTAGTTGCGCAGATCTTCACGGCCTTGAATACGGTCTCCCTGTTTGCCCTGCAACAGGATCGTGTCACCCTGGGTTTTGGCCTCAGCCAGCGTTTCCAGAAGATCCGCATCCGCCCGGGATCGCCAGAAGCCATCCAGATCGAGTTGATATCCATGCGAGGCACACAAGACTGCGTACAGTAACTGCGCTTCGAGCTCAACATACAGCTCATTCAGCAGCGATTTTTTTATAAGTTCCAGATACGCTTTGCGCAAATCCATGTTCCGCTACTCCAGGTTCAAAGCCTGTTTCCACAGGACTGCCCGATGCTCCATCCGGTGCCCGTCAATCACCCAGTCACGTAGCGCCTTGCCAAGCTGTGCCCTTGCGGTCGGATCGCTAGCGCAGGCGAGAATTTTTTCCACCCAGTCGCGGGGGTCCGTTGCGAGTAGGGCGGGTGAGTTCCGGTACGGTTCCAAGTCGGAGGCAATGACGGGGACGCCCAACGCACCGTACTCGAGTAACTTGATGTTGCTCTTGCAGCGATTAAAGTCGTTGTCCAATAGCGGTGCCACACCGATGTCGATGTTCAACGCATGAAATTGCGCCGGGTATTGTTCAAACGGTACCATGCCATGGACTTCGCGGGCGTAGCCGCGTAATCGATCCGGGCACATGCCAAAGAATACCCAGTCCACTTGTTTTGCGGTGCGCTCAACGACTTCTGAAAAACTTTCCAAATCGCCGGCGTGCTGTCCAGCACCGACCCAGCCGACCCGGCATCGGCCTTGGGTCTCATGTGCTTCTACCGCTTGGGTATCCAACCACGGTGAAGCCGGAAGCGCATTCGGAACGACCACAATATCGCTGCACAAACCGGACAGAAATTCGGCCAGCATTGGTGTGCTGACAATGAGGCGGTCATACAACGACAACGCGCGTTTCATGCGTGCCTGAATATCCGGATAGGTGCGGCTGAAACTGTTGTATTCGGGTATGTCAATTAACAGGTCGTCCAATGATCCGATGACCGGTATCGAACGCGCGCGATAGCCGGCGATGCGTGCCAGGGCCGGATCACTGATCAGGTTGTGCCCCATGAGCAGATCCGCGCCGAAGGCCATCATTTCCATGGCCGTCGGCGGAGGCTGTGCACCGGTGCGAACAATCAACGGCGCTTGCATGTGGTTTTGCTGATGCAGAAACGATAGGGGTATGTCGACACGGTACTGGGCGGCTGCCCATTTATTGCGTGCCGTTGCAACGATAAACTGCTTCGCTTTGCCTTTCGGCATCCATTGGCGCCCTACCCGTGTGATCGACCTTGGATCAAGTTGGCGGACATTCCTTATAGCTTGGTGCTCTTGGAGCGCCACGGGTGGCGCAGTGTCCGTCAAGTTTCGATACGCGGCCAGGTAGTCCTGGGCCATTGCCGCCACACGCCGAGTCGGCTTTTTCACGATACGATCGCGTACCGCGGTCAGTTCCGCACGTCCGCGGTCTGATGCGAGATGGGCGATCTGAGTCTGCCACGAATTGACTGTGTATGGGTCCGCCAACCAGCCGTCCACGCCATGGCGTATGCGCTCGGGGAAGTCCCCATGGTTGGCGGCGACAACGGGTACGCCCGCTGCCCAGCACTCGGACAAGATCAGACTGTAGGTTTCTTCGACGCGACTGGGTATCAATACCAAGTGCATCTCGGCCAACAGTGCGGCCATTGTGGTCGGTTGGTACTTGCCCAACAACCGCAAGTTGTCGGGCAAGTCGTTGGGCACCCGGTGCGGTGATACGGCGCCGTGGACGCGAAACTGCACCGGCAGGGAGCTGCACTGCTGCGCCAATTCGCAGATCAATCCAAAGCCTTTATGCGGTACCGTACCGCCGAAATACCCTGCTACCAGCACCTGACTATCGCGCGCGGCCCTGCCTTGCGGCATGAGATCCGTACCGTGCGGAATCACGACCAGCTTGTCGCCTACGATTTCTCCGAAACTGCCGCGCATTCGGCCGGCAGAAAACTTGGAGGGCGTCGTGACAAGATCCGCCGCTGCCAGGATTTTCCGCACCAGGGCGTGGCGGGTCTCCAGGTAAAGACCCAGCGCTCCGGTTTCTACATCGGAACGTGCCCAGCGACGTGCTTCAAGACAGCCTTCGCAATCCGTCCCTGCCATGGCGCGCGGTTTGCCACAGCTCCTGAAACCGGGGATCTTGAGCTGCGCATAATCGGGGCACAGGAAGTACAAATCATGCACGGACAGTACTACGCGCGCACCCATGTGTTTTGCGATCAGGGGCAATAACAGGGAATCCCAATTGACTAGATGGTGAAAATGAACCAGACCGTACCCGCCCCCTTGCATGATTCGGGCGAAAACCCGTTCGACCCAGGGTTGGCTCAAATCAGCTGCGAGTGTAACCAGGCGCTGGTTGACATAGCGATAACGCCGATTCACTTGGCTTGTGTTGGGATGTTCAACGGAGTACGTGCACACGGCGTCGGTCCAGCCGAGGTCCTCGGTGCTGACCGCCGCGATGGTAGAAGGGTTTGATGCGTGTGCCTGTTCGGCAATACTCCGGCTGATGCTTTCGGTACCTCCCAGGTAGTTCATGCGGTGTACTACGTGGAGAATGTGCGATTTGCATCGAGGTTTGGTGGCGCGTCGTAATCGTTCGGTATTGATCCGCAATGGCGAGTCGCGCCACCAGTCTTGCACCCAACGCCGGTACCCCGGCCAGCGCGTATTCACCAGCTGGGTGTTGAAGCGGCGCAGTCGTTCAACTTCTGGATATTGGCCAAAACTGCCGCCCCCATGGTGGCGAACAAAACAATGTGACGCCGCAATAATGCGAAATCCGGCCTGCCAGGCGCGCATGGAATAATCCACTTCCTCCCCGTATCCGGCACCAAATACCGGGTCGAACACGCCGATCGTATCGATCAGGCTACGCCGGATCAGCATGCAAAAACCGACCGCCACCGGAATTTCAGGGAATGCTTCCCGGCAAGCGGAATCCACCAACGACGCAATTTTGTCGCTGCCCAGTTCTTGTACGGCCGCCGGCGCGACGACGCTGAGCAAGGTCGCGTTGTCGCTGAGTGGACAGGCCAGTCCAATACGCCGATCCTGGTCCGCCGCCTCCTGCAAACGTGCGTACCAACCCGCCGTAACCTCGGTGTCGCTGTTCAGGAGTATGACGTCGCTGCGAGTCGTTTGCATAACTTCATTCACGGACGCCAAATAGCCAAGATTTTCTGAATGCCGGCTGATCCGTACCCTGGCATCGGATTGCGCCCAAGTCAGAAGTTGTGCGATTTTCGGGTCGGTACTCGCGTCATCGATCAGGTGGATCGTGCAGCGTTTTGGAGAATGCAGCAGCACACGGCCCAGACACTCGGCTGTCGGTTCGGCCGCGTTGAAAATTGGGATAATAATGTCGAGTTGCGCATCGATCGTCGGCTGAATATCGCCGGCGCGTGCGGGCAGTTTAGTCGCCGCCAGCGCAGCATCCACACCGCGCTGTGCAAACGCATCGACAACATGGTCGGGAATGATGATCACCGACGAAATGATACACAGGTACGCCCAGGCGTGACGGATTCCGCGTTTTTGTGATGCGAGTGGTGGAGCTGATATCAGGCTACTTTTTCTCCCTCATCGCCTAATTGCGCGCGCAGATATTCGTCATAGCTGCCGCTGAAATCGATAATCCCGGTGTCGGTGAAGTCGATGATGCGCGTGGCGAGCGAAGACACAAACTCGCGGTCGTGGCTGACGAATATCAAGGTGCCGGGATAGTTTTCCAATGCCAGGTTGAGCGACTCGATGGACTCCATATCGAGGTGGTTGGTCGGTTCGTCCATGAGCATGATGTTGGGTTGTTGCAGGATCAGTTTGCCAAACAACAAGCGGCCCTGCTCGCCGCCGGATATCACCTTTACCGACTTTTCGCTATCGGCCTTGGAAAACAGCATCCGGCCCAGGGTGGCGCGCAGTAATTGCTCGTCCGCGCCCGTTGGAAGCCATTGTGCCATCCATTCGAACACGCTCAGATCCTGCTCGAATTCCGCCGCGTGGTCCTGCGCAACATAGCCGATCTGGGCGTTTTCAGCCCACTTGACCTCACCATCGTCGAGTGCGAGTTCTTGAAGCAGGCAGCGGGCCAGGGTGGTTTTGCCCATGCCATTGGGACCAATAAACGCGACCCGCGACCCGGCTTCGATGGCCAGGTCCAGATTGGAGAACAAAGGCCCCTGGTCAAAACCCTTGCGCAAGCCGGTCGCCTTCACGGCGATACGACGCAGCGGCTTGTCCTGTTCAAAGCGAATGAACGGGCTGACCCGGCTCGACGGTTGGATATCTTCAAGCTGGATTTTTTCCAGTTGCCGTGCCCGTGAGGTGGCCTGGCGCGCCTTGGACGCGTTGGCGGAGAAACGGCTGACAAAGGCCTGCAGATCGGCCATCTTGGCCTTTTTCTTCGCATTGTCGGCGTACATGCGTTCGCGTGCACGGGTGGATGCGGTCATATAGTCGTCGTAATTGCCGGGGAATACCTGCAACTTGCCGTAATCCAGGTCCGCCATGTGTGTACAAACACTGTTCAAAAAGTGCCGGTCATGCGAAATGATGACCATGGTCGACTTGCTGTCGGTGAGGAATTCTTCCAGCCAGCGCACGGTGTTGATATCCAAGTTATTGGTCGGCTCGTCGAGCAGCAAGATGTCCGGTTCGGAAAACAAGGCCTGGGCGAGCAAGACGCGAAACTTCCATCCTGGGGCGACGGCGCTCATCGGGCCCTCGTGAAGTTCGACACCAATACCAATGCCTTCCAGTAGCTCTCCGGCGCGCGATTCCGCCGAATAGCCATCCAGCTCGGCGAACTCTGTTTCCAGATCGGCGACGCGCATGCCTTGCTCCTCGCTCATCTCCGGCAGCGAATAGAGATGCTCTCGTTCGTGCATGATTTGCCACAGTTTGTCGTGGCCCATAATCACGGCATCGAGTACCCGATCGTTCTCAAAGGCGAACTGGCTCTGGCGTAACAGGCCGATACGTGCATGTGGGTCAACGCATACATTACCGGCACTGGGTTCCAATTCCGCGGACAGGATTTTCATAAGAGTCGATTTGCCGGAACCGTTGGCACCGATGAGCCCGTAGCGTCGACCGTCGCCAAAGGTCACGGAAACATTCTCAAAGAGCGGCTTTGCGCCGAACTGAATCGACAAATTTGCAGTAGAAATCAAGGTGTTGTACCAGGTTTTTGGGCCGAATCGAAAACCCGCGAGATTCGATGCACAGCAGCTACAGGGTAGATCGGGCGGAGGAGATAGCTACCAAACCCGCGCGGGCGGCGGATTGTAGCAAAATTCGCCGGCGATTTCGCTGCCTGGCAAAATTAAGTTTTTTTCATGTGAGCCACTTGCAGAACTCTGAGTGGATGAGCTGCAAAGCAGGATTTTTCCTGTTTTTGGCTAGAATGAGGTACATAGTTATTCTACGTGCCGAAATTTTAGACGAAAACAGGGGGAATCTTGGGTAGCAGATCGCCGCTCACGAGTTTTGCAAGTGGCTCATGTGTGTGCGGGTCGATTTCTGGCACCGCGGTGATTGGATGCAGGACCGGCTACAATCCGTCTTGCATTGCCCTGCACGCCGCCGGGGGCGCACAAAATTGGTTCGGGCCGTGTTTTCGGCACCGCAACGAACGAGGACAGAAAATGACCATACGACTGGATGGACAGGTAGCCATTGTGACCGGCGCCGGGCAAGGCCTGGGACGTTCGCACGCGCTGTTACTGGCTCGACGTGGCGCGCGTATTGTAGTGAACGATATGGGCGCGACGCCGGACGGAAGTGGAGATTCCGCGGCCACTGCAAAAGCCGTCGTGGAAGAAATCCGCGCCGCTGGCGGCGAGGCCATCGCCAATTGCGCGGATGTCACAAACGAGGCCCAGGTAGGCGAGATGGTCGAGCAGGCCCAATCGCGTTGGGGCCGAGTGGATATTCTGGTGAACAACGCCGGTATTTTGCGCGACAAGAGCTTTCTCAAGTCCAGCATGGAGGATTTCCGGGCCGTACTCGAGGTGCACGTCATGGGTGCCGCCACTTGTACCCATGCGGTCTGGCCCTTGATGCGTGCCCAGGCTTACGGGCGGGTCCTGTTCACAACCTCATCCAGCGGCTTGTGTGGAAATTTCGGCCAGGCTAACTATGCGGCGGCGAAGACGGCTATGCTGGGCCTGATGAACACGCTTTCCCTGGAGGGGGCAAAATACGATATCCGCATCAATTGCTTGTCGCCGACCGCCGCAAGCCGCATGACCCGCGATGTCATGCCGGCCGAAGCGTTGCGGTGGCTGGCACCGGAATACGTAAGCGCGGGCATGCTGTTTTTGGTCGGCCCAGACGCACCCCGACGGCGCATTCTGGCCGGCGGAGCGGGGGGCTTTGCCGTGGTTCGCGTGATGCAGAGTCCCGGCATCAATCTACCTCGGGATGGCTGTACCCCGGAAGCCGTGGCGGCTGCCTGGCCCGATATCGAGGATCCAAGCAAGGCCTGCGAATTCACCGAGGGATATCAACAGTCGCAGGCGTTTTTGCGCCGTGCGGCCGAAATGGCGAAAGCCGGCACAAAAAGCGCATCGTGAGCGCGCGGGTCGACCGGTTGCTTGCATGCGTTGTCGCAGCCCCGGTTGAGAGCCAGGCGTGGCCGCTTTCACGAGCTACGGTTTCAGTTAGGGGCTTCATCCAAACGAATTCGGACACCGCCCCTGGCTTCTCGCCGGCTAAATCGTAGGCAACGATCACGAACGCTCAATACGGCAGCGGCCCAGGTCTTCTTGCTGCGCAAACCGACAGGGACCTTTGCCTGAGCTCAGGCCCAAGACAACACCACTTATCGTGTCAGCGGTAGCGGCTCCAGCGTCATGGGGTCGCGCAGTGGAAGCTGGGTGAGGGGCATGCCGGCATTTACTTCCAAGCTGCCGTGGCTGCCGTCACCGGGTTTCACTTTCGCCAACGCGCCAACCACCAGGATGCGCAGTTGCTCCGGGTTGAGGTGGGCCTTGGCCACGCGCTGCACGTCTGCCGCGGTCACCGCGTTCACCCGGTCCGCGTAGGTCTTCCAGTAATCCTTGGCCCGGTGTTGCAGTGCGTCTTGCGCGAATCGCGTTACATCGCCGGAGGCATTGCGGAAAATGACGCCAAGGCGCGACACCATCCCTTGTTTGGCAATTTCCAGTTCGTTCTTGCTCACCGGTTGGTTCCGGATGCGGGCAATTTCCTGCAAAACGATTTTTAGTGCATAGGCCACGGATGGGTTCTTGGATTGGTAAAAGGCGCGGAAAACGCCGGGGAAGAAAATGCCTGGCCGGAAGCTGCTGCCAGCCGAATACGCAAGACCTTCATCGCTGCGCACCCGGCTCATGATACGGCTGGTGAAACCGCCGGCGCCAAGAATCTGGTTCATGACGGCAAATGCAATCTGGTCCGGATCCCCCAGGCGCAAGCCCGGTTCGCCGATGCTGACCCGACTTTGTGTTACATCCGCCTTGCGCACCGCAAATAAACCGGGTGGGCTCGGCTTGGGATTGTCCGGCACCGGCGGCAGATTGGAGGCCACCGGCATGGATTTCAGTTTTTCATTCAGCTTTGCGATGATGGCCTTGGCGTTGATGTCACCACTAATGGCAAATATCAGATGCCCCGAGGCAAACACCGTTTGACTGGCCTTGGTCATTGCCGCAGCGTCGATGGCATCAATATCGGCTTTGCTGCTCATGGCGTTGGTAAAAAAGTTTTCGCCCTGCAGCAAGCGCTGCCAAACTCGCGGCTCGATGTTGCGGGTGTCGTCGTTTCGGCGTTTCATTCCCTCTAGCACCTTCGCCTTGGCCACACTGAGTCGTTCGGCATCGAAACGTGGTTTGGTCAGGACGTCGAAAAACAGGCCCAGACTCTCATCAAGATTGCGGCTCAGCGTATCCAGGTTGGCGCTGGAGGAGGTGTTGCCAATTGCAACCCGGATCGAAGTCGCCAGAAAATCCAGCCGTTCGTCCAATTGGTCTGGCGTCATCGCCTGGGTGCCGCCATCGCGAAGCATGGATGCGGTCAGCTCCGCCAGGCCGTCACCATGCCCTTCAATCGCATAGGTGCCGGCTCGAGAATACAGGTGAATATTGATCAGTGGCAGGCTGTGGTCTTCGCGAATAAAAGCGATATTGCCGCCGTCGAGCGGGTGTTCATAGTCACCGGAATCGGGAATCGAAACCTTGAAATGAGGATATTTGAGTTTGTCCGGGTGGCTGGGCAGTGATTTTGCCAAGACGACTTGCCATGCCAGCAGCAGCGCGGAAACGATCAGGAATTGTTTGTTTTTCATGGCCTTAACCCTTTACTTGTCTGCTGCTTGCAGTTTGCCGATGACGTAATCAAGCACCGGCTGCATGGGCGCCGGTGCCTCCCCCCGCATGGCCTGAAGCTTAGCCACGGCGGCGCTGCGTTTGGCTGCCGGCACGGATTTCATTTGCATGAGCATTTGCTTGACCATCTGTTTTTGCCGGCTCGTGAATTGCGCCAGTTCAGGGTCCTCGACGCTGCCGGACTTGCGGGTATATAGCTTGGTCGCCATACGGTCTTCGACCAAAAATCGTTTGGCCACATCCTGGACTTGCTCGCGGCTCACCGCCAGGGCGCGATTCGTCACATCATCCATGCTGCGCCAGTTGTCCAGCCCGTCGTAAAACAACAACTGAATCAGCAGGCCGAAGGGTTCACGGATTCGGCGGTATTTGGACGCGCTGATCTGGTTTTTGACCTTTTCCAGTTCGTAGTCGCTGATACCGTCTTGCTGGATTTTCTTGACCTCCTGCAACAGCACCGACTGGAGTTTTTCCGGCGTTACGTCCGATACACCTTCCGCGGACAGCGTAAAGTCTCCGGCATATTTGTGTCCGTCTTCGTTGGCGGTCACCTTGGTGGCAATTTTGTCCTTGAGAACCAGACGTTTATACAAGCGCCCGGTCTTGCCGGAAAGCACGCTTGCCAACACGTTCAAGGCGGGCGCGTCCTTACCGTTGAAGGCCGTAGTAGGAAAACGGATGCCGGCCGAGGGCGGCGCGTCCACTTCCGCCCGGTAGGTAATAGTGCCCATTTGCGGGGTGCGTTGGGTGATGACGTCCGGGGGCAATTCCTTGCCACGCGGGATGCGCCCGAAATAAGCCTCGGCCCATTTCTTTGCTTGTTTTTCGTCAAAATCGCCTACGATCGCGGCTGTGAGGTTGTTCGGGGCGTAATACACACCGAAGTAATGCTCGGCCTGGGCGCGCGTAATGGCCGAGATGTCGCTGGGCCAGCCAACCACCGGCCAGGCATAGGTGGAGCCGCGCCAGAACAGGGAATTGAAAACCTCGTCCGGAACCCCCGTGGGCGTCGATTCCGTGCGCATGCGGCGTTCTTCAAATACCACGTCGCGTTCGGAATAAAACTCGCGGAAAACCGGTTGCGAAATCCGCTCACTTTCCATCCAGAACCACAGCTCCAGCTTATTTTTCGGCACCTGCACGAAATAGGCGGTCAGGTCCTCGGTGGTGAAGGCGTTCATGAAGGTGGCGCCTTGCTTGGTGTAAATACTGTCGTATTCGTCCTTGACGATGTTCTTGCGCTGCTCCTCGGTCAATTCGCCGAACTGCTTGCGCAACGCTTTCATTTGCTCGGTTTGCAAAGACGCGTCATCGATGGCATCGGCATAACCATGGCGCACGGCTTTACGATAGTTGCGCTCCTCGGCAAACATTTGTGTGCGCAACTGATCCAGCTTGTGGCGCAACTCGGTGTCGAGTTTGTTGTTCTTGGTGCCGATACGCGGCGATCCCTTGAACATCATATGCTCGAACAGGTGCGAAATACCGGTGATGCCGGGGCGTTCGTTGGACGATCCTACGTGGGCCACCCAACCGGCGGCGATATTCGGTGTGCCGGGACGCTGCACCAGCAGCACATGCATGCCGTTGCCGAGAACGACTTCATGCACCTGCTCGGTAATGGGTTTGGCGGCCGCCAGGCATACGCTGCTGAGCAACAGCAGGGCCGACGCCAAACCAACGCACCCCGCATACGGCCCCCTGCGTTGACAGGGTGGGCGATGGCGCGTGCATTGCAGTGGCTTCATGGTGATTCCTCTGTGGTCGTGAATTCCAGGGGCGCGATGCGACCGGAAACTGAAAATATCCATGTTGGCGCGAATGTCAGGGGTGTTTGGTCCGTCGGCCCCCGAGCGACGCCCAGCGAAAGACTAGCACAAAAACGGGCGTGTAAATGTGTCTGTTTGTATCAGGATTTCGTCGCTTGAACCCAAACGCCCTGGCTAGAGTAGGCCTTGGTTTCAGCATCACCGGTATTCAGGGTTTCAGCGGCTTCGATCAGCAATACGTGGCACTCATGATTGGCCACGGGTTGATGGCGGACACCCCGTGGCACAACGAATAATTCGCCCGGATGCAATTTCACTTCCCGATCCTCAAGACGGATGATCAAACTACCTTGTAACACCAGGAATGCTTCATCCGTATCCGCATGCGCGTGACACACGAACTCGCCCTCGAGTTTGGCCAATTTGAATTCGGTGTCGTTCAGCCTGGCCACGATTCGCGGTGCCCATTGTTCCTGAAACGAGCCCAACACCGAGGCTAGATTGACCGCAGATGCGCACGCACCGGTGGCGGGTGGATCCGCGCTCATTGTTTGCGATCTCGTTGGCCAAATAGATCGTCCAGACCGGGCTCCTCGCGGCGCTTGCGGTCGCTATCTCCAAACAGGTCTTGCAGCGCCTGTGCGGCCTGCTCCGTGGGAGATTGATCGGGCGGTTTGAAGGCATTGGGCCTGGCCGCGAAGTAATCGCAAAACGTGGCTCGTTCACGTTCCCTGGGCGGATCGGAACGATCTTCGCGACACATGCGCAGTAATGTGGCATCGTATTCCTTGCACATGCGGCAACAACGCAGATCCCGACGGCAGGCCACGCACACGGCATTGCGCGACAAGGGTAGGGGTTCATCGGTTATGCTCGCCCCACAGTGCCAGCACACGAGTTCAGTCATGGCGTTTGTGTAACACTGTGGCGCTGGAATGCGTAAGGCATGGGCCGATGGTACAAGAATCAGGACAGAGTATGAATCCATTTAGACGCGGCTACAGAATCGGATGGCTGGTTTCGGTGTTGCTGTGCGGCCCGATTGTCGGCCTGGCTCAGCCACCGATACCCTCGTCCCCAGCCGCGAAGAGCCCGAGAGATATTATGCAAAAGCGCAGCCCTGACCTGGCACAAAAACTCGTGGCCGCCCTGGCGCGCCGTGGCCCCGATTACCACCCGCGCACACAGCACCTGCTGGCAAATGGCAAGCCGGAATTCATCAACCGATTGATCCTGGAGGATTCGCCCTACCTATTGCAGCACGCGCACAACCCGGTGGATTGGTTCCCCTGGGGTACGGAGGCGTTTGACAAGGCACGCGGTGAAAACAAACCGGTGTTTTTGTCCATCGGCTATGCCACCTGCCACTGGTGCCATGTGATGGAAAAGGAGAGTTTCGAAAATCTCGAAATCGCGCGTTTTCTGAATGCGCATTTTGTTTCCGTGAAGGTCGATCGGGAACGCCGTCCGGACGTGGACGCAACGTATATGGCGGCCGTCATGCTGATGCGTGGGAACGGCGGTTGGCCGATGTCGACGATCCTCACCGCGCAGGGCAAGCCCTTCTTCGGCGGCACCTATTTCCCGCCCGATCAGTTTTTGGCGTTGCTGAAAAAAGTGGCCGCGGCCTGGGTTGATCAACGCGCGCAGTTGACCGCCTTTGCCGACCAGTTATCCGATGGTGTGCGCGAAATGACCGCCGCACGCGTTGCAGTGGAGGCCGTCGGGCAGCCGGCCATAGAAGCGGCGCAGGCGCAAATCCTGCAACGCTGGGCGGCCTCGGATCAGGCGCCGACGGGGCCGCGTTTTCCGAACGAGCCGGAACTGCTGTTCTTGCTTGCGCGAGCGCAACGCGGCGGGCACGCGGATCTATTGGATGCGGCCCGGCGGCGGCTCGACCAGATGATGCGCGGCGGCATATACGACCAGATCGGTGGTGGTTTCCATCGTTATGCAACCGACGGCCAGTGGCGCATCCCGCATTTTGAAAAAATGCTCTATAACCAGGCACACCTGGCACGGGCCTATGGTGTGGCCTATCAGCTCACGGGCGAGTGGCTCTATGCGCGCATCGCGCGGCAAACCCTGGACTATGAGCTGCGCGAGATGGCCGCGCCCAAAGGCGGCTTTTATTCAGCCAGCGATGCCGACAGCCGTGATGGCGAGGGCACATTTTTCGTTTGGACTCCGGCGCAATTGGAAGCTGGTTTGGGCAGCGAGGAAGCGCAATGGCTAGCACCCCTGCTCGGCATCCAGTCGCCTGGCAATTTCGAAGGACGAAGCATTCCCTACTTGCCGCGTGATTTGCGTGAGCTGGCCAAGCCAGAAGCGCTTCCGGCCTTGCTGAAGCGTCTCGATACCGATCGCGCGAAATTGCTTACGCTTCGCGATACGCGCAACCAGCCGGCGCAGGACCGGAAAATCGTGACGGCGTGGAATGGCATGTTGATCACCACATTGGCGCGTCTCGCGAAGCCGCTGCATCGACCGCAATACGTGGACGTGGCGTTCAATACCGCAGAGTTTCTTTGGCAGCACAACCAGCACTCAAACGGCAAGCTGTGGCGCGTTACGCCCGAGCTGCAAGATCCGCTGGCCGCGACACAAGACGACTACGCCTATTTAGCCCAGGCTTGCCTGGCGCTGTACGACGTAAGCAGTGATCCGAAATGGTTGGATCGGGCGCGCGCGCTGACCCGGAACATGATCGACTTATTTTGGGACACCGAACACGGCGGTTTTTTCATGGGACAAGCCCACGGAACGTCCATTGCGCGTCCCAAGGAGAGTAACGACACAGCCACGCCCTCGGGGAACGCCGTCGACCTGGACGTATTGGCACGCCTGCATAATCGCACGGGCAAAGTGGAGTACGCCGATCAGGCCCGAAAAACACTGAACGCTTTTTCCGGCGATATCCAACGCAGCCCCGGGGCGTTTGCGACCATGCTCAAAGGCGCGGATGATTTGATGAACCGGGAGTCCGGGCCGCTGCAATATGCCGGCAAGGGCGTGGTGCGGATCGAGGCCGAACGCAGCGACAAGCAGGTGGCGGTCGTTTTAACGATTCGATCGGGCTGGCACATCCAGGCGCACGAAGTTAGCGCAGAGGAATTCATCGCCACCGAGATGCGTCTGGCTTCAGACGTCAACGGCTGGACCATGACCGACGTGCATTATCCCGAAGGCGAATCGGTACAATTGGGATTCAACGACGAGCCACTCAAGGTATACCAGGGCAAGATTCATTTACAGGGCGATTTGCGGGCAACAGCTGGAGCTGCCAACACCGATGTAACGGTTCAGGTACGCGTACAGGCTTGCAACGACCGCATTTGCCTGCTACCCGAAAATCTCGATCTGCGCTTAGCCAAGGGTTATTGAGATGGCTTGGTTGACTCTGCTGCCGCCGATGGTGGCCATTGCACTGGCGGTGTACAAACGCGAGGTGATCGCTGCCTTGCTGGTTGCGCTGTTCACTTCGGAATTCCTACAGCACGCCTACAACCCGGTATTCGGCGCAATGGCCACCTTGGAGCGCATCGTGGCGGTTTTCGGCGATGCCGACAACACGCGTATTCTGGTGTTCAGCCTGTTGATCGGTGCCTTGTTGGCCTTTATCCGCGATTTTGGCGGGGTCGCGGCCTTCGTCGACCGGATCAGTAAGACCGGGCTGGTCAACGGGCCGCGACGGGTGGGCCTGGTAACGACGTTCACCGGCATCGCGATTTTTATCGAAACCAATCTCAGCGTGCTCACCGCGGGGATTTTTTCACAAAGTCTATTCGATAGTTTTCATTTGAGCCGGGCGCGGCTCGCCTATGTAATCGATTCCACGTGTGCTCCGGTGAGTGTATTAATCCTGGTCAATGCCTGGGGCGCCTACATTTTGCAACTGGTGGCGCCATATGAGCTGGCCAACCCGGTGGCCAGCGTGGCTTACACCATTCCACTCAATTTCTACGCATGGTTCACCTTGTTGTTGGTTTTTTACACGGTGTCGTTCAATCGCAGCCACGGACCGATGCGGCAATCGGATGCACAGGCTAGCAGCGCGACACCGGAGTTACATACCGCCACGCCGACCCGTTCCCGCTACATGCTGTTACCGCTGGCCGTGATGGTCTTGGGTATTTTGGCGTTCATGGTCTATACAGGCCACGGCAAGTTACTCGCCGGGTCCGGCAGTCGATCCGTATTCTGGGGCACGGCGTTGGCCATCCTGGTCGCGTATGCCCTGCTACGCTACGACAAGAAAGAGCCACACAGAAAACTCGTGGAACAGGCATTTTCCGGCATGGGTAAATTGCTGCCCCTGGTGACGACGGTGCTGCTGGCCATGGCCATCGGCGCGAGCATGCGTGCGTTGGGCACCGGTGCATTCGTGGCTGGTATGGTGGGCGATTTCCTGCCCGCTTTCGCCGTCGCACCGCTGGTGTTTATCAGCGCCGCGGTGATTTCCTTCACCACGGGTACGTCTTGGGGCACGTTCGGTATTTTGATTCCCATCGCCATTCCGGTGGCGCAAAGCATGGACCTTCCAGTGCCGTTGGTGTTGGCGGCGATGCTGGGCGGTGGCGTGTTTGGCGACCATTGTTCTCCCATCTCGGATACCACCATCATCTCGTCGCTGGCCTCGGGCTGCGATCATCTGGAGCATGTTCGCACACAGCTTCCCTATGCGCTGGTGGCCGGTCTATTGAGCACCGTAGCCTACGCGCTGGCCGGTTGGTGGGCGGGGTAGAAAAAAAGAATTCGGCCGTGCCATGCGGCGAGCACGTGCTGCAGGGCTCGCACTACGTGAATCGCCTTGGGTGGGCTGCAACGCGTGAATAGATCCCGGTTTCTCGACTATTGCGGGCCGCGCAGATGAGAATATGACATTCCTACCGCAGCGGCCTTGATGGCCATATTTAACACAAAAATAAACGAGAGGGCCCCTAGCGTTCTCCACCAGGATGCTCCGCCCGCTTGCGCATACACACGTCGGTTTGCCCGGTGAAAATAAAAAATCAAGACGCCCATCTGCAAGGCTGCAACCAGCGTTACCCAAGCCTGGAGGTCCATCGCGGTGAGACTGATAATCAAGATCGCCGCAACCATACTGACGACAAAGGAAAAGCAGAAATAGTGGATGGAAAAGGTGAGGTGCTGCACATAGTACAGGTGGTTTCGTTTGAAGACGAGCATCAGAAATAGCGGAAGAATCAAGGCTGTAACTGGGCTGAGGATCCGAACATTGCTACTGAGCAGATCATCGAATTGCCGGTAGCGCCCATCCAGTCTCTGGCGGATTTGACGCAAGTATTTTCGCAAGCGCGGATTGGATTTCATGGACTGGGCTTTGGCCAGATCCTCAAGCTCCTGCTTCGACAGCCCCGGATGATTTTGTCTCACATTTTCCGTTGCCTCGCGCAAGGCACTGGTTTGAATGCCGGATTCTGCAATATTGAGTTGAAACTCCGAGCGCAAAATACTACCGCTTCCAATGACGATAAACAGCGCACTGATTACGATATACAGCCGGACCGGATGGATATGTGCGACGCGTCGCCCCTCAAGATAATCCTTGCTGAGTTGCCCGGGCTTGAAAACCAGCATTTTCAAGGTGGTAACAAGCTTTGAATCCCAGTCGAAGACCTCATTAACAGCCGTTTGTACGAAATGGCGCAAACTTAGATCCCGATTCGGATCATGTTTTTGGCCGCAACTCGAACAATATCGCGTTTCGATCGGCGCACCGCAGTTCAGGCACGTGGCAAATTTTGCAATTGTCGTATCGTGGTGTTGTCTTGGGCCTTAGCTCAGGCATAGGTCCATGTCGGTTTGCGAAGCAAGAAGACCTGGACCGATGCCGTATAGAGCGTTCATGATCGTTCCCTAGGACTGCCATTTACCCACAAATCACCCCTCAGCGAGTCGCTGGCCGGTCAGA
>Ga0114931_10004660_pt1 | contig 17086 bp, 21 predicted proteins | sample 2SBtaG_FD_89579 | JGI IMG/M metagenome (GOLD analysis project Ga0114931, IMG submission 89579) | Deep subsurface microbial communities from Kolumbo volcano to uncover new lineages of life (NeLLi) - 2SBTROV14_V59a metaG | ecosystem: Environmental > Aquatic > Marine > Volcanic | place: Kolumbo...
AGAACAATTATTGATATAGAAAAACACCAAAAGCACCCAGAAATGACTATGAATGAATCAAAAATAGTCAGTCCACTAATTGTTGTAGATCCTGTGCAGGAAGACAGGAATGCATCAGCAGCACTTTCAAAAGAAAATTATTTGTTATTTATAAAGAAATGTAATGAGTTTTTAAAAAAGCCATCGATTGAATATTTCAAAATAAAAAGGTTTGATGAAAAAATAGTAGAACACTTAAACAAGTTAAAAGAACCTGTAAAAAATTTTGTTATCTCGATAACGCCCCTTAAAGGAAAAAAAGATGTTATAGGAACAAAGGTTATGAAAATAAAAGAGTTCCTTGAAGCATCATTAGAAAAAAATGATTTTAATGTAAAATTGTCATTCTGGGAATTTGATCCAGAAAAATCAAGAATATTATTTTCTATAAAAAATGAAACTCTTTCAGAGAAGAAAATTCACAAAGGACCTGAAAAGAACATGAAAATTCATGCGGACACTTTCAAAAAGAAATACAAAGATGCATACACAAAAGAAGGAGTATTCTATGCAGACGTAAAAAGAAAATATACGCTTCCTGAAAATTTCATAAAAGCAATAATTTCTGACAAATATGTTGCAGAAAAATGCAAAAGTATTTCTTTTAAGATTCTATAATAGTTCGTGGCATAAGTAATTGGTAAGTATTGTATGTCGCTCTCAATATAGTCAACGAATAAAAATATGATTTACTTTTGTCGTTGACTATACTTGGAAAAATTAGACGAGTTATTTGTTTTTGGTAACATAATATGCTGCATTATTCGTTTTTGACGCATATAATGTTTTTGTGATAATTAAATAGACATGCTCATGATTATTAAGAACTGATAGAATGCTGGAATGTTTTTTACCAAAAAAAACCATATTTTGAGTGTTGTGTGTCACTTTATGTAATGTTTCTAATTATTTTTGAAATGGTACTTGACTAAAATTTAAATGATTAGATTGTGGATGTTTATTGCAGAAAGTTTTTTAAAGAAAAATGTAATCTTATGATAAAATGATGTTTTGTCCTAAGTGCGGTTCGATAGTTCTTCCGAAAAAGGAAGGAAAGAACAACGTGATACGATGTGCCTGCGGATACACTAATGCTAAAGCAGAAACTATAGAAATTAAGGAAGAAGTGAAGAGAAAAGACGTTGTTTTAGAACCTGCATCGGACAATGATGAAATGCTTCCGATTACTGATGCCGAATGCCAAAATTCAAGAATAAAAAAGCTTATTTTTGGCTTGTTCAGACAAGAGCAGGTGACGAACCAGAAACAAAATTTCTAAAATGCACAAAATGCAAACACACCTGGCGTGATTATTCTTAGATATATGTTAAAATATAGTTCACGACATAAGTAATTGATAAAAATTGTGTGTTGCTCTCAACATAGTCAACGAATAACAATGATTTACATTTGTCGTTGACTAATAACCGCAAAACCTTTTAAATATGAATGAGTTATTAATTCTAATGAAAGACAAAAAAGGAGAAAACTGGCCAGTATACTATTCAGACACGATTCATGTATCAAATAAAGAATCTGGAGTATGTATTGTCTGTCTCTGGACAAAAAAAGAAAGAATAATAGAAAAGGTCAATCCTGAAAACTATTGCTACATTGGTCAACTCTACTCAAGAGAATATGGTCTTCAGATACTCCTTAGAAATCTTTTAGCTAATCCGCACATCAAATATTTAGTTGTGACTGGAATTGATTTAAACAATAGTGCTCAAGGACTTGTAAATTTCTTTACTTTGGGTGTTGATGCAGAAAAAAAAATAAAAGATACAGATATTTATCTTGATGATGAGATAAATATTGAGCATGTTAATATTCTTAGAAACAGAATAGTATTTAAGGATGCAAGAGATATAAAAAATTTTTCAGAATTAAATCCCATTCTAAAAAATTTTATTGGCATAAATGAAGATGAAAAAGAAATAATTCTTCCTCTTCCAAAAATCAGTCCACCGATAAAATTTCCAGGAGACCATGCTGGATTCAAAATCAGAGATAATGATTTTTCTTCAGCTTACCAGTACCTTTTAAAAATAATTCTTAGATTTGGATTATATGATAAAAAAAATAAGCAAGTATTCATTCCAAACCTTAACTTCTTTGTAAAAAAAATAAGTGTTTCTGATAAAAAATATTTTTTGTCAAGAAACGAATCAAAATCAACACCCAAGATTGATTCTGAAATTGAATATGATGATGAATCAGTAAGAACGATGATGTTTGAGAAAATAGATTGTTGGGATGAACTTAAGGATGCAGTAAATTATGCACTTGAAAAATCAGATTCAAATATTTGTATTATGTCCTCAAAAGCATTCCTGCCAGAAGACAAACTTGAAGATGCTGTTGAGGTTGTTGGTTATGAGCTTCCAAGAAAATGGAATCCTGACCCATTAGGAAATCTTGTAATAAGAGTAGAAGATGGTGTAATAAAAGTGATGCACATAAGTCAGAAAGGAAAATCACTTGCAGAATTCAAAGGCAAAAGCGCAAAAGAATTATACAAAAAAATCGCATTTCAAGGCATGATATCTATGATTTATCACGGATTAGATATTGGTGCAGAATTGCAAAAAGCTGAAATAGCATTAATTGAAGGTAAAAAATATGTCCAAGACAAATCAATCTGATTTTGATTCAGAAATAAAAAATAAAGCAGCAATAATGGTGATTGCTAGAACAAACTCTAAAAAAACAAGAATTGTCTCTTATGATTCTGTACGGCAAGCTTACATAATTGATGTTGCTGCACCGCCTCAGGACGGCAGAGCAAATAATGAACTTACAAAGCATCTTTCAAGAGTTACTGGAAGAGAAGCCAAAATAATAAGCGGAGCTACAAGCAAAAAGAAACTTATTCGCTTTAGTTAATTCTTGATTTTGATTTTTCTAAAAATCTGGAGGTTTTCCGATTTGTAACCATTTTCGAGTCGTTTCAAAAGAAAATTTTAAATACTGGTTGTTCTTGAGGGATTTTATATTGGGGTAAAAATAATGTCAAAATCGTATATATTTATACCGGAATTTACAGAAACAAGTTTGGAAGATAAATCACTAAAGCCAGAGGTAATGGCTGCTTTGTTCGCAAGATTTAGCAGAACGGGAGATGGGATGAAAAAAATTCTTGCGGATGTTAAATCATTAGATTTTAATGATACTGAAGAAATGGTGAAAAGAATATTGAAATTTATAGACTATGGTCACGCGAGTATTGGAGGTCTTACGGGAGGTATTGGTGTTGGCACTGATCAAATTTCAATGCTTGAACCGTACCTATCCTTTTTTTTACAATCAAAACAAGATGGACAAGAAACAAGCACAAGATATTGCGAATTTAAACCTGAAGGGTTAGCACATCCATCTGATTTTAATGTTCCAAAAAGATTCCATAATGATTGGTATAAAGTGATGCTTGAAGGTTTTGAAATAAGTTCTTTAGTAAATAAAAGACTAGATATGATAATTTCACAAAAACCAGAGCTTGCGGGAATTCCTGAAGGAGTGCCAGAAAAAGTTGCAAACAGGATGAAAAAGAATTATGGGTTTGATAGAGCAAGATATACTTTGCCGTTGCCAGCATTGACAAATTTTGGATTAATTATGACTGCAAGAGAATGGGCAGACACATTAAAATATGTGGTTGCGTCGCCATTCAAAGGTACAAAAGATTGGGCAGAAGATATAACTGATCAAATGAAAAAGCCATTACCTAATTTAATGAAACATGCAGGATCTAGAGAAATGACTAAGGCCTATATGAAAAACTTCTTTGAAAGAGGAGTTAAATACATAAAAAGAACGGAGTAAATACTGAATATTTACCTGATGAAGTTATTACAAATGTTCAACTACCGGTAAAATCAGGAATTATAGATGAAAATTTATCTGTTGAAGAAAGAATTTCAAACGCGTTTGAGGGTAAAGAGAACAGGTATGATATACCAAAAGGATATCCTCAAAAAATAAATGTGTCTACTTATTGGAATAATATGGCGTTTGCAGAGGCAAGGGATATCAATAGACAAAGACCTTGTGCAAAGGATACTTTGTTTGCACCACATGGATTTTATATGGCGCCAGAGATGGAAGAAGCAATAAATTATCTTGGTCTTAAAGAAAGATATCAAAGACTGCAAGAAAAGAGATCTACTTTAATGACTAATTTGGCAAACAGTGAAAATCCTGAAAGTTATGTTTCAGCAATGTTCTTAGGAGATCAATCCCCTTTTGAATTACACACTGATGCAGCACATATGACTTATATTCTTGAATTAAGAACTGGGATGGGGGTTCATTTCAGATATGATCAGCATATGAGACAAGCTTTTGATAAATTTGAAAAACAGTTGCCTGAATGGACAAAACATGTTGTTTTAGGAACTGGAGAACCTGAATAAAATTTATTTTTTATTGTGTCCTATCGTAGGGGGTTTAATACCCTGACCTTTGGTAAATCATAGATTTACGAAGTTTGGAAAGCTTCGCTTAACCTAACTCATAGAAATTCTTTGAATTTCTAGGATGCGAATAAAAAATTTGTTTCTGCGTATTTAGAGGGAAGATAAGGCTTGGAGTAGCAATTTTTATTCAATTAGTATTTTTCAGGAGTCTTATCCACTATTGTTATTTTTACGCCTGCATCTTTAAGGAATTGTTCTGCAACTGCTCCTGCAGCGTAACCTTTCATACATATTATTTCATTGATTCCAGAATTTATTATCATTTTCGCACAATGGAGACAGGGTGCCATTTTCATATACATCTTTGCTTTATCAATTGAAACACCATGTTTTGCTGCCTGAGCAATGGCGTTTTGTTCTGCATGCGTAGTTCTTACGCAGTGCTTTCTCTTCACGCCGTCAGTATGGATTGTTTCCTCGAAAAGATGTCCAATCTCATCGCAACTAGGAAGACCTTTTGGTGCCCCAACATATCCTGTTGCAAGAATCATATTATCTCTTACAATTACTGCTGCAGTTCTACCTCTGTCGCAGGTTGCTCTTTTTGATATTGCATCAATAATCCCAAAAAAATATTCATCCCAGCCAGGTCTTTTGTATTTTTCTTTTTCCATTCTTATTCACCCTCAAGTTTATTTATTGCGCGTTAGCGCTTGGGGTTTAATACCCCGACCTTAAGGTCGTGATAACACGCAATTTGAACGCGTATAAACCTTTCGTTTATAGCGCACAGAAACACTTGTTGTGTTTCTTGCGAATCGCGTCTGGGCGACTGAGTCGTAATACTCCGTCCTTTAGGTCGGAGATAGACTCGGAGCAGCGATTTTCATTATTTATTTTAGTATTTTGTTTAAATTATAAATTAGTTCTTCTTTTGTACCGAGATTTATTATTGTAAAATCAGCCATCGCAATAGGGCCTCCTTTCTCGAGGTTTTCTATCTCTGCAAAGTCCCTTGATTTCGCCTGCTCTTTTGAAAGAGGTCTATTTTTCATATCAGAATCTTCTTTTACATGAGTCCTCTGCTCAAGACGAGCATATCTAACACTTGGTGGAGCGAATACAGAAATTACAATTAATTGGGAACCATATCTTTCTTTAAGAATTTTATATTCTGACCAGCTGTAAAGTCCATCTGCAATCACGTTGCCTTTTTTTATGAATTCATCAAATTTAGGGATATTGAGTGTAGCATAAGCACCCATGCCGTATTTTTTTCTTACATCTTCTCTTATTTTTCTTTCATTAGCTTCATTGAGTTCCAGTCCTTTGTCTTTTAGAATGTCAAGAGTTATCTGACCGAACCTAAGAAATAAATATCCTTTATTTGTAAGATAATCAGATATGACTGTTTTTCCTGAACCAGTCATACCGACAAGTGCAATAATTTTATTCATATGTGTACAAAATGTTTCATATATTTAAATGATTTGTTAAGTTAAACCAACATTTAAAACGGTTTCAAATTAGTTCACGACATAAGTAATTGATAAAAATTGCATGTAGCTCTCAATATAGCAACGAATAACAATGATTTACATTTGTCGTTGGCTAAATCATAGAAAAGTAATTAAATGATTCGTGTTTATAATTACTATTAAGTAAAAACTTGTGTGGCTGTGACGAGATCTACAACACCAAGCACTAAAATATGTGCGAAATATACTTAAGAAATACAACGTTAAATTATTACTCAGTAAAAATTGTGAGATGATTGAATATGTTTATTACGTTTGAAGGATTGGATTTTTGTGGCAAATCAACTCAGCTAAAACTATTAAAAAAATATGCCCTAAGCAAAAATTATCAGATTGAAGTAATGCGGGAGCCAGGTGGAACTGAAATATCTGAGATGGTTAGAAGTATTTTACTTGATAAAAAGAATAATGCTATGGTTATGGAAACGGAGATATTCTTGTACAGTAGTGCAAGAGCACAGCTTGTAAGAGAAAAAATACTCCCCTATCTTCGTGAAGGAAAACTTGTCTTGTCAGATAGATTTCATGACAGCACAACAGCATATCAAGGTTATGGTAGAGGAATACCTTTGGAGTCAATAAATAGAATAAATGCTCTTGCAATAGGAAACGCAGTTCCTGATAGAACTTATCTGCCAATAATAAGTATTGATGAATTTATTGCAAGAAAAGCAAAAGCACAAGGCCATGATAGAATTGAAAGCTTAAATGTTGACTTTTTTGAAAAAGTTCTGAATGGCTATACTGAGATTTCAAAAAACGACTCTAGGTTCTTAGTACTTGACGGATCTAAATCGATTGATGAGATACAATCAATCATAAGAGCAGATTTTGATGAATATATACTTAAATCCAACTATATCAAGACAAAAGCTTTATAAATAGACTAATTTTTCTACAAATGCGATGAAAATACCAAAAACCATCAAAAGACACTGTGCTAAGTGCAAAAAGCATACAGAACATAAAGTCGCAGAATCAAAGAACAGAGGTAGAAGCAAGGCTCATCCACTCTCAAAATTTGGTGGAAGAAGACTAAAAGACAGAGGAGAAAGAGTTGGTGCTGGAAACCAGGGTAAATTTTCAAAGCCTCCGATTAAGAACTGGAGAAGAACAGGAAAGAAATTAAGCAAAAAAACAGATTTAAGATATGTTTGTTCAGTCTGCAAGACCACATCGGTTCAAAAAAAAGGAACCAGAACAAAAAGACTTGAACTGATTTAAGTTTTCTACCAGCTTTTTTCTAATATTTTTACACGCTTATTGCTGATTCACTTTTTTTGTGGTTTTATACTTTTTAGTTCACGACTTAAGTAAGGGATAAAAATTGTATGTCGCTCTCAATATAGTCAACGAATAAGAATAAATTACTTTTGTCGTTGACTATTTGATGATAAAACTTATAAATGGTCTGTTGTTTCTGGTATATAAAGAAAAGTCAAAAAATCTTTAAAATTTATGAGGGTGAAAAATGGTTAAACAAGCAGATTCAAAATTCATAAAAGTAAGATGTTCAAAATGCAAGAACGAACAAGTAGTTTTCGGAAAATCTAGCTCCAAAATAGATTGTCTGGTTTGCGGAACTCCTCTGGCAGAATCATCAGGCGGAAAGACAAGAGTCAAAGCAAGAATACTTGAAGTTCTTGAATGAGGCAAACAATAAATGCACTTTAAAAAACAAGGCATGCCTGAGGAAGGAGAATTAGTATTCTGTACTGTAACAAAGGTTCAATATCATTCAGTATTCGTTCAGATAGAAGAATATGGCAAGCAAGGACTAATACATATTTCTGAAATAAGCCCTGGTAGAATCAGAAACATCAGGGATTTTGTAAAAGAAGGAAAGATGATTGTTTGTAAGGTCATAAAAATCGACCGTTCAAGAGGCAATATTGATGTTTCATTAAGACGTGTAACAGAAATGCAGAAACGTCACAAAACTGATGAGCGAAAACAGGAACAAAAAGCAGAAAAAATAATTGAAACGCTAGCAACACAGCTTAATAAGAAACCTGATGTTGTATACAAAGAAATTTCTCAAATACTTCTTCCAAAGTACGAAATGCTTCAATACGCATTTGAAGATGTTATTGAAAATAATACGCGACTTGAAAAATTAGGCGTTCCAAAAGAATACGCAGAAAAGCTTGAAGCATTAGTAAGAGAAAAAATAAAACCTAAAATAGTTCATATTTCTGGAAAAATAATAATAAAATCCTATGCAAAAGCAGGAATTGATGATGTCAAGACGGCGTTATCAAAATCTCAGAAAGCAGAAGAGAATGTTAAGATTAGTTATCTTGGTGCAGGACAATATTCAATAATTGTTGAAGCAAAAAACTATAAAGAAGCAGAAAAAAGATTGAAAGGATCATTAGAGGTACTAAGCGAAACCTTTGAACACGATAAGAACGCGGAGTACAGATTTGAACGAAACGAAAAGAAGGACTAATTTCAATGACTCATATCCTTAAATGTGAGAACTGCGGTTCATATTCGTTAAAAGAGGAATGCAGTTGCGGTTCTAAAAGAGAAAGAGTAAGACCTGCTAAATACAGTCCTGAAGATAAATACGCAAAATACAGACGTGCATTCAAAGAGGAAGCAAACGATGTGGAAGACAACGACTTATAAAAAAGTAAAAATAAATAACTCCGTACTGCTTGAAGGTCTACCAGGAATAGCAAATGTAGGAAAAATAGTTGCTGATTACCTTATAGAACAATTAAAAGAAGAAAAAATTGCAAGTTTCTTTTCATATGAATTGCCAAATTCCGTTTTTGTGAATGAGGACAATCTTGTTGAGCTTCCCAAACTTGAAATTTATCATAAAAGGTTAGGAAAAAAAGATTTTCTTTTCTTATCTGGTGATGTTCAACCACAATCTGAAGTGGGAAGTTATTCATTTTCAGAAATGATTTTAGACTTTGTTGAAAAAATGGGTTGTAAAGAAATTATAACTCTTGGTGGAATTGGTCTTCAGGAGATTCCTGATAAACCAAAAGTGTTCTGCACAGGAAACGATTCTAAATACACGAGTATTTTCACAAACGCTGGTGCAAACAAAAATGTTTATGGTCTTGTAGGTCCAATAATAGGAGTATCAGGTCTTTTAGTAGGATTAAGTTCAAGAAGGAAAATAAAAGCAGCTGCACTTCTCGCTGAGACATACGGGCATCCTATGTATCTGGGATTAAAGGGTGCAAAAAAAACTTTAAAAATTCTTGAAAAATATTTTAAGTTTAAATTGAACTTCAAGGACTTAAATAAAGAAATACGCTTGATGGAAAAAGAGCTTAAAGGTGAAGAAGTAAATTCAAAAGATTCTCCTCTAAAACGCTTGAAAAAAATTAAAGAAACGACGTACATAGGGTAAAATGCTAATTCTAAAAAAAAGCATCAAAAAAATTCAGATAGCAAAAAAAGTTGTTCTTAGAAGAAATACTTTTAGTCAGGGTATTGGTCTTATGTTTCATAAAAAAATTGTTGATGAAGCGCACATCTTTATATTTGATAAAGAGCGAAATATTCCTGTTACGATGTTCTTTGTCTTCTTTCCAATAGATATACTGTTTCTTGATAAGAACAAAAAAGTTGTAGAACTAAAAGAAAACTTTAAGCCATTCACAAATTATTATCCAAAAAATATTGCTAAATATCTTATTGAACTTCCTGCAGGAACAATAAAAAAGTACAAGATTGCGATTAATGATAAACTTATATTTTTATAATAAAAATAATATTTATAAATGATGAAGCTTTAGAAACACTAAGAGAGGTGGGTTTTTGAAAATTCAAAGTATCAAGGCCAGACAAATACTAGATTCTAGGGGAAATCCTACTATTGAAGTAGAATTAAAATCAAAATCAGCGATTGGAAGTGCAGCAGTCCCATCAGGTGCAAGCACAGGGATTCATGAGGCACATGAGCTTAGAGATGGTGGTAAAGCATTCGGTGGAAAAGGCGTATTAAAAGCAATAAATAATGTTAACAAGAAAATTGCTCTAAAACTAAAAGGATTTGATGTGAACGCTCAGGAAATACTCGATTCTGCTATGATTAAGCTTGATGGTACAAAGAACAAGAAAAAATTAGGTGCTAATGCAATTCTCGGAGTTAGTATGGCTGCAACAAGAGTAGGAGCTGTTTGTCATAATATGCCACTTTTTGAATACCTTGCATCATTATACAACAACAATAAACCAACGTTGCCAATGCCATTTGCAAATATCATAAATGGTGGTGTGCATGCAGGAAATGGGCTTAAAATTCAGGAATTCATGATAGTTCCTGTTAAAGCAAAATCATTCTCTGAAGCAGTCCGTATGGTTTCAGAAACGTATCATATGTTAAGAGAAATCCTTAAGGAAAGTTTCGGACCAGAAGCAACAAATGTTGGAGATGAAGGAGGATTTGCTCCTCCATTAAATAGTGCAGATGAAGCATTAGAACTTTTGGAAGTTGCAATCGAACATGCAGGATACAAAGGAAAAGTTAAAATTGCAATTGATGCAGCTGCTTCAGAATTCTATAATAAAAAAATGGATACCTATGAAATAGAATCAGGAAGACATCTGACAAGAGAAGAGATGATTGGGTATTATGAATCACTACTTTTGAAATATCCAATAGTGCTTATTGAAGACCCTTTTGCAGAAGATGATTTTGAAGGATTCAAAATGTTTACTAAACAATTTTCAAAACAAATACAAGTTGTAGGGGATGATTTACTTGTAACAAATTCTGACCGAATTGCAAAAGCTATTCAAGGTAAATTTTGTAATTCGTTATTGTTGAAGATAAATCAAATAGGAACAATAACTGAAGCTATGAAAGCCGCTCAGCTTGCACAAAAAGCTGGCTGGACAGTTATGGTTAGCCATAGAAGCGGAGAAACTGAAGACCCATATATTGCTGATTTAGCTGTTGGTCTTGGAGTCGGTCAAATAAAATTAGGTGCTCCCTGTAGAGGTGAAAGAACAGCTAAGTATAATCAACTTCTAAGAATAGAGGCAGAGTTTGGTAAATCAATAAAGTTCAATAATAAGTTTTTTTAATTAAATATTAAGAAATCTTGTGTTTGTTGTAGGGTCATATTTGAATCCTATTTTTTCTTCAGGAATTTTATTATATATTTTTGTCAGTCGTGCTCTGTGTTTACTGATGTCGTAATCTAAGGGAATTGCTTTAGGATTAAAATAGTCGTCTATTGATGTTGCATCAGGAATAATTACTTTTGTGTATCCAAACGAACTGAAAAAGTTGAGAGCACCTTCTAGATTTAGTTCCACCCAATTTAGTGGAAGATTTTGGCCTTTTATACCTTGAATTTGGGGAATAATTATTGAAGAGTCTGTAGATGGTTTGTATCCGATTGTAGATATGTATTTTTTATCTTTATTTTTTTTAACTGAAACAGCGAATATGCTTTTTGGGAATACAGGACTTGTGCCTCCTTTTTCATTTAATAAATAATGTTTAGTGGATTGTGACTTTATAGTGTTGCCCAGCGCATCGACAATCTTTAAAAACCGTGTTCTTTCTGCATCTGTATTAATATTTAGCAGGTCCATGTTTGAATTAACCCATTCATCTGATATGTTGTATGTTATTTCTTTGTGCATAGTTATTGTGATTTTTTTTAATTTAAATAGTTTTCGATTATTAATCACTATTGAGTGGTTAAATTTACTTCTCAAGATTTAGTATTTTTCTTTCTCTTCTTAAATGTCTGCCTTTATCAAATTTTGTTTCTTTGAATGCTTTTATTATCGCCTTTAAATTCTTTGCCTGAAAATCTGTATATTTGCCTGGTAAAATAAGAATGTTAGCATTATTATCGCGCCTTGCAAGAACTGCTTCTTTTTTGCTGTGAACAAGTGCAGCTCTGATTCCTTTTATTTTATTTGCAGCAATACTCATACCTATTCCTGTTCCACATGAAAGAATGCCATATGTGTTTCTTTTTTTGGATATCTCTTCAGCTACTTCTTTTGCGAAATCAGGATAGTCATCAGTTGGTTTATTTTCAACTGAGTAATCTGTGTATTCTATGCCTAATTCAATAAGTGCTTTTTCTGCTTTTTCTTTTGTGCTTCTTCCAGCATGGTCAGATACAATTATAAATTTCATTTTTTTAAAATAATGGGACTCCTGTCATTTCTTTTGGTTTTTTTATTTTTAATAGTTTAAGTATTGTTGGGGCAATATCTCTGAGACCTCTGTTTTCTTTAAGTTTTGTACTTATTAGTTTTGAATTATTGCTTACAAGAATAAATGGTATTTTGTTTAATGTGTGGCTTGTTCTCCATCTTTCAGTCATATCTTCACAATTGCCGTGATCTGCGGTTATTAGTAATGTTCCATTAATAGACAATACTTTTTGTGTTATTTTTTTTATTGATTCATCAACAGTTTTTACCGCTTTTAATACTGCTTTCCATTCTCCTGTGTGGCCAACCATATCCCCATTTGCAAAATTCATAATTATTACATCATATTTGTTTTTTTCTATTTCTTTAAGTACTGTTTCAGTAATTTTTGGTGCAGACATCTCTGGTTTTTTATCATAAGTTGAAACCTTTGGACTTGGAATTAAAATTCTATCTTCTCCTTTCTTCGGTTTTTCAACTTCTGAATTGAAAAAAAATGTTACATGAGCATATTTTTCTGTTTCTGAAATTCGTAATTGTTTAAGTTTATTTTTTTCAAGTACATCTGCAAGATTATTCTTAACAGCTATTCTTTTGAAAGCAATATGCGCTATTTTGTTCATTGGCTCATAATATTGTGTCATTGCGACAAAAAATATGTTTAGAGGTTTTCTTCTCCATCCTTCAAATTTATCTTCAATCATTGCTCTTGTAAGTTGTCTAGGTCTATCTGACCTGAAATTATAAAATATGACTGAATCATGTGGGTGTATGCCTGAATAACCTGAAAGTTTTCTAGGGATTATGAATTCATCCGTCTCTCCCTTTTTGTAGCATAGCCTGAATTGTGATTCGGGCTCCTTAAACTCGAATGCATCGCCTTTAACTATGCAGTCATATGCTTTTTTGGTTCGGTCCCAACGTTTATCTCTATCCATAGTATAATATCTACCAGAAATAGTTACAATAGTTCCACTTCCTGTTTCTTTAATTTTCTTTTTAAGGAGTTTAAGATTTTTTATTGTATTATTTACAGGAGCATCTCTTCCATCACTTATAACGTGGATAAAGACATTTTTGAACTTTTCTATCTTACAAAGGTCGAGCAGAGCTAAACAATGATTGATATGTGCGTGGACGCCCTCTTTTTGCAAAAGACCAATTATGTGAAGCGTTGAATTGTGTTTCTTGCAGTTATTAATTGCGCCAAGAAATGCTTTGTTTGAAAAGAAGCTTTTGTCTTTTATAGCAAAATTTATTCGTTCAAATGGTTGAAAAACTATTCTTCCGCTTCCAATTGTGATGTGACCGACTTCAGAATTGCCCTGGTAGCCTTCGGGAAGCCCTGCTGCTTTACCTGCGGCACTAATTAACGTAGTTGGATATGTTTTCATGAGCTGGTCAGTAAATCTTGTGTCTCCAGTAAATGGTCCATTAAGAATGTGGCTTTTTCTATATCCCCAGCCATCTCTTATTATAAGAACAATTGGCTTTGTTTGCTTTGAGTTCATTTCAACATATAGCAAGTTTTGTGTTTTTTAATACTTGTGTTTTTCCTTAGTAATAAATGTTAAAATATTTAAATAAAGAAGTATCTTGGTATGATTATGAACAGAAAATATCTATTGGCTATGGCTTTTCTTCTTTTAGTAGTGGCTGTCACACTTTCAGGTTGTGTAAATAAGCCAGAAATATGCAATTATGATGGTGTCTGTCAGGCAAATGAAACAAATAGTTGTGTTGATTGTAGGGATGTTCTTGGAAGAGGAGTAGACATTCTACCTAGTGCTCAAAATAACACTTTGAATCTTACAAATAACACAAATGCGCCATATGGTCCATAAATTCTTTTAGGAGTTGATTCTTTATGACAAAAAAACATTATAATACTGAGTCGAGGAATATCAAAAGAACATGAGGAGAACTGAGACTCTTGATAATAGTCCTTCAATCAAAGGATACTTTAAAGCGGAGATGCACGAAGAAATCATTTTTGATTTCTGTGTCCAAAAAACTTTTAGTTTCTTAGCAGGCAAGGAGTAGCAATTTTTTTATTTGTTGGACTCTGTCCGAAATAGTATTTTTTTATGTTAAAAATATTGATGTGGAGTTCTACTGATGCTTCGCAATCAGGCTTTTCGTCGAACACCCTGCATAATCGGGTGTTCTTTTGATTTTACTCCAAGACATCAATATACATTTTTATTCTTTTTAGGACAGAGCCTATTTGTTGGAAAGATTTATATACTTAAAATTAGGCTTTTATAGGTATGCTTTACTACAAACACGAGTACGCTGAAACTATGAAGAAGCTTGAAAGCTATGCTTCTTTATTACCTGTTCTTCCTACATATTTACTGAGTGCAATCAAGCTTGAATTATTAGCAGACATAAAAAGTAAAAGGGTTATCTTATTAGGAAGTATTCCAGAATTAATAAAAAATGTGCAAACTGAACTAGAAAGTGTTTATGTGATGCTAAAGCAGTTTATGAGGCAGGTGGATTACTTCAATAAGGAAATAGATAAACTTAATTTGAAAAAACCTGCATCTGGGAAAGATACAAATCCCTATTTTGTCGCCGTCTTTTTGAAAAGAGATATGGATGCTTGGGAAAAAAAGTATGAGCATTTGATGGAAAATATTCCTGTTGCTGTTTCTGCAGCAAGAAAAATAAGTGCTATAAAAGAAATATCTGTTGATCAACAAATGAAAAACAGAGAGAAATATTATGACGAATTGATTGAAAAATCAAAAGGTGCAAATCTTAACATTATTAGGAAACAAACAATCCAGAATATGAATACCATGATTAAAGAATTTAAAAGAATTCGTAGTTAAAGCTATTTTAATTACTCATCTTCAAATTGGTTTTCTATGCTAAGAATGTCTATTAGTATTTCTTCAAAGTCTTCATGGCTTTGGTCTTTATTAAAATGCCCAGAATCTTCTAGTTCAAAGAGGTCTGTATCCAAGTTTTTTGCTAATTGTTGTCCATTATCTATAGGCACTAATGGGTCATCTTGTGAATTATAAATGAAGAATCTCATCACTTTCTTTTTTATTTCCTGAAAATTAATATCTTCAATTAGATTATTGTCATATTCTTTAGTTCCTGTTTTTCCTGTAAAGCCGCAAATTAAGAATATGACCATTGAAGTTATTGGTCTTAGTTCAATTTGTTTTAGAATAAATGGAACTCCTCCTCCTATTGCTATAAATATTGTTGAAATTCCTATGTCTTTTGTGAATGGAGCAAGTGCTTTTTCCCATTCATTAAATGAATACTCTTCAGGAAAGCCAACATCTGTAACTTTGATGTTTCTTTTTTTAAGTTCAGTCTTTATCCAGTTTAATCCGTTTTGATTGTCGCTTTTTACAGTGTCTGGAATTATTATTGTTTGTAACATTTTAAAATTTGAAACCCTTGCCACCTTGCATTTTCTGCATCATTTTCTGCATATCCTTTTCTAAACTGCCAGGCTTCATCATTTTCATTAGCTTCTTTGATTGTCTGTATTGCTTTAAAAGATTTCTCAATTCTGATGTGCTTGTGCCTGAACCCTTGCTTATTCTCTCAATTCTCTTGCCGGTAATAACTTCAGGGGTTTCTTTTTCTTCAGCAGTCATTGAATCCATTAGAAATTTCCATTTCTCAATTTTTACTTCTTGGTTTTTTATAAGGTCTTTTGGTATGTTTGCTTGACCCATACCTGGAATTAAGTCAAGAACTTTGCTTAATGGGCCCATTTTTTTCATTGCTTGCATCTGATCGTATAAATCCTGAAGATTAAAGTTACCTTTTAGCATCTTATCTTTTATTTCTTCAGTATCTTGTTCAGTGAACGCTTCCTTTGTTTTTTCTAAAAGTGCTTCAAGGTCGCCCATTCCAAGGATTCTTCCAACAAATCCTTCGGGTTTAAATTCTTCAAGGTCATCAGTTTTCTCTCCAGTTCCAATAAATCTTACTGGTGCTTGTGTGACTGCACATGCAATTAGTGAACCGCCACCTTTTGCTGTTCCGTCTAGTTTTGTAATTATTACTCCTTTTACATTGCAGTTGTCATGGAATGCCTGTGCTTGTTTTTGTGCAGTTTGTCCAATATCTGCAGATATTACTAAGAATGCTTGGTCTGGTTGAACTGTTTTGTTTAGAAGTTGTAGTTCTTCAATCAGTTCATCTGATAAAGCGTCTCTTCCAGCCGTATCAATTATTACTAAGTCATATTCGTTAAGTTCTTTTTCAAATTGTTTGTATATTTTATCAGGCTTCTTTTCTTGTTTGTTTCCAAAGAATGCAACGTTTATTTTTTTAGCAGTCTGTTCTAACTGGTCATAAGCTGCAGGCCTCCATGTGTCTGTTGTTATGACTGCAGTTTTTATTCCTCTTTTTTTGAAGTAGTTTGCAAGCTTTCCAGTTGTTGTTGTTTTTCCAGAACCGAATAAGCCCACAAGCATTATTTTGAATGGTTTTTTTGTTTTTATTTCTTCAAGTAATGATTTGTGTTCTCCTTTGCCTAAGAAGTTTACAAGTTCTTCATAAACTATGTTTACAAGATGTTCCTTTTTACTTATTGTTTTAGGAGTTTCTTCCTTTAATGCACGTTCCTTTATTCTTTTTGTTATTTCAAGAACTAACTGTACATTGACATCGGATTGAAGCAGTGCGCGCTGTATATCTTTTACAAGTTCATTAATTAGTTTATCATCTACAAATAATGCTTTTGCAATTTTTTGTAATGTTCCTTTTAACGAATTAGATAGTCCTTCAAGTACCATGTTGATTGAGAAAGAAAGGAGATTTATAAAGTTTATTCGTATTTAGTCAACGACAAATGTAAATCATTGTTATTCGTTGGCTATGTTGAGAGGGACATACAATTTTTATCAGTTATTTATGTCGTGAGCTAATTTAGTCAACGACAAATGTAAATCATTGTTA
>Ga0114931_10004661_pt1 | contig 17085 bp, 19 predicted proteins | sample 2SBtaG_FD_89579 | JGI IMG/M metagenome (GOLD analysis project Ga0114931, IMG submission 89579) | Deep subsurface microbial communities from Kolumbo volcano to uncover new lineages of life (NeLLi) - 2SBTROV14_V59a metaG | ecosystem: Environmental > Aquatic > Marine > Volcanic | place: Kolumbo...
CGCTGCCCAGGCCCGTTCCGGACAGTCAGGACCACCGGCGTTCTTGCAACGATGACCTCGCCCGGCACTGACGGTCGCGGGGCCAGAAAAAATTGACGCAAAAGAAGCAAATCCAGATCAGGGGAATTGAGCGATGTTGGGGAACAAGAACATAAATTTCGGCGCATTGTCCATCCTGGAGGTGGACGACAACCTTCACATGATTTCCATCATACGGACGCTGCTCAAGGGCTTCGGCTGCCACAAGATCCACGAGGTCAACGACACGGCGGACGCTTTCGAGGAATTTCGCACATCCTCAATTGATCTCATCATTCTCGATTACGCGATGGACCCGCTTGATGGCGTCGAATTCACCCGGCTGGTCCGCACCGCCGCGGACAGTCCGAATCCCTATGTCCCGATCATCATGCTGACCGCGCACAGCGAGCGCAAGCTGGTCACCGAGGCGCGCGATGCCGGGGTCACCGAGTTCATGTGCAAGCCGATATGCGCCAAGGATCTCTATCTTCGCATCGTCGAGGTCGTCGAGCGCCCGCGTAAATTTATCAAGACGGCCGGTTATTTCGGGCCGGACAGGCGCCGCCAGAACAGCGCCACCTACAAAGGACCGGAGCGCCGGAAAGCGGCCGCCGCATTTGACGAGGCCGTCAGCGGTTGAGGGCGGTCCGCTTCTGCCGGATTATCGGGAACCAGTCTTCGCGCAATCGCTGGCCGGCAACCATGCCATGGCCTGTCAAAGGAGGCGAAGTCGCGCCCGGCCGCTCGACATAACGGGCATCATCGCCGACCACACGCAGGGAAAATGCGCGCCGGCGGTCATCGGTATTATTACCCCGGGCGCCATGCAGCGCCTTGAAGTGGAATGCCACCGCATCTCCCGGTTCCATTGTCCATTCGAGTATGCGGTAGTTTTCCGGGTCACCGTCAGGATCGGGAACGGGCATGTACTCGTCGTCGGACGGGTAAAAGTCCTGCTGCGACAGCCAACGGGTCGGCAGCACCGGCTTTTGCCACCGGTGTGACCCGGCAACGACCCTCAGCGACGCGTCCCTTACCGGATCGACAGGCACCCAGAAGCTCAATGTCTGATCGCCCTCGACAAAATAATAGGGTCCGTCCTGATGCCATGGCGTCGGCTTTGATGTCCCGGGCTCCTTGACCAGCACGTGGTCATGAAACATCTGCACCCGGCCTGTCGCCATCAGTCTCGCTGCGGCGCCCGCCGCCGGCGAGTTGATGACAAAATCGGCGAACTCGGGAATCCGTTGCCAGTTGCAGTAATCATCAAAGAAGCGCCCCTGTTCGCCCACCTTGAGGTTTTCCGCGGCATGCGGCCCCGGTTCGTTGATGTTGCGCTCGATTCCGGCCCGAAGCACGTCCGTCCACTCCCTGAACAGGCCGGGAAGAAACACCGCGCCGTCTCTTCGATAGGCCGAAACCTGCTCGTCGCTGATATGATGCGTCTTGTCAGTCATTGCCGGTTGCTCCAACATCGCCGCGTGCGATGTGTCTTGAGATGCGTCAGGCGACCCGGGCGATCCAGGCGCGCGCGATTTGCAGTCGCCGGAATTGGTTCTCCCGGGTTCGTGGATAGGCACATACTAGGGGTCGTCACCGGATCCCCGCTCATCCGGCGCGCGGTGGATCGTCCAGCCCGGCCATCCGGCAGATGATCAGCCATTCCTCCTCGCGCACCGGCTGGACCGACAGGCGCATCGAGGTGACGAGCGACATTTCGGCAAGTTCCGGCGTCGCCTTGACCTGCGCCAGCGTCACCGGCCGGGGCAGATCGCATACCGCTTCCACATCGACGCAGTCCCAGCGCTCATCGTCGGTCGTGGTATCCGGATGCGACAGCGCGCAGACCCGGACAATGCCGACCATCTCCTTGCCGATGTTGGAGTGATAGAAAAAGCCGAGATCGCCGATTTTCATGGCCCGCATGTTGTTGCGTGCCTGATAGTTGCGGATACCGTCCCACTCCTCGCAGGCCCCCGCCTTCTGGTCGTCCCACGACCATTCGTTCGGTTCCGATTTAAACAGCCAGTAGGCCATGCGCGATTATCCTTCCGGCCTGTTGACGGTCCACTTCCAGGGCCGGATATCGACACTCTCAAACAGCCCGGCCTGTGCGTAAGGATCACCGGCGGCCAGTGCCCTGGCGGCCTCGAGCGAGGGCGCGTCGAGAATGATCAGGCTGCCGTTCATGGCATCACCGGCCTCGTTGGTAAACGGGCCACCAAGCACCAGCTGTGCGCCAAGACCCTTGAGGAATCGGAGATGGTCCTCGCGCGTTGCGACGCGGAGCTCCATCGACCCCGGCTTGTCAGTGCTGATAACGGCAAACAGCATGGTGCTTTGTCCTTCTTCTCAATCTTCGAGCCGGGCCGTGTTTACGCCACCAGCAACGGCCGTCAGACCTCATCGGTGATCGGGCGCGACATCAGCGCGGTAATGACTTCATCGACATCATGCCCATTTTCGGTAATCCCGCGCACAGCTTCGCAAATCGGCATTTCGACACTATGAGCGGCGGCGATCCGGGTCACGATCTTCGCGGTATGAACGCCTTCGCTGACCGAATTGCGCGAGCCCAGAATATCCTCCAGCGTCCGGCCCTGCCCGAGCATCATGCCGAGCGACATGTTACGCGACTGGATCGAATTGCAGGTCAGGATCAGATCGCCGAGGCCGGACAGGCCGGACAGGGTCTCAGACTTCGCTCCAAGTGCCACGCCCAGCCGGACCAGTTCGGCGAAACCGCGTGTTGTCAGCGCCGCCCGGGCGCTGGCGCCAAGCTGCTTGCCCTCAACGATGCCGCAGGCGATCGCCAGTACATTCTTGACCGCGCCACCGATCTGGGCGCCGACCAGATCATCGGAGAGATAGGGCCGGAAGGTTTCCGATCCGATGGCATCGGCAAATGCGGCGACCTGCTCGTGCCGCGACCCGGCCAAAGTGACCGCGGTTGGCAGGCCGTTGGCAACATCGACCGCAAAGCTCGGTCCGGACAGTACAAATATGTCAACCTGCGGCGCCACTTCCTCAAGCACCTCACTCATCAGCTTGCCGCTCGCCTGCTCAATGCCCTTCGAGCAGATGGCGACCGCCAGGCCGTCGGCCAGATGCGGCTTCAGCGCCTCGCTCACCGTTCGCAAAGCCTGGGCCGGCGTCACCAGCAGCAGCGCATCCATGGGGCCCATATCCGCAAGGTCACTGGTCGCGCGGATCGCCGGATCGAGTGTGACACCCGGCAGGAAGACGGTGTTTTCATGGTGTTTGTTTATGGCTTCCGCGACGTCCGGCTCGCGGGCCCAGAGCACGACATCAAGCCCGCTGCGCGCGGCAACGCTCGCCAGAGCGGTGCCCCAGGCACCGCCTCCAACGACACCAAGCCTGCGGATCCTGAGCGCGCTCATGAAGTGGCCCCTGCCGCAGCGGCAACGCCGGGCGCGGGATCGAGCGGCCAGCGCGCCCGCGGCGCGATATCGAGCGGATCGGTCAGTCCCAGCGCGAGCCGCTCAAGGCCGGCCCAGGCAATCATCACACCATTATCGGTACACAGTCCGGCAGGTGGCGCGACCAGCGCAAAACCGGTCTCGGCGGCCAGCGCCGCCAGCCGCGCCTTCAGCGTTTCATTGGCGGCGACGCCGCCCGCGACCACCAGGCATGGCGCGCCGATATCAGGGAACGCCGCGCCAAACCGCGCCATGGCGGCACGCGTGCGGTCGACCACGCAGTCCGCCGCCGCGTGCTGGAAGCTGGCGCACAGATCGGCGACATCGCGCTCAGACAACGGCTCGCCGGCAACTGCGGCCCGCCGCAGCGCGGTCTTGAGGCCGGAGAACGAAAAATCGCACCCCTCGCGACCGACCAGCGGGCGCGGCAGGTCGAAGCGGTTGTCATCGCCGCCGCGGGCGGCTCGCTCGACCCGCGGACCGCCGGGAATGCCCAGACCCAGAATTTTTGCCGTCTTGTCAAAGGCTTCGTCCAGGGCGTCGTCAATGGTCGTACCGAACAGGCGGTAGCGGCCGACGCCCTCGACGCACAACAGCTGGGTATGACCGCCCGAGACCAGCAACAGCAGGTAGGGGAACGCCACACCGTCGCTAAGCCGGGCGGTGAGCGCATGGCCTTCCAGATGATTGACGCCGATCAGCGGCACGGATGCGGCAAGCGCAATTGCCTTGGCGGTCATCAGGCCGACGATCACGCCGCCGATCAGCCCCGGGCCCGCCGTCGCCGCGACCCCGTCGAGATCGCGCCAGGATACCGCGGCATCTGTCATCGCCTGCGCGATCACGCCATCGATATGGCTGGCATGGGCGCGCGCGGCGATTTCCGGCACCACGCCACCATAGGCGGCATGGGCATCATGCTGCGAGCGCACGATGTCCGACAGGATGTCGCCGCTGCCATCGGCCCGCCGCACGACGACAGCGGCGGCGGTTTCATCGCAGCTCGATTCAATACCGAGAACGATCCGGTCGTGATCCTGATTTTGCGTCTTGACCATCAAATCTTTGCCTGCCGGGTGTGATTGCGATAACGAGACATGGTAACCGCAAAGATGTTCGCCGTCTTATGCGTTTTATAACCAATAGCGCCGCGTGCTCAACCCGCCGGCCAGGCAGAGGTTCAAATGACCAGACTGAGAATAGGCACCCGGGGAAGCCCTCTGGCGCTGGCCCAGGCGGAAACGGTGCGCGCCGGCTTGCTGGCGGCCGGCAACCTTGCGCCGGACGCGGTTTTGATTGAGGTCATCAGCACCGCCGGCGACCGCATCCAGGACCGGGCACTGATGGAGGTCGGCGGCAAGGGCCTGTTTACGACCGAGATTGAGGACCGTCTGCGCGACGGCTCTATCGACATGGCGGTCCATTCCATGAAGGACATGCCGACCGAATTGCCGGACGGCCTCGAGATTTGCTGCATGCTCGCACGCGAGGATCCGAGTGATGCGTTCATGAGCACCCGGTTCGGGCGCTTTTCAGAGCTGCCGCAAGACGCCGTTGTCGGCACCGCCTCGTTGCGCCGGGGCGCCCAGGTCAAACGGCTGCGCGGCGACCTTGAAGTGGTGACGTTTCGCGGCAATGTGCAGACCCGCCTGCGCAAGCTTGAGGACGGTGTGGTCGATGCCACTTTTCTTGCCCTCGCCGGGCTGAAGCGGCTCGGCCTCGAAAATCTCGCAACCGAGATCATGGCGCCCGGGGAGATGCTGCCCGCCGTGGCACAGGGCGCGATCGGTGTCGAGCTGCGCCGTGACAACGATCCGGTGCGGGCGCTGCTGGAACCGCTGAACGATGCCGAAACGGCATTATGCGTCGCCGCCGAACGGGCCTTTCTGGCGGTGCTCGACGGCTCGTGCCGTACACCGATCGCCGGTCACGCAACCTTGGGCGAGAACGCGACGGTGTCCTTTGATGGCATGATCCTCACTCCCGACGGACAGACCTCCCACCGCACGCGGCGTCAAGGGGCGGCCGACGATGCGCCCGCTCTGTGCGCCGATGCGGGGCGTGAACTGAAAGAGCGCGGCGGCCCTGATTTTTTCGCCGGGCCGTGAGCAGCGGATGTCGATCCTGATCACCAGACCACTCCGGGATGCGCGTCCGCTGGGCGATGCCTTGCGCGCGCTGGGACATGACCCGCTGATCGAACCGCTCCTTGCGATTGCGCCGCGGACCGGCACGAAGATCAGGGGCAACCGCTTTCAGGCGGTGCTGGTCACCAGCGCCAATGCCGTACATGCAGCGGTTGAACTCGGCCTTCACAGGGAATTTCTCGGCACCCGCGTGCTTGCGGTCGGCACCGCATCCGCCGGGGCCGCGCGTGATGCCGGCTTTGCCGACGTGCTCAGCGCTGATGGCGATCTCGATGCGCTTGTTGATTTGTGCCGCCGGCAGCTGCATCCCGACAGCGGGCCGCTGCTCTATCTGAGCGGCGCGGCGATTTCGGGCGATCTCAAGGCGCGATTGAACGAGCCTGGGTTCAGTGTCGAGCGCGCCGTGCTCTATGATGCGCGGCCCGCCAAACGGCTGAGCGGAGATATCCGGCAGCGCATCGCCGAGGGTCAACTTGATGCCGTGCTGCTGTTTTCGCCACGCACCGCGCGGATCTGGACCGGTCTGCTCGAAAGTGACGAACTGACCCGGCTGGCCGGCGGCATCCGCCATGTTTGCCTGTCGGCGGCGGTTGGCGATGTGCTCGCCGGGGCCGGCATTGCCCGTTCCGTCATCGCGGTTGCAAAAACACCCGATCAGCCCGCGCTTATGCGGGCAGTTGACGATGACCGCTAAAATTGCAAATCAGCCCATGCAGTGACTATATGTTAGGGCTGAGCCGGTTAACCTGCGCGCTCAGGCATGTGCGGGGACCGGATTAGCGGAATTTGCGTGGTGGCTTCGAGCATGGCAAGGCAGGATGCAAAGGGAACAGGATCGGCCGCCACCGGCCGCGCCGCCGGGAGCCGCCGGCGCAAGGCGTCTCGCCCGCCGGTGATCGATCTCGAAGCGGTTGAAGTCGCAAGCAAGACGGCCAAAGGTCGCCCTTCATCGCCGGAGAAAGCCGCGGGCACGCCTGATAGCGGCGAGGCCGCTGAACCAACCGGCGCCGCGCGGCCGGAACGCGCCACGAGGAAAGCGGCCAAGCCGGCCGCAAAGGACACGGCGCCGCCATCCGGCAAGACGGGCGGCGGCATCGGGCGAGATGACAAACCACCGGGCCGCCCGGCTGGTTTCGGCCATCTCCTGCTCGCCGCCGGCGCAGGTGCGCTGATCTTTCTGATCGCCTTTCTGGCGCTGCGGCTCACCGGCCAGAACATGCCATCCGGCAATGATGCGCTGACCGCAAGCCTGGACCGGCTTGGCGCGAAAATCGACCAGCTGGAACGAAATGCCACCCGCGGCGGCGCCGCACAGGGTTCGCTGGCGGGCGGCGACGTGCAGCGGGTCGCCGCCGAAGCGCGTGCCGCAAAGGACGCCGCGGCCGCCGCCAGCCGCCGGATTGCGGACCTTGAAGCGCGCATCGACACGCTGACAAAGGCCGCCGCATCGGCACCGCGCGGCGAACAGATCATCGGCCTTGCCGGGCGGCTGGAAACCCTTGAGACCTCGTCGGCCGCGCTCAGGCAGGATCTGGCCGCGGCACTTGCCAAACAGGGCGATCTGGAAACCGCCCTGACCAGCGCGAAAGGAGCCGGCGGCCGGGTACCGGCGGCACTCGCGCTGCGCCTGAAGGATCAGGCCGTGAAGCTCGCCCGGCTCGAACGTGAAGTCCGCGCCGCGAAGTCCGCCACGACTGCCGCCGGGCACAAAGTCACGGGCAAGCTGGCGGACGCTGACCGCAAGGTGGCGAATGTCACCGCCAGGATGGACCGGCTCGACAAGCAACTTGCAGCACTGGCGGCGACGGTGGACAGCCTGAGCGCCCGGCGCGAAGCCGATGCCCGTTTTGCGACAAAGATTGCCGCAGTGGAGAAAAATCTCGCAAGCCTTGGCAAGACCCGGCTGGCGGTGGCCGCGCTGCTGGTCGCCAGACTGGAAAGCGCGGTGCGGTCGGGAACACGGTTCGGCGATGATCTGGCGCTCCTGCGTGCCCTTGCGCCGGACCTCCAGTCACTCGATGCACTGGCGCCCCATGCCGCGCGCGGTGTCCCGTCGCGCGCGGCCTTGAGCGCCGGATTTGCCGCCGTCGCCGGAAAACTGGGTGCCCGCAGTGGCGGTGACGTCAGTTCCCTGATGGACCGGCTGGTTGCCCGTGCCAGCACCATCGTCACCGTGCGCAAAGGGGATCAGGTGGTGATCGGCTCTCCGGCTTCAGGTCCGGCCGGCAGGATTGCCGCCCGGCTGCGCGCCGGCGATCTGCCGGGTGCTTATGACGCCGGCCGGGCGCTCGATGCCGAGGACCGCAAGATCGCTCAAGGCTGGCTGGATGACCTGGCTGACGCGGTCGCAGCGGAGCGCGCGCTCAGCGAGATCAGGACCCGGGTCCGTGCCGGCCTTGCGGGTCAACGCGAAACGGCACCGGCCGGCAACGGGAAGGCAGACTAGATGATCCGGTTCCTGCTGTATTTCATCACCATCGGCGTCATCGCCGGCGGCGTTGCCTGGTTCGCCGACCGGCCGGGTGTGATCGCGGTCGACTGGCTTGGCTACCGCATCGAGACCACGCTGCTTGCCGGCATTGCGGTAGTGCTGGCGCTGGTGGTCGGGCTCATTGCGTTGTGGAGCCTGGCCCGCAATGTGCTGGGGGCACCTGGTGCTGTTTCGGATTTCTTACGGTTGCGCCGCCAGAAGCGTGGCTACCAGGCACTGTCGCGCGGCATGATCGCGATCGGCTCGGGCGATGTGCGCGCGGCGGCCCGGCACTCGGGCGAAGCGGCACGGATGATCGCCGGTGAGCCGCTGACCCTGCTGCTCAAGGCGCAGACCGCCCAGATGCGTGGTGACAACAAGGCCGCGGTGCGGGCCTTTGAATCCATGGTGCAGACACCGGAAACCGAAATTCTCGGCCTGCGCGGCCTGTTCATCGAGGCGCAGCGCAACAATGAGCCGGAGCTGGCCCGGACCTTTGCCGCCCGCGCCGCCAAGATCAATCCGGCGCTGCCATGGGCATCGGGCGCGCTGCTGGCGCTGCAATCGGGCGCAGGCGACTGGCAGGCGGCCGAGCAAACAATCCTTGCCGAGCGCCGGCACAAGCTGATCGCGCGGCCCGATGCCGACGCCAGGCGCGCCGTGGTGCTGACCGCGCGCGCGCTGGAGGCCGAGGACAGCGATCCCGCCGGCGCCCTGAAACTGGCGCTGGAGGCACACAAGCTGGCGGGCGATCTGGTGCCGGCGGCGGTGGTGGCGGGCCGGCTGCTGGCGGCCGAGGGTGCCATCCGCAAGGCCGGGCAGATACTGGAGCGGACCTGGAAGCGGGCCCCTCATCCCGACCTCGCCGAAGTCTATGGTGACCTGCGCCACGGCGATGCGCCGCGCGAACGGCTGAAACGGGTGCGCGCGCTGGTCCGGAAGGGACCCGAAACACCGGAAGCCGATATCGCGGTCGCCCGCGCGGCGATCGAGGCCAGGGCGTGGGATGAGGCGCGCGAGGCGCTCGCCGGCCCGATCGAAGACCGTCCCACCGCGCGGGTGTGCACGATGATGGCGGAGATCGAGCAGGGCGAAACCGGCGACGAAGGCCGGGCCCGCGAATGGCTGGCCCGGGCACTGCGGGCACCGCGCGATCCGGTGTGGACGGCGGACGGTTATGTCTCGGACGACTGGGCGCCGGTGTCGCCCGTGACCGGCGAGCTTGGCGCCTTCAAATGGAAGGTGCCGCTCGAAGGGCTCCCCGGACCGGTATCGGCAACGCTCGACGTTGCGGCAGAGGAAGACGGTGCGCCCGCGGATTTGACCGGCGATGAGGCGGACGCGGCGGCGGTCGCGAAAAAGCTGGAACATCGCCCGGTGCCCCCCGTGCCGGACCAGCCGGCCAAAGATGACGACCTGGACACCGCCGGCGGGAAGCGCGGCAGCAAGGACGGCGGCAAGCCGTCGAAGCCGGCAAGGGGCGGCAGGCCGTCGCCCGGCACCGCCGCAACCGGCGCCGCGGCGAAGTCATCGCCGGAGGCCCCGCGCGAACCGCCGGCCTTTGTCGCGCCGCGCCCGCCCGACGACCCCGGACCGGACACCGGCAACCGGACCGACCGGCGCTGGTATCATGTATTATTGCCCGGCTGACGCGGCGGCAATTGCACCCCGCGACAGGTCCCCAGCGCAGTTTGCAGTGGCGATTGCATTGCCGCGGTGAAACCGGTATCAGGAACAGGGCGCCGCATTAGCTCAGTTGGTAGAGCACATCATTCGTAATGATGGGGTCGGGTGTTCGAGTCACCCATGCGGCACCATCACCCTTTGATTTTTCTGTGCAGTTTTTGTCCGGGGTGACATGAACGACCAGCGCAATGCCACGATCGACAGCGCCCTGGATGGTGCGCGCGCGGTGTACCTGGAGCGCCGGCCGAAAACGATCCAGGCCCATGCCGAGGCCGGCGAGGTGATGCCCGGCGGCAACACCCGCACGGTTCTCTATCACGGCCCGGTGCCACTCAGGATCACCGGCGGCGAAGGCGCCCACATTACCGATGTCGACGGCCATCGATATCTCAATCTGCTTGGCGAATATACCGCCGGCATCTATGGCCAGTCGAACCCGGTCATTCAGGCCACGGTGATCGAGGCGCTGAAGAACGGCGTCAATCTGTCGGCCCATAACAGCTATGAGGCGCGGCTGGCGCGGCTGGTCTGCGACCGGTTCACATCGATCGATCTTGTACGCTTCACCAATTCAGGCACGGAAGCCAACCTGATGGCGATCTCGACCGCGCGCGCCTTCACCGGGCGATCCAAGGTGCTGGTGATGCGCGACGGCTATCATGGCGGGCTGCTGTATTTCGGCGGCGGCGGCATTGCCATCAACGCGCCCTATCCGTTTGTGCTCGGCCGCTTCAACGATGTCGAGTTCACGCGGGCGGTGATCGCTGAACACCGGGCCGATCTCGCCTGCATTCTGGTTGAGCCGATGATCGGATCGGGCGGCTGTATTCCGGCCCTCCCCGGTTTTCTCGAAATGCTGCGCGAACAGGCGTCACAAACCGGCGCGTTGCTGATCTTCGATGAAGTCATGACCTCGCGGTTTGCCGGCGGCGGTGCGCAGGGCCTGTTCGATATTGCGCCCGACATGACGACGCTTGGCAAATATATCGGTGGCGGCATGACGGCGGGCGCCTTTGGCGGACGCCGCGACATCATGGCGATGTATGATCCGGGCAAGGCCGGCTTCACCCCCCATGCCGGGACCTTCAACAACAACACGCTGACGATGGCCGCCGGTATCGCCGGACTGGGCGAAGTCTTCACTCCCGATGCCGCCGCGCAACTGCATCGGCGCGGTGAACAACTGCGCCAGCGGATCAATGCCTGTTTTTCGGCTCACGGCGCCCGCTTTCAGGCAACCGGTATCGGCTCCCTGATCGGGCTCCACGCAACGCGCGATCCGATCCGGGCGCCCGAGGACAAAGCGGGTGCCGACGACCGCCTTCTCGAGCTGTTGTTTCTCGACTTGCTTGAGGCCGGGTTTTATGTCGCGCGCCGTGGTTTCATCGCGCTTGCGCTGCCGGTCAGCGATGATGACCTGGAGGCCTTTGTCGCGGCTCTGGACGAAATCCTGATCGTGCGCCAGGCGGTATTCAGCTGACCCTTGCAATCGCCGGCCGCCGCGCCTGGCACTCCGGTTTCCCAAGAGCCTGTTTCAGACATCGGCGCCACAAACAGAACCGCCGCGCCGGCCCCTGGCGGGTCGAAACGCGGCAGTCTGCCAGTTTGTCCGTGGTCAGGCCGGCGGCATCGATTGCCGCCGGGCCCGTCTCACACCTTCAGCGGCACAGTTTCTTGTAGCCGGAGTAGGTCGTATAGTAACCGGTGCTGGGGTTGAAGGAGCGGTATTTGGCCGCGCAATAGTCGTACCATTCCGGCGTCCATGCGGGCGGTGCCGCGTAGCGTGCCGGGGCGACGCGGCGCCGGCGGTACATGCAGTCATTATAGGCGGAGTTGTAGCGCTGTTTCCACTTGCGGCTGCCGCGTACCGATCCGCCGACCGCGCCGACGCCACCGCCGACCACTCCGCCGATGAGGGCGTTGCGGCCGCGATGCCTTTTCGAGACCAGGGCGCCGACGAGACCGCCAAGCGCGGCACCGCCAAGCGCGCCGCCGCCGGTCGAGCGCCGCGCCCGCTGGTCGGCATAACGCGCCGCATAGGCATCGCAATCAGCCCGCGCGCCGGCACTTGCCGGCTCGGTGCTGGTAGCGAAACTTGAAACGGCAACCGCCACACCAGCGGCTGCGAGTGTCATTGTGGTGAAGTTTTTCATGATAATCCCTCTAATACATCCCTGTACCGGCATCGGAATTCGACGGAAATCTGCCCTTCTCCGCCACCGCAAAGCCTGCCGGTAATCATTGAGGTGGGGACGCCGCCCGGCGAATTCAACAGCCGACCCTACAGCACAAAGATTAAAACAGCGGTATCGATCTGTGCAAGTCGTTATCAGGGATGGCTAATCGTCACACTGGCGATGTCATATCCGGTGCGTCTGGCGGGGAAAGTAGTCCTCGCAGGTTCCTTCACGGCAGACATCGGTCGTCGCGCAGTGCAGGGCACCACCAAACGCATAGGCGTCACGAAATGGCACCGGGATGACCTCGAAACCGAGCCGGTCAAGCTGGTCGAGCTGGTGAACCTCGCTGGCCTCGGCAATCACTGTTTTCGGGTCGACCATCAAGACGTTCATCGACAGCCACACACTCGAATAACACAGCGGCGGCGGTCGGTTGTGGGCCGGGCGCGCGGCCTCGACGATCTCCCAGTCATTGTCCTCAAACAGCTTGCGCTGGTCGTCGGGCAGGCGCCGGTCCGGGTTGTTGATGATGAGGCCGGGCCGGAGCGGGGTGAAGGTCGCATCGATATGGATCGGATAGGGATCGCCCGGAAAGTTCACCATATGGACGCGGTGCGCCGGGAAATGGCGGGCCAGCCAGTCGATCCCCTTGAGATTGGTGGTAAAACCGTGCTGCACCACGAGGTCGCGGCCGAACCGCAGCACATCGGCGGCATCGAACAGCGGTTCCGCCTCGGTGGTGACGAAGTGCCTGGCCGCCGTCCAGTCAAGACGCTGGGCGATGCTGATCGTGTCGGACAGATAGTCGGCATGATAGTCGGCATCGGTAAGCCGCGGCTTGGGCGCCGCCTCGTGGCGCATGTCGGGATCTTCCTCGAAATAGCGCTCAAGCAGCGGCCGGTAACACAGATATTCGAACCAGCGGCAGCGGTAGGACATGGTTGCTTCGAGGATTTCGCTGCCAAGCGTCAGCAACACATCGCGCGGCGGCATGCAGCCCATCATCGAGGCCGTCTCCCAGTCGGGCGTTGCCACCGGATGGCTGAAATCAATCGGCGTCGGCCGGTCGACCCGCACACCGCGTGCTTCGAGCACCGCCGTCAGATTGTCGAGCTGGGCATTGGCACGCTCGACGGCCTCGGCCGGGCGCGGGCCCCAGCGGCCACGCATGTCGCTGTCTTCGGGCACCTTGGCGTCCAGCGCCGGTTCGCCGGGCGGGATGCAGCCGCCGTCGGCGCGCCCGACGATTATGTGGCGCAGCGGGTCCCACTCGTTCCATGAATTGACTATTGTCTTGTCAGTGGATGATATCACGATTACCTCTGTGGGTTGGAAATGACCTGCCGGACGGCGGCATTATGCGGGGCGAAAATAGACCGATGCCGGTGGTCCGGGCAACGAAAATGCACGGCACGTCGAGCGCACAGCGCCGCGCCGGTGATGCCGCCTTTGGAGACCCATGCTGAATTTCATCATAGGCCTGCTTGATGGTACCGGTTCAACGGATCATGACGAGGAGGCGCGCCGCGTTCGTTTTGCCACTGCGACCCTGCTGGTCCGCGCCGCGACCATCGACGGCCATGCCGACAACGCCGAACTGGCCAGACTCCACGAGCTTCTGGCCGACCGGTTTGAACTGAGCGGTGAGGAGGTCATCGACCTGATCGCCAATGCAATGGCCGAAGAGCGCGATGCGGTTGACCTCTTTCGCTATACCAATATTCTCAACAAGAGCCTCGACACCGACGGGCGGCGTGCCCTGGTCGAAATGCTGTGGGAGGTCGCCTATGCCGATGGCAGGCTTGATGAGTATGAGGCCAACCTGGTGTGGCGGGTCGCCGAGTTGATCGGCATTGACAGCGCTGAACGCATTCGTATCAGGCAAAAAGTCGCCGCCCGCGCCAAATCGGGGCAGAAGGGGTGACGGCGGCAACGGCGAAGAAAGATACACCGACGGCGGCACGCGGACCCGGGCTGGCGCTGGTGACCGGTGCCTCGGGCGGCATCGGCGAATTTCTGGCCCATGAGCTGTCCGGAGATGGTTATGATCTGGCACTCGTCGCGCGGTCGGAGACCGAACTCGAGCGGGTCGCTGCCGCGTGCCGAAGCAGGCATGGCGCGGAGACCACTGTTATTGCACTCGATCTCGCGGAACCGGGCGCTTGCAAGCGTCTCGACGATGCCCTCACCAGGCTTTCGCTCAGCCCTGATCTCGTCGTCAACAATGCCGGCTTCGGGCTGACCGGCCCGGCTGCGGCACTGTCCCGCGCCGAACAGCTCGAGATGATCGACCTCAATGTCCGCGTCCTCACCGACCTTTCGTTGCGCTATGTCGGCACCATGCGCGAACGCGGCCGCGGCGGCATTCTCAATGTCGCATCGGTCGCCGGCTTCATGGCGGGCCCGCGCATGGCCGTTTACTATGCGACAAAGGCGTTCGTACTGTCGTTTACCGAAGCGCTGGCCAGCGAACTGGAGGGGACCGGCATCACGGTCAGCGTGTTGTGTCCGGGACCGACCCGAACCGGCTTTTTCGAACGCGCGTGATCCGGCCGTACCGACCGCAGGCCGGCGTCACGCATGATGAGCGCCGCCGAGGTTGCAAAAATCGGTTACCGCGCTTTCAGGGCCGGCAAGGTGGTGGTGGTGCCGGGGCGGCTCAACCAATGCCTGGCATTTGCCGTGCGTCTTGTGCCAAGGGCACTGGCGCGGTCCGCCACGGCGCGATTTAACAGGTGATATGATGGGACGGGTCACAGGCAAGATGGCGCTGATAACCGGCGCGGCGACCGGGATCGGACAGGCATGCGCCGAGCTTTTGGCGCACGAGGGCGCCTTGGTCTGCCTGAGCGATATAGACGAGGAGGGCGCGGCCCGCGCGGCCGCCGCCATCAATGATGCGGTTCCAGGTGCGGCGTGTCATGTCCACCACGACGTGACCGATGAAAAGCAGTGGCTGAACGCTGTCAGCACGGCGGCCGGCCGAATGGGCGGGCTCAACATTCTCGTCAACAATGCCGGCATCTGCATTCCCGGCACGGTCGAGAACCTCGATATATCCGACTGGGACCGCACGATTGATGTTGATCTCAAATCGGTCTTTCTCGGGTGCCGGGCGGCACTGCCGGTGATGGCCGAACATGCTCCCGGTGCGATCGTCAATATCTCGTCGATTTCGGCGTTGATCGCGTCGCATAATTTCGCCGCCTATAATGCCGCCAAGGCGGGGGTCTGGATGCTCACCAAGTCGGTTGCGCTGCAAGCGGCGCGCAACGGCTGCGACATTCGTGTCAACTCGGTGCATCCGGCCTTTATCGACACCGCGATGGTCGATGACCTGGTCGGCGGCGCCGGTCACGACGAGGGTCGCGCCAAGCTCGCCCGGCAGGTGCCCCTGAAGCGCATTGGCAGCCCGCGCGATGTCGCCAATGCGGTGCTTTATCTTGCCAGCGACGAGGCCGGTTTCGTGACCGCTGCGGAACTGAAACTCGACGGCGGCATTTCGGCGATGTAAGAAGGGCCTGCGCGGTGTCTCCGGACAGGTGACGGTTGGCCGCATCCCCGACCGGTGATCCTTGCCTATGGAACGTCCCATCCTTATCATTGTGCATCAGCACAACTCGACGCCGGGGCGGGTCGGCCTCGAGTTGCGGAACCGTGGTTTTGCGCTTGATATCCGCCGCCCGCGGTTTGGCGATCCGCTGCCCGAGACCATGGATGATCACGCCGGCGTCGTCGTTTTCGGCGGGCCGATGAGCGCCAACGACACCGAAGATTATATCACGCGCGAAATCGACTGGTTCGAAGTGCCGCTGAAGGTCGATGCGCCGGTGCTCGGCCTGTGCCTCGGGGCCCAGATGCTGGCCCGCCATCTCGGCGCCGAAGTGCAGTTTCATCCCGAAGGCAAGGTCGAAATCGGTTATTATTCGATCCATCCGACCGAGGCGGGACGCGCCCTGGGGCCATGGCCCGAATGTGTCTATCACTGGCACCGCGAAGGCTTTCGCCTGCCGGCGGGCGCAGATCTGCTGGCGACCGGGGAGGTGTTCTGCGAAGAAGCCTTTAGCTATGGCGGGAACGCTTACGGGATCCAGTTCCATCCAGAGGTGACCTTGGCGATGATGCACCGCTGGACGGTGGTTGGGGCGCCGCGGCTCGAACTGAGGGGCGCCAGACCGCGCGAACAGCATTTCGCGGCCCGCGCGGTCCACGATGGCGCCGTCAGGGAATGGCTTGAGCGGTTTCTCGATCGCTGGACAGCACCGATGGGTTTTACCCGCCCTTAATCGGTTCGCATTATGGTCGTCAACATGGTCTCCCCTGTACAGACCGCTCTTGGCGGACTTCAGAGCGCGCAGTTGCGTGTTCAGAAGGCCGCTGAGGGTCTGGTCGGGATTACCGCCGGCACGTCCCCCACCGCGCCGCGCCAAAGCGCCCCCGCCGCCACGCTGTCAGGGCCCCTGACCACCTCGCCGCTGTTTGCTGACAGCGGTCCCGATCTGGCAGCAAGCGCGGTTGCGCTGCAACAGGCGGCGTTCAGTTACAAGGCGGCCGCGAAACTGCTGGCGGTCGCCGGCGGGCTTGAGGAAACCCTGCTTGAGGCGCTCAAATAGCGGTCAGCCGATGGCCGACGGGTCTTGTCGGTTTCCGGCCCGGCTGAAACGCCTGCTGCCTCACGCCTGCTGTGCAGTGACCCCAGGCGGCGTCTCTTCCGGCGCGCCAAATCGCTCGAAATAACGTGGATCGATCGCGTCGATCGGCAGAATGATCAACACATCAGTGGTGTTGAACTGGTGGTCGATCACCGCCCCGTCACCAATATAGGCACCGAGCCGCAGATACCCCTTGATCAGCGGCGGCAGCGCGCGCAGTGCGGCGCGGGGGTCGACTTCGTCCTTGGCCAGCCGGTTCATGTCGGTCCGCCGCATCGCGGTGGCCGGCGCGTCCCATTGTCGCGGGGCGCGGCAATAATGGTGCAGAAAACTCAGTTCTATCCTGAGTTTGTCAGGATCGGTGCCGATCAGGCTGGCGCAGCCGAGCATGACGTCGAGTTTGTGCAGCCGCACGAAATTCCAGAACCCCTGCCACAGCAGTTCAACGGTAGGCCGGGTCCGGTAGGGCGCGAGCACGCACGACCGGCC
>Ga0114931_10004662_pt1 | contig 17085 bp, 16 predicted proteins | sample 2SBtaG_FD_89579 | JGI IMG/M metagenome (GOLD analysis project Ga0114931, IMG submission 89579) | Deep subsurface microbial communities from Kolumbo volcano to uncover new lineages of life (NeLLi) - 2SBTROV14_V59a metaG | ecosystem: Environmental > Aquatic > Marine > Volcanic | place: Kolumbo...
CCGCCGCCCGCGGAGAGCGCCCCGCCCGCGGAGAGTGCGCCGCCGGCCGAAAGCGCTGCGCCTGCGGCCAGCGAAGCCGCGCCTTCCGAGGGCCCGCCCAAGCCCTGGGACGACATGTCGACGGACGAGAAGAAGGCGTACATGAAGCACACGGTGGTCCCGCACATGAAGCCGCTGTTCATCGCTCAGGACGCCAAGCGCTACTCCGACTTCAGCTGCCAGACCTGCCACGGCAAGGCGGCCAAGCAGGGCAAGTTCAAGATGCCCAACCCGAAGCTTCCCAAGCTCGACTTCAAGAACAAGCTCGCCACCGAGAAGAAGAAGAAGCCGGAGATGATGGAGTTCATGGCGAAGAAGGTCGCGCCCGAGATGGTCAAGCTGCTCGGCGAGAAGCCGTTCGATCCCAAGACCATGACGGGCTTCGGCTGCGGCGGCTGCCACACGGCGAAGTAGCAGCTCGCCTTCCGTGCGCCGCGCCGCCTGCCGGCGCGGCGCAGCTTGACGATCCGGCCGCACCGCGGGATAGACCCCGGACTCCGGAGGAGTGGCCGAGTGGTCGAAGGCAGCGGTTTTGAAAACCGCCGTACCTTTACGGGTACCCAGGGTTCGAATCCCTGCTCCTCCGCCGATGGCTCGAGCCTTGCTGAAGAAGCTAGCGACGACAACGGCGCTGTCCGCTGACCTCGGCCTGCTTCGGCGCCGCGGCGTCGCGCACTTCCTGCCAAGATCCTGACAACTTGGCCAAAAAACAGCACCTTCCAGCAGCATGCAGCGCTTCACCCGGCCTGGGAGGCTGAATGCCTGCGGCCCGCGCTACGACAGAGGGGCCATGCGCGCTTCGCTTCCGATCGCTCTGTGCCTACTGCTCGCGCCGCTCGTCCTCACTGTGGCGTGCGGTCCGCGGATGACCGGCCAGCCCGCGGCTGGGCCAGAGACCGCATCGGACCCGCCGGCTGCGAGCGCGGCGGAACCCGCGCCGAACGAGCCCACGACGACATCCGCTCCCGCGACCCCCGCAGCGGCGGAGCCGGCACCGACTGCCGTGGAGTGCACGAAGGACGAGGCGTGCAGCGGAGCCGACGCCGGCCCTCCGCCGCTGCGCGCCGGCAAGGGCGCCGATCCGTTCGCGCACAAGAGCGACGCGGCCGCCAAGAGCGCCGCGCCGCCGTGCACGAAGGACACGTTGAAGAAGCAGCTGCAGAGCATCGTCGACGCGTGCCGCAAGAGCAGCCGGTCCATCTGCGGCGATCTCGTGCTGCACACGGCCGCGGGCAAGGATGCGGGCAACGACAACGTGAGCGTCGACTTCAACCTGGGCACGAGCGGCAACACGCTCGGCTTCTCGAAGTGCGTGGTCGGCCGCATCAACAGCGTGAAGTGGGAGTGCGCCGCGCGCGGCGACGACATCCATCTCGACCTGGGCTGCCGGCTCTGACACGGCGCGTGCGCCGTTCTGCGTCACCCGAAGTCGAGCTCGAGCTGGTGGCTCACACGCGACAGCGCGCGGTCCAGCTCATGGCGTAGCCGCAGAGAGAAGTCGTTCCACAGCGCCTGGGCCGGAGGCTGGCCTTGTACCCCTGCCACCTGGTCGGTGCTGTGCGCGTCGACGCGCGCACGACAGAGCGGCTTGCCACTGTCGAGATCGAACATGAACAAGCCGCCCGAAAACGCGCCGGGGTGGTACTTCTTGCCGTCCATGCGCGGTAGCTCGCGGCGCGAGCTCCTGAGCACCGCGATGTAGGCGTAGTCGCGCTGGACCTTCTTGATGTTCCACAGGGCATCGATGGTCTGCTTCTTCGTGTGCACGTGGGCAAGCGGCGGCACGACGCGCAGCGCCGGGGTAGTCAGAAACTTCCAGCGCCCGCGATCGTCGGCGCTCTTTCCGGCGTAGCGACCCAGAGCCTCGTACTCGGCCAGGAGCAGGCTGCCGGTCTTGCCGTGCAGTTGCTTCTCGATCGCGTCGTCGGGGCACGCCTGGTCCTCGACGTTCCGCGCGTCCGGCATGGCGCTGCGGATCGCTGCGAGGCGATGCTCGAAGTCGGCCACGCGCTGGTGCAGGCGCGCCAGCTCGGGATCGGGCAACTTGTCGCCGCCTTCGTTCGAGTGACAACCCGCCATGGCGACGAGCAGGAGGGCCATGACCAGAGCGAAGCGGAGCGGCATCGGCCCGTAATCTAGCGCATCGGTGCGGCGGAGCCGATCACGGCAACAGGCCGGCCACGTCGACGCGCCCGCGCTGGTCGGCCTCGAAGCGCTTCTCCATCTTCGCGACGAAGGACTGATCGGGATCGATCCGCTTCAGATCGGCGAGGATGGAGCGAACGCTGTCGCGGTCGCCGAGGGCGGCCAGGGCGACGGCCTGCTCGCGGGCGCGCGAGGCCAGTACGGCCAGCGTGGCCGCATCGCGATGGGTGGGCGTGATGGCCGCGGCGAGCACGCGGGAGAAGGCCTTGTGCTGCTCGGCCAGGGCCGGCGTGCGATCGGAGCGACCGAGCGCGTGGGGCGCGAAGCCGAGCCAGAGCGGACGCGGCGCGAGGTGGTCGACCAGACGCTGATCCCAGTGTGGATCCAGCTCGACGTACAGGGGACGCGCGTCGGCCAGCGTCGAGAGCGAGTACTCGGTGGGTCTGCCGCGGATGGCCATGTCGCGGACTAGCGGAGCAAGTTTCGGCTCGCGGGCGAGCAGCTCGCTGGCGATGCTGCCGCGATCGAGCAGGGGCAGCGGCACCACGACGATATCGGGCCGTTCGCCACGCACCAGGCGCGCCGCCCACAGCCGCCACGCCACGGCGGGCGAGCGGGTCAAGAGCATGCTGTGCGGCGGCAGCGCGCCGAGCGCTTCGTCCGTCCACACTTCCGCGCCGTACTGCGAGCGGCGGTCGGAGACGTAGGACGAGTCCTCGGCGGTCACCAGCACCAGCGTGAAGTTGAACACCACGAGCAGCACGGCGGCGGGACGCGCCATTGGAATCTTCGCGCGCTTCAGGCCGAGGGCGAGCGTGTGCACGCCCAGCGCGGCCGCGATGCCCAGCGCGATGACCGCCAGGAGCCTGAGCGGCGAGAGCGGATCAGGCGACAGCACTCCCGCCCGGCTCGCGGGAAAGACCACGTCGGCCAGGACCAGCGCTCCGAGCGGCGCCGCCAGCCAGCGCGTCCGCGCGCGCAAGAGCCCCCACGCGCCCCCCATCACGGCCAGGCCCATCGAGATCACACCCACGTCGCGTAGCCACGCGGTGAGCGCGCCGGACTTTCGCGCTGCCGTGTCCACGGCGGCCAGCGGCGCGGTCGACAGCCCATAGCCCAGGTCCACCCAGGCGCGCCCCGACAGCGGCCGGACCAGCGCGGGGACCAGGCACAGGAGCGCGGCAACGCCGGCGCCCGCCGCACACAGCGCCACGTTCCGCCGCGGCGGGACCTCGGCGAGCACGGCGACCTGCACCCCGAGCACGAGCATCAGCGCCAGACCGGCCACGTGGCTCTCGAAGACGGTCAGGGAGATGAGCGCGCCAAAGCCGAGCCACACCCGCGCGTCCCGCGTCTCCGCTCGCGGCCGGACCAGGAGCCCGGCCAGCACCAGAGCCACGGACAGCGTGGCGCCACCGGCGATGGTGCCCTCGAGCTGCCAGACCGGCGAGAGCGTCGCGATCAGGGCGGCCGCGAGGGCCAGCGGGGGCGTCAGCCGCGGGGTGCCGGCGTTGTCGTCCAGCAGGCGGTGCGCCAGTGCGTAGGCGAGCCGTGCCGACAGGGCGACACCCACCGCGCTGACCAGCGACGCCCTGAGCAGCCGCCCCCCGACGGGCAGGAGCGACGAGAGCTGCATGAGCAGGCTGGACAGGGTGCCCTCGCCGCCGATGGGCACGATACCGAGGCCGCGCACGACGGACAGATCGTCGCGCCACTGGGTCGCCGGGCTGGCCCGGAGCGCCGTGACGATCAGCGGAACGCCGAGCGAAAGCCAGGCGCACACCGGGTCGAGCCAGTGGCGCTGGGACGGCGCGGCCGCGGCGCGGGGTGCCTCCTGCACGCGCCCAGCCCTGTCATGTCCGCGGATTTCGGGCCAATTTCCGGCGATCCCCGTCAGCCCACCCGTGCTGCCCGGCATTGAATGCCCGGGCCCCGCGCGCTAGATGCGGTGCTCGTTTTCCACTGTCCCCGGACAAGGAGCCCCCGTGGCCCGTTTCATCGATGAGCTGAAGAGAACCCACGACTGCGGCGCCCTCGGCGCCGCCGACATCGGCGCCGAGGTGGTGCTGTTCGGCTGGGTGCACAACCGCCGCGACCATGGCTCGCTCATCTTCGTGGATCTTCGCGACCGCGAGGGCCTGACGCAGATCGTGTTCGACCCGGACATCTCCGCCGAGGCACACCAGCTCGCGGAGAGCGTGCGCGGCGAGTGGGTGCTCGGCATCCGCGGCCGGGTGCGCTCGCGCGGCGAGCAGTGGAGCAAGAAGGAAAACAAGATGGTCAGCGCCGCGAACCCGAACCTCGCCACGGGCGAAGTCGAGGTGGAGGTGCTGGAAGCGACAGTATTCAACCGCGCCGAGACGCCGCCCTTCGAGATCGCGGACGACCTCGACACGCGGGAGGAAATCCGCCTTACGCACCGCTACCTCGACCTCCGGCGCACCCCGCTGCAGCAGGCGCTGCGCATGCGCCACAACGTGAACCAGGCGACGCGGAACTACCTTGCAGGCCAGGGCTGCATGGAGATCGAGACGCCGTTCCTGGTGAAGTACACGCCGGGCGGCGCGCGCAACTTCCTGGTGCCAGCTCGGCTCAGCCCGGGGAAGTTCTACGCACTGGCCGAGAGCCCGCAGCTGTTCAAGCAGCTGTTCATGGTCGCAGGCTTCGACCGCTACTTCCAGATCGTGCGCTGCTTCCGCGACGAGGATCTGCGCATCGACCGCCAGCCAGAGTTCACGCAGATCGACATCGAGCTGTCGTTCGTGAACCAGGATGACGTCTTCAACATGGTGGAAGGGCTGATCTTCGCGATCTGGAAGGCTGCGCTGGGAATCGACCTCACCGAGACGTACCCGGATGGGCATTTCCCGCGCATGAAGTTCGACGAGTCGATGCAGAAATACGGCAACGACAAGCCGGATCTGCGTTTCGAGATGGCCCACGTGGACCTGACGGATCTGATCATCAAGCACGCTGGCGGGGCGGTGCCCTTCTGGCAGCCCATCGCCGAGAAGTTCCGCAGCGGCGCCTACCGCCGCGACCTGCCGGCCGAGATCGTCAAGGCGCTGGTGGTGCCGAAGAGCGCCAACCTGTCGCGTGCCGATGGCGACAAGCTGGAGAAGGTCGCCAAGGGCATGGGCGCCGCGGGCCTGGCGCGCGCCAAGGTCGCAGCCGACGGCAGCTGGACGCAGTCGCCGCTCGCCAAGACCATCACGCCAGAGCTGCGCACGGCGATCAACGAGGCGACCGGCGCCCAGGAAGGCGACCTGATCCTGTTCCAGTTCGGGCGCGAGTCGCTCGTGCACACCGTGCTGGCGAACCTGCGCGTCGAGCTCGGTAAGAAGCTCGGGCTCATCCCGGAGGTCGGCCACGGTGGCGACTTCAAGTTCCTGTGGGTGGTGGACCCACCGCTGTTCGAGCGGGACGAGGACCAGAAGCGCTGGGTCGCGGCGCACCACGCCTTCACGCGCCCGCACGACGAACACGTCGAGCGGCTCGATAGCGACCCGGGCAAGGTGCTCTGCTACCGCTACGACCTGGTGCTGAACGGCTTCGAGATCGCGGGCGGCTCGATCCGCCTGCACGACCCGGACGTGCAGAAGCGCGTCTTCTCCGTGCTCGGCATCTCCGACGAGGAGGCGCAGGAGAAGTTCGGCTTCCTGCTCTCCGCGCTCCGCTACGGCGCGCCGCCGCACGGTGGCATCGCCCTCGGCATGGACCGCATCGCCATGCTGCTCGCCGGTACGGACAGCATCCGCGACGTGATCGCGTTCCCGAAGACACAGAAGGGAACAGACCTGATGAGCGACGCACCCGGACCCGTCAGCCCCGGACAGCTCGCCGAGCTCGCCATCAAGAGCCTCGGAAGCGGCTGAAATGCCGCTTTATCGACTGAACGAATGCGCCCCTCCCGCCGCCCGGTAAGACGGCGACTTGACGCAGCTTTCTCTCAACCGGCACGATCTTCGCCCCCATGGGAGCACGCATCCTCGTCGTCGACGACAGCTCCACCATTCGCAAGGTGGTCGCGACGATTCTCGAAACACGAGCCTACGAGGCGCTGACCGCCAAGGACGGGCAGCACGCGCTCGACATGCTCGGCAGCGGCGAGAAGATCGATCTGGTGCTGCTCGACTTCGTGATGCCGCGCATGAACGGCTACCAGTTCTGCCGCGAGCTCCGCGCCAAGGAAGACCTGAAGAACGTCCCGGTGGTGCTCATGAGCGCCAAGGGCGACAAGATCCGCGGGCAGTTCGTACAGCAGACCGGCGCCATCGACGCGATCACCAAGCCGTTCGACGCGCGCGGCCTGATCGCGGTGGTCGAGGGGGCGCTCAAGCGCCAGGAGGAAGGGCGCGCGCGCCCGGTGCCCGACGCGGAGGCCATGCCGGACGAGGAGACCCTCGCCGACAGCCTGCGGCCCAGCTCTGTCAGCCTGTCGAATGACCCCGCGTACGCGCGCGTTCGCTCGGTTCTGGAGGTCGGGCAGACCCTGATCAAGCTGCTCGTTCCCGAGATCTGCAGGCTGCCCGAGGTCGCGGATCACGCCGAGCGGAAGATCGCCGACATCATCCAGCAGCACCTCACGGAAAACACGCTGCGCGAGCTGGCGCCGCTCTTGGCGTCCTTCGACGAGGACACGCGCAAGAGCGACGTGCTGGCGGGCGACATCGCCGTCATCTCGATCGCGGAAATCCTGCAGCTGTTGCAGCTGCAACGGCAGACAGGCGCGCTGACCATCAACTCGCGCCGCAAGCAGATCACGCTGTACGTGCGCGAAGGCAACGTCGACTTCGCCACCTCCAGCGGCCTGCGCGACGAGTTCTTGATGGGACGCTACCTGGTCGAGGACGGAGCGGTGACGCGCGAAGACCTGCAGTCGGTGCTCAAGAGCGCCAAGGCGTCGAACAAGATGCTGGGCGATTCGCTGACATCGCTCGGCCTGGTCACCGAGGAGCAGATCCAGCACGCGCTGATGCGGCAGACCGCCGAGCTGGTGTTCGAGGTGGTGCGCTGGAAGACCGGGCGTTTCGCCTTCAGCGTCGACTCCGCAGCCGAGGCGCCAACCGAAGTTCGGCTCGGGCTCGCGACGGGAGCGCTGGTGATGGAAGGCTTCCGCCGCGTCGACGAGTGGCGCCTGATCGAAGGGACGTTCGACTTCGACGAGGTCCTCTACCGCGACCAGGTCGCGATAGAGCGCATCGGAGAAGACTCCAAGCTCACCAAGCAGGAGCGCTCGGTGCTCGAAGCCATCGACGGCGAACGTACCGTGCGCGAGATCGTCGACGAGATGGAGGGCAGCTCCTTCGAGCTGTGCAAGATCCTCTACCAGTTCCTCAACTCGCGCCTGGTGCGGCGCACGGCGGCCTGATGGCCCCGGACGCCGCGGAAACGGGCGGCGCTGTAGACGCGGCGCACACCGCCGGCGTGGTCGTCACCCTCGACGAGCAGCTATACTTCGTGCCCGCTGAGGTGGCTGGACGCATCGTGCAGCGCCCCGTGGTCACGCGCGTTCCCGGTACCCACATCGGCATGGCGCTGATCGGTGGACGAGTGGTGACGGTCATCCACGTGGGACCCCGGCGCGACGAGCTCTTGCTCTGCGAGGTGGAGGGTGAGCTGCTCGCCCTGTCGGGCCTTTCGGTGTGCGGCTCGGGTTTCTACCCTCGCGAAGGCGACCAGGTCCGCGTCGACGACCAGCTCGTGCCGGCATTCAACGTGAAGGGTGCGCTGCTCGAAGCCGAGCTCGAGCTGTGGACCCAGCAACGGGGGACGAGGAACCTGCGCTCATGAGCATCGCTGATCGGTTCTACCAGGCGCTCAAGGGCCGCATGGAAACAACGCGGCCTCCACGCAGCCACGGCGCTTTCGACGGAGCGCTGCTGTACAACACGCACGACGTCGCAACGCGTTCCACGCAGTCAGCGACCAGCATGTGCCAGGCCGCCGGCGCGACCGCCGCCCAGCAACGGGGCGCACTCGACGCCGCGTCGGACCACGCGCGCCTGCTGGTTGCACGAGGGCGGGATCTGCGGGCAACCGCGCAGCAGGTCCGCGAATCGCTGGAGCGGGCCAAGCTGGTCGCGCTCAACGCCGGACTGGAAGGCTCGCGGCTAGGCGAACCGGTGGGCAAGGCGATGGTCGCGATTGCCGACGAGATGCGCACCCTGGTCGGGCGCGGCCTCGAGTCACTCGAAGATCACCTGACACTGCTTTCGCAGGTTGATCGCGAGCGGGACAAGCTGCAGGAGCAGGTCGAGCACGCGGGGCAGCGCGCCGGCAACCTGGCCGAGGAGCTGCTCCGTTCGCAGGCTGCGCTGCGCGAAGCGAACGCCGCGCTGTCCAAGCTCGGCGAGGGGCTGCAACGCAGCACCGGCGCGGACCCCCAGATGGCGCGTGCGGTTTCCTCGGCGGCCGAGCACGCGCGCGGGCTTCTGGACGCGCTGTCGACGCTGTCTGGCCATTCCCAGCGTGGACTGATGTGGCGGGCGCTCGCGCCCACGATCAAGCCGCTCTTGCGACTGCTGCGCGATCTGGACCAGGGGGCCCGCGCCCAGAACGGCAACAGCTAGCGATCGAGATAGGGAGCGCGCCGGAGTGAGCAACGACACCGATCTCCACGCCTTGCTCGCTGGAGAAATCGAGCGACGACTCGCGGCGCTGCAATCACCGAGCCCGGACGAGAGCGAGGTGCGCGCGGCGTTCCACTCGCTGAAGGGCTCGGCCGGCATGGCGGGCTTCGACGATCTGGCGCTAGTCGTCGCACAACTCGGCGCGCGCGTGCGCGGCGGAGACGACCGGGCGCGCTCCGATGCGGCCGAGCTCCTCGGCAGGGTGCTGGTGCGCCTGCACGCCGGCCAGAGCCCATTTCCGACGCACTGGCCCGAACCACCGCCCATGCTCGGCGCGGCCAGCATCGAGCCAGACTTCCGCGCCGAGTACCTGGCAGCGATGCGGGATCGCCTGGGCGAGATCGACGGGGCGCTCTCCAGCGACGATGCGCCGAAGCAGGCGGTCGAGCACGCCTATCGCAGTGTCCACAGCATGAAGGGCGCAGCCGGCGCCGTCGGCGACGACGCGACGGCCTGGTATTGCCACGGCCTGGAAGCGCGCTTGAAGAGGGTGCTCGCAGAGGAGCAGGCGCCCGACGACGCGCTGGTGGGCCTGGCGCGGCACCGGGCCATCATCGCGCTCCTGCTCGAACAGCCCATGCACGGGCTCGCCACGCTCAGGGCCCTGGCCGGCCGACAGGCGGTGCCCGACAAACCGCCGTCGAGCCGCCCTCCGTCGAGCCGTGCTCCCGGGAGCGCTCCACCGACCCGGACTCCGCCGACCCGCCCGCCACCGAGGCGCCCTCTGCCGGACAACGACGAGGCGGAAGCGGAGGAGCTCCTGCACGTTCCGTCGAGTACCGCGGATCGCTTTCTCGAGCGGCTGGAGCGCATTGATCTCGTGCAGGACGAGCTCAGCGGGACAGCCCAGTCGGTGCGGCAGATCGCAACCCGCCTGCGCGACCTCCGGGCCAGCCTGCTGGAAGCGCTGAGGCTCATCGGTCCGCCCCGACCGTGGGGCGCGCCGGCCGCGGCGCTCGCACACATCGACAACGCCGCTCACACGCTGGGTGCCGCCGCAGACAGCGCCGATCGCAGCGGCATGGTCTGCCGCCGCAATGCCGAGGTGCTGCACCGCCGCACCACCGAGATGCGCGCCACGGTCTCGACCCTGCGACGCACGACGGTGCGCTGGCTTTTCGACCGCGTCAGCCACGGGATCGTGCGGCTGGCAGCGCGCGAGGGACATCTGGTCGAGATCCACACCAGCGGCGCCAACCTGCCCATCGACCGCAGGGTGGCCCAGCGCCTGCTCGACCCGATGATGCAGCTCGCGCGCAACGCCGTCGCGCACGGCATCGAGTCCCCCGAGGACCGCGCGCGGAGCGGAAAGGCCAAGGTCGGCAACATCACGCTGCAGGCGGAGCGCATCGGCGACTGGGTCAGGATCGTCGTCAGCGACGACGGCCGCGGCGTGGACGTGGAGCGCATCCGCAGGCTGGCGGTGGAGTCGGGGGCGATCACCCGGGAAGCGGCAGGCGGCGCTCAGTAGGACGAGTTGCTCGCGATGCTCTTCTTGCCCGGCCTGACCACGCGCGACGCGGCCGATCTGCTAGCAGGCCGCGGCGTCGGACTGGACCTGGCCAAGGACACGATCCGGCGCCTGGGCGGGGCGATCCGCCTGGCAGGACGTGCGGGCGGAGGGCTTTCCGCGACGATTGAAGTGCCGAGCGAGCGCGGAATGGTCGAGGTGCTGTGGCTGGAGTCAGGCAACCTCGGCTTTGCCCTGCCGGTGGGCTTCACCGGGCGGCTGGCGCCTGCAGGCGCAGCTCGCAACGTGCCTCTCCCGGCGTGCCTGGGCCTGCCGGAGAAGGCGCCACCGAAGCTCGCGCTGGAGCTCTTGATCCGCGGCGTGCGGCCGATTTCGATCGGCATCGACCAGGCACACGACATAGAGGAAGTCAGCGTGCGGCCGGTTCCACCGCTGATCGCGGCCGCGGGACCGTACAGTGGCGCGATTCTGCGGGGCGACGGATCGCTCAGGCTCGCGCTCGATGCGGCGCTCCTGGCCGCGCGCGCCTGGTCGGTCATCGCCTGAAAAGCGAAGAAGCGCGAGGACATCGAAAGCGCTTGCAGCCCCGCTTGGGCAAGATAGCCTTCGAGACCCAGCGTCGATGCTCATCGGCCCGATGCGCCCAAGCGACCGGAAAGCGGTCGAATCCATCGCGCGGCTGTCTGCCGTGGAGCTGGACGTCCAGGCCGAGATCGATCGTCGCTGGGCGCGTATCTGGATCGGACGGCTCACGCCCGGACAATCCGTGGCGGGCTTCTTGCTGGCGTGGTCGGTCGCCGACGAGTTGCACGTGATCAACGTCGCCACGCATCCCGAACGCCGCCGCCGGGGCGTCGCCAACGCCCTGATGACGATGCTCATCCAGACCGCGCTCGAGGAACGACGAAGCCGGGTGCTGCTGGAGGTGCGACGCTCGAACCGCGCGGCCATCGAGCTGTACCGGGCGCACGGTTTCTCGGCAATCGGGGTCCGGCGCGCCTACTACTCCGACAACTCGGAGGACGCGATCGAGATGATGCTGTCTATCGACCCGGAAACGGGCAGCGTGCTGCCGACCGAGGACGAGATCGTGCTAAACGACCCCCCCTGAGGATTCTATTTTGGCACCCAGCCCGGAACCCCGACCGCTCGCGCCGCGACGTCTGATCACCGCGCCGCTTCTCCGGCGCGAGAGCATCGGCGACGCGTATCACGTGCTCACGTTCGACGTACCGGAAGGCGTGGACGCACAAGCCGGGTAGTTCGCGATGGTGCGCGGCGCGGAATGGGGCGACTCCCCGCTTCTGCCACGACCGATGAGCTACCTGACCGCAGGCACGACGCCGTCGATCCTGATCAAGCTCGTGGGCGAGGGGACGACCCGCATGGCGCGCGCCGAGCCCGGCGAGCCGTTCTCGCTGCTCGGTCCGCTCGGCAACTGCTGGCGCGCGCCCACGCCGGGAAGGCGGCAGTTGCTCATCGCGGGCGGCGTCGGCGTGGCGCCGCTCCTGTATCTGGCCCGTGAGCTGGTCCGCGGCGACAAGCGGCCAATCTGCCTGTACGGCGGCCGCAGCGGCCGCGATCTGCCGCTCGACGACGATCTGGGCGAGGTGAGCGAGCTCTCGCTCTCGACCGAGGACGGGTCGCGCGGCACCCGTGGCAGGGTCACCGACCTCATCGAGCGGGTGCTTGAAGACGACATGGAAGTGTTCACCTGCGGCCCCGATCGCATGATGGCCGCTGTCGCTGCGATGTGCACGGCGCGCAACGTGCCCTGCGAGGTGTCGCTGGAGACGCCCATGGCGTGCGGCTACGGCGTCTGCCTGGGCTGCCCGGTGCCCGTGGAGGGCGGCGGCTACCTGTACGCGTGCACGCAGGGTCCGTGCGTAGACGCCCGGCGCGTGGACTGGAGCTCGGCCGATCACGCACCCCGCGGAGCGTTCACCGCCGGCCGGAGGTCGTCATGACCTCACAGTCGGTACGCATCGGCTCACTGGAGCTGGACAATCCCGTGCTCACCGCCTCGGGCACTTTCGGCTACGGGCTGGAGTACGACGACTTCTTCGACGTGGCGCTGCTCGGCGGCATCTGCACCAAGGGGCTCAGCCTGCACCCGCGGCCAGGCAATCCACCGGAACGCATCTGCGAGACGCCGGCAGGCATGCTCAACGCGATCGGCCTGGCGAACGTCGGTGTGGAAAATTTCTGCAGCGAGAAGCTGCCGATACTCCGCGAGCGCAAAGTCACGGTCATCGCCAACATCTTCGCGAGCACGGTCGATGATTTCGTGCGCATCACCGAACGGCTGGACGGCGAAGAAGGCGTGCACGCCATCGAGCTCAACGTGTCCTGCCCGAACGTGACCCACGGCGGCATCGAGTTCGGGCGCGACCCGAAGCTCGCCGCGCAGGTGACCGCCGCCGTGCGCGCCGCCACCAAACGGCCGGTGTGGGTCAAGATGAGCCCGGAAGCGGGCGACATCGCCGAGGTGGCGCGGGCGTGCGAAAGCGCCGGCGCCGATGCGCTCACCGCGATCAACACCATCCGCGGCATGTCGATCGACACCGCCAGCATGACGCTGCGACTCGCGAACCGCACCGGCGGCTTCAGCGGACCGGGGCTGAGGCCCATCGCCCTGCGCATCGTGTGGGACCTGGTCGAAGCCGTGTCGATCCCGGTGATCGGCATCGGCGGCATCTTCACGGCCCGCGACGCCCTGGAGTTCCTGCTCGCGGGCGCCAGCGCCGTGCAGGTCGGCACCGCGAACTTCTCCGACCCCTGCGCCGCGCTGAAAGTCGCCGAAGGGATCCGCGAATACTGCGTGCAGCAGGAGCTGTCCGTCAGCGACGTGATCGGGCGCGCGCGCGCCAGGTAGGCCTCCCGGGCGGGCAATCCGGGGGTTTTTGCGGCGGGCCGAGCACGAAATCGGGCTAGACGTGCTAGATCGGTGGCCTGGTCGTTCCCGGGGGGACGGCCCTTGAACCCGACGATGGACGTACCGCACCGCCCGAAACACCCGCGAGTTCCACGACAGCGCCAGATCGAGCTCCTGTCAGCCGTGATCGAACGCGTCAGCGAGGAGGCGGATCGCTATCCGCAGCTCGTCGTCTTCGACCTCGACGGAACCCTGCTCGACAACCGTCCCCGCAGCGTGGCCATCATGCACGAGCTGGCCGCCAAGTGGGAGACCGACAATCCCGAGGAGGCGGAGCTGCTGCGCGAGGCAGATGCCGAGACGCTGGCCTACCTGTTCGAGGACAACCTACGAGCACTGGGAGTGCGCGACCCGCACCTGCTCGACGAATCCCTGGCGTTCTGGAAGGACCGTTTCTTCGCGGACGACTTCCTGCTGCATGACCAGCCCGTGGACGGCGCGGTGAAGTACGCCGTTCAATGCTGGGAGGCCGGCGCGACGCTCGTGTACTTCACGGGGCGCGACCTGCCCAACATGGCGCTGGGCAGCCTGGCGAGCCTGCGCGATCTGGGCTTCCCCATCGGCGTGCCGGGGACCCAGCTCGTGCTCAAGCCGGACGCGCAGCTGGGCGACGACGAATTCAAGCGCGACTACATGCCGGCGCTGCGCCGCAGCGGCCATCTGGTCGCCGCGTTCGACAACGAGCCTGGCAACTGCAACATCTTCAAGAGCGTGTTTCCGGATGTCGAGTCCTTCCTCGTCGACACCCAGCACCTGCCCGGCGCTCCCGAGCTTCGCCCCGACATCCACGTGATCGAGGATCTATCGCTTTCCGGATGACACCGCACAACCGAAAGTCGAAAAGAACCGCTGGGCTTGTGCTGGCCCTTCTGCCGGCCTTCATCTCGCTCGGTTGCCGGTCGCACAAGAAAGCGCCCCGGCAGAAGGACACTCCCAACGAGCCCAGCCCGAACGCCAGTATCCTGCCGGCGCCCCTGACGTCGGGCGCAGAGCTGGTCATGAAGGCCCACGCTCTAGATGGCGGAAGGGTGGGCATACCAGCGGATTCCGCGGGCCGGCTGATCGTGTCGGACGCGGGACCGCCACCGCCGAGCGCGTTTCGCGGCGACCAGGCGTTGCCGCGCGACACGCTCACGCAGCGCGACGGAATCGGCGCGACGCTGCAGGCCGAGTGGAAGTGGTTCGAAGTGCCGGCTCCCGCGGCCGCACCCGAGCTGGACAAGGATGGCGAGAAGCGCGCGCACGACAAGACCGCGCTGACCGTCACGATCGATCTGGCGCTGGCCGGTCGCATGCGCTTCGCGTTCGACTCGGTGGCATTTCCGCTTCCCGTCCACAGCGAGCTCCGTGCCCGCCGCGACCACTACGGCAACGTGCTGGTGTGGCCCAACGGACAGGCCTACCGGGTGCTCGAGCCGGGAGCGCTGCGCGCTGTGTTCGCCGAGCGTCGCGCGGACGTGGTGCCGCTGGTCGCCGGCAAGCTGAAACACCGGGGCAAGGGCAAGCTACTCGGGCTGGACACGGAAAAGGTCCAGCTGACGAGCCCCACCGGCAAGCTTCTGCTCGAGCAGGCGCGGGTGCCCGGTACGGGATCGGGCGGCGAGCTACTGTGTCGGTTACTGGTAGAGCTCGTCGCGATCCAGCCGGCCTCCAGCGCGTGCCGGCCAGAGAGGGTGCCGCTGTCCGCGGACTTGACCTGGCCCGACGGTGGTCGGCTGGGCTTCACCGTCAGCTCGCTCACGCGTCGGCAGGATCTGCCCATCGGCGAGGTCTTCGTTCCACCCGTCGGCGCCATGTTCAAGCCTGGGGAGCTGCCGCCCCAGTCCTCCGGCGTGCTCCTGACGAAGAGCGATCTCACGGCGCTCCGCACCCGGTCCGTCAAGAGCCCGCATCCGGAAAAGGACGCACCGGGCGAAGGGCTGATGGCGGCAAACCACACCGACACGCTGCGCTATGTGCTGCTCGACGGCATTCCGATAGCGTGGGTGCGGCCGCGCTCGCAGCAGTACATCATCGGGCCTCCTGCCGGCCACTACAGCGTCGGCTGGCGCGACTTCCTCGGCACGGAGATCGAGCCGCCACGGTCCGTCGACCTGCCGGCCCGCGTCGAGCTCGGCGGACAGCCCGACGCCGGCGCGGCCAGGAAGTAGCGCGCTATCCCAGCCGCTGCGGCTGCTCGGCGTAGTCGTCCTCGTCGAATTGCACGCCGGCGGTGCCGCCTTCGAGCATCTGGGCTCTGAGCGCATCGGCAGCGATCTCGATGACCTCGAGCCGGGTCGAGAGCAGGAAGTATTCCTCTTCCCGGACCGGCGGCAGCTCGGCGACGCGCCGATCCACCACCTCGCGATCTTCGGGCGCCAGCTTCAACTGCGACGACGGTCCGTCGTGCGCGCTCTTCCTGTGAATGGCGTCGTACGCCACACCGATGGGATTGAGCGACAGGAACACCGGCCGAGCGCACAGCCGCCAGTCGTGGGCATCCAGCGAGGGAATGATCCAGAAGCCGGGGACCTGCCGTCGCACTACCTCGCCGAAATAGGCGCCTACCGCCCGCACTACCAGCGGCAGCAACTCCGGGCGCTCGTTCGTGCTGTCGCGCACCTGGTCCAGGTAGTAGTCGACCAGTGGCAATGTCTCGGGGCAGTAGTCGGGCAGAAGTCCGGTCGCCCGCTGGACGTACTGGCGGCAGGCCTCCGAAAGCTCCGCGATCCCGGGGGGCGGAGCCTCCGGGTCGATACCTTCTTCCTCTTCGGGCTCGTCCCCGGTCACGGCCGGAGCCTAGTACGGCACGCCGGGCTGCGCCCCATACCGCACGTTACCCGTGGTTTTCGGCTGTGGTGCCTGCCCCCCGCGAGGGGCGAGGGCACAAAACCGCCATCGGTAGATCACGTTGCGTCACTTCGCCCGAGGCCGTGTTATTGTTCGCAGTCTCCAGATGCGCCTCGGGATCCTCAGCGATATCCACGCCAACTACGAAGCATTGAGCGCTGTGCTCGAGGCGTACAAGGCGGAAGATGTCGACGAGTACTACTGCCTCGGCGACACGGTCGGGTATGGCGGTTCGCCGAACGAATGCGCGAACCTGATCCGCGAGCGCACCAAAGCGTGCATCCTCGGCAACCACGACGCCGCCGTGGCCGGGCGCATGGACTACTCGTACTACTACGAAGCGGCCCGGCACGCGCTCGACACCCACGCACAGTTGCTCTCGACCGAGAACATGCAGTGGCTCCGGAGCCTGCCGTACCAGATCGAGGTCGAAGAGCACGCGCTGAACCTGTGCCACGGCTCGCCGGTGCGACTGGAAGAGTTCGAATACATCTTCGCACCAGAGCAGGCGCGGGAATGCCTTCCCATCTACGACCAGCTCGGCCACCTGACGCTGATCGGCCACTCGCACCTGTGCAAGGTGTTCGCACTGACGCCCACCACGGTCGAGGAGCTGCCGCCGGTGGACTTCGAGCTCGCGCCCGACCGGAAGTACATCTGCAGCGTAGGCTCCGTCGGGCAGCCGCGCGACTACGACAACCGCGCCAGCTACACGATCTTCGACACCGAGAACAAGAGCTTCGAGTTCAAGCGCATCGAGTACGACATCGAGACGGCCGCCGACAAGGTGCTGCGTGCCAAGCTCGAGCGCAACTTCGCGCACCGGCTGTTCATCGGCGTGTGATCGCTCGCTTTCGGCCTGCATAGAGGCTCTGGAACGGCAGGGAGCGACGGGTCGCGCGACGACCGCTGCGGCTAGTCCCGCGTTTCCATCGAAGCGATGGGGGCTTCGCACGCGCGGCTGCGCCGCGCAACGCGGGACTAGCACCGTTTGTCTGGGGCGCAGCAGCGCCCCCTCGGCTTCGCCGAGCCTC
>Ga0114931_10004663_pt1 | contig 17081 bp, 20 predicted proteins | sample 2SBtaG_FD_89579 | JGI IMG/M metagenome (GOLD analysis project Ga0114931, IMG submission 89579) | Deep subsurface microbial communities from Kolumbo volcano to uncover new lineages of life (NeLLi) - 2SBTROV14_V59a metaG | ecosystem: Environmental > Aquatic > Marine > Volcanic | place: Kolumbo...
TATAGCGACTCATCATCCCGCTGCATCCGGATGGATGGCACGCTTCTTAAACTAAACTGGAGTAAATTTATGTGGAAAAGGTATTTTTTGGGATTGCTCGCAGCCTTTATTCTGAACATTGGACCCGTTGTTGCTTATGCCTCAGATGATTATGATTCGGATGATTATGATGATGAATATGAGGATATCATTACGATTCATTTATCTGATCCTACTGGAGGATTAGCGTCAGGTAAAGTAATAATTGAAAACGAACCGGAAGGCGTGGATACCTTCAAATTGAAAGCGAAGGGCCTTAAGCCAAACGCGCGTTACTCAGTTTTTTTGACCGAAAGCCCTCTGCCGGGCGCGCTGCCTGCGCAGTTTTTGGGGGAATTTAAGGCCAATAAAAAAGGAAAAGGCAAATTCAAAGCGGTAACAGAAATTATTAATGCTTTTGCTTCAGCCAATGTGGCAGCACAAGACGACAGTGGTATCTCCGGTATGGGTTCAGGCGCTTTAGCCAAGGGAGCCAATACCATTCCTCTTGATTCTATCCGAGTTTATATCATTCCACCTAATAATAAGGGCGGTAATGTATTTGGTGGAAGTGAGGATGAACCAGGTGGGAAGCCGTTGGTTTTAACGAGTGGTAATGATGATTCCTTGATGACGAAGAAATAAATATTTTCATCAATGATTTATCTTCAGATAGGGTGACGAGTTAGATGTGCACCCATATCCTTAACTAACAATCATGGCGCTTGGATTACTTATGAGAGGATGCAAGTGCCATGATTAATTATATAGGGGCGGATTCAACTCGCAAGCTCCCTTTTCCCAGCCTCATCACCTTTCTGTTGTCCGGACTCACAGCCAGGTTGCAAAGCGAACTCAATGCTTTTTCCCGCAACTGAGATTCGCTGATCCATACCCCAGCAGGTGGCGTGTAGAAGAAGTGTTCAAGCGGATCAAGCACCGCCTCAACCTGGAACAGCTCTCAGGGATCTCCTGGCTGGCTGCACAGCAGGATTTTGGCGCTAAGTAAGATGGAATGCGATAACCTCAATGCCCTGGCTGTCTTTTGCGCCACCGAGCAGAATCTCGACCCCCAGACCAAGCAGCGTTACCGGATCAATCGTGCTTATGTCTTCTCGGGGGAATGAGGGATTAGACACGATAATTCGCCTTCCCTTAGGCTGAGGGGTTTAGTCCGGCGGTTCCTCCCGGTGGCAGGATTTGTCATAATTTTTTACACCCCCCTGGGGGATAGCGAGAGATATCTTTTTATATCAAAATCTTGCGATCTTCGGCATGTATCGTGCACAATAATAAGGCGAGCCTGATCACTCAGGAAACCGACCCCAATACCCTTACTGCGGCTCTGACCGCAGGTGCCAGCGGCTTCAGTCTCGTTTCTGCGACCCTGCAGGGACAGAATAATGGTGCCGGAGCAATCTCCAGCGGTACCTACACCAATGCATCAGGGACCTATGGCATCGGCGCCGGGGGTCGTGCTTAGTTCCGGCAACGTCTCGGATTACAACGACGGACCGAATACAACCCCAACTTACGGAACCCCTGCCACCGCCGCCCAGGAGGCGTTGCTCGACCCGATCACCAGCAGCAGCGTTGACTATGACCATTTCGATGTCACCCAACTCTACCTGACATTCACCACCAGCACCTGCGAGGCATTCTTCAATGTGGTGTTAGGCTCTGAAGAGTATCCGGAGTTTGTCGGTAGCGAGTTCATTGACGCGTTTGGCCTGTACCTGGATGGCACCAACATCGCCTTCGTCGGAGGCAATCCGGTCAACATCAACCATCCGGACATGGCCGCCATACCCGGCACCGAGCTCGACGGCATCCTGGCATCTGGCGGAAATCCGCTGCTGACCTTCTCAGCAACCGGTCTGGACACCACAACCAACCACACCCTGACCTTCATCGTGGGAGACACCTCCGATGATGAACTTGACACGACCGTCTATCTTGCCTCACTGGGGGGCACCCTGCCTCAACCCCTGCCCGAACCTGTCACCCTTTCCCTCTTTGGTCTGGGACTTCTGGGTCTGGCTTTCCGCCGAAGGAAAGCAGTATAGAATTTTCTGACACCACGCCAAGACGCCCGCCCCGAGCGGGCGTCTTGGTTTCCTGAGCTTGAGCTCGTAGGCCGGATAGGGCGCGAGAAGCGCCTCAACCTGCATTTCCGCTGGATGGAGCGTGCCGGAAGCGCTGCGCTTATCCGGCCTACCGACTCGACCAACCACCGATCCACCGTCGCTGTCAAGGTGCCTTGTCTCGCAAATTTGTAGGTCGGGCTTCAGTCCGCAGCTCCGTCCGCCCTGTCGCACCAAGTGATGCGCTGGTAATAGAAAGGGAAACACGGTGGTTCCGAAGGCTGAGAGCCTGGTGGTGGACTACGGCTGCAGTGACGGTACCAGCAAGATCGCTGTCTCCCTCGGCGCCCGCCACCCTAGTCCCCATCCCTCCAGGCTGCGCTGTGCCAACCAATTATACAACCGCCTGGCCTCGCTGATGACCGGTTTCAACATCGAGGACCTGACCTCCGGCTTCCGCGCCGGCTTTCCGGTGGCCTACGTCCCCATCCACGCCGGCAGGCGCACGAGCGACAGCAAAAGCCACATCCGCCTGCTGCGCGACGGAGTACGGTTTTTCATCATCATCCTCAAGATCGGAGCCCTGTTCTCCCCCATGCGCCTGTTCCTGCCCGTCAGCGGCCTGATCTTCGCCACCGGCCTGGGCTACTACGGCTATACCTACTGGGCCTGGCACAAGCTCACCAACATGCCGGTGATCCTGTTCCTCGGCAGCCTGTTCGTGTTCTTGAGGGGTATCGTCTCGGAGCAGATCTCGGCCCTGCATTACCGGTTTCATAATGAACAAGAGTGAACGCATTCTGGTGCTTGAGCGGATACGGTAGGAAGCCAACTGGCTGAAAAGCAAGGCGGTTCATTTTTAAGCCACAAATCCACAGGCCGCTCGACCTGGAGAGCCTTACTTGTCCCGAGAAGACAGATAGAGCACAGCATGGACTTGCCTTCCGGTCATTGCAAAGCGTCCAATAAGCGCTTGCCGAAAGCCTCCCAGCCGAACCGTTCCGCATAAGCAACCATTCCCTGCCGCGCAGGTGACTGGCGCAGCATCTCCAAAACGGCGGCAGCGAAACCGCTAGCATCCCCCGACGGCACCAACCGTCCGGACACACCATCGGCCACTGCATCCACCACCCTGCCGCTGGCGTAGGCCACCGTCGGCAGGCCGTAGGCGGCGGCCTCGACGGCAACCATGCCAAAACCTTCCGGATCGCCGGGAATTTCCCGCACCGGAAAGACATGGATATCGGCCGCCAGATAAGCGGTGGAAAGTTCCTGGTCAGTGATTTCCCCCAGAAAGAACACACGATCCGCCACCCCACTCTTCCTTGCCGCTTCACTGATCTGCTCCGGGGTCTGGGCCCGGGCCGCCAGGGCCTTGTGGGGCAACCCGCCGACGATGGCAAGCTGGACTTCCGGCACCTGGACCACCACCTGGGGCAGGGCATCGCGGACGAACTCAAGCAGTCCCTTGCGCGTGGTCAGCCGCCCCACCGACAGCAACAGTGGGCCGTCGCCAAGGTTGTGACGGCTGCGAAACCCCTCCCTCGCCTGCTGGCGTTGCGTCTCCGAACAGAATGCAGGCAGGGTAACCCCCGGCGGTACTACCGCCACCCGCGCCGGGGAGATGCCAATATTCCGGGCCTTGTCGGCGGTGGGGCCACTGTTGGCGATCACCCGGTCCATGCGCCGTAGAAAGGGCCGCCATAAAAGCCGGTATAGGGGATGAGGAGTGACCACGTCCAGGCCGTGGAGATAAACCGCCGCCCGCGCTCCCACCACCCGGGCCGCCGTCCAGACCAGGGGGGCGGTCAGGCCGCTGCCCGCCAGCACCACCTCCGGGTGGAAACGCCGGGTCGCGGCCAGTCCCCGCCCCCAGGCCCCCAACAGGAAGCTCCCCGGTGCATCGCCCGGCACCTCGATAACCTCGACACCTTCGGGCCGGTAAGCGGCCGAACCCCGAGGGGCCACCACCCAGACCCGGCCGTATTCGGCCATCTCCTCCGCCAGATGGCGGTTGAGGCGCTCCATGCCACCTAGCAGGGGCGGGAAGTTACGGGTGATGAGGAGGAGGTTCAAAACGGACTCCTATTACCGCATATCAGCCATCATCATCAAATCTCTCAAGCCGTTCTGCAAAGATCCAGAGGATTCGCAAAAAACCTCTAATCAGTCTATACACTATAGACACTATGCATCATGATTATATGTGATCCTCAAAACATGACAGCGACATCGCCTGAACCTGCCGTCTGGTTCCCCGCCGTGCGAGCCGGAAGCGGCACGGACGTATTCACCGAGCGCCTGGCCGAGGGACTGAAGGCCCGCGGCATCCGCGCCGAGATCACTTGGCTGCCGCTGCGAGCCGAATACACCCCATGGGCCGTCCCCAGGCCCAGGCCACCGGCCTGGGCCAATATCGTCCACGCCAACTCCTGGCTGCACCCGCGTTTTCTCCCACATGGGCTGCCGCTCGTCACCACCTTGCATTCCTGCATGCACGACCCGGCGTTGACGCCCTACAAGGGACCGGCGCAGCGCCTCTACCACGCGGCATGGATCAAACGAATCGAAGCCGCCCACCTGCACTGCGCTACGCGCATCGTCGCGGTCAGCCACTATACCGCCCAGGCGGCCAAAGCGGCCTTCGGGCTTGAAGGCAGCGAGATCATCCACAACGGCGTCGATACGACGCACTTCCAGCCCGCCCCCAGAGGCGAGCCGAATCGTCCCTTTCGCCTGCTTTATGTGGGCAACTGGAGCGTACTCAAAGGGGTCGATCTGCTCGCGCCGATCCTGTCCGAACTTGGTAGTGATTTTGAGCTAGCCTACACCAGCGATCGCAACGGCAGACACGAACGTTTTGCATTGCCGCCCAACAGCAGCTGCCTGGGACGACTGTCCGGCGAGGCCTTGACCGCCACCTACCAGCAGGCCGACGCCCTGTTGTTTGCATCAAGGTTGGAAGGTCTGCCGCTGACCGTCCTCGAAGCGCAGTCTTGCGGCCTGCCGGTGATTGCTGCCCGCGTAGCCTCCCTGCCGGAAGTCGTTGAAGACGGCGTCACTGGCCTGTTGTGTCCGCAGGACGATGTCCGTGCCTTTGCCAATGCCGTGCGGCGACTGGCCGTTGGTCCTGATTTATGGCGCGGAATGCGGAAGGCGGCAAGCCAGCGCGCTGAGAATACGTTCAGTTTGGATGCGATGGTTGACGGTTATAGGATGCTCTACCAGGGCGTACTTGCAAGTCAGCCATGAGGAAGCAACTCGGCCCTTCACATAAGGTATTCTGCTAACCAATGCCAGCCATGGGCTCAAGCTGGTTGTATATGGGTGACCGGAAACGCAAACGCAATTGACACAAGAGCCACAGCATGGTTTGTTTCTTTCTGTTTTTTTCGGCTAGTGGGCTGGCGTTATAGGCGCGAAAGGTAGGGGGGCCCAAACCGGCGGCTCGTACGCATTGCAAAAACCACTGCCGATGCACTACGGGTCTTGTTAATGGCCCCAGACGCGCCGAAAGGGTGCATAGCCAATCGTGTATTTCACTCAATTCCTCCGGTGTATTGATCGCTTTAGGATCGCGCAAGTGCGCATGAACCCGAGCCTGCTCGGGTGTATGAGGAACCCCAAGTTGATCGAGCACCTTTACCCGGAGGTCTTGGGCTGTAGCGACTTGTTCGGTAATATGTTGGCGCGAAACCTGTTTGCTCGAAAGGGTGTAATCCAGCAGCACTTCCGGACAGTTGCCAAACCGTACATGCGGCATCAGTCGCACCCACAGTTCGTAGTCTTCAGCATGAGGTGCCGTCAGGCTATAAACACCGTAGCGTTCGAATACACTGCGATGAAACATTACTGAAGGGTGCAGCAGGGGCGGCTGGAACAGGAGCTCACCCAGAATGCGCTCATGGGATACTGGCGGACGGGCGATGGATTTTGGCCAACCTGCAACTCGGCGATACCAAGTGCCACATACGTCAAGGCGTTGTGCTCGCATAAAGTCTAGTTGCCGCTCGATGCGCCGGGGATGAGCAAGATCGTCATCGTCCATACGCGCAAGCCATTTCCCTCGGCTTTGTGCGATCAGTTCATTGAGCGCCGACGCCAGCCCCTGGGAACGCTCGCGTCGAAACCACCGCAGTCGTGGTTCCATTGCCGCCAGGCAGTCGAGAAGCTCGGGCGTATCGTCGTTTGACGCATCGTCCATTACCAAAATCTCAAGCTTCGCATGGCTCTGCTTGCGCAAACTGCCAAGCGCGCGCTCTAACTGTGCTTTGCGATTGCGGGTGGCAAGCAGTACTGAAACGAATTCAGTCATTAGCCTACATCGAGCAGGCGCTTAGGGCCCAGCTCCGGTCTGGGCAGATGCCTTGCAAAGTAATCCCACCTCCAGCGTAACCAGGGCGGTAGCAGGTACACGAACCAGCGTCCGCCAGCCAGCGCCGGTTGATGGCGATAGCCATAATTCCAATTCATGTAACCATTGCGCAGCTCGAGCTTGCCGAGGCCGCGCCGCGTCCGCTTCTGAGTGGGCGCATGGGTGTAATACGATTTGTACAGCCTGCAGGTCGACTGACGATTGGGGTGCAGATCAAGGTAGTCCACACTATAGCCAAGGCAGCGGTAATAGATCCAATTGCAGGGCGAAGCCGTGTTCCAATCATCCACCCTGCATCCATCGTCGCGTTCCGGCGCCTCGCATATAGGGCGTCGCCCGAGACGCACCAGTTCCGAATCTTTCCATTGTCCATCCCGAGTTTCTCCACAATCAGGAATCCCCATGAATTGTCACCTCCAACCACGCCGACAGATCCCGTTTCAGCAACCGCTCCAGCAAACGGACATCCTCGGCAAAAAAAACGGTCAATTCTTTACGAAATTGAGCGGACAAGGGTGGTCGGGGGCGATCGCGGGCGTTTACGGCCTCATTGAGGCGTTCATAGGATCTTACCAACCACTTAAGCCCCAGACCATTGACACCCATCGCCTCCCTCAATCGACCGGCCTGGCCCCGGACCTTATGGATCATCCTGACCGGCGCCTGCCAGCGCCACTCCCGCGTTGCATTGTGCACCGGAAAGTCCCGGCGCCCGTCATCCAGTAAGCCGAGAAAATCCAACACCTTGAGATATTCCCGCCGGGGATTCTCCCTGACGTCGTCCATCAGCAGGACCAGCACCCTCTCGCGGGAGACGACCGAATAAAGGCGTTGCAATTGTTTTCCCAGAAGACACCAGGCAGGATAGTCCAGCCGGATCGGAGCGGGACAATCCGGAGTGATATGGCGCCCGCTGCGACGATCAGGTACCAGTTTCCAGGCCTGTTCAAAATCATGGATGTTTTCATAGAAATCACGCAGAAGCTGGTCGTGGAGAGAATAGGCCATCTCCACCGGATGACGCAGTAACACAATGTAACGCGCTCCGGGAAGCTCCCGCTCGATGGTGGGAACGGCCACCCGGGAAAAAAGATATGTGGTAGTTGCTTCTCCTCTCCTGACTTCCCGGGGCGATGCATCCTGGAATAAACGCAAATAGGTTTCCCTGCCCTGGATGCAACCTGGTGGAGATATATCGCTGCAAAAAAAACTAGGCTCTTTCACCGGCGACATATAGACATTGGAATGCTCGGCAAGCCAAGCCGCCATGGAGGTCGTTCCGCATTTTGGGGCGCCGATGATAAAAAAGTTCGGCGTCTTCATGTTTGCAGTTCCTTTATCTTTCCTGCCATTTCAACCCCTCGAACACCGCGTTTCCACACCAGACCAACCGCCGTGACCTGAAGACAGATCATGGCAAGCTCCGAAGCATAGGTCGCCCCCACCGCGCCGCGCCAGTCCCACAGGGGAATGGCCCAGCAATTTATGGCAACATTACTCAAGGCGCCCATCAACAGAATCCCGGCCGACCACCGCTGACGGTCCGCGCAGATCAATGCCCGGTGCAACAGCAGACGCGGCAGGTTCACCAAAGGCAGCCAGGCCAGCCAACGCAGGGCCTCGGTGGCTGCGCTGTATTCCGCCCCCAGCAGGCGGGGCAGCCCTTCCGAGAGTAGATAGAAGGCTCCACCCACGATGCCTGCATACACCAACGGGACCGGCAGGAGCTGCAAAGCATAGCAAAGCGAGGCCCACCCTCCCGCCTGCCCGACACGGAAGGAGCGGGCGGCGGAAGCCGCAAGCAAGGACATCAATGGAACAGCGGCCATATCCACCACCCGGTAGGCGGCGGAATAGGCCCCCGCCGCATCCAGGCCGGCAAGCCGGGCCAGCATCAGTTTGTCGATATCCACATAGATCTTGTTGGACACGCCGGCCAGTGCACAAGGCCAGCCATCACCCAGGGTATGTCCCAGGTCTCGCCAGCAAACGTCAAGACACAAATTGAAATCACGCCGCAGCAGCCACAAGACATAGCCGACTGAGATGACCGAAGCGACCAGATACCCCACCGCCCACAGGGAAAGGGGGGGAAGTGGCACCAGCGGCACCAGCTGCGGAAGCAGACAGGCGGCCGCCGTGCGCGGCAGGACGGGGGCGAGTAGGATGCGCGCCGCGCGCCCCATGCGCTCGTGCCCCTGGTAAGCCTGCATTGCGCACTGGGTCAGCGGCACGAAAAGGATTTCGGCAAGGCCGATACATAAAACCACAGCGACCCCGATACCCACAGGCAACCACAGCCAGGCCAACACAAGGTAAACGCCCAACACCAGTGGAGCCGTGACAAGCAGCGCCGCCAGCGTCCTGCCCCAGCTCCTGGCAAAAACGCAGGGATCGCGGGCCGTGTCCCGTACCATGACGACGCCGGCCCCCAACCCCACTAGCAGCCCCCCTCCCATCGCCAGCGCCAGCACGGCCGAATAGGCTCCGTAACCGCTGGCACCGAGGACACGGGCGACGATCAGGAACACCGCCGCCTGGGCGATGGTACGCAGTCCCAGGCCCGCACTGAAAACCGCCGCATTCCGGGCCAGCCTGCCCGGCTTCCAGGTCAATCGGGCCAGAACCGACATGATGACATTGTTTTCCGCAAATTTACAAACACCCCAGGGCAAGTATAGCCAAGCCCCTGGCTTTGTTCTTTAAAGTAAACATCGTTCCAAACAAGCAGTATAAGGAACACCCATATATAAAAGTCTAAGCGCCTTAACTGAATGAACTTTGATCACCCCAAGGGGTGGATCGCGGAAAGGATCAAACAGTTGACCGGGATCTTCACCATCGATGTTGCCGCCTGGTCAGGCATGACACAAATTTCGATTTAGAGCACCGAAGAACCCCAACGATCTTTAAGATGATATCGTAAAGACCGACTTTCCAAAGCTCTCAGACATTGGCATTGGACGGAGCCTACCTGTCACACATCGTTCGTAGGCCGGGATGGCAGGCACTGGGGAAGCACCTTCCCTTGGCTGTCCCTCAAATCAGCAAGCTTGGAAGTTTTACCGGCCTCTCAAGCTTGGCGTGCGGTCGGCCCGGGACAACAACGGGGCAAAAGGACCCAGCATGCGTTCGTATTCCTGGTGATAGAATTCCGGCAAAACCTTCGACCGGCCTTCATGGAAGGCCCGAAACTGCGGATCGGAACGCAGCATTTTAAGAATCCGTTGATAACTCCTGATAGCCGCCTTGGTACTGGTGGCCCGCGTCCAATGGATAAACTTGCCCTTCAAATCCGGCTTGCACCTCATCCGCCGGTTCAGAATTTCCCTGGTGGTACAAAACGAGAACAACTCGAGCAGCTTCTCGTAATAGTTCAGGGGATCGTAGTGTTTCAAAGTGATCACCAGGTAGGGCGCGTAGTAGAAGCTGAAGGGCATGGCTTCCAGGATTCGGCCGTTGGCCAGGTGGTTTTCAAATAATGGGGTGCCACCGAACGGCACTGGAATATTGATGGTCGGCCAGACGAAGGGCGCGCGCACTATGAACTCCTTCGTCAGTTCAACCGGGGCATCCCCTTCGTCGGTATCCAGGCCGAACATGAGGTTGGCCTGAAGATAGGGCAGGTATTCGTGGAGGAGTTCAAAGTGTTCCACCACCCTTTTGACCTTGTCCAGTCCCGCTTTCCGCCCAAGCCCTGCCTTTTTTGAGTAGTCAACCCAGGACTCGATCCCCGGAGCGACCCCCAGGCAGCGGGTGTCCTTCAGGCGCTGCAATCTCGGACCACGGAGGACGGTCAAGGAACTCTCGATGACGTAGGGACTGCGTTGATCCGGCGGAATACTTTCGAGCACATCCAGCACCGGGTCGAATTTGACGGCGAAATTCGGATCGTGGAACACCAGAAGGACACCGTTGAGGTTGTCGGCAAGAAAACGCAGATCGGCCGCGAGACGCTCAGCGGAAAGAAGCCGGTATGTGCTGCTCCAGTCCGTACAGAAATCGCAGGTGTAAGGACAACCCATGCTTGCCAGCATCGGAACGGTTGTCGAGAACAGGGGTCTCTTGGCCCAGAGAAAGGCTGAGGCACGGATCTCCGGCATCCGCTCTTCCACAGTGGGTAGGTCGTCGAACGGCTTGGCGCTCGAGACAATGGAGCCAGGGTCGTAGTCGCCAGCCAGAATATCGGCAATCAGGCTTTTGTCGCACTCTTTCACCACCAAGTCGAAGAACCTCAGGCAATCCTCCGGAAAGGCCTTCGCGTGAGGGCCGCCGATGACAGTTAGTGTGCGCCTCCTCTTGTATAGCTTGCCGAGGGCATAGGCCAAGGCGCTTGCTTGGGTGTAGCAAGCGATGAAGACAACATCCAGGTCGGATGGAAGCTGGCGGAGGGGATCACCGATACCGTAATAGGTGGCGTAGAATGTCTGGTGGCCTGACTGGCGACACCACACTGAGATGGCTTGGGGCGTGACGCTGGCATATTGTTTGGTGATGATCAGATGGTAGATCGTATCTGCGATATGCTGGGTTGGTAATGCCAGGATATCCAGAATTCCAACTCTCATGGGTTCTCTCCCTGGTTCGTAGCGAGTGTCCGGGTCAAGGGTCTAGTCTCCATCGCCTTCCTCCAGAAACGCCTCCAGCCTGGTGTCGTCGATCCAGCCGTAGCGTTGCTGGACGATGTACAGGGCATCGACCGCAGCCGCCTCGGGCCATAGATAGGTATCCAGGGCCTTGCGGATGGCGGTGATTTCGTCGGGGGTAGTAAGCGGGCTCGTGCTCATCGGTCTACATCCGCCATGACATAGTCGAATTCGAACTGGTCATAGCCGCTGCAGGACCTAACTTTACGAAGATCCAAAGCCAAGCCGGTAGACCCCGCCCCCCGAACGCGTTTAGCACGCGATGCTAGCGCGATCCTAGCGCAAAATCGGCGAAAGTGCTGCCGCCAGAAGACGACAGGCCTGACGCTCACTCGGCTGCGATGGGCGGCAGACTCTTCAGGTATTCGACGATAGCGCGCAGATCCTCCTCCGGCAGCTTCGCCAAGCCGTTGCGGATCACCTTGGCCATCTCGCCACTGACGGTGTCGCCATCGGGTGTCATTCCAGTCTGGAAGAAATACAACAGATCCGTCTCGCTCCACTCACCGATGCCATGCCCGGGATCCGGGGTGATGTTGGGGGCATGCAGTTCTCCCAATACCGAGCCGGCATAGGCACGGCGGTGGTCGAGGGCACCCAGCAGGTTGCGGGGAGTGTGACATTGGGCGCAGTGCCCCGGTCCCTCCACCAGATAGGCACCGCGGTTCCAGCGCTCGGAGCGGGAAGGATGCGGTTGGAATTATTGGGGCCGGAAGAACAGCCAGCGCCATGCCCATAGCCCGGCACGCACATTGAATGGAAAGGGAAGATCGTGCTCCGGCGATGGACGGTTGACTGGGCGAAGAGTGTCGAGATGGGCCTTCAGTGCCCGTAGATCGTCGTCGTGCATGTGGGTGAAGGAGGTGTAGGGAAAGGCGGGATAGTAAGGAGTCCCCTGGGGCGAGATCCCCTGCTTGAGGGCGCGGATGAAATCCTCATCACTCCAGCCGCCGATCCCGGTTTCCCGATCCGGGGTGATGTTGGGGGGATAGAAGGTTCCAAAGGGAGTCTTGAGAGGATCGCCGCCGGCCAATTCCGGCCCACCCTCGGCAGTATGACAGTTGCTACAACCGCCGATGGCAAACAACAGTCGTCCCCGGGCGACGACATCTGGCAGGGGGCGATCACCCCCCTGGGCTGCAGGCACCAGCAGCGCCACCAGCAACCACAGGAGGATTTCAATCCTTGCGGTATTTTTCATGGCAACCGCTGCAGCCCTCCCGCCCCATCTTGAGGAAAGCCGCCCTCATGGCAGCGGTATCGTTGGACCTGGCCGCCTTGACGAATTCGTCGGCCAGCCGTTGCAGGGTCTGCGCCCTGCCGGTGAAGTCATCCCAGTCATTCCAGATCCTTGGCCGGGCATTGCTGTTGCGATGGGTGCTGCCGGAAGGAAACATGTCCGGGATCGATCCGGCAAGTTTTGCGATTGCCTCTCCGTGGACGACGGCCTGGGACAGGAACTGCTTCTGCCCGCCGATGAAGATCGCTTTCAGGGCGGCCATGTGACCGGCATTGGCTCTCATTACTCCCTGCCGATAGTCAACGATACCCTTGCTGTCGGCAAGGGCGGGAGACACGGCAACTGCTACCAGTACCGCGGCAAGCCAGGTTTTGTTCCGCATTTCTATCCTCCTCCATCCGAAAACGCTAAAACAGCGTCCGAGTATACTCCAGCAATTTGCCATGAAGCCAGTGCCAACCGAAGCGGGAGGGAACGGTGGCCACACCAGGCGTAAGGTTCGTAGAAGTGCCGCTACTTAAGGAATGATGATGAATTGTCAGGAGATCAATCATGAACAACCACCTAAAAACATGTTTACCAAGGTTCTCTTTATCAAAAAAACCTCCTTCAGTCCCTCCATTCAAAAAGGGAGTGCTTGCCATTCCAATAGTTCCCCCCTTTGAAACAGGGGAGCTAGGGGGGATTTCCAAACAACCTCGAACAGTTTCAAAAGGGTGGCTCCGCAATGCTGCAGGCGGAGTGGCCATCAGTGTATTGCTGGTCGGATGTGCCACGAGCAGTGAGAACAACACCAGTCAGCACAAAATGCCCATGGCCGGGCAGGCACAAATGCAGATGCAGATGCAACATCTCGTCTCCATGGCACCTTACCGGGGGTATCTGGCAGCCCACCGGAATGTGAGCAGGCCGCTCAATCTCTTAGGAGGGCCCGTGAAGGTGAGTATTTCCCAACCCGGGGGCGGGGTGTTTGTGTCATTGCCTGACTATCGCCGCCTGGATCCGGATGTGTTTGGTCAACCAGGCATGGAACGGGCTTTCGCCGGCACGCCCGGTATCGATGGCGTCCCTCCCATGGCAAGGGGAGTGGAGAATGGACACTATACCCGATTCAAGCACAAATCCCCGTTTGGCGACAAGTTCATCGTCATGAAGGATGGAATGATGCGACTCGAGGCCGTGGATGCCACGGCCACCGATGCGGCAACCACCAGAGACTCGGTGAAATTCATGGCGAGCTGGAAAGATAAGGCCGGCAACACCTATGAAGTCCGCTGCTGTAAGATGCTCGCCAGCCACGGCGTGGAGTTCCCCACCTTCGGCGGGGTCGTGACCAACCACATTCTGCACGGCTCCAGCCGTCTCGGTACCGCACTGATGCCCACCGAATACACCTATCTGGCTTTCTGGGGTATGGGAGAGGTGCGCAAGAACGGCCAGACCCTGGATAAACCCAGGCTGATACACGGCATGCTGACCGAATATGTGCGTACAACCGGTTACCAACTGGGATTTGACAAAGACATCACCCCGACCCGGCGACAGTTCCACCTGATGGTCCCCCCCATGATGCCCGACATGGCCAAAGGCGGGTTCCACAAGAAACCAGTCAATACCGGCTTCAAACTCCCCAACGGGATGATGCTTCCCTTCTGGCATGTAATGTTCGAAAACCTGACGATTCAGGGGCAGCGGGGGGATTGACGATGCAACAGGACAAATCAAGTAACCTGGGACGAATCGCGGCCAGTGTCTTGCTGTTGGGTATGATCATGGTGGTCTCCGCTTGCCAAGCGGAGACCGGGCTCACCGTCATTGAGATGACCAATGCCTTGAAGTTCGTTCCGGCCAAGGTGACCATCCCCGCCGGCACCACCGTGGAATGGTACAACGCTTCGGATCTGGTGCATACGGTCACGGACGACCCAGCCAAGGCCGCCCGTTCTAGGGATGCGGTCCTGCCGGAGAAGGCCGAGACGTTCGATTCCGGCAACATCAGAACCGGTGCCAGGTACCGCCACAGGTTCACTGCCCCGGGCATTTATCGCTATTTCTGCATGCCCCACGAAGGAACCGGTATGGTGGGGAAAATCATCGTGACGCCTTAGTGCATTGAAGATCCTCAGGCGCAAAATTTGTGATCTGTCCGAAAGACCACCACGGCCGGCAGGGGGAGGCGATAACCCATGCGCGTTCAGTTCGTTATTCTCACAATAACACTGCTGGCCGTGATCGCGGCGGTCCAATTCCTCTGGCTGCCCATGCTCTGGTCCCTGTTGGTGGTCCTGCCGCTGGCTTCCCTTGGTATCTACGACATGATCCAGACCCGCCACTCGATCCGGCGCAATTTCCCCCTTATCGGGCGCTTCCGCTGGCTGATGGAGGATCTGCGCCCCTTCGTCCAGCAATATTTCATCGAATCCGACACCGATGGTAGGCCTATCAACCGGATGTTCCGCACCATCGTCTACCAGCGCGCCAAAGATGCGCTGGAGACGGTCCCCTACGGCACCCGGGTGGACACCTACCGGGATGGTTATGAATGGATCGGCCACTCCCTGGCAGCGATCGAGGTGGAAGAAGTGGAACCGGATCTGTGCGTCGTGGTCGGTGGCCCCCAATGCCGACAGCCCTACCGGGCCAGCATCTTCAATATCTCGGCGATGAGTTTCGGCGCCCTGAGTCCCAACGCCATCCTCGCTCTCAATCTCGGTGCCGCTACGGGTGGGTTCGCCCACAATACCGGTGAGGGGGGCATCAGCCCCCACCATCTGGAACACGGTGGAGACCTGATCTGGCAGATCGGCACCGCTTACTTCAGCTGCCGCGACCGTCATGGCAACTTCTGTCCCGAAACCTTCAAGGAAAAGGCAGCGCTGGAAGCTGTCAAAATGATCGAGATCAAGCTCTCCCAGGGGGCCAAGCCCGGCCACGGCGGCATCCTGCCGGCGGCGAAGAACACCCCGGAGATCGCTGGAATCCGCGGCGTCCCGCCGGGTACCCAGATCAACTATCCCTCCACCCACCACACATTCGACTCGCCCCTAGGTCTGGTCCGTTTCATCGCTCGGCTGCGAGAACTTTCAGGTGGCAAACCGGTGGGTTTCAAACTGACTATCGGCCGCCGCAGCGAGTTTATCGCGATCTGCAAAGCCATGGTCGAAACCGGTGTATTTCCGGACTTCATCACCGTCGATGGTGGTGAGGGAGGCACCGGGGCGGCACCGCTGGAATACAGCAATTCGGTGGGGATGCCCCTGCGTGAAGCGCTGGCGTTCGTCAGCGACTGCCTGACAGGCTACGGCCTCAGGCCGCATATCCGCATCATCGCCTCCGGCAAGATCCTGACCGGCTTCCACTTGGTCAAGAACATGGCCCTGGGGGCGGATCTGTGCAACAGCGCCCGCGGCATGATGCTCGCCCTCGGCTGCGTCCATTCCCTGTCCTGCAACACCAACCGCTGCCCCACCGGGGTGGCCACCCAGAACCCCAGTCTGTACCGGGGCCTGGTGGTCTCCGACAAGGCCCGGCGGGTGGCCAAGTATCACGCCAAGACCGTGCATGCCACTGCGGATCTGCTCACATCGGCCGGGCTGCGCCACCCTGCCGAACTCAACCGCACTCACATTTTCCGGCGTATCAGCCATGCCGAGATCCGCCGCTACGACGAGATCTTCCCCTATCTGAAGGAAAACTGCCTGCTGTCTGGGGAGATCCCGGAAACCTTCGCCCTCGACGTGGCCGAAGCCAGCGCTGACAGCTTCCTGCCACGCGAGCAGCTAACCCGGGTCGATGATGAAAGGCTGGTAATCGGTCCAGACGGATGCAACGGAGAAACGGAATAATGAAGGCTTCCGACCTGCTCGCCCTGGGCATGGGGATAATGGCGCCGGCGGCCACCATCTGCAGCACTGCAACGCCAATGTCGTGGAAGTCCCGGTAACGGTCGCTCACCGTGGCCACCAGACTGTGGTGCAGCAGGGCAGCGAACCACAGGGACACAAGCTCATCACGTCCGCCGAGCGCACCGCGGATGGAAACTTTGAGCGGCGCCAGATCCAGGAGGGTTTCGTTGACGTCGAACAGCAGGACCTTCGGCCGTTGCGGCGTCATGGCCTTATCGGTCTCCCTCCTGTTCCTCCCAGACGTATTCGGCGAATAGCCCATCAACGGGGGTATGGAACAGGTGGTTGACGTAGTTGCTTTCGGTATGCGCTTTTCATCGTTGCCTCCTTTGAGAGTATTCCGCTCAGTGGCTTATTCACCGTTCAGAGACCAGTCATAGGGCAGATCGGCGCGGATAGGCAGGTTGTCTGGCAGATCAGGCCAATAGCGGCGAATGAACCCACCGACGCCGCCGGCTGCTTCGAAGTCTTTGGCAAACCAGTCGAAGATCCTCGATACCCGGAGGTTGTCACCCTCCACCATCAGTCCCTTGGTGGCATTGTGCAGATAGGCACTACTGGCAGCATCGAGCTGAGTATCGAGTTTGGCGGCCGAGAACGGTTCGGGGCGCAGATCCGGGCGGCTCTTCGAGGCACAGACGATGGTCATGTGGATGTGAACCGCCCCGGGCGTGAAACCCCCAGGATCTTACCCAGGCGCTTTACCCGGAACTGCTCCCGATGAGCTTGGATGAATGCGTACTTCACGCCACTGCCTTGGCGAAGTACGCTGCCGCCTTTTTTAAGATGTCTCGCTCCTCCTTCAATCGAGCA
>Ga0114931_10004664_pt1 | contig 17079 bp, 26 predicted proteins | sample 2SBtaG_FD_89579 | JGI IMG/M metagenome (GOLD analysis project Ga0114931, IMG submission 89579) | Deep subsurface microbial communities from Kolumbo volcano to uncover new lineages of life (NeLLi) - 2SBTROV14_V59a metaG | ecosystem: Environmental > Aquatic > Marine > Volcanic | place: Kolumbo...
ACATCCTGCTCGCGCTGCTGCGTGAGAAGAACAGCACGGCACAACGTGTGCTCAAGGGGCTCGGCGTGACGTATGACAAGTGTCGCGCGAAGATCGTCGCACACGCCGCCGATTGAGCCTTTCGAGACTTCTACCGGCAGTCCGTCGCGAGAGTCGCGTAGCGGCCCGCGCCGCGCGGGGCGCATCTCCGCGCCAAGGTTTCCGGCCCTTTACGGCGGGCGAGGCGCCCGCCGCTACTTCGGTGCCTGGCGACGGCCTTCGGGATGACTACGTCCGCCACAGGGGGCGGACGCTACGTTTTTCGCGGCGTGTTCGCAAACACCCGGCCGAGTCCCAACTCGAGCAGCAGCGCGTCTTCGCGGGCATGCATGTCGGCGAACGTCTGATCGGTGTGATCGTCGAATCCCGCCAAGTGGAGAATACCGTGGACCACGTAGAGCGCCAGTTCGCGCCGGGCCGCCGATTGCGATCCGGAGCGGCGGAGCGCGACGTCGGCGCAGACGACGATTTCGGCGTCGACGCAGCTCGCGCGGCGATCGCATCCGAGATCAAACGTGAGAACATCGGTCGCGCCTTCGACGCCGCTGAAGCGCTTGTGCAATGTGGACATCGCTCGGCGACCGACCACCGCGATCGAGAGCGTCCCGCGTAGAAACCCCTCGGCGACGAGGGCGTGAAGCGCGGCCCGGCGAAGCAGCGGCTCGGCCCGCCACGATCGCCGCAGTCTCCAGGCGAGGTCCACGTTCGGTGCGGCGGATTTCGAAGAGCGCGGCGACGAATCAGGAGGCATGACGTTTGGGTTCTGAGCTCGCCGGCTCGTCGCGATCGGGGTAGGCGATCCTGGCGTGGTAGATCCCGCACAGCGTCTTGACGAGCGTGCGCTCGATGGTGGCGAGATCCTTGAACGTGAGGTCGCAGTCATCGAATTGGCCGTCGACGAGGCGTTTGCGGGCGATATCGGCCACGACGGTTTCGATACGATTGGGATTCGGCTCGGGCATGGCGCGAGCGGCGCCCTCGACGGCGTCGCACAGCATGACGATCGCGGTTTCGCGCGACTGCGGCTTGGGCCCGGGATAGCGGAACTCGGATTCGGACACCGCGGGCTCGTCGGGTCGCCGCTTCTGCGTCGCGGCATGGTAGAAGTACTCGACCAGCGTCGTGCCGTGATGCTCGGCGATGAAGGCCCGCAAGGAGCGTGGCAGCGCGTACTCGCGGGCCATCTCGACGCCGTCTTTTACGTGCCCGATGATCACCAGCAGGCTCATGGCTGGGGAGAGGCCCTCGTGGCGGCTCACGCCGATGGCCTGATTCTCGATGAAATACTCGGGCTTATTGATCTTTCCGATGTCATGATAGTACGAGCCCGCGCGGGCCAGCAGCCCGTTCGCGCCGATCGATTCCGCCCCGGCCTCGGCCAGCGCGCCGACCAGCAGGGAATGGTTGTACGTCCCGGGGGCTTCCGCGGCCATCATCCGCAGCAGAGGTTTCGACGCGTCGCACCACTCGAGCAGCGTCATCGCCGTCGCCAGCCCGAACACCCGTTCGATGCCCGGCAGAACGGCCTCGACGATCACCGCCGCCAGAAACGTCAACCCCGCCGCCCAGATGCTCTCGTGCAGCACATACCGCAGCGCCTGACCCTCGAGCAGTCCGACGGCGCACGAAAGGATCAAGGCCGCGACGGCGGCGCACCCGCCGACGAGCACGATCTTCCCGCGGTAGCGCACCTGCCGCAGGCCGAACACGAGAATGCCGGACACCGTAATGAGAATCACGCAGAACGCGACGTACTGCTGGACGGCCAGTGTCATCAGAACCGCCAGTCCGCTGCAAATCACGAAAATCACTTGACGCGGGAACACCACCCCGAGCAGCGCAGCCGCCAACGACTGGGCGCCAACCGCAAGATGCGGCGGAGCATCACCGACGGCAAAAGCCCAGCGTGTGACGAGCAAGAGCGCCAGCATCGCGAACGTGGAGATGGCGTGATTCACGACATTGCGAAACGCGGAACGCTGGACGCGGGCGAGGTAGATCGCGACGCCGAAAACAATCACGAACGCCAGCACCGATCGACCGCCGACGGCGAGCCACCAATCGCGATCGAATTCGGGCCGCGAGTGCTCATAAGCGAGATGCTCTTCGGTCAGCAGCTCGATCTCCGCCGCATCCAGAGCACCCGCATCGGCGAGCACGTTGCCCGCCGAGTACTTGAGCACTTGCGGCGGAACCTGGGAGTAGGCGAGATCGGACGCTTGCGAGGTGCGCTCGTGATCATAATCGTACAGCGCCCGCGCCGTCGTGGGGTCGATCGTCAACATCGCGATCAGCGACGTGCGCAGCGACGCGCGCAGCGGCGTTGGGACATGCACGACGGTCTCATCCACGACCCGCGCAAGTGTCTCGGGGCTTGCGAACAGCAAGTCGACCATCTCGTGATTCTGGTCCTGCGACGTGTCGGGGTCGAACAGCTTGGCCGACCGCGCCGAGCGGCGTTGCGCCTGCTCATTCGATTCGACGAGCGGCTTGCCGCGCAAAACCGCGATCAACGCATCGACGATGTCCTGATACGTCTGCGAATCGTTTTGCGACGCGAGCCGCAGAAGCTCGGCCGCGCCCGCGTCGTCGAGGATGACGCCGTCGTTGCTGCGCGCGTCCAGCTTGAGCTGCTCGGCGTCTCCGGCGTGCGCCCCGGCGAGCACCAGCGCGTGGTTGAGCCGGTCGCGAATGCTGTTTAGCAGTTGGACGTTCAGTTTGTAGTAGTTCGGCGAGCTGTCGCGGGCGCGCAGTTGCAGCTCGGTGGTGCGCTGCGGATCGGCGATGGTGAAGTCGATTCGCGCGGTGATGGCGCGCGGAACACGCATCCCCACCCTGAAGCTGAGCACTTCCCCGTGGAGATTCAGGATCGCCGCCGCCGCTGCCGCGGTCGCGAGCGTAATCAGAAACGTCCACGTCATGATCGGCCCGCTGACGCGGCGCAGCCAACTCGAACGGCGTTCGGCCTTCGAGCGGCGGATGCGCTGGGCGCGCGAAGCGGCTGGTTTTGAGAAAGGCCACATGCTCAACTAGCGCTCGACCGAAAGCATAGCACAACTTAACCGCGTTCCGCGTCGCTCGCGGTCTCGCTGCCTTGAGCGGGCCGCGAAGTGACGATGTTATCAGACGGCGCGCTTCCCAAGTCGGCGGATTGCCGGCCGTCTGCGTAGAGTCGCACGATCTGCTGCACGAGCTTGTGCCGCACGATATCCTCCCGCGACAGCCTCAGAATCGCGATCTCGGGCGCGCTGCTCAGCCGGCGAACCGCGTCGGAGAGCCCGGACGGTTTTCCAGGTTCGAGATCGACCTGGCTGTCGTCCCCGGTGACGATCATTTTGCTGTGATTTCCGAGCCGCGTCAAAAACATCAGCATCTGCGACGCGGTGCTGTTCTGGGCCTCGTCGAGGATGATCACCGAATGATTCAGCGTCCTGCCGCGCATGTACGCCAGCGGAATCACCTCGACCAGATCGTTGACCATGAAGCGTTTGAGCTGGTCGAAGGTCATCATGTCGTGCATCGCGTCGAACAGCAGGCGCAGGTAGGGGTTCACTTTCTGCTGCAAATCGCCGGGCAGGAACCCGAGCCGCTCACCCGCTTCGACCGCGGGCCGCACCAGCGCGATCCGTTTGCACTTGCCGAGCTTGAGCAGATGCACCGCGATCGCGACGGCGAGATAGGTCTTTCCGGTGCCCGCGGGCCCGAGGCAGAAAACGAGGTCGCGCTCGAGCATGGCGCGCACGTAGCGCCTCTGCCCGTCGGTTCGCGGGCGGACCGAGTCGCGGTTGAATACGCGGATCGAATCGGGATCGGTGGCCGACTCGGTGCGTTCAACCTGGTCGACGATGTTTTGGACGGCATCGTCATCGAGGACATCGCGGCTGCGCAGCATTTCCTGCATGCGGTCGAGGATTGCGGCGGCCTTGGCGACGCCGGCGGGTTCGCCGATCAATTTGACGACCGTGTTGCGGGCCTGGATCCGCACGCCGAGCGTCTCGCGCAGTCTGCGCAAGTGTCTGTCGGCGGGACCGAAAAGCGCCGGTCGTTTGTGCGGCTCGTGCAGCGTGACGGACAGTTCCATAAGTGTCGTATAGGCTATCGGGGACGACGGTGGGTTGGCAACCTCGCACAAATTCGCGCCGCGTATTTGCAATCGGCGCGCCGCTCGCGCAAAATCCGTTGCACCACAGGGCAGCGGCTGTACAATCCCCGCGTTGGGGAAGGCCGCGAAACCGGGGGCGGTGGCGCGGCCCCAACAATCGGCGGAAGACCCGTGCGGATTGCCGAGACCGAAATTTCCAGCGTGCTGTGAAGGAGTTCGCTAGTGAGCACGATGACCAAGGTGTTTGTCGTTTTGACCTCCGTGCTTTCGATCGCGTTGTCGTGCATGTTTATCGCCGCGGCCGCCCAATGGGACAATTACCGGCAACTCTCCCAGGATTACCAGCGAATGCGCGATGCCGAGATCACGCGGGCGCAGAACACCGCCGCCAACATGTTCGCCGAACTCGCGATGAAGGACGAGTCGCTCTCGACGCTCCGGCAACAGCTTTCCGCGGCGCTGGATGCGAAAGAGCGTTTGACGGACGCCAATGCGGATCTGGAGAACCGTCTCGGGCAGACCGAGAATGAGCGGCTCGCGTTCCAAACCGGCCAGACCAAGCTTCAGGAAACGCTCGACGCCGTCACCGCCGAGCTTCGCGGCGTACGCGCCTACAACGGCAAGTTGCTCTCGGACAACAGCGACCTTCAATCCCGGAATATCCGCCTCAACAGCCGAACGCTCGAGTTGACCACCACGGTCACGATTCTCCAGGACGAGGCCCGCAACATCCAGGAAAAGCTCTACGTCTGCGAGCAGGACAATCGTGAATTGCAAAAGATCTCGGCGGCGCAGCCGCGGGCCCCGGCGGTCGGCGACGTGGTGGGTGCGGTGAACGTCACCCCCACCAGCACCGAGCAGATCAAGGGACAGGTCGTCGACGCCGGCGAGAACTATGCGACCATCAACGTGGGTGAGACGTCGGGGGTGACGCGCGGGATGTCTTTCATGATCTATCGATCGGACGGGGGATATCTCGGCGACCTCGTGATCGAAACGGTTCGCCCGCGCGAGGCCGGCGGACGCGTCACGACGAATCTCGCGGGTGAAATCCGCAAAGGCGACCAGGTAGTGTTTGGAATCAAGTAACTTTCGCAGGCGGCGGACTTCACCATGACCAGGATGAGCACAGCGGGAACGGGCGCATCACGAGGCGGCGCTGAAAACGACGTCTACACGGCCCTGATCCTGATCGCGTTTCTCTTCGTTCTCGTCGCGACGATCTATATCGGCTACCGCGCACAAACGCTGTTCGGTACGCTCTTGCCGCCGGGCGGCGGCTAACAGCTCGCGCGCACGCGACGGCGCAAGGGTGGATGGCGCGATCGACCCCGGCGCGGCGCGTCGCGAGAGGCAAGTCCAGGCAATCGCATCGGGTATCCGCGCGGAGCGACCGCGGATCGGAGTGGATGGTGTTTCTGCGTCGATTGACCGGTTTGTTCAGCGTCGATATGGGAATCGACCTGGGCACATGCAATACCCTCGTCTGTGTCAAGGGCGAAGGCATCGTCCTCAACGAACCCTCCGTCGTTGCGGTTCGCAAGGGCACCAACCAGGTGCTCGAAACCGAGCATGGGAAAGCCGTCGGCCTCGTCGCCAAGGAGATGCTCGGCCGCACGCCGGGCAGCATCAGCGCCATCCGCCCGCTCAAGGACGGCGTGATCGCCGATTTCGACATCACCGAGGCCATGCTCGGATACTTCATTCGCAAGGTGCATGGCAACCGCGCCCTGGCCAACCCGCGCGTCGTCATCTCGATCCCGTCCGGCATCACCGCCGTCGAAAAACGTGCCGTTCACAACTCCGCCGAGCGGGCCGGCGCAAGGCGCGTGTTCCTCGTGCCCGAGCCCAAGGCCGCCGCCATCGGCGCAAACCTGCCGATCTTCGACCCCACCGCGTCGATGATCGTCGACATCGGCGGCGGCACGACCGAGGTCGCCGTGCTGAGCCTGGCGGACATCGCGATCTGCACCTCGCTGCGCGTCGCCGGTGACGATATGGATGACGCGGTCATCAACTACATGAAGCGGACGTACAACCTCTTGATCGGGCCGCAGACCGCCGAGCGGATCAAGATCGAAATCGGATCGGCCGCTCCCCAGACGGAAGAGGGCAGCATCGAGGTCAAAGGTCGCGACATGATCAGCGGGCTGCCGCGCCGCGCCCTCGTTAAAGGAGAGGAAGTCCGCGAGGCGCTCAAGGAGCCGATCGGGCACATTCTCGATGCGGTGCTCAAGACGCTCGAGCAGCTTGAGCCGGAGTTGGCGGCGGACCTGGTCGACAACGGGATTCACCTCGTCGGCGGGGGGGGCCTGCTGCGCGGCATGGACCAGATTCTGCAAAAAGCGACCGGGCTCGACGTGCTCGTCGCCGAGGATCCGCTCACGTGCGTGGCGCGCGGCACCAGCGAATACCTGGAGCATCTCGACGAATGGCACGTCGCGCTCGAGTCCGACGAGGATGAATACAACTGATCCGACTCCGGGCGTCGAGCCGTCCGGCAGGCCGTGATCGAGGGGATGCCGCTGAGCACGCCGCACGCAACCCGTTCGCTGATTTTCGCCGTCCTGATGCTGGCCTCCGCGATCAGTGCGTTTCTTCTGCCGCGCGGCTGGACCGACTGGAGCGACGGGTTGATCCAGCCACTGGCGGCGGTTGAATCGCCGGTCAGCGGGACGACAAGGGCCGTTCGCGATTTCGCAACGCCCCGGCCGCGACTCTCGGCTGCGGAATCCGAGCGCCTGCAGCGCGAGAACGAGCAGTTGCGGCGACTGGTCGGGCATCAGGAATTGCTTCTGGCCGAACGCGCGGAAGAGCTTGCCGCGGTCACCGAGATTCGCGAACAGCTCGGCGGCATCTCGGCGCAAATCATCGTGGCGCGCGTCGTGGGCGGCGAATCGTCCCCGCTGCGCGAATCGCTGCTCATCTCGCAAGGAAGCATCGGTCCGCGGCCGGTGCGGGTCGGCGACTGGGTCGCCGCCGGAGCGCCGCGCGCCGCGCGCGCCGATCGCGGCGGTCGCGAGTTGCTGCTGCGCGAGTGGCTGATCGGGCGCGTCGCACAGGTTCATCCGTACGTCAGCCGCGTTCAGTTGACGACCGATCCCGGCTTCGGCGACGCGCTCTTCCGCGCCGTTCGCGTGCGCGCGGCGCGGGCGCTCTCGGATGGAACGTGGCAATTCGCGAAGAGCGAAGCGCTGCTATACGGCGACGGCGGGGAGCGGATGGTGATCCGCCAGGCGTCGGAGTCGCTGCTCGCAGAGAGGTTCGTCACCGTCGTGGCTCGTCTGTCCGACGCGTTGCCGGTGGAGATGTTGATCGGCAAGCTGACCGGATCGACCAGCTTGCCGGAATCAGCGCTGCACTATGATTTCACGGTAACGCCACCCGCGAGTGCCCGCACGCTGACGCACGTCTACGTGATCTCACTGGGCGGTTGACGCGACGGGTAGTGGAGCGAAATCGGAGCCCGACGCGCAAGTGAGGGATTCGTATGTGGCGGCTCTACGCCACGTTCGTCTTGATGCCGGCCGCAATTCCTCACGCCGTCCGGCTCGCGTTTCGCCCGCGACGGAACGCGGAAAGAAACCTGGAGCGATTTCGCGCACAATGGGCCGCATCATCGACCACTCCAACCGGCGAGTTCATCACTGGTCGCTTCTACACGCATGATGGCTTTCTTGCGTTCGTCCACCATACCGATGGGCTTCGATCGCACCCGGTGGGCACCGGGAACGGACGCGCCTGCTGATGCCTGACCATGGGACTTCAATCGCGGCTCAGATCGTACAGGTGCAACCCGGGTGCTGAGGCCGTGTACGAGGTAGGCGTGAGGACTGATGTGCGTTGACAGGCCGTGAATACAAGACGCGGCCGCACGCGCGGCTTGTACGTGTGAATACTCGACATGAGAGAACCGCTATGCTCAGAACCGTACCAGCGGGTTGGGTGCTATGCACAGCAGCCGCCGTCGGTGTTCAGCAGGGTCGCGCTGTGGACGGGGCTGCGTGTCCTCAACAACAGTGGTGCCGTATGCGGGGTGCTCGCTGCACCCAGGCCCAGGTCGTACCCATCGAGAAAGTCGGCCGGGCTCCGACTCATCACGATATCGCGCTTCCCGGCGCGCTCGCTGGGCCATGGGTCGGAGTCGACAATGAAGACGACGCCGTACTCTTCGAATCGCGTCGCGTCGTTCGCCGAGAGTTCGGACGGATCGTGTTTTATGCCGTCGAATACTCGGACGACCATTTTATTCTCTCACCGAAGGAGAATCCGATACACACTGGGTTTCAGTTCGAGGGCGATCGCCTGGAGCTGAGCTCCGAAGATCCCATCCGAGGGAAGCGGCGAACATTCTATCGACGGGTCGGACACATACCCGAGTCGCTTCGGCTAAGGCCGGCACGCATGGGAAAGCGGATCAACCTGCCCAAAGCTTTCGTCGAGATGATTCGGAAAGAGTTGCTCTGGCGTCGCGCACGGGACAAGGAAATCCGCGAACGCGGCCAACTGGATCAATGGGGCCAATGGGAGATGTTCGACCTGCAGATTGCGAACGGCGATCGACTGAGGACTTGGCTGCAAGACTTCGGCTGGATCGATGTGGAACGATTCGGGCCCGAGGCATCCCGCGGCGCGTTCTATCTCGTTCAGCACAGTTGGGATCTGCCGCTGATGCTCGCTGTGCTCCCCCAGTTAGAGCGCGATGTCAAGAGCGGCGCTCTGAAACCCGCCCGCCTTTATGCCTTGCTCTATGACCGCATCCAAGTCTTTCAGACGCTCAAGCAGCGTTATGGAACACAAATATCGTACGACGCAGCCGGGAATCCCATCGTTGATGATTTGGAAGACGCATCGAGGGTCCAGGCCCTGCGAGCGGAATTGAACATGGAGCCGCTGGAGAAATACCTGAAACGCTTTGAATCTCATCCCCGCCGCGAGCCGTGAGTCTACCACCGACGCGCTGCCAGCAGTCCACTGCGGAAGTGCGTTCTTGAAGCGGTGCGGCTGCGTGCTCGAATTCTGTTCCGGCGGGAGTGCCGCCGCGGGGGAACCGCCGAGTTGGAGACGCGGACACGCCGATTCACGCTGGATGTCGTGCGCCATCTATGGGCGAGTCTCCGTGGGCATGTCTTCGTTGGTGCGTCTTGGTGAGCATGCCACCCGGCACCCACGCCCAGCGGTGAGCATGCCACTCGACGGAAAACATGCCCACACGAAGCTGTGGGCATCGCACCCAGCACTCACCCAAAGCTGGTGAGCCCGCCACCCAGCGCGGCTCAGCAGGAGCTTCGCCCTCCCGCTTCGGGCTCGGATGCGGTCGACGCTGTCGGCCGTGCCGTGGCTGGACCACGACCCGACCTGCCCGGCGACGGCCTGATGGACGCCCGATTCGGAAATGTTCGCGTCCGGCGCGGTCATTTCGACTTTTCTGCGGTCGGCGCACTTGACGCGGGCGCTGTGGCGCGTATTCTAACGTGTCTCGGCTTGTTGCCGGGGACAGAGAGTGTCGGTTAACCCGGACGGAGCGACAGAGCGCACGTATGGCTGGTGAACGAATACGAATCCGGATGGAAGCGTACGACCATCGGGCGCTGGTATCCTCGGCGATCGAAATCGTGGACCAGGCCCGGCGAACGGCGGCGCGGGTGCGCGGGCCGGTTCCGCTCCCGACACGGATCGAGCGATACACGGTCCTGCGTGGGCCGCACATTGACAAGAAATCCCGTGAGCAGTTCGAGATGCGCACCCACAAGCGGGTGATCGACATTTTCGAGCCGAGCGCGCGAACCGTCGAAGCTCTGAATCGCCTCGTCGTTCCCGCAGGCGTTTTTGTAAAGATCAAGGCCTGATTCGCTCGCAGCGGCAGGCTTTTTTTATTGGGCAGGTGCGGCGTGGCCCGCTGTCCCGTTTTGGAGTGTGACGACATGATTCCGGCCATCCTCGGCAAAAAGGTCGGCATGACCCAGGTCTTCGATCCGTCCGGGAAGCGCGTCAGCGTCACACTGGTCGAGGCCGGACCGTGCGTCGTGATGCAGGTCAAGTCCGCCGAGGGCAAGGACGGCTATTTTGGCGTGCAGCTCGGCTTTGATGATGTCAAGCCGCATCGCTCGACGCTCGCCGAGATCGGGCACGCCCGCAAGGCGCAGGCGGCGCCCAAGCGTTTCGTTCGGGAGATTCGCCTGAGCGAACCGACCGACAAAGCGGTTGGCGACCGTGTTTCGGTGGACGTTTTCACGCAGGCGGAAGTCAAGTTCGTTGACGTGGTCGGCGTGACCAAAGGCAAAGGAACCCAGGGCGGGATGAAGCGCTGGGGTTTCGGCGGGCAGCAGGCGTCGCACGGCGTCGAACGGAAGCACCGCTCACCGGGCAGCGTCGGTGGGAACGCCGCGAATCTGGGAACCGGGCGACCGAAAAAGGGCATCCACATGGGCGGCCGGATGGGCAACGTACGCAGCACGGCGCGCTGCAAGGAGTTGGTCGCCGTCGATGGTGACAACAATTTGCTCCTGATCGAAGGCAGCGTTCCCGGGCCGGCCGGTGGATACGTAGTGGTTCGTAAGTCCAAGACGCGCGAATAGGGAACAGGTAGCGTACGAATGCTGGACCTCGCGGTATACAACGAAGCCGGCGCGAATGTCGGAAGTGAGCACCTCGACCAGGAGCTGCTCGGCGGCAAGGTGAACTACGCGCTGCTCAAACAGGCGATCGTGATGTACGAGGCCAATCGACGCCAGGGCACCGTCGCTCAGAAAACGCGCGCCGAAGTCGTCGGGTCGACCCGCAAGCTGTTCCGCCAGAAGGGCACCGGACGCGCCCGCATGGGCAACAGCCGCACGCCTATTCGCCGAGGCGGCGGGTGCGCGTTCCCGCGCAAGATGCGCGACTTCCGCCAGACGATGCCCAAGACGATGCGGCGCTTGGCGCGCGACCAGGCGGTTTTGGCCAAGATTGAAAGTCAGGAAGCGGTGATCGTCGAGGGTTTACAATTCGACGCGCCCAAGACCAAGCGCTTCGCCGGCTTCTTGAAGGCCGTCGGCGCGGAGCGCGGCTGCGTGCTCGCGACCGATGGGCGTGATGAGAATCTATACAAGAGCGGTCGCAATGTGCCTCGGGCCGAGGTCGTCAACGTTTCGGACCTTAATGCGTACGACATTCTTTCGAGGCGGCGGCTGATCTTCACGCGTGAAGCGTTCAACGCGTTTCGCAACTCCGTGGCGCACCGCACACCGGCGGGAGAGAGCTAGGTCATGGACATCTACGAGACGATCATTCGCCCGATTGTGACCGAAAAGAGCACGCACCAGGCGACGACCGGGAACGAGCGGCGCGGCGGGGCGTACAGCTTCGAGGTGCATCCGACGGCGCGCAAGCCGCAGATTCGCGACGCGGTGGAGAAGATTTACGGCGTGAAGGTGATTCGCGTCCGTTCGATGAACCGCTCTGGAAAGCTGCGGCGCTACCGGCTTCGCGTGGGGCGAACGGCGGCGACCAAAAAGGCGGTCGTGGTGGTGGACGCGAACAGCGCGATTGATCTGTTCTAGGAGGCATCGATCGGCGAACGCGCCGGCGAGGATTAACTGATGGGCGTCAGGATATACAAAAAGACTTCCGCGGGGCGGCGTAACTCGAGCGTGAATGACTACGCCGAGATCACCCACAAGCACAAGAATCGCCCCGAAAAATCGCTGACGCAGACGCTCAAGAAGACAGGCGGGCGAAATCACCACGGTAAGATCACATCGTGGCATCGCGGCGGGGGGAACAAACGCCGCTATCGCATCATAGACTTCAAACGCACCAAGATCGGTCCCGCCTCGGTCCTCGATATCCAGTACGACCCCAATCGCACCTGCCACATCGCGCTGGTTCAGTATGAAGACGGCGAAAAGCGCTACATCCTCGCGCCGCGCGGGCTGGCGGCGGGGATGAAGATCGACACAGGCGACAAAGTCGAGCCCAACGTCGGCAACGCCATGCCGCTGGCCAACATTCCGACCGGAATGGACATTCACAATATCGAAATGAACCCCGGTCAAGGCGGCAAGCTGGTCCGCACCGCCGGTGGAGTCGCGCGACTCATGGCACGCGAAAAGAGCTGGGCCGTGATCCAACTCCCGTCCGGCGAGATGCGCAAAGTGCGCGTCGAGTGCCGCGCCACGCTCGGTCAACTGGGAAACCTCGACCATCAAAACGTACGCATCGGCAAGGCCGGGCGAACTCGGCATCTGGGGCGTCGGCCGCACGTGCGCGGCAAAGCGATGAATCCGGTCGCACACCCGCTCGGCGGCGGCGAGGGTCGCAGCAATGGCGGACGCCATCCGTGTTCCCCGTGGGGCAAGCTCGCCAAAGGCGGGCGTACGCGTAATCCCCGCGCCCGCTCGAATCGCCGCATCATTCGTCGTCGGCGTTCGGTCCGCTACGGGATCGTGAAACTGCGGCGTAAGAAGTAGAGTTACAGGAAGGACGCCGGCATGCCGCGTAGTTTGAAAAAAGGCCCATACGTCGATGAGGTGCTTTACAACAAGGTAATGCGCCAGCGCGACAGCGGATCGAGCACGCCGCTGCGGACTTGGAGCCGGGCCTGCACCATCGTTCCTGAGTTTGTCGGGCACAATTTTCAAGTGCATAACGGCAAGACCTTCATCACGGTCTACGTGACCGAAGATATGGTCGGCCATAAGCTCGGCGAGTTTTCGCCGACACGAAACTTCCGGGCCCATGTGGGCCGCGGCGTCAGGAAATAGGAGGCGCGCGGGAGATGGCGTTCAAGGCGACACACCGATTCGCGCGGATCTCCGAGCGCAAGGCGCGGCTCACGATCGATATGATCCGTGGACTGGACTGCGATCAAGCCGTCGAGTTGTTGCGCTTCACGCCCAATCGGGCGGCGGTCTTCATCAATCGCGTCCTGCAAAGCGCGATGGCCAGTGCCAACGAGCAGGAAGCGGTTATGAACCGGCTGGTCGTCTCACAGGCCTTCGTGGATGGCGGGCCGATCATCAAGCGTTGGCGTCCGAAGGATCGCGGCCGGGCGCATCCAATTCAGAAGCGCACGAGCCACATTACAGTCTGCGTCGAAGAGAGGGCCTAACCCGTGGGTCAAAAGTGTCATCCAATCGGATTTCGCGTCGGCGTGACGGAAGGCTGGAAGTCGCGCTGGTACGCCCCGCGCGGGTCGTACTCCGCGTTCCTGGTCGAGGACCACAAGATTCGCAAGTTCATCGACGAGCGGCTCAACAAGAAGCCGCCCTTCGCGGGTGTGTCCAAAGTCGAGATCGAGCGGACGCGTGACGAAGTCAAAATCACGCTGAGCACCGCTCGGCCTGGTATGGTGATCGGCGCCAAGGGTTCCGAGGTCGACAAACTGCGCGAGAAAATCGAAGACCTGATTGAGCGGCGTGTCAATGTCTCGATCAAGGAAATCAAGAACCCGGACATCGACGCGTTTCTGGTCGCCTCTTCGATCGCCGAGCAGTTCAAGAAGCGCACCAGCTTTCGCCGCGTGATGAAGCAGCGCTGCCAGCAGGCAATGCAGTCCGGCGCAAAGGGCGTGAAGATCATGTGCTCGGGCCGGCTTGGCGGGTCGGAAATGTCCCGCGTCGAGACGCAGAAGCTCGGCTCCATCCCGCTGCAGACGCTCCAGGCGGAAGTGGACTACGGCATCGTACATGCGATCACCAAGGTCGGTACGATCGGAATTAAGGTCTGGGTTCATCGCGGGATGTACGGCGAAGAGACGGCGCTGCCGGCGGATGGCGCCCAGCGATTTCGCGGGCGCGGTCGCCGCTAGTCAAGAGTTATAGGAGAGGCCGATGCCGGCCAACATGCCAAAACGCGTCAAGTGGCGCAAGTGCCAGAAGGGCCGCAATCGCGGGGTCGCCTCGCGCGGGAACACCGTCGCGTTCGGCGATTTCGGATTGCAGGCGCTGGATCTGGCGCGGGTCAGCGCGCGGCAGATCGAGGCGGGGCGGATGGCGGCGACGCACTTTCTCCACCGCGAGGGCCGCGTCCACATCCGCATTTTCCCGCAGAAGCCGATCTCCTCCAAGCCGCTCGAAACGCGAATGGGCAAGGGCAAAGGCGAAGTCGATCATTGGACGGCGCTCGTCAAGCCCGGCACGGTATTGTACGAGATCGCCGGCGTGGACGAGGAGCTGGCCCGCGAGGCGCTGCTGCGCGTCGCACACAAGATGCCGGTCCGGACCCGTTTCGTCGAACGCCGCAGGCATGTGTAGGGTACCGTCATGACCATGGAAGAGATTCGAGCATTGAAGAACGACGAGCTGCACAACGAGCTCGAGCGCTGCCGGCGGCACTCGTTCGAAATCCGCTCGCAAGCCGTCAGTGAGAAGCTCGAGGATCCGACCCGCTTGCTCAAGGCTCGGCGGGACGTGGCGCGGCTGTTGACGGTGTTGCGGGAGCGCGGCGAGAAGAACATAGAGCAAACGCAGGCGCATTTGACGGCGCAGGCTTCGAGGAAATAGCTTGTCAGACGGACCTCAGGACACTCGTACGATTTGGATGCATCGATGACAGAGCAGAATCAGGGCCGGGCCGTCGTCACGCCGCCCAAGGAGCGCAAGCTGCGCCCAACGCGCGTCGGCGTGGTTACCTCGGACGCGCGTGACAAGACCATCGCCGTCACCGTCGAGTACAGCGTGCGTCATCCGAAGTATGGAAAGTACATGAAGCGGCGGACGGTGTTGCACGCACACGACGAATCGAACACGGCCCATCGCGGCGACCGCGTCGAGATCAGTGAGTGCCGGCCGATGAGCAAGACCAAGAGTTGGCGTCTGGTGCGCGTGCTGACGCAGGCGCCGCGCGAGGTTGGGGCATGATTCAGCAGGCCAGCAAACTCGACGTCGCGGACAACACCGGCGCCCGGGCGCTCTACTGCATCCAGGTGCTCAAAGGAAGCAGCGGGCGGCACGGGAAGAAACGGCTGATGAGCGGCGGCGTCGGCGACATTGCGGTCTGCTCGGTGCGGGCCGCGCTGCCGCAGTCCGACGTCAAGAAAGGCGACAAGGTTCGCGTGGTGATCGTGCGGACGAAATACCCGACGCGGCGTCCGGACGGGACGTACGTGCGGTTCGACAGCAACGCCGCGGTCTTGATCGACGCGGACAACAATCCGCGCGGGACGCGTGTGTTCGGTGCGGTGGCCCGCGAGCTTCGCGAGAAGAACTTCGCGAAAATCATCTCGCTGGCCGAGGAGGTCTGGTAGACATGGGCGCCCGTATCCGAAAAGACGATCACGTCGAAGTCATTTCCGGCGACCATAAGGGCAAGCGCGGCAAGGTGCTGCGGATGATCAAAGACAAGGACCGCGTCGTGATCGAAGGCGTGAACATGGTCCTGCGGCACGTGCGCCGCAGCCGGCAGCACCCGCAAGGCGGCCGCATCCAGAAGGAAGCTCCTGTTCACCTGTCGAACGTGCTGCCGATTGATCCGACGACGAACAAAGCGACGCGCGTGCGGTTCAAGACCGAGCTGGACGCCAAGGGAAAAGTCGTGTCCAAGCAGCGTGTCGCGCTGAGCGGCGCGGTGATCAGCGAAGTGACCCGCTCCGGCGACGATTCCACGGGCGGAGGGAAGTAGATGGCGCGCCTGCTGGAAAAGTACAAGCAAGAGATCATCCCCGAGCTTAAGGCCGAATTGGGCCGCGACAACGTCATGTCGATTCCGAAACTGACGAAGATCGTTGTGTCGGTCGGTCTCGGGAAAGCGGTCCAGGAGTCGCAAGGCAAAGCACGCGAGAACAAGCGTTTTGTCGAGGCGATCGCCCACATCGGCACGATCACCGGGCAGAAGCCGTTGGTGACGCGGGCCCGCAAGAGCGTCTCCAATTTCAAGGTCCGCGAAGGCTGGGACACCGGGTTGAAGGTCACGCTGCGCGGGCGGCGGATGTACGAGTTCCTCGACCGGCTCGTCGCACTCGCGATCCCGCGCGTACGCGACTTTCGCGGCCTCAAGGCCAACAGCTTTGACGGTCGCGGGAACTACAGCATGGGCCTCGGCGAATGCGGCGTATTTCCCGAGATCAATCCCGACAAGGTCTCGTTTCAACAGGGTATGAATATCTCGATCTGCACGACGGCCCCGAATGACGCGGAAGCACGCCGGCTCCTGACGAGGCTCGGCGTGCCGTTTGCGAACTAGAGGATAGTATGGCTCGACTGGCACTGATTGCGAAATGCAAGCGCAAACCCAAGTATCGCGTGCGCGGCTACACGCGCTGCGAACTGTGCGGGCGGCCGCGGGCGGTGTATCGAAAGTTCGGCATTTGCCGCATCTGCTTCCGCAATCTGGCGCACGACGGGTTGATACCCGGCATTCGCAAGGCGAGTTGGTAAGGACTGACAGTTATGGGAACATCGACGAGTGATCCGATCGCCGACATGCTCACGCGGATTCGCAATGCGAACCGCGTCGGGCACAAGCGTTGCAGCGTCCCGCGCAGCAAGGTCTGCGTTGGAATCGCGCGCGTCCTCAAGGACGAAGGCTATATCAACGACTTCGACTCGATCGACGACGCGAACCAGGGCACCATCCGCGTCGATCTCAAGTACGGCGATCGCGGCGAGAAAGTCTTGCAGGATTTGCAGCGCACCAGCAAGCCGTCGCGCCGCGTCTATCGCGGGCGCAACGATTTGCCCAAGGTGCTCAACGGGCTTGGAATCGTGATCATCTCCACGTCGCGCGGCGTGGTAAGCGATCGCGAGGCGCGCAAGCTGAATGTGGGCGGTGAAGTGCTCTGTACGGTGTGGTGAACAGATGTCGCGTATTGGTAAGAAACCTATTTCCGTTCCATCCGGCGTCACGGTCCAGCTTTCGGGGCGCGACGTGCAGGTGAACGGCCCGAAGGGAAAGCTGGCCTGGTCGGTTCCCAGCCCGATTCTGATCGAGCAGAACGGCGACGAACTGCTGGTCAAGCG
>Ga0114931_10004665_pt1 | contig 17079 bp, 19 predicted proteins | sample 2SBtaG_FD_89579 | JGI IMG/M metagenome (GOLD analysis project Ga0114931, IMG submission 89579) | Deep subsurface microbial communities from Kolumbo volcano to uncover new lineages of life (NeLLi) - 2SBTROV14_V59a metaG | ecosystem: Environmental > Aquatic > Marine > Volcanic | place: Kolumbo...
ATTTCCGGCAATATCGAGGTCACCGATGCCGATGTCAGCTTTAAGATTGCCGGACGGGTGTTGGAGCGCCTGGTATCCGAAGGGGAAATGGTTCGTGAGGGGCAACCGGTTGCACGGCTCGAAAGTCAGGACCTGGGCCATGAAGTCCTCATCCGGGAAGCGGAGGTCCAAGAAGCGAAAGCCGATCTTGCCGAGCTTGTAGCCGGGTCCCGTCCGGAGGAGATCAAGGAGGCCAAGGCCGCCGTCGAAAAAGCCCAATCGGATTTGGATGAGTTGCTGGCCGGATCGCGTCCCGAAGAAATCGCCTCCGCGGAAGCCGCGGTCAAACAGGCCCAAGCGGATATGGAAAATTTGTTGCTGGAAATGAACCGGTATAAAAAGCTTTTTGATCAGGGAGTCATTTCGGAGGAAAAATATGACCGGGCGCGGGCCGATTATAAAATGGCTCTTGAGCAGGTGAAACAAGCCGAGGAAATGCTGCGCCTTGCCAGGGAAGGTCCGCGTAAGGAAGATATCGACCAGGCGCGGGCCGCCTTGAGAGAGGAGCGGGAAAAGTTCAAGCTGGTAAATAAAGGTCCGCGATCGGAAAGGATCGATCGGGCGCGCGCCCAACTTGCCAGGGCGGAAGCCTCGTTGTCGCTTGCGAAAACAAAATTGAGTTATGCCGAGGTGGTTTCTCCCCTGACCGGTGTGGTGATTTCCGAAAATATCGAGGCAGGGGAATACGTGGTCCCTGGAACGCCCATTGTCACCGTCGGCGATTTGGTGAATGTCTGGGTGCGGGGTTACGTTGACGAAACGGACCTGGGGCGGGTCAAAGTGGGATTAAAAGCCCGGGTGACGGCGGACACTTATCCCGAAAAAGTTTATGAAGGCATCGTCTCCTTTATCTCTTCGAAAGCCGAATTTACTCCCAAAAGCGTTCAAACCCAAAAAGAACGCGTGAAGCTGGTTTACCGGATCAAGGTGGATATTCACAACCCCCATATGGAATTGAAACCGGGAATGCCGGTGGATGTGGCTATCCCTTTGCATCAAAAGCTCCAATGAAAGAAACCATCCGGGTAGAAAACCTGACAAAAAAATTTGGCTCTTTCACCGCGCTGGATGACCTGACCCTTTCGGTTAACGCCGGAGAAATCTTTGGCATCGTCGGTCCCGACGGCGCGGGCAAAAGCACTCTCATGCGTTTATTGACGGCGATCATGGACCCCACCTCCGGCGAGGCCTGGGTGAGCGGCCATCACGTCGTCAGGGAAGCCGAGGCGGTCAAGGAAAATATCGGCTACATGAGCCAGCGGTTCGGATTGTATGAAGACCTTAGCGTCATGGAAAATATCCGTTTTTACGCAGACATTTATTCTGTTCCGCGCAAGCGGCGGGATGAAAAAATTGCCCGGCTTCTCTCCTTCAGCAAGCTGACGCCATTTAAAAAACGCCTGGCCGGCAATCTTTCGGGCGGGATGAAGCAGAAGCTGGGGCTGGTTTGCGCTTTGATCCATACCCCGAAAGTTCTTTTTCTGGATGAGCCGACCAATGGAGTCGATCCCGTTTCACGCCGGGAATTCTGGTATATCCTGGATCAACTCCTTCGTCGGAACGTCACCATTTTTCTTTCCACGGCTTATTTGGACGAAGCCGAACGCTGTCATCGAATAGGCCTTTTCCATAAAGGCAGGCTTCTCACCAGCGGCCCGCCGCATGACGTAAAGAAGCTGATGCGGGGATCGATCATTCAGGTTCGGACATTGCAGCCCAGGAAGGCGTTTCACCTCTTGCGGAACAGAAGAGGAGCCGAGTGGGTGAATTTGTTTGGAGACCGCGTTCATGTCGTCAGCGAACACCCGGAGGAGACCATCGGGGAGATCGAAGCCGACCTCGGATCGTCCGGCATTCAAACCCTGGGAATTCGCATCATGGAACCGGGCCTGGAAGACATCTTTATTTCCGTCCTTGCCAATGAAAAGAGAGTCCCCGCCCATGCAGACCGATAACCCGGACAGCGCGGTGATTGTCAAAGAACTGGTGAAACGGTTTGGAGATTTCACTGCCGTCAACCGAGTCAGCTTTGAAGTGAAAAAAGGTGAGGTCTTTGGCTTTCTCGGGCCTAATGGGTCGGGAAAATCGACAACCATCAGAATGCTGTGCGGAATCATTCCCCCCTCGGCTGGGGGCGGCAACGTCGCCGGATACGACATTCTGACGCAAACCGAAAAAATTAAATCCACTATCGGTTACATGAGCCAGAAGTTCTCGCTTTACGGGAACCTGACGGTGGAAGAAAACATTGATTTTTACAGTGGCATCTATGAAATCCCCGAGGCGAAAAAAAAGGACAGAAAAGCATGGGTCATAGAGATGGCCCACCTTCGGGAATTTCGGAATTCACTTACAGACGTCCTGCCGGGCGGGTTAAAACAGCGTCTGGCCCTGGGTTGCGCTATCCTTCATGAACCGCGGATCCTTTTTCTGGACGAGCCGACCTCGGGAGTGGACCCCATTACCCGGCGGCGATTTTGGGACGTCATCTATGAACTTTCCGAACAAGGCGTCACGGTTTTTGTCACGACCCATTATCTGGACGAAGCGGAAAACTGTAACCGCTTGGGTTTGCTTTACCGCGGTGAACTGATCGCCGGCGGAACCCCGGAGCAGCTAAAATCAGAATTATTGCAGGGCAGTGTTTGGGAAGTGCTTTGCGACAGGCCGCAGGACGCCATGCTGGATTTGCAAGAGCAGCCGGGAATACAGGATGTCTCCCTGTTTGGGCTGAGTCTCCATATTGTGACTGGGGATGACCCCGCCATTGAGCAACAAATTCCCCGTACCCTGAAAAATAAAGGTTACCAGGTGGAGCGGATCGAAAAAATTCCGCCTTCGCTCGAAGATGTTTTTGTGGCGCTCATTCAGAACCGCGAGCGGTCCCTTCAAGCCCAGGAGGAGGTGAAGCGGTGAACTTTCTCCGTGTGTGGGCCATCACCCGAAAAGAATTCATCCACGTGATCCGGGATATCCGCAGCGTCATTCTGGGCATCGCAATCCCCGTGGTGCTTTTGTTGCTTTTTGCCTATGCCCTGACCCTGGATGTGGACCATGTGCCGATCGCGGTTTGGGACCAGAGCGACTCATCCGTCAGCCGGGAATTTGTCAACCGGTTCAAGGCCTCCCGTTATTTTCAGATAAAAAACTATACGGCAAATTACCGCGACATGGAGCGGGCCATTGACTTGAGTGAAATCCTTGCCGGATTGGTTATTCCCCGGGATTTCGCCCAACGGCTGGAATCCCGGCGGCCGGTTCACGTCCAGTGGATTGTCGATGGCAGCGATTCCAACACGGCGGCCATTGCGACGGGTTATGCGGAGGCGGTGACCCGGACCTATTCCGAGGAAGTGGTGTTGCAAGACATCCGTAAGCTCACGGGGAAGATTCCGCAAGCTCCTTTGGCCGTGCAGCCGCGCGTCTGGTTCAATGCCGACATGGAATCGAGAAATTATATTATTCCCGGACTGATTGCCGTGATCATGATGGTTATCGCCGCCCTCTTAACTTCATTGACCATCGCCCGGGAATGGGAGCGCGGAACCATGGAACAGTTGATCTCGACGCCGGTGAAAGGCCACGAGTTGATTATCGGGAAACTGACACCTTATTTCGCCATTGGAATGTTTGATGTTTTCCTGGCCGTTGTCATGGGAAAATTCCAGTTCCATGTGCCATTGCGGGGCAGCGTGTTTTTGCTTTTTGGCATGGCGGCAGTCTTTCTTGTCGGGGCGCTATCCCTTGGACTGTTGATCAGTATCTTCACCAAAAATCAGCTTCTCGCCAATCAGCTGGCCCTGCTCACCACCTTCATTCCCGCGTTCGTTCTCTCAGGGTTCGCCTTCCCGATTAGCACCATGCCGCAAGTCATCCAGTGGATCACCTTTCTGGTTCCCGCCCGATACCTGGTTTACCTTTTCAAGGGAATTTTTCTGAAAGGCGTGGGATTGGAAGTCATGTATCTGGAAGCCGGGCTACTGGTGTTATTTGCCGTGGCGATGGTTGCCCTTGCCCTGGTGAAATTTAAAAAGAAGCTGGTGTGATTATGTTCGAACGACTCAAGCATATGCTGATTAAGGAGTTCATTCAGATATTTCGTGATCCCCGAATGAAAAGCGTCATTTTCATAAGCCCGGTCATACAAATGATCGTATTTGGTTATGCCGTCAATACCGATGTCGATCATGTGGCCACGGCGGTATTGGACCGGGACAACAGCGTTTCCAGCCGGGAAGTGACGGCCCGTTTCGAACATTCAGGTTATTTCGATGTTGTGGCCCGCGTGGCCAACGAATCGCAAATGAAAAAAATCATGGATCGAGGCCGGGTGCAGGCCATTTTGCATTTTCATAAAGGATTCGGAGCCAACCTGCGCGCGGGGAAAACAGCGAGCTTGCAGGTCATCGTCGATGGAACCGATTCCAACACCGCCAACATCGTCCTCGATTACAGCCGGCGGATCACCGGTCAATATTCGCAAGAGCTGCTGCGGACCCGGTTTTCCCGGTTCGCCGGGTCGGCGCCGGCGCCCGGAACCGTGGAGCTGGAAAACCGCGCCTGGTTCAATGAAAACCTGGAGAGCCGCATTTTCTATGTGCCGGGCGTGATCAGCCTGCTCGTTCTCCTGGTCACGGTCATGCTCACCAGCATGGCGGTGGTGCGCGAAAAGGAAATCGGCACGATGGAGCAAATCATGGTCACCCCCATTACACCCAGCGAGTTTATTCTGGGCAAAACCCTGCCCTTTGCCTTGCTGGGGTTTTTGGACGTGATTATGATTTCCCTGGTAGCGGTTTTCTGGTTTGCAGTGCCTATTCGCGGAAATCCGTTGGTTTTGCTCTTATCCGCCGGGCTTTACCTGCTGAATACACTCAGCATCGGACTTCTGATTTCCACCGTCAGCAAGACGCAACAGCAGGCCATGATGAGCGCTTTTTTTTATATTTTCCCGGTCAATCTTCTTTCGGGATTCTTTTTTCCCATCGCCAACATGCCGGAGGTGGTTCAATGGATAACCTTGTTGAATCCCATGCGGTATTTCATTGTGATTTCCCGTGGAGTTTTTCTTAAGGGAGTGGGAATCGATATCCTCTGGCCGCAAATGGCCGCCCTGCTGGTTTTGGGAATCTTGACATTGTGGATGACGACGAAACGGTTCAAAAAGATTCTGTCCTGAAAACTCTTTAAACTCATTTTGTCCGCCGTTCCGGGGGTTCAGCAGATGCGCGGCAGTTGCTCGTCCCGCGGCATGTCCACGATGCGCGTTGCGCCGATTTCACTTTTGAGGGTCACTTGGGCGGAACTTTTTTCAACGACGCCGCCGATCCTTGCCGCGCCGCGTCCCAGGGGGTGGTCCCGCATAACATGCAGAGCACGTTCGGCGTCCTTTGAGGAGACAAAGACGGCGAACCGTCCTTCGTTAGCGACGTACAGCGGATCGAGTCCCAGCATTTCACATGCGCCGCGCACGGCTTCGCATACCGGGATAGTGTCTCCCGCGAGATGAATTTTCAGCCGGGCCGCCTCGGCAATCTCAACGAGCACAGCGCCCAGGCCGCCGCGCGTCAGGTCGCGCAGGCAGCGTATTTCGATTTGCTCCTGCAACAACTTTCCCACCAGGCCGGACAAATCCGCGCAATCGCTTTCGATGGTATTTTCGAAGGCAAATCCCTGGCGCTGGGCCATGATGGCGATCCCATGCCGTCCGATGTCGCCGTTCAACAAGACCGCGTCGCCCGCCTGAATGGCGGCGGGGGAAATGTCCAAACCGTGTTCGACGATGCCGATCCCGGAAGTATTGATCAAAATTTCATCGCCGTTTTTTCTCTCGACGACCTTCGTGTCGCCGGTGACGACCTGGACTCCCGCGGCTTCGGCGGCATGTTTCATGGACTGCGTTACCCGCCAGAGCGTTTCCATCGGCAACCCTTCCTCGAGAATGAAACCGGCGCTGAGATACAGGGGGCGCGCCCCGCACATAGCCAGATCGTTCACGGTGCCATTGACGGCCAGGGTGCCGATATCGCCTCCGGGAAAGAAAATGGGGCGCACCACATAGGAGTCCGTCGTGAAAGCCAGGCGTTGGTTGCCGACGGAAAACACCGCCCCGTCCTCCAGTTTTTCGAGAAGATCGTTTTCAAAAGAGGCAACAAAAATCTTGTCGATCAGTTGGCGCATCAGTTTTCCGCCGCCGCCATGCGCCAACAGGATGTTGGGGTAGTCCGCAAGTGGGACAGGGCAAGCGGCAATGAAGTTTTTGGAGGTTTTATGTTTCATGGCAGGGTGCCGCGGTATTTATAATACGCCGCGCAGGCCCCCTCGGAGGAAACCATGGTGGCGCCCAGCGGGTGGTCCGGATTGCAGCGGCTCGCAAAAGCCGGGCATTGATGCGGTTTCATCTGGCCTTGCAGAATCAAACCGCTGATACATTCCGAGTCTTCCTCCTCCACAAGCCGTGCCGCTCCAAAGCGCCTTTCCGCGTCGAAATCGGCGTAGGCCCCGCTCAATCCCAGTCCGCTTTCACCGATGACGCCCACACCGCGCCACTTACGCGGCACGATGCAAAAAACTTCCCGCATAATGTTCTGTGCCGGCAGGTTTCCCTCCCGGCGCACGGAGCGCGAATATTGGTTCTCAACTTCCGTCCGGCCTTCTTCCAGTTGTTTGACGCACATATAAATCCCTTGCAGGATGTCGAGCGGTTCAAATCCCGTGACCACGATGGGCACGTGGTGCCGTTTGACAATCGGTTCGTACTCCGTGTATCCCATGATCGTGCAAACGTGGCCGGCGGCCAGAAAGCCCTGTACCCGGTTGTCGGGCGAGCTTAAAATAGTTTCCATAGCCGGCGGAACCAGCATATGGGACACGAGGAGGGAAAAATTTCTAATACGCTCCCGTTTGGCTTGGTAGGCGGCCATGGCGTTTGCCGGCGCCGTGGTTTCAAAACCCACCGCGAAGAAAACGACTTCCTTGTCCGGGTGCTGCCGTGCGACCCGCAGGGCGTCCAGTGGAGAATACACCATGCGGACGTCCGCGCCTTGCGCCTTGACAGCCAGCAGGTCCCTGCCGCTGCCGGGCACCCGCAGCATATCGCCGAAAGAACAAAAAATAACCTCCGGGCGCGCCGCGATTTCCAGCGCCTTGTCGATCAATTCAACCGGCGTCACGCACACCGGGCAGCCCGGGCCGTGAACCAATGTCACCGGCTCCGGCAGCCGTTCGTCCAGTCCGTACTTTACGATGGCGTGCGTTTGCCCGCCGCAAATTTCCATGATCGTCCAGGGCCGGGTGACGAGGCGGGCGATGGCGTCGCCGTATTGATTTGCCGCGCCGGAGTTTCGGTACTCGTCGATAAATTTCATGATGCGCCGGAGCCTTCCGGATGGAAACCGTCCATCTCTTGCAGATACTCAAACACCCGGGCCGCCTCGGCTTCATCCAGCCTGCTGATGGCGAATCCCACGTGCACGATCACGTAGTCGCCCGGCCGCGCCTCGGGAACATACGCCAGGTTTATTTCCTTGACCATGCCGCCGAAGCTCACCCGCCCCACCCGCGACAGAGGATCGCCGCCGCTGACGCTGAGGATTTTTCCCGGAATCGCAAGACACATAGAGTTTGTTCTCCGTTAGCGCCGCGCCGCGGCGAGAATCTGGCCTAACGCCAAACCGCCGTCGTTTGGCGGAATCCGTTGATGCCAGTAGGGGCAAAACCTCTCTTGCCGCAGTCGCTGCACCAGCCGCTCGGTCAAGTATTTATTTTGGAAACAGCCGCCGCTCAGCACGACTCGCCGTTCCCCCGCCCGCCGGACGACGGCGACGGCAGCGTCCGCGAGCGTGTTGTGAAATTTTGCCGAGAGCCTGTGGGTTGGCGCTTCGCGGCGCACCTCGCCGCAAATCGCCTCGACCATGGGTCCCCAGTCGATAATCCATTTGAGTTTCAGGTCAGAGATGAAGTCCTCATCTCTTTTTTGCGGCGGCGGATCGATTTGCCCGTCAGGTTCGACAAGGCGGAAAGGGTAGGCCTCGCCGGTTGCGCGGTCCTCCAGGGCAAACTCCAGTAGCATCGCCGCTTGCCCCTCAAACCGGCAGCGTTGCCGCACTCCGGTGATGGCCGCCACCGCGTCAAACAGCCTGCCGACGCTTGAAGTCATCGGGCAGTTGATTTTATTTTCGAGCATGGAGCGCATGACCCGGAGTTCCTAGGCGGAAAAAGCCTTTACCGGCGCCAGGTCCCGGCAGTCGAAAACCGCGTCCCCCCACAATTCATATAAAAGGCCCAGGGCGGCGCGCCTCGGCTCCCGCACCGCCTGCTCGCCTCCCGGCAAGGGAAACGGCCGCCAGCACGCCACCCGATGAAAAGACGATTCCGCGACTTGCAGAAACTCGCCTCCCCAGACCGTGCCGTCCGGCCCGTACCCGGAGCCGTCCCAGGCAATGCCCAGCGCGGAGCCTGCCAACTCGTTTTCCGCCATGCAGGACAGCACGTGGGCAAAATGGTGCTGGACACGGACACGCGGCAGGCCGCACTGCTCCGCGAACCGGCTCGACGGGTAATCCGGGTGCGCGTCGCAGGCGACCCGTTTGGGCTTGCAAGCGTATAAGCCCGTCAAGGACGACAAAACTTTCTTGAACGTGTCGAAGGATTGCGCCGTTTGCAAGTCGCCGACGTGTTGGCTGATAAAAACTTCCCTGCCGCAGCCGACCGCCACCGAGTTTTTCATATGCCCGCCAACCGCCAGGCAGGAGGCGGCGGCTTTGCCGAGAGTGACCGGCAGGGGCGCGTAGCCGCGGGCGCGGCGCAAAACCATTTCCCGGCCCGCCATGATGCGTGCAACCGAATCGTCGACAGGGTGCACGATGGGCCGGTTGTGCACCAGAAAAATGTCGGCGATGCCCTTGAGACGCTCCAGGGCTTCCGTCTCATCGGCGCAAATCGTTTCATCGCCGAGGTTGCCGCTGGTCGCCACCACGGGCCTTCCCAGTTCGCGCAATAAAATATGATGCAGCGGCGTATAAGGCAACATCACGCCAAGGTAAGGATTGCCGGGAGCAATGGAGCCGGCAAGGCCGCGCCGTATGCCGGACGACTCATTTCCTTTACGGCGGAGCAAAACAATGGGCGACTCCGGAGAAAGCAGGAGGCGCTTCTCCAGGCCGGAAACTTGGCAAAGCTCTTTGACCTGCCGCAACGACGCGCACATCAAAGCGAACGGCTTATCGTCCCGGTGTTTTCGCCGGCGCAGGCGGAGCACGGCCGCATCGTTTTGCGCGTCCACGATAAGCTGAAACCCGCCCAAACCCTTCACCGCGGCCACCGCTCCCCCACGGATAGCTTCCGCTGTCGCCGGCAAAGCCGCATGGCCAAGCGCCAGGACTTTTCCGTAAGGGTCCCGCAACTCAAGATGCGGACCGCAATCCGGGCAGGCGTTGGGCTGGGCATGGAAACGCCGGTCCCGGGGGTTTTCATTTTCCCCGCGGCAGCGGGCGCACAGATCGAATCGTTTCATCGAGGTCCGCGCGCGGTCATAGGGCAGCGACTCAATGATGCTGAACCGCGGCCCGCAGTGCGTGCAGTTCGTGAACGGGTAGAGGTAGCGGCGGTTATCCGGATCGAACACTTCCCTTAAACAATCCGCGCAGACGGCAACATCGGGAAGTATGAAAGTTTTTTTTTCTCCCGTGTCATCGCTGGCGCGTATTGCAAATCCCGTATAGCCCACGGGGTCCAGAAAGGCAGACTCCAGACCTTGAATAGAAGCGTGCGTCGGTTTCTCCGGTTCGAGACGCAGCAGAAAAGATTCCAGCCGGCCAGGCGTTCCTTCCACTTCCAGGGCGACCCCCTGGGGCGAATTATTCACCCACCCCGCCAGTCCCAGCTCCGTCGCCAGCCGGAAAACGAAGGGGCGAAACCCGACCCCCTGCACCGTCCCGCGTATCGTGACGCGCAGACGCCGGTTTTCGCCGGACGATGGCTGCTGGGTTGTAGAATGACTTTGCATTTATTTCAGTTTCGTTCCTCGATTTCCAGGCTGTCCAGAAGAATTTCCTGGGCCTGCGGATCATGAATATCGGTCAGGACTTCAATGTCCAGCCGGGCCTGCTCCGCGCAGGTTCCGGCGGCGGCCCGCAAAAAATGCCCGCGAAAATGTTCGGCGGAGATGTGGGAAAGCGCCCCCAGCTTGACCTTTACGCCCACCACCTCCTGTTTGCCGGCGATCGTTTCGATCTTGCGCATCAGATCCGCCATCAGGGAATGTTCGTGCATGGTTTATCCTGTCGTATCCGGAATCTCGTCAAGGATACGGTCGATAACCGCATCCATGGCCTTTTCGACTTCGGCGGACAGAGCCTCGCCCGGTTGAAAACTTTTTCCTTCGATGCCGTATAAAACCAGGTGTTGAGGCAGCCGGTTCAACGAGCGTGCCAGTTCGATGGCCTCCGAAACGCCGAAGTTATGGGTGGAACAGCCGAAAACCTTTGCCGCAACCGGCTTTGCGCGCACATCGAAGCGGTGAACCGTTCCCGCCGCCGCGCCCGATGAAATGGAATCCACCAGCACCACGGCGTGCGCCCCCGCCCAGGATTGCATCAATGCCGTTGCCTCGCCGCTCTGCTCCAGCACCTCGATTGCTTTTCCGGCGTGCTCCGCCGCGAGCTTGCGATTTTTCAGCCTGCGGGCAACCAACAGGCCGGCGGCGTCGTCTCCCCGGTGCGGATTGCCGATGCCGATGATGATGACAGGATGGCTCATAAAAACCGTATCCCGGCTGCCGCGGCGGAAGATCGCTTATTTCATTCCCGCACGACATCCAGTTTCAGAAAATGCGTAGCGCAGGAAATGCACGGATCGTAGTTGCGGATGGCCTGCTCGCATTTCCAGGTCAACTCGTCGTCCGGCAGGTTTTTATATTTGGCGGCAAACCGCCAAAGATCGTTTTCGATCGTCTTCTGATTTTGCGAAGTGGGAGGGACGATCCTGGCGTCCCGAATAATACCGCCGCGGTCAATTTTATAACGGTGATAAAGGATCCCGCGCGGCGCCTCGGTGCAGCCGTATCCCACGGCCTCTCGGGGATGAACGGCGGGTTCGTCGCCGGCGTCGTACTCATCGATAATTCTCAACGCCTCGTCAAATGCGTACAAGGTTTCCACGCCGCGGACAATGATGCTTTGAAAGGGGTTCCGGCACTCCGGTCCGAGGCCGGCATCGCGGGCGGCCTCCTGTGCCAGTGGGGAAAGCCGGTCGAAGTTCAGGTTGTAGCGGGCCAGCGGTCCGACAAAATAGGCGCCGCGTTCCTTCAGCACGGAATGCAGGGCGTTCGAATGCTCGACATGCTCCTCCGCAAAATGATTTTCGTAATCCTTGATGGCTATGTCCAATCCCTTGTTGGAGACCAGCCGGCCCTCGGTGATAGCGTACTCATCGGGGTGGCGCAAGGCGACAAACTCATAGTCCTGCTCAAATTCCGGGAAGGGCAGTTTGCCCAGCCAGCGAACGCTTTTCAGGGCGGCCTCGCGCGCCTTTTTGATCGGCTCGACCAGTGGGGCCAATTCGCTTTTAGCGGGAATTTTGTAAAACCCGCCGAGCCGCGCGTTGATGGGGTGAATTTCCCTGCCGCCAATCAGTTTGACGATATCGTTTCCCAGCTTTTTCAGTTGCAACCCCTGTTCCACGACCGCCGGATGATCCTTGGCCATTTGTATGGCATCCGCATAACCGAGGAAATCCGGAGCGTGCAGCATGTAAATATGCAGGACATGGCTTTCGATCCATTCGCCGCAATACAGCAGGCGGCGCAACTGGCGCAAGGACCGCCCCACTTGAATACCGCACGCATCCTCCATCGCCTGGGCGGAACTCATCTGGTAGGCCACGGGGCAAATACCGCAGATTCGCGCGGTGATATCGACGACTTCGCGGAAGTCCCGGCCCCGCAAAAAGGCCTCGAAGAAACGCGGCGGCTCGAAGATTTTCAGCTTCACGTCCACTACGGCGTCGTTTTTAATTCTCAGGTACAACGCGCCTTCCCCCTCAACGCGGGCGAGGTAATCGACTTTAATGGTCCGGGTTTTTTTCATGCCGTTCACTTTCCTTGCGAAACGGTTCGGCCGCGGCATTAAAGCCGCGAAAGGCGCGCATGATTTCCTCGCCGTCCGCGCCCAGGCGGCTCCACTCCCGGCTCAGCGAAGAAGTATTTGGCGTTTCCATGGGGCCAAAACATCCGTAGCAGCCGCGATTATAAGAAGGGCAAATCGCGCCGCACCCGGCATGGGTGACGGGGCCAAGACAGGGCGTTCCTTGCGCGACCATGACACAAACCGTTCCCCGCCGCTTGCATTCGATGCAGGTGCTGTGCGCGGGCGTGTTGGGTTTGCGGCCCTTAAGGAAGGCGCTGATGACCTCCACCAACTGCCATTTATTGATGGGGCAGCCGCGCAGTTCGAAATCCACTTTCACGTGGTCGGCGATGGGAGTCGATTTGTGCAGCGTGCGAATGTAGTCCGGCTGGGCATAGACGATGGAGACAAATTCCGTTACGTCCTTGAAGTTGCGCAGCGCCTGGATGCCCCCGGCGGTCGCGCAGGCCCCAAGGGTGACCAGGAACTTCGAACTGCGGCGAACCTTGTGGATGCGCTCCTCGTCGTGCGGCGTGGTGATGGACCCTTCCACCAGGGACAAATCATACGGCCCCTTCACCATGGCCCGGGACGCCTCGGGAAAATTGGCGATGTCAATCTCCCCGGCGACGGTGAGCAGTTCGTCCTCGCAGTCCAGAAGACTCAACTGGCACCCGTCGCAGGAGGCGAATTTCCAAACAGCCACTTTCGGTTTGTGTTTCACGGTTAAATTTCCCGCTTTCCAAAAAAAGGTTTGATCCGTTCCAGCCGGAACACCGGCCCGTCCTTGCAAATAAAAGTCGGCCCAAACTGGCAGTGTCCGCAAAACCCCGTGGCGCATTTCATGTTGCGCTCCATGGAAACATAGATAGTGTCCTCGCCGATGCCGTGTTTTTTCAGTTCGAGAACGGTAAAGCGCATCATCACTTCCGGTCCGCAAATCATGGCTGCCGAGTGCATGGGGTCAAAATTGACTTTGGAGATCAAAGCCGGAACCACGCCCACGTGGCCCCGCCAGCCGCGTTTTGCGGTATCCACGGTAACCTCCACCTGCAAGTCGAAACGTCCGCGCCACTGTTCGAGTTCGCGGCGGTAAAGCAGGTCCGCCGGTTTGCGCGCTCCATAGAGGATCGCTATTTTGCCGAACTTGTCGCGTTGCGCCAGCAGCGAATAGATGGCCGGACGCAGCGGCGCCAGGCCGATTCCGCCCGCGATAATCAGGACGTCGCTTCCCTGGGTCTCTTCGATGGGCCACGGGTTGCCGAATGGCCCGCGCACTCCCAGAGTGTCTTCTTTCCTTAAGCCGAGCAGGCCGCCGGTCGCCGTCCCCACACCGCGAACGGTGTGCAGCAGGCATTCGGGTTTGCCGGGATCGCCGCTGATCGAAATGGGAACCTCGCCGACGCCGAAAACATAAAGCATGTTGAACTGGCCGGGCGCGAAGCGGAAACCGGACGCACTATTTTTAGATTCCAGTTCCAGGGAAACGGTGTCGTGGGTTTCGCGGCGGATGCGCCGCACCCGATACAAAAGAGGAACCATGGAATTTTCCAGCCCACCGCCGGTTTCCGGTTTTTGCCTATTCATGGATATCATAAATATCCAGCAGTTGTAATCGGGTTGCCTGCAAGCGCTTGGCCATAACGGGAAGCAAGCGGTTGAGCAACTCATAGCCCAGGCTGTGATCCGCGTCGCATTTTTTGCGAAGACATTTTCCGTCTATGGCAATGGCTCGCGTCAGTTCGGTGGCCTGGGCGTCGAAATGCCAGTGATAAGGCGGCACCAGCCACGACCACCCCAGAATATCCCCTTCATTAAGCGTTTGAATGGTAATCGGGTCATGCCCCGGAGAGCAAATTTCCAACGCCACCTTGCCATGGCGGAGAATGTACAAATGATCGGCATCCGCCCCCTGGTGGAAAATAAACTGGCCGGATTCAAAACGCACATTAGAGGCGCATCCCGCAAGCAGTTCAAGATAGCGTGATTCGAGGTCTTTGAAAAAAGGATGTTCGGCCAGAACCGGTTCAAGATTCTTCATGAGTCTGCTCCCTTGTGGGTGAAGGAACGGCGGCGTTTTCACGAATGGCCCGGACTTCTTCCGTAATATCGATGGCCGCCGGGCACCAGGAGATGCACCGGCCGCAGCCCACGCAACCCGACGTGCCGAATTGATCGATCCAGGTGGCCAGTTTGTGAGTCATCCACTGGCGATAGCGCGACTTGGTCGATGCCCGGACGCTGCCGCCGTGCAGGTAGGAGAAATCCATGGTAAAACACGAATCCCATTTTTTCCAGCGCTCGGCATGGTTTCCGGTCACGTCGGTGACATCCTCCACCGTGGAGCAAAAACAGGTGGGGCATACCATCGTGCAGTTGGCGCAGTACATGCAGCGCTAGGCTACGTCGTCCCAGCGCGCATGGTCGTAATTCTGGTAAAGCAACTCCTTGATGTCCGTGGTGTCCAGAGTGCGGCCCATTTGCGCCGCGGTGCGGGAGAGCGTTTGCTCGGCGGCCGCGGTTTCCGCCGTCCGGGCGGGTGTGTGGGGCACATCCTTGAGAATTTCGCGCCCCGGCGCGCTGCCGGCTTCCACCACGAAATAATGGCGGTCCCTCTCCACGATTTCCGTGAGCGCCAGGTCGAATCCGGACTCGGCCCTGGGGCCGGTGTTCATGGAAACGCAAAAACACGTTCCCCCCGCCTGATGACAGTTGACGGCGACGATAAATGCGTTCTCCCGGCGCACCCGGTAAGCCGGTTCCGTATGAGTTCCCTGCAGAAAAATTTTATCCTGAATGGCGATGGCGTGCAGTTCGCAGGAGCGGACGCCAATGAAAGCGAACTTGGGCGGCTCGCCGTTTTCCGCAATGATTTTAAAATCCTTGCCGTCGAGTTCGGCCCGCCATAACCGCTGCTCCGGTGGGGAAAGAAATTTCTTCCAGGAATGAGGGCCGACGGCATAGCCGAACAAAGCACGGTCCGCGCGTTTCTTTAAACGATAGACGCCGCCGTCCTGCTCATCCGTCCATCCCTCGGGCAGGTCCGCGCTGGAAGCCAGATCATCGTAAACGATGGCGCCTTCGCGGATGGTCGGCCCCACGATCCGATAGCCCTTGCGGGTCAAGGCGGCGAACAAATCATCCAGATGGCGGCTGTCGATAACGGCGTGATCCTTGGCTGACGGAATGGAACTCATAAACCGGCCTCACCTGCAAAGAACATGGAGGAAGGGTGCCCGATAACGGGAAAGGAGCTTGGTTGGACGACGCCCGCCCGCTACATCGGCACCCCGTGAAATTGCGATTGCGGTTTCTTGGCCCGCTTAATTAAATATATACCCTCTTACTCTTTTTATCATCCCGTATTTACAGAAGCGCTTTGCCAAGGGGGGGTCCGGAAACTCAAGATTCTTTCCCAAAAGTTTTCCATTGAAAATGGCTCAATTGTTGACCAAATAAATCAAAAATGAGAAACTCATGGTCCAGCCGAATAAAATTTTAGCACAATGTTCAACTTTGGGTCCGGCATGGATATTGATAAGGACAAAAGAAATTTCCCGCGCAGGGCTGTCGAATTGACGGCTTGCCTCAACATCGGAAATAAACGGATGGCCGGCAAAGTTCTGGATTTAACCGTGGGCGGGGTTTTATTGGAACTGGCGTGTCGTCTCGATGTCGGCGGCCGGATGATAATAACTATCGACGGCGGTCCACAAGTTAAAAAAAATGAGCTGCGGGCTGAAGTGATTCGTTGCAATCCTGTGGATGCCGATCCTTCAAGGTATATTGCGACTGCAAAATTTATTGAGCCGAACGACGAATATCTGATGGACGCCCTGGCCTTGGTCCATGGAAAAAACCCGGCATCGGAGTAGCGAAAAATTACATGGAGGATAACACTCTCTTTGAAGAAATCGGCGGCAGGCCTACCCTGGAGAAGGTGCACAAGTTGTTTTATGACAAGCTGTATGCCCACCCCTGGCTGAAAACTTTTTTTGCAGGTATAAAGCAGACGATAATAGAGAACCAGCAAACCGATTTTATGACCGCCAACATGGGCGGGGGAAAAATTTACTCCGGGGGACTCCCGAAAAATGCGCATAAACACATGTTCATCACCGAGGAATTATTCGATTTAAGAAACAAAATATTGCGGGAATGTATTATCGAATGCGGAGTATCCGAAAACCTTGCCGAGCGCTGGATCCGCATCGACCAGGCTTTCAAACATTCACTCGTCAAAAAGGATTTGAGTGAATGCCAAAAACGATATTTCACGGATGAAATTATAAGTGCGCCAAAACCGGAAAATCTGTGAAGGATGGACCGCCATCTTCAACCGCGGGATTTCACTTGTTGTCCACCTGAGCCTGCCTGTGCCCGACAGGGCGCCTTCGGCCTTGACGCCACGTTGGTGACCGCTAAGGTTTTTGTGTGTTTGTCCGGTCCCTTTTGAACGGGATTCTTCTTCAGGAACGCGTCGGCGGCGCGTTTGCATACGATCTTATTCCAGATAAAAGATAACAGCGAGGTATTCCCATGGCCAGGAAAACGGTAACTATCGACGGCAATGAAGCTGCCGCGTACGTGACGCACCGCGTCAACGAGGTCATCGCCATCTATCCGATCACGCCGGCTTCTCCCATGGGAGAACATGCCGACGCCTGGGCCGCCGATGGCGTTGCCAATATTTGGGGCACGGTTCCCCGGGTGGTGGAAATGCAGTCCGAGGGCGGCGCGGCGGGCACCGTCCACGGCTCCCTGCAAGCGGGAGCCTTGACCACCACGTTCACGGCGTCCCAGGGATTGCTCTTGATGATCCCCAATATGTACAAGATCGCCGGCGAACTGTTGCCCTGCGTATTTCATATCGCCGCCCGCACTATTGCGACACACGCCTTGTCGATATTTGGAG
>Ga0114931_10004666_pt1 | contig 17078 bp, 16 predicted proteins | sample 2SBtaG_FD_89579 | JGI IMG/M metagenome (GOLD analysis project Ga0114931, IMG submission 89579) | Deep subsurface microbial communities from Kolumbo volcano to uncover new lineages of life (NeLLi) - 2SBTROV14_V59a metaG | ecosystem: Environmental > Aquatic > Marine > Volcanic | place: Kolumbo...
AATCCAATTTCGATCATTTAAAGATCAGAGAAAGATTTTCGTCCGGTATTTTTATTTTTGGTGCAGGTTCTGAATCTTTCATCTCAGACACAGAATGCGCCTTTAAATCCACAGTCTCTTAAATTCCGTGTAAGAACCATTTCCGGCCCCCGTCTGATTGATGGAGTATGAGAAATTTACATCCTATTCAATGGCGTTTGTTGGCGTGTTTGGGGGCTGCGGCTTTTGCTGTCTCCGCGGCTTCTGCGCGGGCATTTGATCAAAACCACGCCAAGCTGGACAAGGTTCTGCACACCTACGTGAATGATCAGGGAATGGTGGACTACGATTCCCTCAGGAAAAACCGGGGAGACCTCGATGATTATCTGAAAGCCACCGCCGCAGTTTCCGAGTCTGAATTCAACGGGTGGTCGGAGTCGAAGCGTCTGGCCTTCTTGATCAATGTTTACAATGCGGAGACCCTGCAACTGATCATCGATCATTACCCGGTGAAATCGATCAAAAAAATAGGATCGCTGTTCGGAACTCCGTGGGATGTCAAATGTGTCTCCCTGTTTGGGGAAACCACCACCCTCAACGCGGTCGAGCAAGGAATTTTGAGGAAAAAATACCACGAACCCAGAATTCATTTCGCCCTCGTTTGTGCGGCCATGGGATGCCCTCCTCTGCGAAACGAAGTCTATGTTGCCGACGAGCTCGATGCCCAGTTGACCAGTCAGGCCAAAAAATTCCTTGGACAGAGCAACAAAAACCGGATCGAGGGCGATACCCTTTACCTGTCAACCATCTTCAGGTGGTATGGAGGTGACTTTACCGCGACCGGCAAATCCGTGCCCGAGTTTATTGCCCCATTCATGGATGGTGATCCAAGGGGGAAAAAGATCAAATACACGGATTACGACTGGAATCTGAACCGGCAGTAAGCGCGGTGGCTGAAACGACCATGACCGGGGAATCGCCCTCCAAAAAGTCGTTGCCCTGGAAATGGGGGCTGATCGCCGCGCTGGTCGTCGGCGTGTTTGCCGCCATCAATCGCTTTGTTCCCGTTCAGGAATTGTGGGACAATATTTCCGTTTGGATTCAAACGCTGGGAGCCTGGGGGCCGATCTCCTTTATTGGAATTTACGCGCTCGCCACCGTAATCTTCATACCCGGTTCCGCACTCACCTTGGGTGCGGGATTGCTTTTTGGAGTTGGCTGGGGGAGTCTTTGGGTGATCGTGGGTTCCAACATTGGCGCAAATCTTGCCTTTTTGATCGGGCGTTATCTGGCCCGCGATGCGATCTCCCGAAAAACGGCGGAGAATCCCAATTTCAGGGCCATCGATGAGGCGGTGGGAAAGGAGGGCTGGAAGATTGTCGGGCTCACCAGATTGGCTCCGGTGTTTCCCTTTAATCTGCTGAACTATGGGTTTGGCCTCACCGGGGTGAAATGGGTTCACTATGCAATTGCCACGTTGATCGGGATGCTTCCCGGAACCGTGATGTATGTCTATCTGGGGTCGCTGGGCAGACTGGTTGGAGAGTCGGCGAGGAAAAGCCCGGCTGAAATTGTCCTGTATGTTTTGGGGTTTATTGCGGCGGTCGTCGTCACGGTTCTGGTCACGCGAATCGCAAAAAAAGCGCTCAGGAATCAAACCAATCTGGGTTCGTAGTCGGTTTACGAATACCGGTTGAATCCTTCCGCACGTAAGAATCCGATGAGGGTCTGCCCGCTTTCCCGGGCGAGTTTTACGGCCAGGCTACTGGGCGCGGAGATCCCAGCCACCACTGGAATCCGCGCCGCGAGAGCTTTTTGCATCAGTTCAAAAGACACCCGTCCGCTCACTAACAAAATTAACTCACTCAGGTCAAGGTGGTTCATCAATGAGTGCCCGATGACTTTGTCCAGTGCATTGTGACGCCCCACATCTTCGCGAATGAGGATCAGTTCGGCGCTTTTCGAAAATAGAGCGGAAGCATGAAGCCCCCCCGTTCGATTAAATGTTTCCTGCCGGGCCCGCAGTTTTTCCGGGAGTTGCAACAGCATTTCAGGCTCCACCTCCATCGGGTTTTCAATCGGCGGGAAATTTTGAAAAACAGATTCGATGGTGGCTTTTCCGCAAATACCGCAACTGCTGGAAGTGAATACATAGCGGGTGAGATTTTCCAGGGCGGGATCGGATTTCAGCCGTGCATCGAGCGTATTACCCATTCCTTCAGGATCGACATCCGAACAGTGTACGATTTCCTGAATCTCTCCGCTGCTTGAAATCATGCCTTCGGTAAAAAGAAAGCCCGCGGCCAGTTCGTCATCGTCACCCGGAGTCCTCATCATCACCGCGATACTGGTGCCGTTGACCTGCATTTCGAGAGGCTCCTCCGTCGCCACCCGGTCAGGAGCCTGGAAATCAAAACCCTGTCCGCTTCGATAGCGATCCAAGAGGGTTGCCTCGTCGAGCATACCCTGTTGAGTGTTTGTCAGATCGTCCTGGGTGTTGATGTTCTTAAAAAAATATTCCTGATTTGGGGACACTGGATAGGAAGTGAGGACTCCTGTTTCCACCGCTTTTTGAACCAGAGCCTGAAGCCGGAATTGCTTCTGTTCGGCGGAGGCTTCCATCAGTTCAAGCCAGGCGCTTCGTGGATAGACGGCCGCCAGGGCTTCGTGAAATCGCGGTGTTTCCGGGACGCATCCGGTTTTGGATTCCAGGGAAACCCGCAGCAATTCCTGCAGGAATCCGGACTTCATCATGGGCAGGTCAACGGCCAGAAACACCATGAAATCCGCTTCGCTGGCTCGACAGACCGAGAGCATCGCTCCGAGGGGACCCAAATCCGCCTGTTCGTCATTGACGCGGGTGACGCCATCCAGAAAAGCGGGAAACTCCTGTTCCGCATTGGTTGATAGAAAAATCTTACCCGGATTGAGCTGAAACAGCTTTTTCAGTTGGAACCCGTAAAGGGCCTGTCCCTTCCAATCCAAAAAGGCTTTGTCCATCTCTCCAAATCGCAGCGACCTGCCCCCCGCGATGAGTGCGGCGTCATAGCTGCCGGTCTCTGGTGCTACCTGGCCCATTCCTGAAACAAACCCTGAATCATGATGTTGCCAGATTTTTCCACCTCGGAGATGATCTGGTCTTTGCGTTTCCCGACAATCTCTCCCGTGAGGATCCGGTGTTTTTTCCTAAGAGCGTCGGCGACTCCGGACCGGGGTGCTTGAAGCGGGGCTTCTCCAAGCGATTGAATCCAGTCGTGAAGAAGTCTTTCTCCAAGTGGATCGACCGTTTCCTCTCCCAGCAGGGGCATGTGGCCGGTCCCGGTGGTAATGGCCCGATAAAACAGAACGGACCGGAAAGGATCACCCGGGACTATGAGCTTGGCGCCATCGATTCCAAAGTCGCCTTTCAGAGGAGGCGCATTGACGATCCCCATTTGATCCAACCCTACTTTCAGATTCATGTTGATCGCCACGGAGCCGCCACCCCGAGGCTGATGACAATGAGCGCAGTTTGCCGAGAGCCAGGTGCGGGCGCGGAGATTGATCGGGGCAGCATCGTCATTCAGGTTTGCGGACGCTTGTTCCACGGCTTTTTGGATGAATTGTTCGTCTACCAGACCGAGTTTGTTCAATCGGGACAGTTGATCCTTTTGATTCAACTGTCCGGGTTGGAACGCCAAACGGTAATCAGAGCCCACGTTGTGGCAGCGCATACATTGGGCCCGGCTGTAAAAATTCCATTTTCGACCCTGGACAAGCCTGGTCTTTCCAGAAGAAGCGACGAGTGCGGCATCGTTCTGCGCCTCGTTCCATTCATAGCTGTAGCCCTGCCAGGCCGTCCCGTCATAGTGCAAAAGCTGGGTCTCGATCTTTTGATTGCTTTGACTGAGGGTTTTGATCAACACCGTTCCCGCGGGGATTGACCCCGTGGCGCCGGACTTCAGAGAGCCTTTTCCGGGAATCCCGATCCAGCGTTGCGCCGTCGCTCCGCCCCGCCACATCGGTCCGTTGATGGAAAATTTATAGACCCCGGGTTGTGGGGTTTGTTTGGGCACATTGGAAAAAATGCCGGTCTCGCTGAGCAATTTTGGGAAATTCGACGACGCATCTTTGTGGCGGTTCGGAACGAGGCGGTAAATGTTCTGCCCGGTGGGCCAGTCCACAAAGATGACTTCACCATTCGCTGCCTGCCCGAAGGAAACAATCTGCATTCGGGTATCGGCCAGGAACTCGTCTTTCCGGATCTTTTTTCCCCCATCATCAAGCCACAATCCCCACACCTGCCCGGTTCCAAAATCGCCGTATAGATAGACACCCTTCAGGCCGGGCAACCTGTCCGTGTCAGAAACGTATCCTCCCGTGATGGAGGACATTTCCGTGTGGGGATGAATGATGGTCGGCGGTGAAACAGGCGACGGCCCGGGGTTTTGATTCGGTTTGATGAGTTGCGGGCCCTCCGTAATCGACCACCCAAAATTCGACCCGCGCTCCACCCGGTCAAGCATCTCCCACAAATCCCATCCAACATCTCCCACCCACAAATCTCCGGACTGGGGATGAAAACTCAGTTTCCAGGGATTCCGGAATCCGTAGGCCCAGATTTCAGGGCGCGCGCCGGTGATCTTTCGAAACGGATTATCGTCGGGTATGTGATAGTTCTTCCCAGGATCACGTCGGTCCACGTCGATTCTCAGGACGCTGGAAAGGAGATCGGAAATATCCTGGCCCGTGTTGAGAGGATCGGGCGGTGAAGGAGCTTCTGAGTCGCCTGCCAGGATGTAGAGCATTTTATCGGGTCCAAAACCGAGATGTCCGCCGTTGTGTCCTCCCGATCGGAAGGTGATGATGATTTCTTCACTGGCAGGATCCAACTCAAGCCGGTCCCGGTAGGTTTTGAATCGCGAAATGTGAGTGGCATCCTCAATCTGATTCTTGGCGGTCCGATAAAAAACAAAGACCTCATGATTCGTTTCAAAATCGGGATGGAAAGCCATGCTGAAGGACGATTCAAATTCCGGCAGGGAATTCTTCAAATCCGCGAACAGTTTTGCCTGGGGGAGGGAAGCCTTGATATCGTCTGGTAGTATCCAGATTTTCCCCATTTGCTGAATTAATAAGATGGAGTGCTGTGAGGGCAGATGAGCGATGTCGCACACTTTGTTGAAAGTCAGGGTCGGCCAGATTTTTTCCGCCATATAGGGCCTGGGTGGTTCGGGCGAACCTTTCACCTTTGACGTAGCCCATGGTTTTCTGTCCTCGCCGTGACTCAGCGCGACGCAGAAAATGACAGAAAGCAAAACAGAACAGAACAGACGCATCGGAAAGAAGTTAGTCGGGGCTGGGGCGATGATACAAAAAAATTTCTCCAGACGCAACACACGAGGAGTCTGTCGGGTTTCCCATACGTCAGGGAAACATTCGGGTCTCGAGTCAAAATTTCACGATGTTGAGAAGTTTATTGATGAATCAGGGACGAAAAATCAGGGGAATTCGGGCCCAATTCAGGATTTTGCAGCCGTGCGGAGCAAGCCCGGCGGACGATTCCTGGGGAGAGAGTTGATTGGAGAGACGAATGGAATTACATTTGGCCCGATGCCCACCGCGTTTCCCGCTGGCGCCGAAAACTACAGGCAGTTTCTTGATTCCATCAGAAGGGCATTGACGCCCGCTGTGCGGGAACCCCTTGAAGCGGCCCAATCGGAGATGGAAATCCAGGCCCGCTGGTTCGGAGGCGAATTCGGACGCCGTTTCAACGGGGTCAACGGGGAACGCATCGAAATCGTCCAGTTCGGTCACTGGAACTATTCGTCAGGGCCCGATTTTACAGAAGCTGCCGTGCAGATTGATGGTGAATTAAAAAAGGGGGCGATTGAGATCGATTTGGATGCCCTGAGCTGGGAGGCTCACGGGCACGGAAGTTCCAGAGCTTTCGATTCGGTTGTCCTTCATATTTTTCTGAACGCTCCAGACTCGAGGAGCCTCTTTTTCACCCGGAATTCCCGGCACAAAGAAATCTGCCAACTCCGTCTGACGACGGCAAATGTGGATTCGGGAAGCCCGCCCAGGTGGTTGCCCGAAGCTTCCCCCGGTCTTTGTGTCCATCCGCTGGGCCGGATGAACGATGATGCTGTTGGCTCCCTTTTGAGGGCGGCGGCGGAATACCGCCTGTTCCGCAAATTTTCGCGACTCCATTCGATGTCTGAATCCACTTCAAGCAATCAGGCCCTGTTTCAGGGGCTGGCCGAGGCACTTGGATTTCGGCAAAACAAAATGTCCATGGCCATACTTTCCCAGCGTTGTCCCCTTCGCTCTCTGTTGGAAATGAAGCCGATCGAGCGCGAGGCGGGCATTTTCGGCACCGCCGGATTCATGAAGAATGAAATCTACAACGATTCCATTCGCGCTGAATCACGGGAATATCTGCGGAGTCTCTGGGATCAATGGTGGAAGTTGCGCGACGAAATGGAGCCGGGTCCCGACCGGACGATTCGCTGGAAAACCGGCGGAAGCCGCCCGGTAAATCACCCACAGAGAAGGGTGGGCGCGCTGGTTGCAGTGGTCAACCAATGGGGGTCCCTGGCCCGGGTCTGGCGGAAACCCGCGTTCCAATGCGAAAAAATCACCCGCACTTTTTTCGATGGCCTGGTTCATCCCTACTGGGAACGACACTTCACCCTGCAATCCAAACCGTCATCCCGGCGGATGCGGTTGATCGGAAGAGATCGACAAAGGGACATCCTGGGAAACGTGATTTTTCCCTGGTTGGTGGGAAGCGATCCCCACTGGTGGGATGCCTACGCCGCCATGCGGGGTTCCGGCGAAAATGAAAAACTCCGCCGGGCCTCCCTGCGGCTCTTTGGTGATCAAAAAAAACGGGCTAACAACCAATCTGACAGGTACTTCAAACAACAGGGACTGCTCCAAATTTATCAGGACTTTTGTCTGGAAGATGCTTCCGATTGTCAGGACTGCCCTTTCCCCGAGCAGTTGTTGCAGTGGCAGGGCGAAAAAGGAAATTGAAACCTGCCGCATTTTCCCGAGTGTAAGCAAGCCGCCTCAAAAACGTCTTTTTGTCTCAGAAATTTATTTGTGCAATGTCATTCTCATCTTCCGTAGCCAGTCTGGATCCCGAAATCATATGGAACCCGGAGAAACGGGTCTTTCCCCCGTTCAGTTTGAAGAATTTGTTGGGGAAAGTATTTGAACCCACTGAGGGATGCCGGGTCTGCATTCTCATTGATCTGGAAGACATGAGTCTCATGAAAAACCACGGCTACCTTCAGGCGGAGGGTCATGAAGTGCAAAAGAAGGCCTACCAAGTGTTTTACAGCGGCCTGAAAAACGGGGGATTGGATGATCTTGGGATGACTGGTGGCGAGATATTCGCCTTTCCAATGACCTATGGTTCGAATCTGGATCTCAGCGACGAATGTATCGATGTGGAGGGAAATCAACTCAGCCTGGACCAGGACGTGTATCGGGAATACGATCTGATTCTCTGTATCTCCACCTTTTCCGCGACGGCGCCACTTACCGAAAAATGTAGGGAATTCAATTTCCGCGGGGCCACCATGCATGGGCTCAACGATGTGATTCTTTCATCCGGCCTGTCGGTTAATTACGATGAAGTCAGCGCTGATGCGGAGAAGATTCGCCTGGCCATGACCGGGGCCGCCTCTGTGGAGATTGATTTTGAACTGGAAGACGGAACCATACTCACTGCCTGGCTGGGTCTGGATCAGCAGGAAGCTCAGAAGTCACACGGCCTCTGCAAAGGAAGCACTCCTGACATTGCCAATCTCCCCGCTGGGGAAGTCTATTTTGTTCCGGTGGATGCCCACGGTCAGTTCCCCATGAAATATGCGGATGGGACGCTTGGATTGCTCGATGTCAAAGACCGCAGCATCTATCGATCGACTCTGATCCGAGGAAATCAGGAAACCATTGGTGCGCACAACGCCCGCCTGGCGACGGATCCCATGACCGGAACTCTGGGGGAATTGGGATTCGGGACTCAGATACTACCCGTCTCCGGCGCGGACATCCAGGACGAAAAAGTGCTGGGAACCTGTCATCTCGCGACCGGAAGGGATGATCATCTGGGTGGTGATATTGTCCCCGGGATGTTCAAAAAACACGAAAATTCCACCCACGATGACATTTTGTTCGCCCCTCACAAAACGCCCAACTTCAACGTCAAACAGGTTCGAATGCAGCGGAACGGCAATCAAGAGATCCTTATTGAGAATTTCCGGCCCGGGGCCTACGTCCTGAATGCCCTGGGGACCGCCCCGAACCGTTCATGAAGGTTTCATGAAGCTTTCTACCGCGGCCAAGCAGAACACATTCGGGTGAACCAGGACCGCTCAACGATCTTCCGATATCTTTCCGATCTCAATTCAACCCGAATCGGGGGCCGCTCATCCTGGATCTGGCTGTTTGAAATCCTTTCGCGGATGCCCTCATCAACCAAGAGCGATCCTCGCTGCTGATGTCGCTGAACATCAGGGTCACCCGGAAGACGGAGCTGCCGTCCCTCCCTGTTCCATACTGAGACTCAACCACGATGGCCTCCGCGCTGATGAAGGAAGAAGTTCGCCGTTTATCGCTATTTTTCCGGAGCGGAGATTCCACATGAAACCCAATGGTTAAAGCAGAGCCGACGTCGAAACTCCTTTGAGATTCCAGAACAACCCCGTATTCATTGAGGCCCACGACTTGCAACAGGGGACACCCCTGCTGATGTCCGGGGGAAGATGAGCGACCTGATGCTGGTTCCTTCGGTGTGCTGTGTTTCTTCCGCTGCATAAGGCAAGATCCCTCCGGGAACGGCGAGAACCTAAAACAAAAACCTGTCTCTGTCAAAAAGAGCCGGCGCCGGAAGACGAAATCTTCTCAGGATTGCGAAAGAAAAGAGCCCAAAGCGGTGCTTCCCAGGAGTCTGCCGGGCTTACCCCGCACGGCCGCAAAATCCGGAATTTCGGCCCAAATTTCCCTGATTTTCCGTCCCCGATTCATCAATAAACTTCTCAACATCATGAAAATTTTGACTCGAGACCCGAATGTTTCGCTCACACATGGTAAGCCCGAAGGACTCCTGGAGGATTGAAAATTTTCGAATTCCAGTCTAGCTTGGCATCATGTCTCGAAAGATTCGCCTAACCCGCATCATCGGTAAAACCGGAGAGGTCGCCCACAATTTGACAAAAATGCATTTCTCGGGATTTCATCCAATTGATGGTTGGGCGCCTGATGTAAACGTCTATTGCTACGATGACAGATTTGAAGTCTGGGTGGATCTTGCCGGTGTGTCCAGAAATTCGATTTCGGTGGACGTTTTGTCGGACCGAGTCCGAATTTCGGGTAATCGAAAGCCTCCGGCCCCGACGAGGGATAGCTCCGGCCGTTGTCGCCAGGTGTTGTGTATGGAAATCGAAAGTGGAAGATTCGGCCGAGAGATTATTCTCCCGTTTGAATTGGATCGTCACCGCGTCAGTGCAAAACAGGAAAATGGCCTTCTCTGGATTGTTCTTCCGCTGGTCTGCCCCCGCGACTGAGCCATGGCCTGGGCAACCTGAACTTTCCTTTCAGCTCATTTCTTTTCCCGAATGGAAGACATAGAACAATTACTCAGTGAATCATCGGACGGGATTATTGAAATTTCAGGAGGCAAAACGGATTCCGAAATCCCGGAATGGTGCAAGGATCTCCCCTCTGTCATTCCCGTAATGCCGCTCCGGGGAGTGGTTCTTTTTCCAGGAACGGTTGCGCCTCTGGCGATTGAGCGACCTGCCAGTCAGCAGCTCCTGGAAGAGCTTCTGCCCACGGGGCGACTGATGGGTCTGGTCACTCAAAAGGACGAGGACCAGGATGTTCCAGGACCGGAGGATGTTTACCCAGTCGGGGCTCTGGGAAATATCTTGCGCATGATCCGCCAGGATAATGATCAAACCATGGTGTTGATCCAGATTGTGGAGCGAATCCGCTTCACCGAATTTGTGGCGAGCACTCCTTATCTGAAGGCCCGATTTACGATTCTGGAGAACAAATTTCCCCCTGAAACAGATGAGTTGTGGATCGCCGCTCTCCGCAATCTTCAGGAATCCTCTTCTCGCTTTATCGATCTGAATCCGAACATCCCCGATGAGGCAACCCGGGCTCTGAAGGCGATTGATTCGCCGGCGATCCTGACGGATTTCCTTGCCACCAACCTGAGCATAGAGCTTCCCCAGAAGCAGGAACTACTTGAGGAAACCCGGGTCGCGGCGCGTGCTGAAATCATACAGCAGATCCTCAACAACCAATTACATATTACAGAACTTCAACAAAAACTGCGCGACGACGTGGAGGGAGAATTCTCCGATGCCCAGCGACGGGCCTACCTGAGAGAGGAACTCCGCGCCATACAACGGGAACTCGGAGAAGGCGACGGTGGGGACGAACAGGTCGAAGAACTCAGCGAGCGACTCCAATCCGCTCAATTGCCTGAAGAGGCCATGTCCCAGGCAACGAGAGAGTTGAAGAGGCTGGAAATCATACCGCCCGCCAATCCGGAGCATTCGGTCATTGTGAACTATCTCGAAACACTGGCTGAACTGCCCTGGCAAATACTTAGTCAGGACAATGACGATCTTGAACACGCCCGGAAAATCCTGGATCGGGACCATTACGGTCTCGAAAAAGTCAAGCGTCGCCTCATTGAATATCTCGCGGTGTGAAAACTGAATCCGGAGGGGCGGGGACCTATTTTGTGCCTGTTAGGTCCGCCCGGAGTTGGCAAGACCAGTCTGGGTCGCTCCATTGCCGAGGCGCTTGGGCGCAAATTTGCCCGGATCAGCGTGGGTGGTATCCGTGACGAAGCGGAAATCCGCGGGCATCGAAGAACCTACATCGGCGCCATGCCCGGCAGGTTGATTCAGGATTTGCGTCGTGCCGCTACCCGCAACCCGGTCATCATGCTCGACGAAGTGTACAAAATCGGAAATGATTTTCGGGGAGATCCTGCCAGTGCCTTGCTTGAGGTCCTCGATCCCAGGCAGAATCACGCCTTTGTGGATCGCTATCTCGATGTCCCTTTTGATCTCAGCCAGGTGATCTTTATTGCCACCGCCAACTACCTTGACCCCGTCCCGGCCGCCTTGCAGGATCGCATGGAAATTATTGACATCCCGGGATACACCGAGGAGGAAAAACTGATGATTGCGCGAAGGTACCTGGCCAAACGTCAGCTCAGGGAAAACGGCCTGAAAGCCAGCCAGTGTAAGTGGTCTGCCTCTTCGTTTCGCTCGGTGATCGCAAAATACACCCGCGAAGCAGGAGTCCGAAACCTGGAGCGGGAAATCGGCAGTATCTGTCGCGCCGTTGCCGCAAAAGTGGCGGTCGATGATCAGGTCAAAATAAAAGTCACTCCCGAGTTTGTGGAGGAAGTTCTCGGTCCTCCCCGGTATACCCGCGAGAGCAAAATGCAGTTCAGCAGACCCGGAGTGGTCAATGGTCTGGCCTATACGCCGGTTGGCGGCGAGGTTCTCAATATCGAAGCTCTCAGATACGAAGGCAAGGGTCGGCTTCAATTGACCGGTCAAATCGGAGACGTCATGAGTGAGTCCATGCAGGCGGCATGGAGCTTGGTGAAATCCAGGGCAAAAGAGTTGAATATCCCCTTCAAAGACTTCGAGAAGTTCGACGTTCATGTTCACGTTCCCGCGGGCGCGGTTCCCAAGGACGGACCTTCCGCCGGGGTGGCGATGTACACGGCGCTGGCATCTCTTTTCACGGGGAAACGAGTGAACAAAGACATCGCCATGACGGGCGAAATTAATCTGCGGGGGAGGGTTCTTCCGATCGGTGGATTAAAAGAAAAAGCCCTCGGCGCCCATCAGGCCGGGATCAAGACAATCCTGATTCCGGCAGACAACCAGAAGGACGTTTCCGATATCCCCCAATCAGCGAAGAAAAAACTCAAAATCCTGCCGGTGGAGACCGTGGATGAGGTGTTGGAAGCTGTGCTGCTGAAACATTGACCGTCGCCTGCAGCAAGCCGCGAATGTATCCGTAGGCAAAGAGACGCCCCCGCATGGTGTAGCCGGGTTCTTCGTCGAACTCTCCTTCAAATTGCGGCACATGATCCGGACGGATCGGCCCGTCGAAACCTGTCTCTCGCAAAGCCCTGATCACAGCGGGCATATCAGTTGGTCCATTGTCGTGGAATGTTTCCACAAAATCCTCCGACGTGCCGCGGACATCACGAAAATGAACATAGGCAATCCGTTTGCCCAATCGACGAATGGTTCGCTGGATTTCCTCATTGCTCAGCCCCATCGAGGCAAAGGAACCGGGGCAAAAACAAATCGCGTTCGACGGGTGATCCCGCAGCGATAGAAGCCGTTCGAAGTCTTCGGGCGAATGGAGAATCCGTTCTTTTCCACGAAACTCAGAGATCGGCGGGTCATCCGGGTGCATGGCCAATGCAACTCCGGCCCGCCCGGCTACGGGAAGGATTTCATCCAGAAAATCCTCCAGATTCCTCCATAACTGATCCGACCTGATCGGGTCATCAGGAATCTCCTCCCGATCATCATTGAGGGAAACCGCCTTGTCCAGTTCCGCGAGCCGGAAAGCCGTCACCCGGACGCCTCCCCGCTCTGGTGCGTCAAGGCGGGTTCGCACCCAGTCTGTTCCCGCCATGAAATTGTAACAGAGCACCTCAACTCCTGCTTTCCCCATGTTGGTGATCAGTCGTTTCAGCAACTCCAATTCCACACCGCCGCGATCCGACCCAATCTTGATTTTCTCCATCGGAAGAAACCCTTCGATTCCCAGGAGCCGAAGTCCCCGGGCTTCAACCTTTTTTTTATCGCCAGAAGGTCCCTCAGTTTCGGTCCGGGGTAACGGTGAACCACACCCTCCACTCCGCACTGGGCTGCCAGGCGCAGGTTCGTGTCAGAAAGTGGAGAAAGAACCGAGGCAAGTTTCATGATGTTTGTTACGTTTCCCCGATAATATGCGACTTACCGTCATTATTCCCACTGTAAACGAAGAAGAAAATCTGGAGGCAACGCTGCACGCTCTGGGACCGTGCCTGGCCAGAGAAGATGGCGCCGCCGGGATCATCGTCGCCGACGCGGGAAGCAGTGATGCCACCGCGGCGATCGCCAAAAAATGGGGATGCACCGTGTTGACTGATTTGGAAAAAGGAAGGGCGGGACAACTGAATGCCGCCGCAGAAATTGCGACTGGAGATCTGCTGCTCTTTCTTCATGCGGACACCATCATCTCGAGGGAAAGCATCGTCAATCTCCGTGAGACGATGGAAACACTTAGCCAAATCATAGGGGGCGGATTCTACCGAAAATTCGATTCCCCTTCCCTCCTTCTCCGATTCACCTGCTGGCTTGCCGGATTGCGGGGAAGACACTGGAGGATTTTTCTCGGCGACCAGGCGATGTTTGTCAGAAAAGCGGAGTTCCAACGGCTTGGCGGTTTCAACGAGTCACTCGTCTATGGCGAAGATCTCGATTTTTCCTTGCGAATGCGGAAGCGGGGAAAGACCGCAATCATCGGGCCGCCAGTGCTCAGCTCCGCGCGGAGATTTGAGAAGAAGGGACCGGCCCGGCAGACTTGGATTGATTTGAGACTGGCCATCCGGTTGACGAGAGACGCGGCAGGCCGCTAACTGAGATAATGAAACACAAAATTGGAGTACTCGGGCTGCATCATGATCATGTCTGGGGTAATCTCGAAGAACTTGTCCATACCGGGAAAGCCGAACTGATCGGCGCAGCAGATCCCCACCCTGAGCTTCGGGCAAAATACCAACATGAGTTTGGAGGCGCGGTCTACCCATCTTATGATGAATTACTGGCCACCGAAGATCTGGATGCCGCCTATATTTTTGCCAGCAACAAGCTGTCCGAGGACCTGACGATCAAAGCCTGTCGACAGGGACTTCATTGTCTGGTGGAAAAGCCCATGGCATCAACTCTTGTCGGCGCCGAGACCATGCTTTCCGCGGCGGAACAAAACGGAGTCAGACTGATGATCAACTGGCCCTTTGCCTGGTGGCCCCAGCTGCGGCGGGCCATTGACTTGGCTCTCAGTGGAGAGATAGGACAAATCTGGCAGGTGAAATACCGGGCAGCCCATCAGGGACCGGTCGAGTTGGGATGCTCTGAAGCCTTTTGCGAATGGCTCTACGATGAAGAACTGAACGGAGCGGGCGCTCTGATGGATTACTGCTGTTACGGCGCCGTTCTGGCTCAGATTTTGCTGGGACGCCCCGATACGGTGATGGGCGCCAGACTGCGGACGGGACTCAAGCAGAATCTCCTCCTGGAAGACAACGCTATTCTGATCCTGAAATACCCTCAGGCCATCGCCACCACGGAAGCAAGTTGGACTCAAATCGGAAAATTGACATCTTATGGAACCGTCATTTATGGCAGCGAAGCAACCCTGGTGGTCGATCCCGACCACGGCGGAAAACTGGTGAAAGCCACCCGCGAAAAACCGGAGGGAATCGAATTGGAAGTCCCCGCTACCGAACCTCATCTGGAATCCGCGAGTCATCACTTTATCATGGCGATAGAAAATCCTGAGTCACCCATTCTGCCCCTGTGCAATGCAGAAAACGGTTTCAATGCACAATGGATTTTGGAAAAAGGTCTGGAGGCGACTCGCGCGTGACCCGGCCCGCCGAAACGGGTTCGGGCAAAAAGGGGGAGGAAATCACCCGGAGCCGCTTCACATTTTTCCAGTATCCCATTGCAAAAGCGGCCCAATATGGAGATGATTCCGGGATATGTCTCTATCCTGTGTTTTTTCCGGTGCACTGCACGGCGTTGATGCGCTCGACGTAGAGGTTGAAGTGAATGCCGCCGACAGCGGACAGATTGATATCAAAATCGTGGGTCTCCCGGATGCAGCGGTCAGAGAAAGTATTGATCGGGTGGTAACGGCCATTCGGAACAGCGGCTTGCGATGGCCTAACAAGCCTATTACGATCAATCTGGCGCCAGCCGATCTCCGCAAGGAAGGACCCAGTTTTGACCTGCCCATTGCCGTCGGAATGACAGCACTGGATCCGGAAAGAAATGGAGCCCTTCAAGAGGGCGCTCTGGGCAAATGTGCCATTGCCGGAGAATTGGCCCTGGACGGGCGGGTCCGATCGGTAAAGGGGATTCTGCCTCTGACGATCCAGGCGAAAAGGTCAGGCAGAAAGGCCATTATTGTCCCCAGAGCCAACGCCAATGAAGCCAGCATCGTTCATGGAATTTTCGTTTATGGAGTGGATCATCTGAAGGAAGCCTTTGACCTTTTAAAAGGCGAGAAAAATGTTCGGCCGATCAAGATGGATCGGAAGAAATTTTTCAAGACCAACCGGAACTACTCCGTTGACTTCAGCGATGTGAAGGGACAGGCCCACGCCAAGCGGGCTCTCGAAGTCGCCATGGCGGGCGGACACAATATTCTGATGCTGGGCAGCCCTGGCACGGGAAAGTCGATGCTGGCAAAACGCCTGGCCACCATTCTTCCGGTGATGACGGAGGAAGAGGCAATAGAAACGACAAAGATTCACAGCGTCGCCGGGATGGTGGACGAGAAAAACAGCTTTCTGGCGACCCGGCCGTTTCGCGCACCCCATCACACCATCTCTGACGCCGGACTTCTTGGAGGGAGCAGCCACCCGACTCCGGGAGAGGTCAGTCTGGCCCATAATGGCATCCTGTTTCTGGACGAACTGCCCGAGTTCAAGCGTTCCACCCTGGAAGTCATGCGCCAGCCTTTGGAAGATGGGTATGTGACGATTTCACGCGCTGCCGGGAAGTATACCTTTCCCAGCCGATTCAGTCTGGTGGCGGCCATGAATCCCTGCCCCTGCGGATATTTGGGAGATCCGATTAGAGAGTGCCGGTGTTCTCCCAATCAAATCGAAAAGTATCGGCAGCGCATCAGCGGGCCGCTTTTGGATCGGATCGATCTTCACGTGGACGTTCCCGCGGTGAATTACAAGGAGCTTCGTTCAGAGAGTGGCGGCAAAAAGTCTTCCGTGATTCGCGAGCGGGTTGAGGAGGCGAGATTGATCCAGTTGGAACGATTCGTTGGTGATCCGGGTATCAACACCAATGCCGACATGACCAGTAGCATGGTCGCAAAATATTGCGCCCTGGACCGCCCGGGCGAAGCCACTCTGGAGCAGGCCATGGACAACCTGAATTTAAGTGCCCGGGCTTATGACCGCATATTGAAGGTATCCCGAACTTTGGCCGATTTGGAAGGGTCGATGGACATCACGGAAACTCACGTCCTGGAAGCCATTCAATATCGGACTCTGGACAGGAATCTCTGGGTTTGAATCACTCAAGTCGGCTCCAGATAAACCGTTCCAAACAAGAGGGTATGCTCACGGGGTCAACCCTTCCTTGAGAAGGTATTTCAAATTGAAAACGAAATTCATTTTCCCAGGACCATTCTTATTACTTGGATATTCTTTTGAAGCAGGAGAACGAACTGAGGAATCGGGCTTCCCTACCCACTCGTGGATGACTCCAATCCCGGAGCCGGTGTAAGATTGACTCCTCTGCTTCGTTCAAAAGATGGGGGTGCTGTGCCATCTGTTGCACACACTCAAAGGTACCAGGTTGAGAACGAAGGCGCGCGATGTCGCGGTTCCCACAGATCTGGTGGAAGACTTTTGTGATTTCGCATTTTTCGGCACTGAGCTGTTCAATCTTTCTGTCGAGCCTGCGGATGCTTTCGCTCATCTTCGCAATTTCATCCAGCATGGGATCGGGCAATTCGAAAAATTGCCCGTCAACCCCGAGCCTTTCCCCTACCCTATTGATTAAGAGACTGTGGAAAAACCCTGAAACGAAAAATCTTCGGTTTATTGGATTGGAATACAGCGGCCTTGCCGGAGGTGTTTTTCAATCGACCCTTCGGGCTGCGGCCCTTTTATTTACGGACTTCGTTCCGACTCGGTCAGGTAGCAGGCTACCTTCCTTCATCGCGCCTCGCCATCGAACAAAATGACTCGCAGTTTTTCATTCCACCGTTTTTCCACAGTCCCTTAAGGCATCCGTGGAGCACGAATCCATCCGCAG
>Ga0114931_10004667_pt1 | contig 17078 bp, 13 predicted proteins | sample 2SBtaG_FD_89579 | JGI IMG/M metagenome (GOLD analysis project Ga0114931, IMG submission 89579) | Deep subsurface microbial communities from Kolumbo volcano to uncover new lineages of life (NeLLi) - 2SBTROV14_V59a metaG | ecosystem: Environmental > Aquatic > Marine > Volcanic | place: Kolumbo...
AGGAAGGGCAGCTCGGCGTTGGCCAGGATCGTCGCGTGGGGCGCGTGGGCGTGGACCACGGCCCGGGCATCGGGCTTCGCCCGATACAGCGCGCAGTGCATCATCCACTCGCTCGAGGGCGAGAGCGAGCCTTCGAGGCGCCCGCCATCGAGCCCGATGCGCACGAGTAGCTCGGGCCGCAGGTCGCCCTTGAAGAGCTGGCTCGGCGTGATCCAGATCTCGTCGTCGTGGCCGGGAACCCGCACCGAGACGTTGCCGCCCGTGGCCGTAATCAGCTCGGCGCGGTAGAGCTCCTCGACGGCGGCCACGAGCTCGTGGCGAACGTCGCCGTCGCCCGGCTCGGAGATGCTCGCCGGGGCCCCGGCAGCGCCCGACGGGTCCGGGAGGCCGGCCAGGTCGCCCGGATCGCCGGCCGCCTCGCGCGCCCTCGCGTAGATGCGCGAGAGGTCGCCCTGGATCTGCTGGAGCGTCATGGCCTTGGCCGTGTCTCCGCTGAAGGAAAGCCCGCCCCTGAGGGCCGACTGCATCGGGTTGACGCGACCCGTGAACATTCCGTCGAGGACGTCCGCCCGCATCCGAAGCTCGACCTCGGGGCGCTCGGCGGGCGGCGTGGGCTCGCCCGAGACCACGCCCGACCGGAGACGGAAGTGGAACTCGATGGGAAGGTCGGTCAGCATGAAGTGGAGCGTGACGTCCTTGCCGGCGCTGAACGCCGCGAGCCTCGCGTCGCCGACGATGCCCTCGACGAAGCCGCGGACGATCCGGGCCATGGCCTCGGTCGTCTCGGCCGGGCCCTCGGCCGGGGCGGCCGAGGGAGCTGGGGAGCCGGCCGGCGGCTCCACGGCCGCACGCTTCTTTCGGTCCTTCTTCTGGAGGTCGGTGACGGCCGGACCGGGACGCGAGGCGAGCTCGTCGAGCCGCGCTTCGGAGAGCTCCGGGCGCTCGCGGTCGAGAGTGAATCCCTCGGTCGCCTCGGGATCCAGGGCATGGCGCGGGCGCTGGCCCGAGAGCAGGCGCGCGAGGTCGTCGGCGATGATCCGTCCCTGATGGGCGGCCACCTCCTCGGTGTTGCCCCCGATATGGGGCGTCGCGACGACGTTCTCGAAGGCCAGCAGCGGATGGTCGTGCCCGGGCGGCTCGGTGGGAAAAACGTCCGTAGCCACGCCGGCGAGACGTCCGCTTGCCACGGCATCGATCAGGGCCGCTTCGTCCACCAACGCCGCTCGGGCCGAGTTCACCAGGCAAGCACCCGGCTTCATGCGCGCCAGCTCGGCGGCGCCGATCAGGCCTTCGGTTTCGGGCGTCACGGGCGCGTGCAGGCTGACGAAGTCGGCCACGGCCAGCAGCTCGTCGAGGTTCACGGGCTCGGCGCCCGCCCGAACCGCGACCTCGGGCGGAAGGAACGGGTCCGCCACGATCACGCGCGCACCGAAGCCCGCCAGCCGACGGGCCACACCGCGACCCACGGCGCCGAGACCCACCAGGCCCACGGTCTTGCCCCAGAGCTCGCGGCCGCGGAACGCCTGGAACGCCTGACCCATTTTTCCGATGTCCCCTTCGCGGATCGAGGGGTCCCGCAGGAAGGCGTTCGCTGGAGCCAGCCGACGCGCGAGCATCAACAGGTAGGCGACGGTCAGGTCGGCCACCGCGTCGGCATTGCGGCCGGGCGCATTCAATACGGGAATTCCGAGCGCCGTCGCCGCTTCGACGTCCACGTTGACCGCATCGCCGCGGCAGGAGGCCACGACCCGAAGCTCCGGCAGCGATGCCATGGAGCGCGCATCGACTACGTCCACCTCGGTGATGAAGACCTGCACCTCGGCCAGAGCCTCGACCAGCGCCTCGCCGGTGAGGAGACGCATGCGCTCGCGGAAGGGCGCGTACTCGACCTCGCCCAGGGCCCGCAGGGATTCGAGCGCCTCGTCGTCGACGCTGGCCGTCACGAGGATCCGCGGGCGAGCGGGGCCGGCCGCCGGGGTCGGACCGGCCGGCGTCGCGGCCAGGACGGAGGGCAGCGCCGCCGCCACCGCCCGCTCGACGCCCGGGGCGCGGGCGGTACGCAGGGCACACCAGTCGTCGTAGAGGTCCGCGTAGGTCGCCACGGCGCGAGCCTCGGGCTCGCGCTTCTCCCGCGAAGCCGCCAGCACATCGGCGCCCGCCTCCAGGCTCTCGAAGATGCCCGCGCCCACTCCGGCGCAGATCGCCGCGCCCAGCCCGGTCGCCTCGGGCTGCCGACCCACGTGGACGGGCACGCCGAGCACATCGGCCACGAGTCGACTGAAGAGCCCGCTGCGCGACATCCCGCCCGTCAGGTGGAGGGGCGGCGGCTCGGCCAGGCCGGGACTGGCGATGGCCATCAGCTGCTCGACGTTGCCGCGCAGGGAGAAGGCCATCCCTTCGACGATCGCCCGTGCCACGGCAGCGCGGCCGGTGTCGGCGTCGACGGCGAGGTGGCAGAGCGTCAGGTCCCCCACCGGAAGCGCCAGCGCGCGCGCGTCGCCCACCTGCCCGCCGAAGGTCGAACGGCACCCGAAGGCACCCGCTGGCGCCTGAGAGGCCTCGGCGAAGAGCCGCGCGGCTGGGTCCGGAGCGTCGGGAGCGAGGAAGCGTCCCGCCCAGGCCGCCGCCTCTCCACTCGGCCCGGCGTTGCTCTCGGCCGCCCAGAGACCCGGGACCACGTGGTGCCCGATCCACAGCCGGAACTCGGGATCGGCGGCCGGCCGGTCGCAGACGAGCTGGACCGGCATCGTGGTTCCGGCCACCGCGCCGAGCATGCCGGCCTTGGTGACGCCCGCCCCGAGCAGGCCGCACTGGGTATCGCCGCCGGCCATGGCCACCGGCGTTCCCGGAGCCAGGCCCAGAGCCTCGGCCGCGTCGGCCCCGAGTTCCCCGGCGCGATCGCCCGCGTTGCGGACCTCGGGCAGCAGGCCCCGGTCGAGTCCCAGCCGATCGGCCCAATCCCAGGCCCACTCGCGCTTGGCCACGTCGAAGAGCAGCGTGCACCCGGCTTGGCTCGGCTCGGTGGCGATCGTTCCGCACAGCCGGAAGGTCAGCCAGTCGTTCAGCGACAGAAGATGGGCCGCGCGCGCGAAGCCGGCGGGGTCGTGCTTCTGGAGGTGCAGCAGGCGCGCAGCCGGCATCACGGGCGCAGGCCAGTGGCCCGTCCGGGCTGCCAGCGCCTCGCCGTGCTGGTGGGCGAGGGAGATGGCCTCGCCGGTGCCTCGCGCATCGCGGTTGGGCGCCGCCTGGATCACGCGCTGCTCGACGTCGAGCACCACGCTCGCGAAGCGCATGGCGCTGGCCGCGACGCCGGCCACCTGGCTGGGCGAGACCCCGGCGCCGGCCAGCACCTCGCGGCTCGCCTCCCCGAGCTTCCGCCAGAGCGCCGGGAGATCGAGGTCGTAGCCGAGACCGGCCGCGCCCTCGACCGCGGGATGGGCGAAGCTCCGCCAGGCACCGACGCAAGCACCGCTCTCGACATCGACCAACAGGCAGCGACCGCCGACACCGCCCACGTCCATTCCCAACAGGTAGGTCGCGCTCAAGGCTCTCGTCGTCTCCCGTGCGGCTCGAGCGCCGCGATCAGACCGGCTCGAACAGGACGGGCAGCGCCGCGGGCGCCCGGAAGATCATGCCGCTCACATGGACGCCCTCGGCCGCAGGGTCGAGCCGCAGGCCGGGCAGCCGATCGAGCACGGCGTTCAAGACGACCTGGGTTTCGGTCTTCGCGAGGTGCATTCCCAGGCAGCGGTGAGGACCGAAGGCGAAGGCCATGTTGGCCTTCCGCTCGCGAAAGAGGTCGAAGACGTGGGGCGCCGGGTAGCGGTCGGGGTCGTGGTTGGCGGCGCCGAGGTTGAGGCTGACCAGCGCGCCCTCGGGGATCGCCACGCCGCACAGCTCCGTGTCTCGGGTGGCACGGCGCAGGATTCCGAGCAGCGGACACTCCCAGCGAAGCCCTTCGTCGATGGCCCGAGGGACGAGCGATCGATCGGAGCGAAGCGCCGCGAGCTGGCCGGGATTCGAGAGCAGCCCGAACAGGAGGTTGCTCGAGGATCGGTAGGTCGTCTCGGCCCCCGCCGGCGCCAGCAGGCGCAGGAAGGCGAAGATCTCGTCGTCCGTCAGGCGCGTCCCGTCGAGCTCGGCATGCGCCAGTACGCTCACGAGATCGTCCCGCGGGCTCGAACGCCGCTCCGCCAGGACCCGCGCGAAGATCGCCTCGAGGCCTCGCGAGGCGCGTCGGGCGCCGTCGAAATCGCGGGTCACGCTGATCAGCTCGATCGCCAGCCGGTGGAAGATCGGAAAGTCCTCGACCGGCAGGCCCATCATCCCGGCGATCACGGCCACGGGGAATGGGAAGGTGAGCTCGCGAACGAGGTCGGCCTGGCCGCGCGCCGCGAAGCGGTCGATCAGGCCGCTCACGACCGGTTCGATCAGCTCGCGCTCCCAGACCTCCACGGCCTTCTTGGTGAAGGCCTTCTGGATGAGGTCGCGGTAGCGGCCGTGCTCGGGCGGGTCCATCTCGAGGATGGTCCGACCCATCACGACGCCCATGCTCTGGGCATAGCCGGCCGAAGAGAAGAGCTCGGCATCCCGCAGGACCCGCGAGACGGCCTCGTGACTGAGGGCGACGTAGATGTCGCCGTCCATGCCCGGTGGGATCTCGAACTCGGAGGCGCCGCCGCCGAGGAAGGCGCCGGTCTCGACGATCGCCACGGGGCCCTTGCTCCGGAGCGCGTCGAAGATCGGGTACGGGTCGCGAACAGCGCCCATGCCCGTGGCGCGGTTGAAGGCCTCGAAGGCCGCCTGGCTCTCGGCCTCGTCCTGCGCCGCCAGCAGGCCCTCCGCGAGGTCGCCGATCACGCATCTTCTCCCGATCCGCGGGGGACATCGCCGTTGACGCCGAGCAGCCGGTGCGTGATCCGCAGCACCTCGGCGCGGTGCGCATCGAGCTGCTCCTTGGCGAGCGGATCGAATCCGAGCGCCGGGAACAGGGTCGGCATGGCCGAGACGAAGAAGACCGTGGCCCCGGCGATCGTGCTGGCCAGGTGGGCCGGGTCCACCGGGGATTGGAAGCCAGGGGGCTCCGTGCGCGCAGCGTCGGCGACTTGCTTCGCCAGGGTCACGAACGGGAGGGTGTGCCGGAGCATGGCCGGCGCTTCGGAGACCGAGGCGCCGGCGATCTCGCGCAGCAGCAGCCGCGCAAAGGTCGGGCGCCTACCGACGTAGTCGATCCAGGCCGAGACGGCGAGGTCGATCCGCTCGAGGAGCGGTGCGCTCGCGGTGAGCGCCGGCTCGATCCGCTCGTAGAGGCCGGACAGGACATCGGCGAGCACGGCATCGTAGAGCTCGAGCTTGTCGCGGAAGTAGTAGACGATGGAGGCGCGCCGGATGCCGACCCGCTCGGCCACCTCCTCGAGCCGGGTGGCGGCGAAACCCTTCTCGGCGAACAGCCGCTCGGCCGCCTCGAGGATCGAGGCGCGGGTGCGCTCGGCCTTGGGCGTCGTACGGCGTCCGCCGGCGGGACCGCCGGCGCTCTCGGATCGATCGGCCACCCCTATTTTCTACCTGCACGCAGGTAGAGAGTCAACCGGTGGGTTCGCTGGGCGGGTCGGCCGCCCGCTAGCGGGGCCCGGTCAGGAGCAGACAGCCGCCGAGGGGCCCGCCGCCGGCGGCCGCCACGGCCACCTGGGGGTCCCCCGGTACCTGGCGGGCGCCGCCCTCGCCCCAGAGCTGCAGGCACGCCTCGTGCAGGAATCCGTAGCCGTGAAGCCGCCCGCCGGAAAGCTGCCCGCCGTTCGTGTTGAGGGGCAGCTCGCCGTCGAGGGCGATCCGCTGGCCCCCCTCGAGCCAGGCACCGCCCTCGCCCTTGGCGCAGAAGCCCAGGGCCTCGAGCCAGGCCAGGGTGATGAAGCTGAACCCGTCGTAGAGCTCGGCCACGTCCACGTCCGAGGGTCGGAGATCGGTGCGCTCCCAGAGCATGGCCGCGGCATCGCGCAGGGCCATGGTCGTCATGTCGTCCCACTGATCCCAGGAGGGACGGCCGCGAATGGCCGTGCCGACCGCCTCGACGCCGATCGGCCGGCGGCGCAGGCCGGCCGCCTCGTCCCGGCGCGAGACGACCACGGCCGTGGCCCCGTCGCATGGCACGTCGCAGTCGAACAGACCGAGCGGCGTCGAGATCATGCGGGCGGCGAGGTAGTCGTCGAGGCTCATGGGATCCCGGTAGATCGCCTGGGGGTTGAGCGCCGCATTGCGGCGCGCGTTCAGCGCGACCGAGGCCAGCTGCTCGCGTGTGGTACCGAACTCGTGGAAGTGCCGCTGGGCACACAGGGCGATCCAGTTGGCGGCCGAGTAGGCCCGGAACGGCAGCGACCACTCCATGCTGCCCGACGGACGGAAGCCACCCCCGTCCCCGCCGCCGGCGGACGGCAGACCGATCCCGGCCCGCTTGCCCTTGCCCTGGGCGGTGGCCTCCCAGACGGAGCGAAAGCACAGCACGTGGCTCGCGACACCGCTCGCGACGGCCAGGCAGGCGTTGACGACCGATCCGAGCTGGCCGGGCTGCTCGAGCCCGCCCGTGTACCAGGACAGCTCGAGCCGCAGCGCGTCCTGCACCTCGGTCACCCCTGCCCCGGTGAAGCCGGGCGCCCCGCCCAGGGCCCCCGGATAGGTGGCGATGCCGTCGATCCGGTCGCGCGTGAGACCGGCATCCTCGATGGCGGCGAGGCACGCATCGAGAGTCAGGTCGAGGGGGTCGCGGCCGAGACGTCGGCCGATCTGCGACTGGCCGATGCCGCTGATGCAGGCCTTCCGCTCGAGGATCTCGCGCGTCATCGGCGCCGCGGCCTTCCGCTCACGAGACCGGCTCGAACAGCGGGAACCAGACGTCGTCGTCGTGGTTCTCGAAGACCACGCGAACCCGCAGTCCGATGGAGACGGACTCGGCAGGACAGTTCACCACGTTCGTCATCAGGCGAAGCCCGTCCTGCTCGTCGAGGGCGACCAGGGCGATCACATAGGGGTGGTCGGGGGACGGAACCCAGGGCTGGTGGTTCAGGGTGAAGCTGTACACGGTTCCGAGACCCGAGACCGCGGCGGGCGCCACGTCCTTCGAGAGGCAGGCCGGGCAACGAGGCGACGGTGGATGGATCCAACATCCGCACGGGCCGCAGCGCAGGAAGCGAAGCTCGCCCTCGCGCCCACCGCGCCAGAAGTGCTCGTTGGCCGCCGTCACGCGCGGCCGCAACCGAAAAGGCTTGTCCGGGGCGTCGCCCATGGGCCGCAGAGCCTATCAGAAACTTCCGACGGTCCCTCCGCTCGGTCCTGGAATCCATCCATGCCCGCGAACGCCGGCCGCCCTAGAATCCATCCATGCCCGCGAACACCGGCTATGGTGGCGGCGTCTATCGGCGCCACATCACCCTGGCGGGCGAGCCGGAGGCGGTCGAGGCCGAGCTCGAGGACGACTTCCACCGGTTCGGCCTGCGGCTCGTCCACGACGGGACGCGGGTCGTCCGCCTCGACGCCCGAGCCGCTCGCTACCCGTGGACGACCTGCCCGGAATCGACCCGGGCCCTGCGAATCGTCGAAGGCACGGCTCTGTCGCCGCGCTGCACGGATCTGGCGCGGCACACGGATCCGAAGGCCCAGTGCACCCACCTGTTCGATCTCGCCGGCCTGGCCGTCGCCCATGCGGCGCGGCGCGGCCGCTGGCTCCGCTACCGGGTCTCGGTTCCCGACCGCGAGCGCCAACACACGGTGGCCCGGCTGGAGGCGAGCGATCCGGACGTTCCCGACCTGACCTTCGAGCTGGAGGCCGCGCGCATCACGGGGCCCGCACCGTTCGTCGGCCAGAGCGTGGTGGGCGGCCACTTCCTGCGCTTCTGCCGAGAGAGGCTCGACCCGGCCTGGTTGGAGCCCGCGTTCGTCCTGTGGCGGGCCTGCGCCATCTCCTGGGGCCGCGCCTTCGACGTGGGTGGGGCCCCCGGTGCGGACCGCTTCGCCTCCATGGCCGCGGGGAACTGCTTCTCGTTCCAACCGGGTGTGGTCGAGCGCGCAAAGCGACAGGCAGACACCGTGCTCGATTTCACGGATCGCCCCGAGGCGCTGCTTCCGGGAAAACCCTGAGCTTCGCCGAGGAAACCCTGGGGAAATCTTCTTCGCAAGAAAAATCAAGTAGGCAACGACGATTCCCGATGTGCAGGCAACGGGCGCGGAGACTGCTTCGGCCTGAGCTAGCGAGCTGAACCGGAATGAGTCCATGAAAATCACCGAGGTGTGTCGGTCTCGGCTCACGTTCCTGCCGGTCCTCGTGGTGATCGTGGCGTTGGCATCGGGGGCCTCTGCGCCTCCACTCGCGGCGAGTGCGGCGGGCGAGTACAGCCTCAAGGCGGCCTTCCTCTATCAGTTCACCAAGTACGTCGCGTGGCCGGCCCCGCCGAGCGGCCCGATCGACATCTGCGTGCTGGGCGACGATCCGTTCGGTTCCGTGCTCGACGACACCCTGGCCGGTAAGAAGACGAAGGGTCAGCCGGTCGTGGCTCTCCGCATCGACGCGATCGGCCCGCGGACGAGCTGCCAGATCCTGTTCGTGAGCCGCTCGGAGCTGCCCCGACTCGAGCAGACGCTCACCGCCCTGGGCGACCGCCCGACCCTCACGGTGGCCGACACGGCCGGCTTTCCGCAGCGGGGCGGGATGATCAACCTGAAGCTCGAGGGAGGGCGGATCAGGCTCGAGGTCAATCCGGACAATGCCACCCGCGTCGGCTTGAAGATCCGCTCGGAGCTGCTGCGGCTGGCGGACGTCGTTCACAACTAGCGCGGCAGCAGGCCCCGCGAACGCCGCTGCGCTCGCGCGCCCCGGGTCCTAGACGAAATCGAGCTGACCGTCGAGGTACGGAACCTCCAGCAAGGAGCTGATGTTGGCCGCGCGCCGCGCCTCGGCGAGCGCCTCCACTGCATCGCGAACCTGGGTCTCCGTGTCGACCAGTGCGCGGAAGTCGTTGCGCGAGAGCGTCAGTAGCCAGCACTTTCCGTCGGCCACACACGACGCCATGGCGTCCTCGTCGCGGAGCATCGACATCTCGCCGAACACGTCTCCCGACTCGAGCACGGCCAGCTGCTTGTCTCCCACGCCGTCGGAGTGGATCACGCGGACACGACCGGCGAGCAGCGCGTAGAGGCCCGACGAGGGCTGTCCCTGACGCACCAGCAGCGCCCCCGACGCCGTCTCGACGAAACGGAAGCGCCGGACCACGGATTCCCGGTGGCCGGCCGGAAGCGCCAGGAAGAACGGACTCGTCCGCAGCAGCCGGTCGATCAGGCGATCGCGCAGGTACCGCAGCAGGACCTGGAGGACCGCGGGCTGGTGCTCGACCAAGCGGGAGACCAGAGCCCGGTCGATGGCCAGGAGCTTGGTGTCCACCAGCGCCTCGACCGTCGCGCTGCGCGCCCGCTCCGTCACCAGGGAGATCTCGCCGAAGAAGTCGCCCTCCTCGAGGACCGCCAGCTTCTTGCGCACCTCGCCCTCGGCGATCGGAACCACCGCGCCCTCGGCGATCACATAGAGCGAGTCGCCGGGATCGCCCTGATGGAAGAGTCCGTGTTCCGCCGGAAGATCGACCAGGCGCGCGCCCTCGACCAGGCTCCGCAGGCTTTCGGCATCGAGGTGCGAGAAGAGCGGAGTCCTCGGCAGGGTGTTGGCGGCCAGCCGCCGCGCCTCGTCGCCGTGGGTGGCCTTCCAGGCGAGTTCGATCTCCACCATCGGCTGGGCCGTGAGGTCGTCGTCCAACGCGACCTGCGGTGTCTCGACCAGGACGTCTTCGAGCACCAGCTCGTCGAGTGGCTGGTGAGGGCCGAGCGCGACGGGCTCGTGCGCCGCCGATTGGGGCGCCCCGCCGTGGAGCAAGCCGCACAGCGCGTCGATCCGCTGGCGCGTCCCCGGATGATCGGGGTCGATCCGCAGGATCCGCTTGCAGGCCGCGATGGCCTTCAGCGGCGAGCCGTCGCGCTCGTGGCGTTCGGCCTCCCGCTCCAGGCCATCGAGCCGGGCGAGATCGTCGGGAGGCAGCACGGGCTTGCGAGAGCTCATCGCCTCTCGTATCGGCCGGCGCAGGGGGCGCTTGACGCCCGGCCTCGGCGCGGCGGCGCCCCTCCTCCCGGCCGTCCGCTTCGCGCTCGGGTGGGGTCCCTATTTCGTCGTAGCGTCGTGGCTGCCGTCCCAACCCGCCGGGGGTGCGCTCCCGCGCAGCCCGGACAGGCGCGTGGCATGGAGCGTCCAGAGACCCTCCAGGAAAGGCCCGAGCTGGCGGCAGCGCGACAACCGTTCCGCGGCGGCCTCGAAATCGCCCTCGCGGTAGGCAGCGAGGAACGCCTGGTTCGCGTCGCGCAGGGCGACGGCTTCGGGCGCGAGGGCGGCCGTGGCGTCGCCCAGCAGTGCATGGATCCGCTCGGCCTGGCGGCGGCCCTTCACGCGCAGGAGGTCGAGCTCCAGGAATGCCCAGGACGGGAGCTGCCGTCGGGTCGCGTCGCCCACCACGGTCGTGACGCCGTAGGTCTTGGATTGTCCCTCGAGACGAGAGGCCAGGTTCACCTCGTCGCCGATCACCGAGTAGTCGAAGCGTTGGTCCGAGCCGAAGTTTCCGACGCAGCAGGCTCCGGTGTTGATCCCGATCCCGATGCGCAGCTCGGGGCAGGCGCCGGGCGCAGAGCGCGAGCTGCGGCGCTCTTTCGCCAGTCGCTCGTTCAGGGCCACGAGCTCCCGCTCCATGGCCAGGGCCGCCGCGCAAGCGTGGTCGGGGTGCTCCGGATCGCCGAGCGGTGCGTTCCAGAAGGCCATGATGCAATCGCCCATGTACTTGTCGATCGTTCCACCGTGCTCGAGGATCGTGCGGGTCATGGGTGTGAGGAAGCGATTCACCAGCCGCGTGAGATCCTCGGGCCCGAGTGCTTCGGAGATCGTGGTGAAGCCGCGCACGTCGCAGAAGAGGATCGTCAGCTCGCGGGTCTCGCCGCCCAGGCGCAGGGCGTCGGGATGTTCGGCCAGTTGCTCGACCACGTCGGGCGAAACGTAGCGACCGAAGGCCGAGCGCACCTCGCGCCGCTCGCTCTCGGTACGCAGGAAGGCAGCCAGGGACGCGGTGGTATAGACGCCGATCACGGCCGTAGCGGCGTAGACCGGCGCTACGAGCCATTGCTGGGCCTCGTAGGCCCAGACCGAGAAGGCCGTGACGGCGGCCAGGGTCACGGCACCGATGACCGCGCACCAGACGGCACCCAGGCTCGGAAGCGACACGATCAACAGCAGGCCGATCGCCAGGATGGCGAGCGTCTCGGCGCCCTTACTCCAATCGGGCCGGAGGAGATAGTGGCCCGTCAGGATCTGCTCGGTGACCTCGGCGTGGAGCTGCACGCCGGGCATGGCCGGATCCACCGGGGTGGCGCGGAGATCCTTCAGACCCTCGGCGCTGGTTCCGACGTAGACGATGTTTCCGGCCACCAGCGCCGGGTTGACGCTGCCGTCGAGCACCTGCCAGGCGGGCACGTAGCGCTCCGGCACGGGCTCCGTGTAGTGCACCCAGACGCGGCCCATGCGGTCCGTCGGAACGATGATCGGGCCGAGCCGCAGCGAGCTGATCCCGGTCGCCTGTCCGAAGGCCCGCGTGCCGCTGGCGTTCGAAGCCTTCACGAGGTAGCCGTGGTTCCCCGTCGCCACCCGCAACGCCTCGGCCGCCAGCGACGGGTAGAGGGTGTCGGCCTGGCGCACCAGCAGGGGCACGCGCCGATAGACGCCGTCGATCTCCGGGGATTGAATCGTGAAGGCGCCGCTGCCGGCGGCGGCCGCGTCGAGCTGCGGCAGGTTCGCGACCGAGCCCAGCATGTCGGGCAGGAACCGGGTCGGATCGTCTCCCAGGTAGCTGAGGCCCGCCTTTCGCAGCGGCGGCCTCCCGCCGGCGTGATCCATCAACACGAAGCCGGTGACGACGCGGCCGGATGCGAAGGCCTGGGCCAGGACCGCGTCGTGGTCCGGCAGACCGGCGAGTGCCGAGGCCAGACCGTCGCCGCCGGCCTCCTCGCTCCAGAGCGGAAGCATCTGGGCGGGCGACGTCCGGTCGGGTTCCGCGAAGACGACGTCGAACGCCACGACGGCGGCATCGAGCTGGGTCAGGCGCCGGACCAGCTCGGCGACGCGGGTGCGAGGCCAGGGCCACTGGCCCACACGCTGGAGGGTCGCGTCGTCGAGATCCACGATCCGGACCGGGACGGGCTCGTAGCGGCGCGGACTGTGGCGCTGCAACACGTCGAAGACGGCGAGCTCGGCCTTCTGGAACACGGCGGGCTCGATCGCCCGCAATGCCACCACCCCGAACAGCACCAGGAGCGACGGAAGCGCGGCCAGCAGACGACGTCTCGACCCCATCCTGGACGTCCCCCCGGCCTGCGGGAAGGCTCCTCCCCGTTCGAGAGGGATCGGCCATGGGCCGCCGCAACGCAAGGGAGACCGCGCCGGCCGCTCCCGCCGCCCTGAGGGGGATTCGACTCAAGCGAAGCGCGGATCCGCCGATCCACGGGCCAGGAGCCCAACCATGGAGAGTCCCCTTCGCCCGTCCGCGATTCCGGCCTGGGAGCTCGCCGGCGTGCGGGCCTTGCTGGACGCGCCGCGACCCACCCCGCAGCTCGGGCTGGACTGGGCCTTGGCGGTGTTCTGCACCTTCGCTGCGCCCCCGGCCGTGATGGTGGCCGGCCTTCTGCACCCGGGTGCCTGGCCGGTGCTCTTCTGGCTCGCAGCCTGCGGGTTCCTGTTCGCGGGGCTCGGCATGGCCTCGCGCCTCGAGCCCCTGCCGCCACGCCCCGTGCTCGAGACACGGCGACCCCGGGCGCGCCGACCCGCCGCCCCCGAGATCGAGCGGCGAACGATCTTCCCAGAGCCTCGGCGCGATGGGCTGGACGGGATCTTCACCCCGGAGCTGCCGGGAATCGAGATCGCGATGTCGCGCTCGGAGATTCTCGAGCGGCTGGCCAAGCTGCGCGAACGAGGGGACCTGTCGGGTCGCGAGTACCTGCGCGCTCGACGCCGGCTCGGAGCGGACTAGCCGCGATGCTTCGTCGGGCGGGGCCGCGCCGGCGACGAATTCTCAGGGAGCGGCGCGTCCCGTGGCGGCCTGCACCAGGATCCGCGCGCAGGTCTCGACCAGATCCTCGCGCGCGATCCCGAGCGCGTGGAGCTCGCGGTGGAACGCCGCGAGCCGCTCCAACATCGACGCCAACGCCGCGGCCGCCGCGTAGGGATGAATCTCCCGGGAGAGCCGGCCCGCCCCCTGAGCCGCCTTCACCTTGGCAGCCAAGCCGTCGAGGACCGGATGGGAGGCGTCGCGCCGGATCCTCTGGAAGCGCCGATCCCCCTCCTCCGAGGCCAGGTTCCGGATCCGGAGCACGGCCCGGTGGGCGTCCCAGTGGTCGATGAAGCCCGCGACCAGATCCCGGGCCGTTTCGAAGCCCTTGCGGCCGCCCCAGGGCGCCTCGATCATCGCGACCAGCGGCGGGATCTCGGTCCCGGCCTGCTCGGCGAGCTGCAGCGTCGCATCGGGAACGTCCTTGAAGTACTGGTAGAAGGTGGCCGGTGAGGTATCGACGCTGCGGGCGATCTCGACGACCGAGATGTCGCGCAGGCTGCGTTCCTCGAGCAACGCCTCCGTGGCCTCGAGCAGGCGCTCGCGCGTCTGGAGCGCCCGCGGACCGAGGGCGCGCCCGCTCTGATCCACCGTCTTCCTGGCCCCGCGCGCCATCGCTCGCCCTCTCCGTCGGAATCTGACGTTATATCAGATGGGCGGGCGGGAGCCCCCCGAAAAGCCCGGACGGGTTAGCGCCCAGCGACCACGACGATAGAATCTGACGTTCCCTCAGATCCTGGAGCCCCGATGGACGCACGGCTCAGCGAGGAACAGCAGCTCCTCCAGGAGAGCGTGCGCGGGTTTCTCGCACGCGAGTGCCCCATGAGCTTCGTGCGTGAGCAGATGGAAGAGCCGCGTGGCTTCACCGACGCGTTCTGGAAGCAGCTGGCTGGGCTCGGCTGGACCGGGCTCGTGGTCCCCGAGGCGCAGGGCGGCGCGGGGCTCGGGTGGCTCGATCTGGCCGTGGTGCTCGAAGAGATGGGCGGAGCGCTGGTCCCGGGGCCGTTCTTCTCCTCGGTGGCACTCGGCGCACCGGCGATCGCGCGCGCCGGGACGCCCGAGCAGAGAGCTCGCTGGCTCCCGGGGCTCGCGGCGGGGGACGTGCGAGCAACGCTTGCGATCCAGGAACCCGGCGGCGGTGCCACCGGACCGGTCCGACTCGTGGCCCGGGCCAATGCCGACGGCATCCGGCTCTCGGGCCGGAAGACGTTCGTTCCGGACGGCCACACGGCGGACTGGATCGTGGTGGCAGCGCGACGCGGCCGTGAGGACGGCCCGCTGGCGCTCGCCGTCGTGGCCTCCGACGCACCGGGTGTCGCCGTGCGCCGCGTCGACTACACCGACGCGACTCGCAAGCTGGCCGAGCTGAGCCTCGACGACGTGACGGTTCCGGGCGACGCGCTGCTGTGCGGCGACGGCGACTCGAGCGCGGCCCTCGAGGACGTACTCGATTCGGCCCGCATCGCGCTCTGCGCCGAGATGGTGGGCGTCGGCCAACGCGTGCTCGACCGGTCGGTCGCCTATGCGAAGACCCGTCAGCAGTTCGGTCGGCCCATCGGGAGCTTCCAGGCGATCCAGCATAAGTGCGCCGACATGCTGCTACGGGTCGAGAACATGCGCTCGGCCGTCTGGTACGCGGCCTGGGCCGTCGACGAGGGCGAGCCCGACGCGCCGACCGCAGCCAGCATGGCCATGGCCTACGCATCGGACGCCTGCCCTCAGGTGGCCGGAGATGGCATCCAAATCCACGGCGGACTGGGCTACACCTGGGAGCAGGATCTCCACCTCTACTACAAGCGCGCGAAGGCGGACGAGGTGGCCCTGGGAGGCGCGAGCTTGGGCCGCGAGCTCGTCGCCCTTCGTACGCTCGACCGGGACTAGAATGGCCGACTTCCTCGCGGATTCGTGGGTCGAGTTCCCCAGGGAAGGCCAGCCCGGGCGCGCGGTCCTGTCGCGCAACTGGGAGGTCTGGGGGCCCAATGGCGGCTATCTCTCGGCCATCGCCTTGCGGGCCGCCATGGTGCGCAGCCGGCTTCCGCGTCCGGCCAGCTTCCACGGCCATTTCCTGGCGGGTGGCCAGTTTGCGCCGGTCGACCTCCACGTCCAGACGCTCGGCGGCGGCAAGCGCGCCGAGTCGCTTCGAGTCGAGATCGTGCAGGACGGACGTACGCTGCTGGCGGCGTCCGTCTGGATGGTGGACGACGGGCTGCGCGGCTACGAGCACGATTTTGCCGAAGCTCCCGACGTACCGGGCCCGGATTCCCTCCGTCCCTACCAGGAGCTCGCTGACGACTACGACGAGTGGTATTCGATCTGGCGCAGCATGGAAGGACGCCCGGTTCGCTGGGGCCACGACGATCCCGGCGAGCCGATCTCCCAGACCTGGCTGCGATTCAACGAGACTCCGATTGCCGATCGGCAGGCCGACGCTGTGCGCCAGCTCTTCTGGCTCGACTTCCCCGGCTGGAACGCCACGATCGCAGCGCACCCCTGGCCCTTCCCCTTCCTCACGCCGAACCTCGACCTCACGGTCCAGTTCCACCGATTCGCCCCCGAGGTGGAGTGGACGCTCGCCGACGGCAACGTGCTGGTCGCCGAGGACGGTCTGGTGGGCTGCGTCTCGCGCCTCTGGACCGAAGGCGGCCGCCTGCTGGCGACGGGTACCTCCAAGCACGTCTGCCGCCCCAACCCCCAATACCCCGAACAGCTAGCCCACACCTGACGAAGGGGACGGTTCCATTCCCTGACGAAACCGACGAACCACGGGTACCAAGCGGCGACCGGCGTTTCGTCAGGGAGTGGAACCGTCCCCTTCGTCAGGCCAGAAGAGGCGGGCGGCGTTGGTGTAGAGGTAGGCATCGAGGACGTCCTCGGGGAGGTCGAGCTTCCGGGCCTCGGCGAGGCAGCGCTCCATGGGGATGGCCGGGTGGTCCGACGCGAAGATCACCTTGCTCCGGCCGCGCGTGCGCATGAAGTGGAGCAGCTCCTCGGGCAGATACTTCGGCAGGTAGGCCGAGGTCATGAGGTGCAGCCCGGGGTACTTGAGCATGAGCCGGATCGCCACGCTCCACCAGGGATCGGCGCCGTGGGCCATGACGAGCTTCAGCTCCGGGAAGTGGAGACAGACCTTGTCGAGGTGCATGGGGTGCTGGCACTCGCCGGGCGCCGGCGGGCCGGGAATGCCCGTGTTGATCGTGATCGGAAGGCCCAGCTCGATGCACTTGGCGTAGACCGGGTAGTAGACGGCGTCGTTCGGGGCGACGTCGAGATAGAAAGGCGTGATGCGAGCCAGCACGACGTTCTGGCTGCGCGCGAAGGATTCGAGCGCCCGGATCGCCTTCATCCCGCGCCGCGGGTCGATCTGCGCCCCCAGCCCGAAGCGCTCCGGCTCCTTCTCCGCAAACTTCAGGACGTGCTCGGAGGGTCGCTTGGGATCGGTCGTCATGATGCAGCGCTCGACCCCCATGCGATCCATCAGCTCGAGCATCTCGTCGACTTCGTAGTTGCGGAAGAAGTCTTCTCCCTGCTTGAAGTAGCGGCTCGCTACCTGCACGAGATAGTCCGGCCGCCCGAGCTCCTCCATGTTCACGTTGACCCAGGTGTCGATGGCGCGGCCGGTCATTCCCAATACCTCTCAGTGAAGAACTGCCGATACCACTTGCGGTAGGCGTTGAAGCCCTCGTCCCCCTCGGCCAGGATGGGTCGATCCCAGTAGGTCTTGTTCTCCCAGATCGGGATGTCCTGAGCCATCTGCTTCTCGAGATCCTGGATGATGGCGGCGCCGACGCCGCGGGCCGCGTCGGCGCCGCCTTCGGTGGAGACCGAGTAGGCGAAGCTCACGTCGGTGGTCTCCTCGTCGATGGGAGTCGCCGTATTGAGCATGATCGTCGGCACGATGCCGAAGAGGCG
>Ga0114931_10004668_pt1 | contig 17077 bp, 16 predicted proteins | sample 2SBtaG_FD_89579 | JGI IMG/M metagenome (GOLD analysis project Ga0114931, IMG submission 89579) | Deep subsurface microbial communities from Kolumbo volcano to uncover new lineages of life (NeLLi) - 2SBTROV14_V59a metaG | ecosystem: Environmental > Aquatic > Marine > Volcanic | place: Kolumbo...
CCATCATGAATGCCGCCGAGGTGAAGACGCTGGCCAAGGTGCTGGGCGCCGATCTGGCCGGCATCGCCAGCGCCGAGACCCTCAACGCCTTTCCCCCCGACCCGCGATGGCCGCAGACGCCGGAGCGCATCTCGCCCCATGTGAAAAGCGTCATCGTCATCGCCCAGCGCATTCCGGCCGGGGCGTTCCGCTGCAAGAGCAACGTCCCCGTTCAATATCTCGACATGCTGGTCCTTCGCCGCATGGACAAGATCGCCTACCGGCTGGCGGAGCATCTCGAGCGACAGGGGTTTCCGAGCTTCGTCACCGCGGCCCAGGAGACCGATTGGAGCTACAAGCGGGCGAGCTACGCTCGGCTGAGCACCCGTCATCTCGGGGTCGAGGCCGGCCTCGGCATGCTCGGTCTCGAGGTCAACCTCCTGACGCCCGAGTTCGGGCCGCGCGTCTACCTGACGGGAATCCTCACCGAGCTCGCGCTCGAGCCGGACCGGCCGATGACCGAGCAGGTCTGCATCGGCGAATCGTGCTCACGCTGCCTCCACGCGTGCCCCACCGACGCGGTGCGCCATTTTGGCATCGACAAACGGGCCTGCGCGCGCGCCGCCCAGGAGTTCGGCTTCTCGACCATCCTCCAGTTCTTCGAGCGCTTCATGAGCGCCCGGCGAGAGAGCAAGCCCGCGCTCTTCCGCTCACGCGACGTCTTCGGGTTCTGGCAGGGGCTGCTGCGCGTGGTCGGCTCGTTCGGCGATTGCCCGCGCTGTCTCGCGGTCTGCCCGGTGGGCAACGACTATCATGCGCATCTGGCCGAGATCCAGAAGGTGATCCCGGAAAAAACACCGGAGAAGGTCGCCAAGGCTCGCGGCTTTCGCACGGCGCGCCGGCGCGGCGATCCGCTGCCGGGACGGGATCCCTGGAACATCCGCTGGGTCGGGTCCGAGGGCTACAAGGGCATCGTCGCCCGCCAGCTTCAGACCTTCAAGAAGAGGCAGGCGGCGCGCCGCGCCCGGGCGGACGGCGCCGAGACTGCGCCCCCCGGAGACGAGGAATAGGAGGGCGCAAGACGGTGGGCGGGATCTACACGGCACCGCTGACGGCGGACGAGGTGAAGGCCAAGGCCCGGGCGTTCGGCGCCGACCTCGTGGGCATCGCCGACGGCAAGGTCCTGGACGCGAACCCGCCGGACCCGCGGGACCCCCGCCGCCCCTGCGACATCACCGAGCATGATGGCGGACGCGTGATCGTCATGGCCAAGCGCACGATGAGCGGCAGCACGCGCATCCTGCCTTGGAACGACCGCCACAAATACTATAATGACGAGCTCACCCTGTCGCTCCTCGAGGAGGCCTCGCTCGAGCTCGTATACTGGCTCGAGGATAAGGGCTACCCGGCGATCGCCATCCCCCCGACCCATGTCGATCCGTGGCGCTACACCGACGATCCGGGCGCGCATATCGAGCCCCTGCTCTCGCTCGATCATGCGGCGGTCGAGGCGGGTCTCGGCACGCTCGGACTCAACCTCCAGCTTCTGACGCCCGAGTTCGGACCCCGTGTCGTGCTCGCCGCCGTGCTCTCCTCGCCGGACGTGGCGTGTGATTCACCGCCGCCGACGGCGCTGTGCCTGGGGCCGTCCTGCGGGCGTTGTCTCAAGGCGTGCCCCGGCGACGTGATCGGGCATTGGGGGCGCGACTGGCCGGCTTGCGACCGCTATCGCTCGCCTTACGGCTTCGCCACCCTGTCCGAGCATGTCGGCCGGATCATCGACGAGCCGGATACCGACAAGCAGCTCGCGATGCTGCGCTCCGAGACGAGCTTCTATCTGTGGCAAAGCATCCTGCGGGGCGCCGGCGCCGTCACCGGCTGCCGCCGTTGTCAGGACGTCTGCCCGGTCGGGCAGGATTACGACGCGATGCTCCGGGACGCGCTCGATGCGATCCCCGAGGAGACCCCCGAGAAGGAGGCGCGTCTCGTGGACATGGTGGCGGCCGAGCACGACGGGGCCATGGCCGACGGCACCGCCGCGCAACGCCGCTGGATCGGCGCGCGCGCCGACCTTGAGACGGAGGATTAGGCGCCATGCCCTTGCCGTTGCCGAAGACGCGCGAAGACATCCGCAAGGTTCAGCACGCGCGCAAGCGGATCGCCGTCGAGAACGCGGCGCGGGCGCCGTTCTTCAAAGGTCGCCTCGATCACATCGACCGGGACCGTCTCGACGATCCGGAAGAGTGGGCCAAAATCCCGCTCATGGACAAGGAGGATTTGCGGACCATCCCGCCCGAGCGCTTCTTCGACGCGTTCTGCATCGCCCCCCGGGAGGACATCGCCGAGTATTGGCGTTCGGGCGGCATGACGGGACGGCCGCTCTTCTACCCGCGCACCTTCGACGACATTCGCTACGGTCTCGTGGGTTTTGCGCGCACCTTCGAGATCGCTGGCTGCGGAAGGGGGGATATGGCGCATCTGTCGTTTCCTCTCGGCATCCATCCGGCGGGCCACATGTGGGCGCGGAGCGCCTTCCCCCTGGGGATCAGCGTGAACTGGGTAGGCGCCGGCGCTGCGGCGCCTTCGGCGCTGCAGGTCCAGCTTCTCGCCCAGATGAAGCCCACCCTCTGGATGGGCATGAGCTCTTATGGCATCCACCTGGCGAATCTTGCGGAAGCGGACGGACTCGACCTCGCGGCGCGCGGCGTGCGCAAGCTGCTGTGCACCGCCGAGCCGCTTTCGGACGCCAAGCGTCGCAAGCTCGAGCGCATGTGGGGCGCCGAGGTGTTCGATAATTTCGGCATGACCGAATGCGACATGATGGGCGGCGAGAGCGACCATCATGACGGCTTCCACATGTGGACCGATATGGCGGTCATCGAGGTTCTCGATCCCGAGACTCACGCGCCCGTGCCCGAAGGCACACCGGGCCTCCTGGTGGTGACGCCGCTGTGGACCAATCACGCCACGCCGTTTTTGCGTTGGAACTCGGGCGACATCGTCGTCTATCAGGATCACGGGGCGACGGAGGGCCCGTTTTCGGTGTTCCCGATCATCCGCCACGCCCACCGCACCGCCGGCTTCTTCAAGGTTCGCGGCGTCAATATCAATCATGGCGAGTTCGAGGACGCGCTGTTCGCCATCCCCGAGGTCAACGACTTCAAGGCCGAGGCCATCAGCGAGGCGAGCGGGCTCGACGCGCTCAGGCTGTCGATCGAGATCAAGCGCGGTGCCGACCGCGCGGTGCTCGCCCGGGAGGTAGCGCGCGCGGTGAAGGCGACGTTCGAGCTGCGCCCCGAGATCGTTATTCTCGAAACCGGCACCTTGGCCAAGGAGTTCGAGGCCAGCGTCAAGGCGCCCCGGTTCCAGGACCGGCGCGAATAGCGCGCCGCCCGCGAGCCCCCCGAGCCGGCGGCCCCGCGCACGGGGTCGAGGTCCGGCAAAAAACCGCGGCGGCGGCGCGTCGCCCGCGACGAGCCGTGCCCCTCCCGGATTCACAGGACGCCATCGAAGCTGCCGGCGACGGGCACGAATGCCGAGCCCTCGCGCCCGGACGGCATCGTGACGCGGGCGTTGTCGCGGGGCCGGTCGTCCGGTTCCTCGCGTGTCGGCGACGGGACCGCATCGCCCTGTTGACAGGGCCTCTCAAGAAACTTACTATTCAGTCAGAATTATACAGATCGACCGATGAACACACTCCCCAGGACCAAGCGCGCCCAGCGCGCGACGAGCACCGAGCGGCTGCTCGCCGCCGCGCTCAACGACTTCGTCCGCCACGGCTACCACCACACGACGGTCGAGGCGATTGCCCTGTCGGCCGGGCTCAGCAAGGGTACGATCTACTTTTATTTCGGCAAGAAGTCGGCGCTCCTGCTGCGGCTTCTCGACCGGGTCGAGGCGGTGGTCGTCGACGAGATGGAGGCGCGCATCGCCGCGGCCGGCCCCTCGGCGCCGGACATGCTGGTCGCCTTCGTTCACGGCCAGGCGATGCTCGGCGTCGAGCGCTGGGAATACGTTCTCCTGCTGATCTTGATGTCGCTCGAATTTCGCGGTGCCGGCGGGGAGATCGAGGCGCGCATCACGGGGATCTATGCGCGGCTCTATGGCGCCGTCGAAGCGATCATCGAGGAGGGCAAGGCCGCCGCCGTCTTCCGCACCGATCTCCGCACCCGCGAGCAGGCGGCGATCGTCATGGCCGGGCATGACGGCACCTTCCTCGAATGGTACCGGCGCGGTCGCTCGCTGGACGGCGCGGCGCTGGTGCGCGCGCTGCGCGCGGCGACCCTGGGCGGCCTTCGCGCTGCGCCGACCGGCTGATTCCACAGGAGAAAGCGAAAGGAGAAAGCGAATGTCCCGGACTGCAACCGCCCCCACCACACCGCACATGTACAAGCGCAACGATCCCGAAATGCCCGATGAGTACCGCGCCTTCATGATCAAGTTGCTCAAGCACACCCATATCGAGAACGCGGGCAACCCCTACAGCCGGGAGATCGTCGCCAATATCGCTTACGCCGGCCTGCGCTACGCCCCCACCGGTAAGGACGCATTGACCGAGGCCACCATCGTCAAGCAGGAGGCGGGGCACGGAGTGATGGTCGCCAATCTGATTGAAAGCTTTGGCGAGAGCGCGGTAATCGACAAACCGATCGGCCAATATGCCTTCAAGATGAAGCTCGAAACCTGGTGCGATGTCGCTTGGTTCCACGCGCTGATCGACCGTGTCGGCCTCTATGTCGGCATCGAGTGGATGGGCGCGACCTACGAGCCGCTGGCCAAGGTCAGCCCGCGCCTCGAACGCGAGGAGCAGTTCCACGCTGCCACCGGCTTCCACCACCTGAGCGCGATCGTCAAAACCGATGACGGCCGCCGCGAAGCCCAGGACGTGCTGCACAAATGGTGGCCCGCAGCGCTCGATATGTTCGGGCGTTCCGACTCGAAGAATTCCGAAACCTACGTGAAGTGGGGCATCAAGACTCAAAGCAACGAAGCGCTGCGCACGTCCTTTATCGCCGAGGTCGTCCCGTTGATCGAACGGCTCGATCTCGACGTGCCCGACCATCGGGCGAACAGACGATACCTCTGAGGCAAGCGGCCGCGCCGGCCGGGAAAGGGAGAGATCAACGACATGACGATCACGCTCGAACGCGAAGGTGGCGTCGGTATCATCCGGATGAACACGCCGCCGGCAAATGCCTACACCGAGACGACACTGAAGGACCTCGCGGCGACGATCTCCGAGGTCGGCAAGGACGACGCGATCCGCTGTGCCGTCGTGGCGAGCGCGATTGAAAAGTTCTTCTGCGCCGGCGCCGACATTTCGACCCTCGACGGACAGACGACCGAAGGCCTCGCGGCTTTCCTGGCCTTGGCGCACGAGACCTTGGATCTGATGGAGCGGACGCCGAAGATCTTCATCGCGGCAATCGCCGGGCATTGCATCGGCGGCGGGCTTGAGCTGGCGCTCGGCTGCGACCTGCGTATCGCCGCCGACGGCGGCTACCGCTTCGGGCTCGGCGAGGTCAATCTCGGCCTCTCCCCGGGCATGGGAGGAACCCAGCGCTTGCCGCGACAGATCGCGCCGGGCCGGGCGCTGCACATGATGATCACCGGCGGGTTCGTGACCCCCACCAAGGCGCGGGAGCTCGGCATCGTCGAATGGCTGCACCCGACCGACCGGCACTGGGACGAGGTCATGACCTATGCTGGCAAGCTCGCCGACGGTCCCAGCATGGCGCAAGGTTACATCAAGCTATCTATGAAGGGCGGCCTCGCCGGCGGCCTCGCCGACGGTCTGGTCCGAGAACGAGCAAACCAGGTCAAACTCTCGCAATCCGAGGATGCCAGCGAGGGCATCAAGGCCTTTCTGGAGAAACGCAAGCCGGTTTTCAAGGGACGATAGAGGATGCCGGCGACATGGCGACGAGTCTGGAAAATCGAACCGTTTGAAGGCGCCAACCCCGAGTGGAATGATCCGTACGAGAAACCAAACGCGTGGACCCATTGAACCGTCACATGGACCCCGGCTCAAGACCAGGGTGGCAGGGGCGGATAGGGAGAGATCAAGTGAAACCCGAGCCGATGATCGAGACTCTGAAAGCCGCCCGCGCGCGTGTCGCGAACGTCCACGACGGCGCCGACATTCCACGGGTCCAGTCGTTCGTGCATCACGCCGACCAGACCCTGCACGAGACCATATGGAACCTCGGCGAGGTCGAGACTCCGCGGTCCGACGTGAAGGGCTAGGGGCGGTGCCCGCCGAAACCACATACGCGTTCCTCGCCTTCGACCGGCGCGATGCGATCACTGTCCTGCGCCTGAACAGGCCGGATCAACTCAACGCCTGGAATCTCGAGATGCGCGAGGAGCTGCGGGACGCCATCGCCTCGCTGGTCGAGGACGACGATCTGCGGGTGCTCATCATCACCGGCACGGGGCGCGCCTTCTCTGCTGGGGAGGACGTGCGCGGCATGGGTGATTTGAGCGCTGTCGGCCCCAAGGGCTTTCGACGGCGCGTGCGGATGATCCACAATGTCTTCGACGAGATTGAGCAGATGGAGATCCCGGTGATCGCCGCGATCAACGGGGTCGCCGCCGGCGGCGGGCTAGAGTTGGCGCTATCCTGCGATTTCCGTTTTGCCGCCGACACCGCCCGCATGGGCCTGCCGGAGACCAATGTCGGACTGATCCCGGGCTCAGGCGGCATCTCACGGCTAGTCAAGCTGGTCGGCCCGGCGAAGTCCAAGCGCTTGGTGATGACCGGCGAGATCGTGCTCGCCGACACCGCCCTCGCTTACGGGCTGATCGACGAGATCGTCGCTGGCGACGAGTTGATCGGCCGCGCGCTCGCCTTCGCCGGGCAGCTCGCCGCCAAGGCGCCGCTGGCCCTCGGCACCGCCAAGCTGGTCATCAACCAATGCGCCAACGTCGATACCGAGACCGGGCGCAACTTCGAGCGTATTGCCCAATCGGTGCTCAAGCTCACCACCGACCACAAGGAGGGCGCGGCCGCCTTCGTCGAGAAACGCAAGCCGAAATTCACCGGCCGCTGACCGGCATCGAGGCAAAAATGATCCATCATGGCGCAGTAGAATTCGTCCACCTTGAGTGACACCCGGCGAGATTTTCCCACTTACCCCGGGACTCCATGGAAAGGCCCCGCGGTCGAGTGGGAGATCGGTTTGCCCCTTGCTTCGAGGCGCTTTGGCGGGCAGGGTTATTTCCGAACCATACGAAAAATCGTTTGCAGGGAGACGCACTGATGAAAACCAAGCTTATTCTGATGGCTTCCGCGGTCGCTCTCGCCGCCGCGCCGGCCTGGGCCGCGGAGAAGGTGAAAATCGGCTTCGTGACGACATTGACCACGCCGGCCGCGGTGATCGGCAAGGACATGAAGGCCGCCGTCGAGCTGGCCCTTGACGACATCGGCCACAAGATGGCGGGCAAGGACGTCGAGGTCATCTTCGAGGATGACGGCTTCAACCCGGCGACCGGCAAGCAGAAGACGGACAAGCTGGTCAAGCAGGACGACGTCACCTTCGTCACCGGCTATATCTGGTCCCATGTCCTGCTGGCCTCGCGGAAATCGGCGCTCGACGCCGGCAAGTTCCTGATCAGCGCCAATGCCGGCCCGTCGCAGCTCGCCGGCAAGCTGTGCAACAAGAACTTCTTCTCCGTGTCCTGGCAGAACGACCAGACGCCGATGGCCCTAGGCGAGGTGCTCAACCAGAAGGGCGTGAAGTCGCTGTACATCATGGCGCCCAACTACGCCGCCGGCAAGAACATGGCCGCCGGGGTGGAACGCACCTTCAAGGGCAAGATCCTGGGCAAGGACATGACCAAATGGGGCAAGGACGCCCAGCTCGATTTCTCGGCCGAGCTGGCCAAGGCCAAGGCCTCCGGCGCCGAGGGCATTTTCGTCTTCTACCCGGGCAAGGCCGCCGGTGCCTTCATCAAGCAATATCAGCAGGCGGGGCTGGGCAGCAAGATGCCCCTCTATTCGGTCTTCACCGTGGATTCGCTGAGCCTACCGAAGCTCCAGACGGCCCACATGAATGGCGTGCTCGGCAGCTTCATGACCCTGTCCTGGGCGCCTGATCTCGACACGCCACAAAACAAGAAGTTCGTCTCGGGCTTCAAGAAAAGATACGGGCGCTACCCGTCCTTATACGCGGCGCAGAGCTATGACCTGATTTTCTTCATCAAGAGCGCCGTCGAGGCGGTCAAGGGCAATCTCAAGGACATAGATGGCATGCGGGCGGCGATGATGAAGGCCGACTATCCTTCGGTTCGCGGCAAGTACAGCTACGGCAACAACCACTTCCCGATCGAGAATTTTTACCTGCGAAAGGTCGTCAAGGACAAGGACGGCGTGTGGACGACGAGCATCGTGAAGACGGTCTACAAGAATAATCAGGACCCCTACGCCAAGCTCTGCAAGCTGAAGTAGCCGATCGAATCCGCAATCTCATGCGGGGGCGTTCACGCGCCCCCGCTTCTCTGCCCGGCGGTATCGCCGACTCGGAGGGAACCGAGTCCTTGCCATGAATTGGGTGCTTTTTGCAACGCAGGTGCTGAACGGGCCTCGGGTTGACAGGATTGCCTAAGAAACTTACTATTCAGTCAGAATTATACGGATTCAACGATGAACGCGCCGCTCCAGACCAAGCGCGCCCAGTTGGAGGCGTTGCAGAATTTTAATGGTTTGTACGGCGGTTGATACGCGGCGGGGACTGCCCCGCCGCGAAGCGGACTCAAACGGGCACTGCTCGCGGCGCCGACCCGGGAGAAACTGGAGCCATTGGACAAGGTAGAAAAACATGGGATCGAGACCATTCCGCTTTCTGAGCGCGCGCGCCGAAAACAGCGATTACTGGAACGAGGTGACGGAGACGATGCCGCGCGACCGGCTCGACGGTCTTCATCTCAAGCGACTCCGACGCCTATTGGCGTTTGCCTATGACCACAGCGCGTTTTATCGCGACAAGCTGGATGCTGCCGGGATCAAGCCCGGCGACATCGAATCCCTCGCCGATTTCAAGCGCAAGATACCGCTCACCGACAAGACGGACTTCGTCCATCTGCAGGGCGAGCAGCCTCCTTACGGGCCGACCCAGGCCCTGCCCCAAGACCTGATCGTCCACCACTCGGAAACGTCGGGGACGACAGGCGTGCCGCTCGCCATTCCTTTCTCCATGTACGACACGATCCGATACGGCGAATCGTGGACCTACGGCTATTGGGCGCTCGGCATCCGTCCCGGCGACAGCTTCTACTTCGCCTTTCCGTGGGGCAACTTCGCCGGCTTCTGGAGCGCCTATTGGGGCGTTCGCCGTTTCGGCGCCACGGTGATTTCCGGCGGCGGGCTGGACACCAAGGGCCATATCGCGGCGATCCAGCGTCTGAAACCCACGGTTCTCATTTCGACCCCGACCTTCGCCTTGCGGATGGCCGAGGTGGCGCGGGAGATGGGCATCGATCTCGCCGAGTCCTCCGTCCGCTTCACCTATCACGCCGGCGAGCCGGGACCGACGGCGCTCCCGGCCATGCGAAAGCGGCTCGAGGCGGCCTGGGGGGCGACGGCCGGCGAGCTGCTCGGGATCGCCGAAATCGACGCCCTGGCGCCGGGCTGCCCCCTCGGCGACGGCGTTCACGTCAACGAAATGAACGTCTTCAGCTGGGTGATGAACCCCGAGACCGGTGCGGAGGCGGGCGAAGGCGAGATCGGCGAGCATATCGTCACCAGCTATTCCAACAACGCCCAGCCTTTGCTCAACTACCGCACCCATGATCTGGTCCGTTTTCGCCGGGCTTGCGGATGCGGTCGAAGCTGGTTGAAATTCGAAGGGTCCGTGCTCGGCCGTACCGACTTCATGGTCACCGTCCGCGGCACCAATGTTTATCCGACCGCGATCGAAAACGTGCTCGGCGGGATCGCCGACGTCAGCAGCCATTACCAGCTCATCCTCAAGCAGGAGAAGGGCAACGACGTGATGGTGGTGCGCTTCGAACCGACGAAGGAGTCGCCGTCCGCCCGGTGGCCGGCGCTCGCGCGCCGCGCCGGCGACGAGATTCACGCGGCCCTCCACGTCCGCCTCGAGGTCGAACCGGTGGCGCCCGAAACCTTGCCTCGATACGACCTCAAGACCCGGCGTATCTTCGATGAACGCCCCAAGGAATTCCGCCGCGAGCTCGACAGAGACTAGGGGGCCATAGGTCTGAATCGGACTACGAGAAAGGGGATCGACATGACGATCGAACGACGCATCGAGAAGGTCAAGCACGCGCGTGCACTCATCGGTGAGGCGATGGCGGAGTGCGGTATTCCGCAATTCGAAAGCCTGTTGCGGGACGCGGATATGTACCTGCACTGGTCCCTGTGGACCCTAGGCGAGGATATGGAGATGCGCCCGGAACTCGAATCCCAGGCGGCGGTTCGAACCATGGCTCGGTGAAGCGACACACCGGGCTCGAACGTCGCAAAGTCGTCGCCGTCATGCGGCGGCGCGGAAAACGCCTCCGGTAGGCTATGAGGCGTGACGGGTCAGGAGAAATGGCTGTAATGGCGATTGATTTTCACTGCAATTTGTTCACCCCGGACTCTATTCGAAAGAACTGGTACGACCGGCCGGAAATGTACCGGCTGATTAAATGGTGGCGCATGGAAGACCGGGTGCAGGGCAAGCCCGTCGATGACTTCATCTCCATGATGGATGAAGCCGGGTTGGAAAAAGCGCTTATCCCGGCGATTCGGATGATGTCCTACCAGAAAAAAACCATGATCTGGGACATCCAAGAAGAAGAAGTGTACGAAGTGGTGAAACGTTATCCTGACAGGTTGGTCGGCCTTTGCGGGTTCAATCCGTTGGAAAAGATGGAAGGGGTTCGAAGAGTCGAACGCGCAGTCCGCGAGTTCGGATTCACGGGTGTCTATATCCACACTTACGGTTTCGGCATTCCCCTGAATGATCGTCTCCACTATCCCCTGTATGCCAAATGCGTTGACTTGGGGATTCCCGTCTCCATGCAGGTCGGCCATTCGGCCGAACATATGCCTAATGAATTGGGTCGGCCCATTCATCTCGACACCGTGGCGCTGGATTTCCCGGAATTGAAGATCATTGGGGCCCATACCGGCTGGCCATGGACCGAGGAAATGATTTCCCTGGCCTGGAAGCACGAAAACGTCTTTCTCGGAATCGACGCGCATCATCCCAAATATCTCGAGCCTTCGATCCTTCATTTCATGAAGACGCGGGGCCAGAACAAGGTGCTTTACGGAACCAACTACCCGGCAATCACCCATAAGGATTCCATCGATACCATCCGCAACGATCTGGGCCTTTCGGAGAAGGTCATTGAAAAAGTACTGCGCGGCAACGCCACGCGCGTATACGGCTTTTAGACAGCGGGCCAGACCCTTATTGACAGGAGGAATGCCGTGAAGTCGGAAATCGTCGCGGTTGGCGCGGCGCGCACGCCGATAGGACGTTTTGGCGGTTCATTGCGCGATGTGGTGGTCTACGACCTTGGCGCGACGGCCATCGCCGCCGCCGTCGAACGGTCCGGCCTGAAAAGCGGGCAAGTCGATCAGGTGATTTACGGCAATTGTCGCCAGGCGGGCAACGGCATCAATCCGGCGCGTACGGCATCGGTAAAGGCCGGCATCGGCGTGGAGGTGCCGGCCGTCACCATCAACATGGCTTGCCCGTCCGGCATGAGGACGGTGATGATGGCGTGCCGGGAATTGATGTCGGGAGAGGCCATGGTGGTGGTGACGGGCGGCATGGAATCGATGAGCACGATGCCCTACCTGCTGAAGAATGCCCGGTGGGAAGGGTTCAAGATGGGCGACAGGACGCTCATGGACGGTTGGAACGACACCATCGACCCGCTGTGCGGGTACGGCATGGGCATGACGGCGGAAAACCAGGCCGAGCAGTACGGCATCACCCGCGAAGAACAGGACGAATTCGCCGTCGAATCGCATCATAAGGCGGCGCAGGCGCAAAGCGGCGGCAAGTTCGATGATGAAATCGTTCCCATGCGACTCGCACCGACCCGCGATCACCCCGACGGGCGGTTGCTTTCAAAGGACGAGACGATTCGCGCAAACACGTCGACCGACCGCTTGGCCAAGCTAAAACCGGTTTTCAAGAAGGACGGAACCGTGACCGCGGGGAACGCCTGCAGCATGGGAGACGCAGCCTGCGCGATCGTCCTCACCACGCGCGAGATCGCCACATCGCTAGGTCTGAGGCCGTCGTTCTCGGTGGTATCCTTCGCCCAGACGGCGGTCGAACCGGCGACCATGGGCGATGGTCCGGGGCGTTCGATTCCGGCGGCCCTGGAGAAGGCTAAAATGGCCTTGTCCGATATCGACTTCATCGAAGTCAACGAAGCGTTCGCCGTGCAAATGCTTGCCAATGAGCGGGCGCTCAGCTGGGATCGTGCCAGGGTCAACGTCCATGGTGGGGCGATTGCGCTGGGGCATCCCACGGGGGTTTCCGGCGCCCGGATTCTTATCGCGCTCGACAATATTCTTCGCCGTTACGGCAAGGAGCTCGGCGTCGCCGGAATTTGCGGCGGCGGCGGGGTGACGACGGCGATGGTCATCCGTCGCGAGCGGTAATCGGGCATCAACGAACGATTAGGCGAGCGAGGCGCTGCCTATGGGAACCGAGGCACTGTACGAGAAGCGGATGGATCGCATCGCGGTCCTGACCCTGAACCGGCCGCAGGCCATGAATGCGATAGACCGGGCCATGACCGGCGCGTTGCGCCGCCTGATCCGGGGTATCGAAGCCGATCCCGACGTCGATGTGGTGATCGTTACGGGTGCCGGAGAAATGGCCTTCTGCGTCGGAGTGGACCTCAAGGAACGACAGATTCTGAGCGACGAAGAGGCACATGTCTTCAGGACCGGCGAGCTTTTCCCAATGTTTCGCGAGCTTGATGTCATGGAGAAGCCCAAGGTCGCGGTGGTCAACGGATACGCTCTGGGCGGCGGGTTCGAAATCGCCCTTGCCTGCGACATGATCCTCGCCACGCCGTCGGCGACGTTCGGCCTGCCCGAGGTCAAATGGGGGCTGGTTCCGGCGGCCGGGGGATGCCGCAAACTTCCCAGCCTCATTGGCGCCGCCCGCGCCAAGGAGGTCATCCTCGCGGCTCGGACGCTGACCGCTACCGAGGCCGAGCGGCTGGGCGTCATCAACCGCGTCGTGGAGGCGGAGAAATGCATGGACGAGGCTCTCGCGCTGGCCTCGCGGATCGTGGAGAACGCCGTGGCGGTCAGAAGCGCGAAGCGCTGCATCGACGACGGGCTGAACGCCCAGGCCGCCTGCGCTTTCGATGTTGAGGCGGCCAACCTCTGCTATGGGGCGAAGGGGCGCAAGGACGCCATTTCGATATTCGCCGATCGCAAGCCGTGACGAAACCCGTTCCGACCACCCGCACCATCCAAACGTCCCGCACCATCCAAACGTAAGGAGCCGCAATGAGCGCGAAGATCGCCGAGGAGGTGGCCATCGTCGGCGCCGGAGCGATGGGGCGCCAGATCGCGCTTCAATGTGCCTTGCACGGTGTCGACGTCACCCTGAATGACGATGATGCCGAAGCCCTCGAAGATGCGCGAGTGTTCGCCGACCGCTACCTTGCCGGAAGGGTCGCCAAGGGACGGATCACCGAGGAGAAAAGAAAGGACGCCGCGGCGAATCTGGCCTTCGACGCCGATCTCGAAAAGGCCGCCGCAGGGCGTTCGCTCGTCATCGAGGCGATCATCGAGGATTTCGCGGCGAAGGCCGATGTGTTCAAGCGGCTTGAACAGATCTGCCCGCCCTCCGCCATCCTCGCCACCAACAGCTCAAACATCTGCGGCTCGCGGCTCGCCGAGGTCATCGGATCGCCGGAACGAGTACTCAACCTGCACTTCTTCAATCCTGCGCTGGTGATGAAACTCGTGGAGGTCGTGATCCATCCCGGGGTCTCCGAAGCAGTCCTCGACTCCGTGGTGAAATTTTGCCGTAGAATCGGCAAGACGCCGGTGGTCATGCGCAAGGAAATTCCCGGCTTCATCGTCAATCGCATCTTCCGCAGCCTGACCCGCGAGGCGGTCCGGCTGTACGAGGACGGGTACGCCTCGGCGGAAGACATCGACCTTGCCGTGACCGCGGGATTGGGGCACCCGATGGGGCCGCTTCGCCTGCTCGATACCACCGGGATCGACGTCTCCTATCTCGCGCGTCTCGACGAGTACGAACAGACCGGTGACGAGGCGGCCAAGCCCAACCCGATTCTGAAGACGATGTACGAAAAGGGCGAATGGGGGAAAAAGACGGGAAAGGGTTTCTATGCCTATCTCGATTCGGCCAAAAAGAAAAAGACGTAGATGCCCCAACGACGACGCCTGAAGCCGTTGCACGGTCTGGACGAGATTCTTTCCCTGTTCGCGAAAGGAACGACCGTCGTCTTGCATTCCGGGTTTGCCGAACCTGCGGGTTTGGGCCGCGAGCTCGCACGCAACGCCGACGCCCTGCACGGCGTGAACGTGTATTCCCTCATGCCGATGGGGGGAGCGCCTTATGCGGGCGCGGCGGCGGCGCGGCACCTTGCAGTGCACAGCTTTTTTCCGGGAAAGGCTCTGCGGGCAGCGACGAACAGCGGGCAGGTCCGGGTCCACAGAACGGCATTGTCGAAGATTCCGGGCCTGTTCGCGACGAGAAGGATCAGGGCGGACATCCTGATGCTTCAGGTTTCGCCGCCCAACGCGGCGGGAGAGATGTCGCTCGGTATATCCGTGGACTACATGCGCGCGGTCCTCGATCAGGCCCCCGTGGTGATCGCCGAGATCAATCGGCGGATGCCGCGAACATGCGGCGACACGATTATTCGCGAGGATCAGGTCGATTACGTTTTCGAAGATGGAACCGGGCCGCAAACCACGGACGCAAACTCACCCGACGACGTCGACCGGCGGATCGCCGACAATGTAGCTGAGCTCGTCGCCGACGGCGCCGTTCTTCAGACCGGAATCGGTGCCATTCCCGACCTCGTTCTGCCGCGTCTGACCCATCTTTCCGACCTCGGAATTCATACCGGAATCATCACCAACGCCGTAGTCCCGTTGCTGAAATGCGGCGCGGTAACAAACGCCACCAAACCGCGCTTCCGGGGGCAATGCGTCGCCACCATGGCCGGCGGGACACAGGCCTTCTACGACTTTCTCCACGAGAACCCGGAGATCGCGTTTCATCCCTGTTCGGTGACCCACGATTTCGAGACTCTCGCCGGGATCGAAGGGCTGTGCGCCATCAACGGCGCCTTGCAGGTCGATCTCGCGGGCAACGTTAATGCCGAAATCCTCGACGGGCGGGTGATTTCCGCCCCGGGCGGGTTTCCCGATTTCGCGCGCGGCGCGGCGGCGGCGGCGAAGGGCGTAAGCATCACCGCGCTCAGGGCCACGAGCAAAGGCGGCGACAGAAGCAACATCGTTCCCATCCTGCCGGCGGGCGCACCGACCACCGTCGCGGCGGCGCACATCGATTTCGTCGTCACCGAGCATGGCATCGCGCGGCTTAGCGGGCTGGACCGCGAAGCGCGGCGCACGGCGATGCTGTCGGTTGCCGCGCCGGAGTTTCGGCGTCTGTTGAAAAACGACGGTCTCGCCGCCGACGCCGAGGATGGAGACAGGGTGGGCGGGTGAAACGGCAGGAGCGCCGGCCCTCATGATCGGCGACCATTGGCGAGAAAGGGAAAATGAACGATGGATTTCCGGCTGACTAAAGATCAGATCGCTCTCCGCGACGCGGCGCAGGCCTTCGCCCAGGGGGAAATGCGGGACGTCGCCCGCGAGCTGGAGGAGAAGGATGTCCCGCTGCCCAGGGAATGGGTCGGGCGCTACGCCGAGATGGGGTTTCTCGGCGTCAACGTGGCCGAGGCGCTCGGCGGGCTGGGACAGGGCAATCTCGAAGCCCTCATCGTGCTGGAGGCGTTTGCCAAAATCTCGCCGGCCGTCGCTTTTCCGATCTTCGAAAGCGCGGTCGGTCCGGTCCGCGCCATCGAGCATTTCGCCAATGATGCGCTGGTCCGTCGCATCGTCCCCGCGGTGTGCCGGGGCGAGATGATCGTCGCCGTCGCAATGTCGGAACCGGATGCCGGCTCGGCCCTGACCGACCTCAAGACCACGGGCCGGATCGCCGGCGGGACGGTGGTCCTCAACGGGGTCAAACGCTGGTGTTCCGGCGGCGGCCATGCCGACGCCTATGTGGTCTACACGCGGCTGTCGGAGGCGCCTGGCGCGAAGGGGATCGGTGCCGTGCTGGTGGAAAAGGACACCCTCGGCCTATCGTTCGGCCGGCGCGACCATTTGATGGGATTCCGCGGCATCACCACCGCCGATATCATCCTCGAAGACGCCGAGGTCCCGGCGGAAAACATCATCGTTCCCGCCGGCGGTTTCAAGCAGTTGATGGATGCTTTCGACCTGGAGCGCTGCGGCAACGCCACCATGTGCCTCGCCATCGCCCAGGCCGCCTTCGACGATGCCCTCGCCTATGTTCAACAGCGCCGGCAGTTCGGAAAGCCACTGGTCGAATTTCAGGCCGTCCAACTCAAGCTGGCGGAGATGGCGATGCGGATCGAAGCGTCCCGGCTGCTGATCTACCGCGCGGTGCAGGAATCGGGCGCCGGGCTGCCGTCGATCCTCGAGTCAAGCCTCGCCAAATGTTTCGCCAACGAAATGGTGCGCGCGGTCACGGCGGCGGCGCTCCAGGTCATGGGCGCCTATGGCTACTCCAAGGCGTTTCCCCAGGAACACCGTCTCCGCGACGCCTGGGGATGGGGCATCGCCGGCGGCGCCATCGACATCCAGAAGATCAACATCGCATCGGCGCTGGTCGGGTGGCGATTCTCGCAACGCGGCTGACGGCTTGGCGGCCGCGCATGCCGCGCCGTTGTCCATCAGCCGGTGCCGTTGGGCCGCACAGCAGCCGGTGATCGCCGAGCAGCCACAGGTCGCCCGGTCGAGAAACGGGATCGTCCGGCGCCCCCGGCGCCGGCGATGCCAGTTGCCCCAACAGCAGCGGCGGGGGCGCCGGTGGCG
>Ga0114931_10004669_pt1 | contig 17074 bp, 25 predicted proteins | sample 2SBtaG_FD_89579 | JGI IMG/M metagenome (GOLD analysis project Ga0114931, IMG submission 89579) | Deep subsurface microbial communities from Kolumbo volcano to uncover new lineages of life (NeLLi) - 2SBTROV14_V59a metaG | ecosystem: Environmental > Aquatic > Marine > Volcanic | place: Kolumbo...
CAAGATCAGCAGGTTGCACACCTGCAATCTTGAGACGTTTCACCATGACGGAGGGTCCGGACACCGCCAGCACAACAGGCTGGCCGGCAAGACCACTTTCCCTGACAAGATTCTGCAATTCGATCACCAGCCTTGGCCGATCAAGAATGGCGCCATCTAGCACGACTCCTCTCTCTAGCCATCGAAAACCAAAATGTGTGAGCGAAAATGTATCATCACTTTTCTCCAACTGAACTAGCGTGACTGCGCTTGATCCAATATCCAACCCAACCAAGCGATTCCTTCGATGGTGAAACCGAGACGGCCCCCAGCGATGCATGAAATCCCCGCCTGATTTAACACATGCCTTTGCCATCGACTAAAGCATCCTTCATTCCCCTGAAATACCTTAGGTGGAATACTGTACCCTGGAGAGCGGTGGGATTCATCTATCGCTTCGCACATCGGCAACCCTACACTGTTCCCAGATTTTCCGTCAAACCTTGAATCCCCGCACTGCTCCTGATCTTTGCTGCTTCCGCACATTATTTAAACCTAGAAACGGCAGTTGGGCGCCAAAAAGACCCGTAAGATATTGGGGTGCCTTGTGATACAGAAAAAGTCGAGTTCACCTTGGTGGTGATGAGACCTTTTTCTGTTTTGCGAGGGGCGCCAAGAGCTTGCGGGGACTTTGGTGAGCCAACTGCGGTTTCTAGGTTACAGGAAATCCGAGGAGGGAAACGAAGAGAGGGCCTAAGTCCGATGCATATCGCGGTGGCGAATGGTCACGGGATACCCTTGAGTAACAAATGATTTGTGCAATTGGAGCGCTATGGCGACCGACCGATGCCGTCCGCCAGTACACCCAATGGCTATGGTAAGATAGCTCCGTCGTTCCCGTTCGAACATTGGAAGGAGAAACGCAAATAGACGCTCCAAATGCTGGAGCAATCCCTCCGTATCCTTACTGTTCAGAACATATCGCTGGACAAGTTCATTTTCTCCCGTCAGGGGTTTTAATTCCGGGACAAAATTCGGGTTTTGCAGAAACCGCACGTCGAAGACGAGATCAGCATCATAGGGTACGCCATACTTAAAACCAAAGGTGAGCAGAGATACCCGAAGACTTTGCTTGGCATCCCATTCACTATAATGGCGCGCCATCCAATCACGAAGTTCATGAACCGTGATTTCCGACGTATCCAAGATTCGATCGGCACGCTCTCGTAATTCGCTCAAGTGTTGCCGTTCCAGTCGAATCCCTTCTGAAACTGGTTGCTGAGGCAACAACGGATGGGGCCGTCGTGACTCAGAAAATCGACGGGTCAACACGGCATCACTGGCTTCGAGAAAGAGCAGTTCGACAACGTACGCGCCGTTTTTCAGTCGCGCAAGATAGTCAAAAAAATCGGCAAAAAACCCACGTTCTCGAATATCGATTCCAAGTGCAATATTTTTGACATCACGCCCACTTTGCTCACACAACTCAGCAAATTTTGGAAAGAGGGCCGGAGGAAGATTGTCGACGCAAAAGAAGCCGAGATCCTCAAGACACTTCAGTGCTTGGGTTTTCCCTGACCCTGATGCTCCACTCACAATCACGAGCTGGAGTGGCCCTTGTATCGCTGAATCAGTCATGTTGACTTCAAATAGTGGGTGTGGACCTGAGGGTCTGCCTGCATCGCCTGGATCCGGCGCGCCCTGTGCGCAAGAATTAGGCCTCGGGAATTCGTTTTCGCTGGCTCGCTGGCGCAATATTTAACTCAGCTCGATATTTCGCCACCGTTCGCCTGGCAATTTCAATTCCACGGCGTTCCAGCTTAGCAACGATTTCTTGATCCTTTAGAGGTCGTGTGGGACTTTCTGTGTCCACCATTTCCCGAATCAGCTCTCGAACGGTAAGTGAGGAAAGATCTTCTTCGCCAGGATCCGTCCGATGAATCCCTGCGTTAAAAAAGAACTTCAGCTCGAGCATCCCTTGCGGGCAATACATGTACTTATTCGTCGTCACCCGACTAATCGTCGATTCATGCATGCCCACATCTTCGGCGACTTGCTTCAGGACCAGAGGCTTTAGATGCTGAATGCCCTTATCTAAAAACGGTTCTTGAAATTTAATCAAACTCCATACCACCTTGAGAATCGTCTTATTCCGTTGATCTATGCTTCGGATAATCCATTGTGCTCCACGAAGCTTGTCTTCCAAGTACACACGCGTGGCAGCCGCATCTGTCGAATTATTCGAATTATTCGTCATCATTTGCTGATAATAGGGATTGATGCGCACACGAGGCAGGCCATCTTCATTCAGGAGCACCATCCATTCTCCTTCATTCTTGAAGACGAACACATCAGGCACGATGGTTTGATTGGTATCGGAGAAGTAAGGGCGGCCGGGTTTGGGCTCAAGCCCTTCAATGATATGCACGGCCTCGTAAACCTCTTCCACCGGCACTCCGAGAGCCTTGGCAATATTGGGATATCGCTTTTTCTGAAGGTCTGGTAAATGGTGGGTGATGATCGACTCAACAACCGAATCAGGTATCTGCTCTGAATGTTGGTCCTTCTCACCGATTGGATCCCGCTGCAGATGTTGAAGCTGAATGAGTAAGCACTCAACCAAATCACGTGCACTGACGCCTGGCGGGTCAAAGGTCTGGATGAAGCAGAGCATTCGTTCCACCGCTTCGACGGGTTCATGCACGCAGGTTGCCACTTCTTCCAGAGACATCCTGAGATACCCGTCTTCATCCAAGTTCCCGATCAGATTGATCCCAATCGTTTTTTCTATGTCCGTCAGAGCTGATAAACGTAATTGCCATAACAAATGTTCTTCAAGCGAAGCCGGCTTGGTCAGTGTCTGCTCATAGGAAGGAAAATCATCATCCGAGGGGACTTGACTCCCAGATCCGCCCGCCTGCCAATCACTTTCATAGTAGTTATCCCATCCTTCGGGAGAAAGAGGTTCAGCAAACTCTGCCGCTTCAGGGCCGGCAGCTTCAGGACCAAGTTCTTTATCCCCAGGATTTTCTTCCTTTTGCTCTGCAACCTCTGCCGCCTGCTCTTCGGGGGAAGCCGATTCGGCCTCTTCGAGTTCAGTAGCCCCCTCTTCCAGGAGAGGATTTTCCATTAAGTGTTGGGACAGAACTTGCTGAAGCTCCATCCGGGATAGCTGGAGCAATTTAATGGCTTGTTGAAGTTGGGGGGTCATCACCAACTTCTGACCAAGCCGAAGATCCAGCCTAAGGTCCATGCATCAACTCCATCCTCATGCTGTGGTAACTACAGTTTGAATCGCTCACCTAGGTATATGGCTCGTGCCCGCGGACTATTCACGATGGCTTCCGGAACTCCTGATTCTAAAATAGTTCCTTCGTTAATGATATAGGCTCGATCGGTTATGGAAAGAGTCTCTTGAACATTATGATCAGTGATCAGAACCCCGATATTCTTCCGTTTTAAGGATTGAATAATTTCTTGAATATCCGAGACAGCAATCGGGTCAATGCCTGCGAAGGGTTCATCCAACAAGAGAAACTGTGGGTTCGTTGCCAGGGCTCGCGTAATTTCCAGCCTACGACGTTCTCCGCCTGAAAGCGCAAAGCCTTTGCTTTTTCGGAGCCCGGTGAGACCCAATTCATCCAGCAGCTCTTCCAGCCTGGCCTCCCGCTGAACCCCGGTGAGCCTGAGCGTTTCTAAAACGGCAAAAATATTATCTTCCACCGACAGGCGGCGAAAGACCGACGCTTCTTGAGGAAGATACCCAACCCCCTTTCGAGCCCGCTGATACATGGGCAAATGGGTGATGGCTTCGCGATTCAGCAAGATCTCCCCATGATCGGGTTGGCACAGGCCTACCACCATATCAAAGATCGTTGTTTTCCCGGCGCCATTTGGGCCTAAAAGCCCGACCGTTTCCCCTGACTCAACTTCCAAGGAAACACCGCGGACAACTTCACGCCCCTTAAAACTTTTTCGCAATTCCTTAGCTACAACACGATACCGCCTCATTGGTGCTTACACCGCATACTTCCAACCATCAGTTAAAGATTACTGGCCCCCTAGTTGCATTCATCTTCAATCGTCACGCGAGACTCACCTTCGACGATGCTGCGATCTTCTTTGAGAAACATGGTCATACGCCGTCCCGTAACACGGGTACCATTTTGGCAGGCCACTGGAGACTCTGTGAGAACCATCTTCTCCTCATCCTGGGTATACACCGCTCGACCGCAGGTGGCCTTCCCTGTCGCTTTTTCTATCACAACGTTACCGGTTGCTACGATGCTTTCTATTTGTTGGCCGTCCCCCTCCTGTTCCGACTCCTGGCTCGCATCACCCTCTTCAGGTTTAAAGGTCACCACCATAAAATCAGAGTGAATTATCAAATCATCTCGAGTCAGAACGACTGACCCTTTAAAAAAGGCTTTTCGCTCCTTTCCCTGTGCCGTCATGGATTGTGAAGTAATCGTGAGCTTGGGAGTTGCCGGCTTCTTAGGCACAGCTGATTGCACGAACCCGGCAGCACTCAAAACCGCGCAGGCTGCGAGGATAATGCGGAATTTTTGGTTACTAGGACGCAACCTGAACCCGTACATTTTCCAACACGGTAAATTCTTCAGAGTCAAGGCGCCCAACCAAACCAATGCCGGTAATCGATATACCGTGCCCTTGAATGGTTACAGGCGTCTTTGTGCTAATTTCCTGTCGTGCTTCTACCCAATGAATATGAGGGGTAAAGATCGTATAGCCATTGGCTAATTCAATCACGATCGGATCTTGGTTGTTTCGCAAATCAAATTCGTTCGTTTCAGTATTGATTGTCCCGCCATCGGCCTGCAAGGTCATTTCCTTCCCTTGGCGGCCAAACATCTTGACTTGCACGGTATGCAAAACCGCATGATGCTGGGAATCAAAAATCTCCGCTTTCTGCGCTTCTACTTCCCACTGAATCAGCCCGTTATCCGTTTGACGATAGACAAATCCCTTCATGCCCGCATCGGCTTGTTTCACGTTATTGGTAGTCACTGAAGGGGGAAGGGAATGGGATTGGACTTTACCAATCATAACATAAACCAAAAACCCAGCCGAACCCAGGATGACAAGACTCAGGGTCCATCGTAAGAAACGATTGGGCATGCGAGTTTCTCCCACTCCTCAATAGTGCTTTTTCCCAACGAAAAAGAATAGCATAGCCCCTATGGCCTGTAAACTAAATCAACCGGGAGGATGGGGAAAGACGATCTATCTCAAACGGTTATCACCGAAACACCAACAAGATTCGGCGCCGTAAGACACACGACCGAAGTAGGTGAAAAAATGCGGAAGGACAAGATTAGACTGCGCAGACCTTTCTCAATTTCTTATTGGTCGCTTGGACTTGAGCTGACTTGTGGAGCAGGTTCTTCGCCGCGTTCGACCAGTTCCAACGCGACCATCATGGCCGCATCGCCAGTTCGTCGTCGAGTAGGAATAATGCGGGTATAACCACCGGCCCGATTGGCAAATCGACCGGCGACATCACTGAACAGCTTGGACACAACATCTTTCTTGCGGATAAAACTCAACGCCCGTCGACGCGCATCCAGGCTACCGTCCTTGCCCAACGTAATCATCCTATCAGCGATCCCGCGCAGCTCTTTGGCCTTTGCATGGGTGGTTTCAATCCGTTCATGCTCAAGCAATGAAGTCACGAGGTTTCGAAACATCGAGATCCGATGTTCGGTCTTCCGTCCGAGTTGTCTCCCGCTTTTACGATGGCGCACAGCAGCCCTCTTGGTTTACAATTTATTCAGGCACACTTCCGGATTGAACAAGGCCCTCATTTCTGATACCTAACCCTAACCCCATTTCGGCTAAAACATCTTTGATTTCATTGAGTGATTTTTTGCCAAAATTCTTGGTTTTGAGCATTTCCATCTCACTCTTTTGCACGAGATCTTCGATGGTTTTGATATTGGCATTTTTCAAGCAATTGGCAGCACGAACTGACAATTCAAGTTCATTCACACTTCGAGTCAAATGCTTATTAAGCTCCAGTTGCGTTTCGGTTTGTGCGGCAGCAGGTTCAAGTTCTCGAATCTCTTCATTGGGAATACAAATGGCTAAATGTTCTCTTAGAATCGAGGCAGCCGTGGCCATTGCTTCCTGAGGAGAAATACTCCCATCTGTCCATACTTCAAGGTTGAGTTTGTCAAAATCCGTGACCCGACCAACCCTGGCATTCTCAACATGAAAGTTCACACGTTTGATTGGTGAGAAAATCGAATCAACGGGAACCACCCCAATCGGCAACCCTTCTTCCTTATTTCGCTCAGCAGGCACATACCCTCGACCTGGCTTCACGATCAGTTCCATATCCAACAGACCATCCTTGTCCAACGTCGCGATCAACAGGTCGGGATTCAGAATCGTAATTTCCGCATCATGTTGGATATCGGAGGCCCGAACCTCACCGGGTCCTTTTTTCTTCAAGCGAACGGCTTTCGCTTTATCCGTATGTAATTTCAAGCGGAGATTCTTGATGTTGAGGATCACGATGGTGACATCTTCCGCCATACCCGGCAATGTCGAAAATTCATGATACGCGCCCTCGATTTTAACGGATGTCACCGCGGCACCCGGCAACGATGACAACAACACTCGTCGAAGAGCATTCCCGACGGTCGTCCCGAACCCTCGCTCAAATGGCTCCGCCGCAAACTTGCCATATGTGGATGAGGCTGTGTCTTTGTCCAGCTCCAGCCGAATCGGCAGCTGAAAATCCTTTATCCCTTTGCTCATACGCCCCCCCTTCACCTCATCTTTCATTCTGTATGAAGATTAGCCCAACGCCATTGTGGTTCTTTGGAACCAACGCTTATCGAGAATACAGCTCAACAATAACCTGCTCATTGACCGGAGCGCCGACTTCATCCTTCGTTGGCAATCCACGAACGGTGCCTTTGAACGCGTCGCGGTCACAATCCAGCCAACTCGACACGCCTCGGCCTTCACCAACGTCAAGCGCGGCTTTAATAGCCAACAATTCTCGGCTACCTGGTTTCACCTCGATGACATCACCAACGGATGCCGTAAACGAGGCAATATCCGTTTTCCGCCCATTCACCATGATATGTCCATGGTTGACCAGTTGCCTGGCTTGTTTCCGTGAAAGAGCAAACCCCAGTCGGTACACGACATTGTCCAATCGACGTTCGAGTAGGCTCAACAGGTTTTCGCCCGTCACACCTGCTTGACGATCCGCTTTCTTGAAAATTCCGCGAAATTGCCGCTCCAATACACCATACATTCGACGGAGTTTCTGTTTTTCCCGCAACTGCAGGCTATAATCAGTCACACGTGAACGACGAGACTGGCCATGCTGACCGGGCGGATAACTCCGCCGCTCAATCGCACATTTCTCCGTCATGCATCGGGTGCCCTTAAGGAATAATTTCACCCCTTCTCGTCGACAAATTCTGCAAACCGGCCCAGTATAATTCGCCACTTCAGTACCCTCTCGCTAAAAACAGGTTCTCATGCTTTCGTTGGCTCCTCGCCTCATCATCACTGCCTTAGACCCGACGACGTTTTGGCGGTCTGCAGCCATTGTGAGGGATCGGCGTCACGTCACGAATCATATTCACGCGCAACCCAACCGATTGCAGAGCTCGTACGGCAGACTCTCTTCCTGAACCGGGCCCATTGACATGAACATCAATCTGTCGCATCCCGTGTTCCATTGCTTTGCGCCCTGCGGCCTCACCGGCTCGTGTGGCCGCAAAGGGGGTGCTTTTTCGAGAGCCTTTAAAGCCAAGGCTTCCCGAGCTGGACCATGCCACTGCATTACCACTCATATCCGTGATCGTCACCAGTGTATTGTTGAACGATGCTTGCACATGCGCGATGCCCACCTGCACTACTTTTTTTTCTTTCTTTTTTCCCTTTTTCACTGTCATAGCGTCTTCACACTCCTCTTATCCCTTCCGACAATCCCTTGGGTTCCTTGAAGGTCATCACCTGGTTTTGGCTCGGCCTCCGATGGAAGCCCGACGTCCCTTTCTTGTTCTGGCATTGGTCTTACTCCGCTGTCCACGCACCGGCAACCCTCTTCGGTGACGGAGCCCCCGATAGGTTCCGGCATCAATGAGCCGTTTAATGCTCATCGTAATTTCCTTGCGTAGGTCACCCTCTACCGTGAAATCCTTTTCAATAGCATCACGAAGCTTAATGATATCCTCTTCAACTAAGTCTTTTACTCGAAGGGACGCATCAACTCCGGTCTGTTGTAGAATTTTCCTTGCGCTCCACGGCCCTATACCATAGATATAGGTAAGACCAATATCCACGCGCTTGCCAACCGGGAGATCCACACCTGATATGCGGGCCATGTAAGTTCCTGCCTTTCCTCTTTTTTGGTAGCGTTTCTTCCGTCCAAGCCTTTGGCATCGGAAACGGTTTGCTCGCTATCCCTGACGTTGCTTATGTCGCGGGTTACTGCATCGCACCATCACAATACCCCGGCGCCTGAAGACCTGGCACTTGGCACATATGGGCTTGACTGATGATTTCACTTTCATAATGTCATTCCCTCAGATTCACTTAAATCGATAGGTAATCCGGCCCCTGGTCAAATCATACGGAGAAAGTTCAACCGTCACTTTATCTCCAGGTAAAATACGAATAAAATGCATGCGCATTTTACCTGATATATGAGCAAGAATCTTGTGCCCACTTTCCAAATTTACTCGAAACATCGCATTGGGTAAGGTTTCTTGAACCACGCCTTGAACTTCTATGACATCTTCTTTGCCCATGCTGGTTTCTTTCTATAAATCGCCCCTGTCAGTACAGCAATTTGGGCTTCAATGGACGGTCGTCAACACCCTCGCAGGTCCGGTTGCTTGAATCGCAATCGTATGCTCAAAGTGCGCTGAAAAACTTCCATCTTTCGTTACAGCCGTCCACTGATCGTCCAACACCCGGACATGGCAACTGCCAATATTCACCATCGGCTCAATGGCCAAAACCATCCCGACCTGTAGCCTGGGGCCTTGCCCTGGCCTTCCATAATTCGGCACTTGCGGCTCTTCATGCAACTGTCGCCCGATGCCATGGCCCACAAAGTCTCTTACCACCGAAAAGCCATGTTGTTCGACGTGCGATTGAATGGCATGGGAAATATCCGAAAGCCGATTTCCTACGATTGCTTGATCAATGCCCGCTTCCATGGCTTGTCTCGTCACCTTCACCAGTAATTCCAGTTGAGTGGAGATTGAGCCAACAGATACGGTAATCGCCCCATCCCCATAAAATCCCTGAATAATGGCACCTAAGTCAAGGCCGATAATGTCGCCTTCTTTCAAGGCCCTGGTCGACGGGATGCCATGCACGACCTCGTCATTGATGGAGGCACACAATGTTTTTGGGTAGTTTCGATACCCCTTGAAAGCCGGAACGCCTCCATGATCACGGATAAATTCCTCAGCAATTTTATCCAGCTCCAGAGTAGTCACCCCGGGCTGCACTTCGTTTTTCAGGACCTCATGTGCTTCCGCAACAATCCGGGAAGCTTCTGCCATCCACTCGATTTCTTCCGCTGTTTTTAACACAATCATGAATGGTCACGGTCTTGGCAGCAAATCGCGAAGACGCTTCTGAACATCTCCAACCTGTCCCGAGCCATTCAAATTGGCCAAAATATTTTTTTGCTGATAATACTCAATCAAGGGAGCGGTTTGCTCCTCGTACACCGCGAGCCGTGACTCAACCGTCTCTTTTTTATCATCACTACGCTGAATCAAGCTCCCTCCGCACACATCACACAGACCGTCCTGCTTTGGCGGAACAAATTCGATGTGATACACAGCCGGGCATTGTGAACAACTTCGACGCCCACTCAATCGACTCACCACTTCCTCACGTGGAATAGTAAAGTAAATGACTCGATTTAAGGCTTGCCCCTTCTTCTGCATTAACGCAGACAATGAATCGGCTTGAGGAACCGTTCGAGGAAATCCATCCAGAATAAAGCCTTTGGCGCATTCAGGAGAAGTGACTTTTTCCTCAACTAAACCAATCACTACCTGATCAGGAACCAGATCCCCCCGATCCATATAGGCTTTTGCTTTCACACCCAATGAGGTTTGATCGGCCACGGCAGCTCGCAATAAATCCCCGGTAGAAATCTTTGGAATTCCCAACTCTGCAGCGACCAGTTCCGCTTGCGTCCCTTTCCCGACACCTGGGGCACCCAAGAACACCAACCGCATAATTACTAACGACCTTTAAAGGGGCCCTTTTTCAGAAACCCCTCATAATTCCTCATCAGCATATGGGACTCCACTTGCTGCGCAGTATCCAAACCCACGCCCACCACAATTAGGAGGGATGTCCCTCCGAAATAAAAGGGAACATTCAGCTTATAAATGAGCAATTCAGGGATGACGCACACCATCGCCAAATAAATGGCTCCGGCAAAGGTGATACGCGTTAACACCTTATAAATATAGTCCGCGGTCCGTTGCCCAGGTCGAATCCCCGGGATGAATCCACCATATTTTTTCATATTGTCCGACATATCCACGGGATTCAGCACCACGGCGGTATAGAAGAAGCAAAAGAATAAAATCAAGCTGACATACAGCATCGTATAAACCAACGATCCCGGTGCCAATTGCGCCCCAATATCTTGTACCCATGGAACCTGGATAAAACCGGTAATCGTGGCCGGGAATGCAATGATCGATGATGCAAAGATCGGAGGTATCACTCCCGCTGTGTTGATTTTCAACGGTATATGCTGACTTTGACCGCCAAAAACCCTTTTACCAACCACTCGTTTCGCATACTGCACAGGAATTTTCCGACGCGCCGTCTCCAAGAACACAATCGCAGCCACAACCCCCAACATGACAAAGAAGAGGATCATTAAAAATAACAGGCTCAGTTCGCCGACCCTGTACAAATCAACGGTTTGCACTACGGCACTGGGAAGTCGCGCAACGATTCCCGCAAAAATAATCAGGGAAATACCATTCCCCACGCCGCGTTCAGTGATCTGCTCGCCAAGCCACATCAGAAAGGCCGTGCCGGCCGTCAAGGTGATCACGGTCATAAAGCGAAATGACCACCCCGGCTCCATCACGAATTGGCCTTCATTCATGCCTTCGAGTCCCAGAGCGATGCCAAAACCCTGGATGAGCGCAATTCCGATCGTCCCGTAACGTGTATATTGAATGATAGTTTTTCGTCCGCGCTCACCCTCCTTTGCCAGTTTTGACAAATGGGGAATAACCACCGTCAGCAACTGCAGAATAATCGAAGCGCTGATATACGGCATGATGCCCAGCGCAAATATGGTAAGCCTGGACAGGGCACCGCCTGAAAAAATGTCGAGAAAGCCAAGAAGCGCGCCCCCTCGATCCTTCAAAAACGCCGACAAATGCTCATTATCAATACCGGGCGTCGGGACATGTGCCCCAATCCGGTACACGGCCAACATAGCCAACGTAAACAGCACCCGGCTCCGCAGTTCCGGGATTTTCAGAATGTTTTGGAAGCTCGTAATGAGCCGTTCAAGCACGGGCAATGACCTTGGCTTGTCCGCCCGCTTGCTGAATTTTTTTCAGGGCCGACTCACTAAACTTATGCGCTTCAATGATGAGGGGCTTTGATAGATCGCCCACCCCAAGAATTTTAATCGGATGCCTTCGTTTCTTGACGATCCCATGCTCTCGCAACAGGTGGGGGGTCACTTCCGTCACATCGGCAAGTACAGACAATGACTCTAAATTGACGATGGCATACTCAACGCGAAATGGGTTAAAAAACCCTCGTTTTGGCAAACGTCGCGCCAATGGCATTTGTCCCCCCTCAAATCCAGCCATGTTGGGGCGACCGGCTCGCGCCAACACTCCTTTATGTCCCTTGCCAGCAGTTTTCCCCGTTCCGGAACCAGGGCCACGCCCTATCCGTTTTCGCTTTTTCTTGGCGCCTGGGGGTGGGTGAAGTTCATGAAGCTTCATATGGCCGAGACCTCCACAAGATGTTTGACTTTGTCAATGAGACCTAACACCTGTGGCGTGCCGGGTCGTTGAACCGTCTGATGCAATTTTCGAAGACCCAACGCATGCAAAAATAGTCGTTGGCGATGGGGCCGACCGATGGGACTATGTTTCAGCGATATCTGCAACAGATTCGTGTTGTCTACTGGCAACGATTTCGGCACGTGACCTTACTCCTCAGTATGCATTTACGACGAGGCAACCTGTTCAAGTTGCCGGACTCGCCTGACTTCTTCGGAATCCTTTAATTGAGAAAGTCCCGTCAAGGTTGCTCGAACAACGTTAATGGGATTACCCCGACCCAACGTCTTGGCGATGATATTATGAGCACCCATGACTTCCAAGATAGCTCGAACGGCTCCACCAGCAATAATACCCGTTCCTTCCTTGGCGGGCTTCATTAAGATGTGTTCTCCTCCAAAGTACCCATGCACATCGTGCGGTATACTTCCATTCTTCAGAGGCACACGAATCAAATTCTTCTTTGCTTGGCCCACGGCTTTTGCAATCGCCGGCGGGACCTCCGCTGCTTTCCCCTTACCGATGCCAACCCACCCGTCACCATCTCCGACAACTACGAGGGCACTAAAGGAAAACCGCTTTCCACCTTTAACCACCTTGGCCACTCGATTGATAGCCACCAGTTTATCTTTCAAATTCAATTCATCCGGATTCACGCGTATCAAACCACAGCCCTCCAGGTTTAAAAGTCCAGCCCGCCTTCACGAGAGGCATCGGCTAAGGCCTTTACGCGCCCGTGATACAAACGACCACCACGATCAAAGACCACGGCATCAACTTTTGCCGCTTTTGCCCGCTCGGCCAACAGCTTGCCGACTGCGGTAGCGGCCTCTTGCGACCCACTCGATTTCACTTGATCACGAACCATCGCATCCCTTGAGGAGGCCGAAACAAGCGTTCGACTCGATGAGTCGTCGATAATCTGTGCATAGATGTGCGCATTACTTCGAAATACATTGAGCCGAGGACGACCGGAGTCTTTATTAAACCCCTTGCGGACCCGCACTTTCCTTCTCAAGAACTGTCGCCGCTTCCTATCCTGATTCATCGGATCACACTATTTCTTCCCAGCTTTCCCAGCCTTCTTAATCAACACTTCCCCGGCATATTTAATGCCCTTTTGCTTATACACATCAGGCGGACGAACGCTTTTAATGTTGGCCGCCACTTGCGTCACCAACCGCTTATCCACCCCGCGAAGGGAGACCACCGTTTGCTTATCAACAGCGACCTGAACACCTTGAGGAATAGCCACCGACACGGGATGAGCAAAACCCACACTCAAGGTCAGGGTCTGCCCCTCCACCTGCGCTCGGTAGCCTACGCCTGATAATTCCAGAATCTTTTCATATCCCGACGAAACCCCATGAACGATATTCTTGAGTTCAACCTGCGTTAAACCGTGGAGAGCCTTGACACGAAGAGAGTCCCCTGACCGCCCAACATGCAATGCGCCGTCCTTGACCTCCACACTCACGCCATCGGCCAGTTTCCACTCCAATTGGCCTAACGGCCCCTTAATAGACACCCCTCGACCAGCCACCTTCACGTCAACTCCGGATGTGATGAGAACCGGCTTACTTCCAATTCGTGACATGATCTTCTTCCAATCCAGCCATTATTCACGGAACCGTATCAATCAGTAAATTCTTACCAGATATAACATAACACTTCACCGCCAGTCCCTTGACGCCTGGCTTCTTGATCCGTCACGACACCCTTGGAGGTGGAAAGTATGGCTACACCGAATCCCCCCATGACACGTGGAATCTCCGCTTTACCAACATACACCCGGTGACCTGGCTTACTCACTCGCTTAATCCCCGTGATGACGGAAATCCTCTCTCTCCCTTTTAAATAACGCAACTCTGCTTCCAGCACTGGATGGCCATCGACTTGAGATTCTTGATAGCTGCCGATGAACCCTTCATTCCGTAATACGGATAAGATAGTGGTTTTGACCTTTGAGGCCGGGATCCTGACTGTGGCATGCCCTCGTCGCCCTGCGTTCAGTACGCGGGTAAAGAGATCGGCAATTGGATCTGTCATGGACATAAAACGTGTCTCCCAAATTCCTTTTACAACAACACTACACTCTGCTTGCAACCGACAAACCGTTTACCAGCTAGACTTGGTGACACCGGGAATATCACCACGAAGGCTATGATAGCGGAAACAAATTCGACACATGCAAAATCTTCGCAAGAACGCTCGAACCCTTCCACACAATGGATAGCGGTTATAACGACGAACCTGGAATTTTGGCTCAGCAGCTGCCTTATTTCGCAGGGCTTTCCTCGACACGATGACCCCCTATCTCCATGGGAACTTTAGTAAATGTGCGGCTATTCGCGAAAGGGCATTCCTATATGCGTTAATAACGATTTCGCTTCGTCATTTCGTTTCGCACTTGTCACTATCGTGATGTCCATCCCATGAATTGACGCCACATCATCGTATTTTACTTCCGGAAACGTGAGCTGCTCTTTTAAACCCAACGTATAATTTCCACGCCCATCAAAGGCTTTTGGCGATATACCCCGAAAATCACGAATGCGCGGCAACCCGATGCTCACCAAACGATCCAAGAATTCATACATATGAGATCCCCGCAACGTGACTTTTGCGCCGATGGGAACCCCCTGTCGCAACTTAAAGCCGGCGATGGCTTTTTTGGCTCGCGTCATGACCGGCTTTTGCCCAGAAATTAGTGCGAGTTCCGCTACAGCGCTTTCCAATAATTTGATATTCTGAACGGCTTCCCCCATACCCACATTGATAACGATTCGTTCAATGCGAGGAACCTGCATGTGATTCTTATAGGAATACTCCTTCATCATGCGCGGAACCACTTCGTTACGATAGTAATCGCGAAGACGAGGGGGAACCGGACCCGCCACAGAGGGTGCTGCTTTTGCTTTCTTGGATGTTCCGGAACTTGACTTGGTTGCCATTACGCCTTATCCAATATTTCTTCAGGATTTTTTCTCAATACTCGAACTCGTCGTCCATCATCCATGGTTTTAATGCTCACACGCGACGGCTTTTGCAAGCTGTCGGAATACACCATAACGTTAGAGATTGAAAATGGACCCTCTCGCTCTAAAATACCACCCTGTTTGTTTTTCTGTGTCGGTTTCGTGTGACGCTTAATGATATTCAGTTTCTCCACCGTGACCTTGGCCTTGCTCGAATTCACCGTCAACACCTTGCCGGTCTTACCACGCTCACGGCCGGCAATCACCATGACCATATCACCCTTTTTAATATGAGTTTTTTTTCGCACTTGCCGATCGCGCTTCACAATCCTGCCTTTCTAGATCACTTCAGGCGCCAATGAAATAATTTTCATAAACCGCTTCTTCCTCAGCTCACGCGCTACAGGCCCAAAGATCCTTGTTCCAACGGGATCCCCTTGACTGTTCACAATCACACAGGCATTGCGATCAAAACGAATATAGGATCCATCTTCTCGACGACGACTCTTCTTTGTCCGGACAATAACCGCCTTTACCACATCACCTTTTTTGACTGCGGCCCGGGGAATTGCTTCTTTCACTGAAACCACAACGATGTCCCCAATTCCCCCATATCGCCGCCTGGTCCCGCCAAGGACATGAAAACAACAGACACTCTTTGCCCCCGAATTATCTGCAACGTCTAAATAGCTATAATTTTGAATCATAGTCGACTACCAGCTCCGCGCTTTTGTATACACGCCATTCTCACTCTCCGCATGGCACTATTTTTCTTGAGCCCGCTCCCCGCGCTCGAGGATTTCTGCCACTCGCCAATGCTTTCCCTTGCTTAGTGGTCTTGCTTCCACGATTCTGACCCGATCTCCGATGCGACAGTCATTCTTTTCATCATGGGCCTTCAACTTTGTGACCCGACGCATGACTTTTCCGTACAACGGGTGCGGAACAGACCGTGTCACCGCGACAACAACCGTCTTCTGCATCTTGTCACTAATCACGCGGCCAAACGAAGATCGCTGTCGCCTGGATATGCCTGTCATCATCGCCCCCTACCCCAACTCATAGCATCAACCTTTCTGTCCCACCTTTATGCGAAGGACCGTTTTGGCCCTTGCGACGGATCGCCTTACTTCACGAATGCGCATGGGATTCTCAATGCGTCCCATCGCCAATTGACATCGGAGATGAAATAATTCTTGTTTTAACTCGCCAATTTTTTTAGTGAGCTCTTCAGCCTCAAGCCCTTGCAATTCTTTCACATCCATAATCTTGATACCTAAATTGGGAATTCTCCTCGGGCTACAAACTTTGTGGCCAAAGGCAGTTTGTGACCGGCCAAGCGAAATGCCTCCTCTGCCACCTCCCGCGTGACGTCATCCATCTCATATAAAATTCGACCAGGCTTTACTATGGCCGCCCAAAACTCCAGGCTACCTTTTCCTTTTCCCATCCGGACTTCAGCTGGCTTTTTTGTAATGGGCCTGTCCGGAAATATTCGTGTCCAGATTCGCCCACCACGTTTGACGTGGCGAGTCATGGCAATTCGAGCGGCTTCGATCTGACGAGCTGTGATCCGACCTGGCTCAAGCACCTTGAGCCCATACTGGCCAAACGACACCTCACTTCCGCGATACGCCTTTCCTCGCATTCGCCCTTTTTGAACCTTACGATATTTGACTTTTTTGGGTGATAACATATCAAATTCTCGAGAAAATCACAGACTGTTCTAGTAGAAGGTCTTCAAATTTAAGAATGAAATTGCATGCTAAAGTAGACCGACAGCTTGCTCGGACCTCGCAGCAGATGGCAACTCAGCATTTCCTTTAAAGATCCACGATTTGATACCAATAATGCCATAGGTTGTATGGGCTTCGGCAAAGCCATAGTCCACGTCCGCTCGAAGAGTATGCAAGGGCACACGACCTTCTCGATACCATTCGGTTCGGGCAATCTCGTTACCGCCCAAACGTCCGGCACAAGAGACTCGAATCCCTTGCGCGCCCAGACGAAGAGCTGAGGCCACGCGCCTCTTCATAGCCCGGCGAAACG
>Ga0114931_10004670_pt1 | contig 17074 bp, 7 predicted proteins | sample 2SBtaG_FD_89579 | JGI IMG/M metagenome (GOLD analysis project Ga0114931, IMG submission 89579) | Deep subsurface microbial communities from Kolumbo volcano to uncover new lineages of life (NeLLi) - 2SBTROV14_V59a metaG | ecosystem: Environmental > Aquatic > Marine > Volcanic | place: Kolumbo...
AGCGACCTCGATAAATATCATGTACACTAAAATCGTGTACAAGACGATATGGAAATAGGATTTAATAGTCAATAGCATTTAATCAAATCAAGTAAACATTTTGAGTGTGATTGCTGCAAGCGGACGACACGACCTTCCCCGAAGCGGGTGGCGTCGGCGTATGGACGAAGTCGGACGCCGCTACCTCGTTTGATGACTTCGAGGTACAACCGGGGTCAGAGACGGAATCTGAGGAAGACGAATAAGGCAATCGCTAACACCTGACATCAAACGTCAAGATGAGATTCGAAAAACGTTTCTGGGTGCAAGTACTCGCTTCTTTTCTGCTTTTGCCCGCGATTCAGTTGTTCGCACAACCGGAGCCGAAACCGTCGCTTCGCGCTGGTTTATTGCCAGATGTAGACCTCTTAGCAAACATTCCCGCAGTAGATGGCATCCTCTACTTTGCGACGAATTCGAGAATCTGTTTCCCACCTGTCGCAAAGTGGTCAGCAACGTAGAGCGCCTTACGTCCATGATAGGTTCCTTGCAGCAGGCCGTAAAACGCTCCGCGGCGCATCGTGGCTGCGGGTGCGGTAAGTGAATCCAGGTAGTGACCTTGCGCCGAACAAATATGGATACCATTCTGGTCGGCAATATACAGGTAGGTCTGCCGCCATTCGCCCGCGCCCTCGTTCGCACTGTGCATCATGGTGATGATTCGCGTTGGAAAGCTAAGCCGTATCTCCTGACCAATGTTAGCCGGATCATTGGTGCCAAACCTCCCAAACTCAAAGAGAAACTTTCCTTCACTGTCCAAAGATACAATCCTGTGATTGCCCCAATCTGCCAAAAGCAACGTCCCGTCCGGCAGTATGGTCAACCCTTCGGGCCAGTTCAGCGGCTGCTGAAGATGCGGTTTCAAGGAACCACGGCGACGGCTTGAATCATCACTAGAGTAAACCCAAATCTCTCCGAGGCGGGCGTGCAACGCCAGGATTCGGGCGTGGCTTGAATCAACCGCCAGGTCGCGCAGTTCCTTAGTTCGTTGAAAATCCTGAATCAGATCAGAATCTTGCCGGACTGGCGGCATGGATTTCAGGATGAGGTTGTTGTTATGTTCAGATAGAAGTGGGGAGGAGATCACCTCTCCTGCATCGAGAGGTCCTGCTTTCTGAACGTAATGGAGTTGCCGGTTCAAAATAATGGTCTTCTCATACAAGCGCGGAGAGAGAAAACGCTGCTGGCGCTGAAAATCATAGCACCCGTTCTGTCTGACACGAATAAGTTTTGTGCTGCCGAGGGAAATGTCATTCCTGGTAAAAGAATCTTTCTGCCTTTCGGCTGGGGTCCCATCAATCGTCACGATCGGCTCGCCTGCAATACCGGCAGGCAAAGTGATATGCAGCTGCAGCGAAGCCCGCACCGGATGGCGAATCTCATCAATGCCGGCGGTGAGATTTTCGAAAATATTTGTTTCAGGCGTCAGGTCGTTTGCGAAACGGTTGCGAGAAGGATAGAGCGTTTTCGCGGGCAGGCCGAATAGCGTCAACCAGGCAACGCTTTCGGATATGGCCTGCTGTTTCAGGAACCCTTCCTCGGCAAGATTTTCGTATGTGATTCGGTCGGGGAAACGCCCGGGTTCAAAATCAACATCTTTCAGATTTACGTCTTGCAGCGCGGCCAGACTGCCGGAATCTCCAACGGCCTGCATAGCTGCCACTGAATTTGTCAGCCAGAATGTCTGATTACTAAAACCACCTTTCTGCAGCGTGGTTACGATCTGCGAAAAGCAAGCACGGGCAGCAGCCCCATTTTGCTGCAGTCGAAACCATTCATCAAGATAAAAAAGCGCCCGTAACGACCGGTTCTGGTTCACCTCATGCTTGAGTGCAGACACGGCGCGCTCAAGATCGTCAGCAAAAAACCACGACCGCGCCGCCACGTATGCCGCTTCATTCTTTAGCGCATAAGCGGTCGGAATCCGGGTCATGTAGTCAGCTGCTTCCCGGAAGTTTTTTTCCTTCTCGCGTGGCGTTGCTTGAATTTCAGCTTCTAATGACTTGACGATACCGGAAAAGAAAGCCGTGTCCGCAAGGCGCTGCTGCAGCGTGAGTGAAAGCAGCCGATTCAAGAGGGTGAGGTAACGGTCCCGGATCGGGCCAATGTTGAGAGCAGCGCGCGGCAGGATAAAGCGAACTGTGGCCAGGGCTTGCTCGGCCTTTTCGGTAGCACTGCCTGTGAGGACATCATTACAAAGCTGCTGCCTATGCGTTGTGAGGGAGCTAACCACCAGCAGCTCGAGTCGCTGTTTGCGGTTCGCAACCGTCGGGTCCAGAGGACTGAATTGAGCTAGATGCGCCGCCAGTTGCTTTAATTCCCGCAGATTGCCCGATAGATAAAAATTCTCGAAATCGAGCAAAAATTTCCGGTAGGTTGCATCCTCAAACAGCACCCGCTGTCTGGCATCCAGTTTGCGTGTCGTTACATCTGTCAGGAACTGTTCGAAGCTTTCTCTCGCCAACGCTGATTCTCCTTGAATCATGGCGACATAACCAAGCCAATAGCGCGCTTCCGCCACAGCAGCGGCGGTACGATAAGCCGCAACAATACCGGATGCATTACCCTGGTTCAACCGCCAAGTCGAATGTGCCAGCGTTGCGCGCCGAAATGCCAGCTCAGCCTCGAGGTCGTTCCCCAGGTCAGGTGGGACATCCGGGAGCGGCGCCGATTTCTCGGCAAGATTGCTCAGGCCGGCCTGTTTCATAAAAGCGAGGTATGCGCCGACTTCGGCAGTGGGCGCGATATCCGACCCGTCTCGCGGTTCGGTCTGTAGCTTTCCTAGCAACGACCCGGCCAGGCCGGCAAGACGCTGTCGCATGTTCTCAGAGATTTGAGGTCTCCGTGTTGCGGCTAATATCTGGTAGAGTTTGGCAAACTGCAGCTCAAACAGGGCCGTCCTGAAAGTCACAATGTTATGAAACTGCGTCAGCCCAGCACGCCGGGCCTTTGTTTCGGCAATACCAAGAAGTCTGAGAAGATCCTTCCGCCAGGTTGGCAAATCGTCGGGGGCGCTCATTTCGATTCTGGCGCGGTTGGCCGGCTGCCAAAAAACAAGCTGCAAAGCGCGCCATTCGCTTTCTACCGCCATGTACTTTGAGTAGGCTTGCAGGGAATCCGGTGCCTGAGCAGGTATTGCCAAGAATTCCAAATAAGCACGTTTGAACAGCTTCTCGGAGTCGCTAATCTCAGCTAATCGAAAGGAACACCAGGCTTTCTTGTAAGTGGCGAAAAATGCGTAAGTCTCAAACTCGCGCATCAGGTCCGGAGATGCCGCCGCCAAATCGAACTGTTGATGCGCCTGCTTCAAATGCCGGACCGCCTCTTCCTCACGCTCAGAAGCCAGGGCTATGTTATAGCGGCTTTCGGCGGCAAAATAACGAACGACGCCTGACTTCCCCGGGCTGCTTTGCAGCATACCGGACGCCATTTGCAGGACGGAGTCGTACTGTGCCTGATTGTACAAATTTAAGATTGGCAACACGTCCTGCCCAAAGGTCGGGCGCCAAACCAGACCGAGCAAAGCGATGTGCAGCCATAAACGTAAAATCATCGCTTACCTGATAATCATAATGTTGTCCCGTGCAAGGCCTTCAACATGACACAACACACCATCCTTAAGAAACACACGGTTGCTCAGATGAGAAGGATTGCGTATCAACCTCGACACATCCACCTGAACCTTCATATTCTCCATTCGAGTGGGAACATTGAAGTAATATCGAATTGAGCCCATCTTGTAGGGTAGAAATCTCCAACTGGAAACGACTTGCCGGACATAACTTCCCGCTTTCGGGTGACCACCGTCCCTGACCCGTTTGATGGTCAGGATGCCCACTTCGTCAATGACGCCGTCGACCATGATGTCAGCACGTTTGTCAGTTTGCTCCAGAAAATGCCAATCCAGTGCAAGCGGATTCCTCTTAAAATCCAATTCAAATTTGATCTTTTTGAGAGGTGGTCCGACGATTCGAATGCTTTGCGTGCCCGGCCTCTTCGGAATTGGGATTTCATCCGGGGCAATGCGCACCGGAATCCGCTTTTCTGCAATCGGGATTTGGGACAGAACCACCTGTCGATAGACCAGCAGGACCACGAGCACCAGTGGTACGAGAAGCATTGCGTAGGTAAGAGTTCTTCGTTCCATATTCATTTTTGCCAGACTCAAATAGTGTCCAGCCGTAAACATTTTTTTGTTATCCCCGAATGTTCTTATCGAGATCCACCTTCATAAAACTGGATTCCCGATAAAAAGAATTCGGGAATGACAGCCTAAAGCAGAGTTTCCGGATCGACACCAATTCAACTAAACAGTGATTGACCGAGAACTAGCGTGAGGCGTCCCGCCGAACATTTTCGGTTCGTGCTTCGAGGCTAAGAGTACCCTCGGGGAGACGCCGTCGGACTAGTTTTTTGAGTTTTCCGTCAGTCACTAACTAAATTATTTGAATGCCATTTCGATGACGTTGCCTTCAATGTAAACATCCTTGCTGTTTTGTAGCTCTGCCAAAGAACCGCCGACACAGCCGTATTCAAAATTGGGTAAGTCGGCCACTTTTTCGAGAATGTCTGTGGCGTAGTAATATGGCAGCTCTTGTGGACACCGTACCAGGACAAAGTAGCCGCTTACCGATGTTGTCAGCTTGTCCTGCTTCAAAAGCTCGATGCGGCGGTTTAACTCTGACTCGTTCACACGCATCTTGTCCAGAAGCATGGATAATTTGTCAGCAGTAGCGAGGTGAACATTTCCTCCATCCGTATAATGGTACAGTGTATCGATGGCGGTATGGTCAAGCCATACGTATTGGTCATCATCAATAATTTGAATGAGAATCTGCGCCTCGCCCGGCTCATTCTTGGGTGTCGGAAGATACAGCCGCGACTCTCCGTCACTCATGCGGACCAAAATGCTGGTAATGATAAAGAAAATCAACAAGATAAAAATCAAGTCGATCAGCGAAACCATTTGCAGCTTTCTTCTATCAGGAAGCGGCTTTCTGAATGCCATATTCTCTTTCCCTTAGAGGGGGTCTGGTTCGGATGATAATTTGTGGAATGTCATCATCATAGCGGCTGCATTGCGCCATGACAAAATCCAGAATTCGAAACTCCATGTTTTGGTCGGCACGGACTTCAACCGTTGTCGTTCGCCTGCCGAACTGAGATTTTCGGGCCGCCAAATAGCGTGCGATGGCCGCGGTTATCATGGAGCAGGCCTCCGTCTGAGCAAATTCTGCCCGCGGTAATTTCATGAAATTACCTGGTAAACGGGCAAAAGTTGAGTCCCTCAGCGTGATTTCGAACGCCTGGGTTCTGGTGAGCGGCAGCGTGTCCGATGCGGCCGGCCAGACGATGTAAACGGTACGAAACGTGCTGCCATTCGCCGTATCTGTCATGACCTGGATCATGAGATGTTGCAATTGGTCTTCACCAATCAAAGGAGATTGCGACGCTGCCGCCGGCAAATCAAGGTCGGGGAAGGAAGCCGAATGGGATAGGTCCCCTCCTAAAGAGAAGGCGAACGAGACCAAAAAGAAAATCAGCAAGAGGAATACGATATCGATCAGACTGGTCAACTCCAGCTCGCGCGGATTATCTTGTCGTTTGAAAGCCATGCTTAAAGCTTCTCAGTGATCGTAACGTAAATCTCTTCCCATTTCGAGTAGATCCAATCCAGCTTGTGCCGGAAATAATAGTAAATGATCACAAACAAGATGCCGTTGGCCAAGCCAAAGATGGTCGTCCAGAGCGCCTCAAAGATGCCATTACTTAGGAGGTGAATCGTCTTGGAAAAGTCTGCCGTCATGGTGGCACCGCCGAGTTTCTGAAAAGCATAGGTAATTCCCGTGACCGTGCCGAACAGGCCGACCAGCGGCGCCAAAGCGCCATAGTTCCAGAACCACTCGATCTTGGACTTTCTTTTCAATACTTCAATCTCATTCGAGGCACGATCCTCAAAGGCGCGTTTTACCTCTTCAGTCGGCTTGGACCAGCGATGACCGTTCATGCGGTGGATCTCCAAACCGGCCTGGATGATGCGGCTGGTCGGAAAAGGTCGAAGGCCCTTTCTTAAATCAAAGACGCCCTTGCGCAGCAGCAATTTTCTGAATTTCGCGGCCGGCTGGTCATCGACGACGACCGGTTCGTAAATCTCATCTATCAAATTCTGCATGTCATGCTGCTGACGAACATGATGCGTGCCGTTTCCATTCGTGTTTTCCATAACCAGGTCATGAAAATTGTCTTCGATCTTGATAACCAACTCAGTCAAGACATCGTCGGGACTCTTCAATCTGCCATTCGGCCGATACTCAGGGTAGGCAATAATATCTTCGATGGTACCGATGGCCTGATCGCCGTCAGAACTCCAGTACTCCATGCAAGCGACATCGACAGAAGCCATTTTTTCTGTCGAACTCAAACCGCTTGGAATAGTCTTGACCGCTCTGTCTGCCACTACTTTGCTTTTGGTCGCGATCATCTCCCAGGCATCCAATACAAACTTAAATTTTTCGGTCAGACGCTTGTTGTAGGAAGCATCGCAGCTCATCGTGAAGGACCACAGGAGCCGTTTGACAGATCGCTTGAAGGGGAAAACGTTGCCGAGATAGAGCGTTCGCGATGAATAAAACACCAGGATGAGAAAACTCGCCATGGCGGTAACGGAAAGAAAGATAAAGGCGACCTTGCCCAGAGAGGTGGAATGATCATAAATCTCAGCCTTTCCAACCATTGCCAACTGCCAGCGTCCCGGATGCAAAAAGTAGTACCAGTTATGACCCGACAACGCGCCAGCAATGCCGGCCCCCTTTTGGCCAACAACGATGGTGGCAGCCTCCGATTCCGCGCGGACCTCGTTCCGATCATCGAGGGCCTGTACTGTGAACGAAAGTTGGCTGCCCATTGGCAGCCCGGCAAGGGACACGTGCTGAGTATCTTCGACTTCCAACTGCTTGAGAGCTGCCTGACTCCGGCTGTCAGCAACCAGAACACGAAAACGACTGGGGTCGGTAACGGTTGCGCCTGCCCGGGCTGCGAGTCCGTCTCGCTGGGACGTGGTCCAATAAATGCGCAAATCAGCTGACTTTGGAATAAACAGCCAGTTCTTATGCACCTTCTGGTAGACGATATCCGAAATCGTAACACCGAAGTTGGGATCGCGCTCCTGCGCAGAGAGCTGAGAAATCACCAACATAGTTGTCGCAAGAATGAAGGTCCTTGTCATGCGTCGAACCATGATACTACCTCACTTTTAGGTGTACTAGCCAAAATCGCTAGTTTAGATTAAAGGAATAATATCTTTCCAGCAGCGTTCCGTTTGAAAATGTCTTAACATACGCCTGGATCATTTTGTCAACCTGACTAGCCAGCAACTCTAAATTCTTCGCTTCGTAAGCGTCGGTGAGATTTGCCAGCAACGCGTTGTGGTTGGTCAAAAACTTTCCCAGGTCTGACCGCGGGAAAAATCTCGGTATCTTGGCAAATTCGGCCAGAGAATTCATCGCATGCCCCGGATCAGAAAGTTTGTATAAAGAAACGGCCCGCAGAAACAGCACTTCATCTCCAAACGTGCAATCACCTGTAAAAGGCAGGAAGAGGCCATCGCTAAGGTGGCCGGCGTTCAGGTTGAAGCCATCCAACACATTTAAGACATCCTGATAATTGCCTTCGAGAAAATAGATGTGGCCTAGCAGAAATCGCGCCTGCGGCATATCGGGGATCGATTGTGTCAGGAGTTGGATTGCTTCGGCTTTCAAATCCCGGTTATAGAGGGCATACGCTTCCACATAATTCGCTGCAGCAAGAGCGGCGACATCCCGGCTCAGTTGTTCGCTCAAGTCAAGATGACGGCCCCAGGTTCGACCCTGGGCGCGAATGGCCGTAAGAGCCTCCTCGTTCTCTCCGGCTAGAATCAAGGCCTGAACATAGTAAAGGAACGATCTGAGATAGGCATCGGCATCGATCTCTGAGCGCCCCGAGTCCATCTGCAAGGCGCGCCGGCTTTGTGCCGTGTAAGCGCGGCCGACGTTCTTCATCGCGTTGTCATGTCGGGCGCCGGATCCCTGGGATTCAAACCCTTCCTTCCTTTGCAATGCTGAGAAAAACTCAATATCCGCACGGCGTAGTGCGGCCTCATAACGAAAAGCACGCTTGCCCGTATTCTTGGCCGATTCCGCATTTCTCAAATAAGCCACGGCACGGTCAGAGACGGAACCCTCCACCAAATCATGACACGTGAAATCATCGAGTTCAGCCTCGGCTGCAAGGTACCAGTAGCGGGCAGTAAACGGGTTCCGGTCGACGGAGAAAGAGTACCGGGCACCGACGGCGTCGAAACGGCCGCAGTCGTTGCCGTAAGTCCAATCTGCGGCCGGAACCCAATCATGTCCTAACAATTCCTCGGGACTAAAACTGATGCCAAAAGTGAAGGACTCATGATTCGAATTCGACCCTAAACGCAATTTCACCGGCCAGTCGCTATTCAAATTTGCCAGGTTGTACTCCAGACCAAACATTGTATCGTGGTCGCGCCGTGCCGGCGTCAGAAAACCATAGTCGAAGGAAAGCGTCAAGCCGCTGAGCTGCCAAAGGGGCGGCTGGATCGAAACACCGAGGACCCCGTTGGCGGGAATCTCATCGGGAAAAGCGTCATTGCTGCGCGAAAAGCGAGGGGAGTTGAAGTCGTGCAGCGCAAGTCCGACGTTAAAGATGCCGGAATGATGCGCATACCTAAAACCCAGATCAAAGCTTGTCGCTGAAACGCCCGTTCCGAACAAATCCTGATGCACGAGTTTGGTGGTGAGACCGAGGTCGAGATTTCCGGCAAAAGCGCGGGCAAGCGCAGCGTGTCGCCCAAGGCCGCGGAAAAACACGTTGAGCGGATAGGAAGCCGAAATGTAGACGGCCGACTGATCCGCCGACACGTTGGCATCTCCCGCAACCGGTGCGGCGTTTCGGTCAAAGAGTTGAAAATCGCCCAATGAATGCCAAAGCACGCCGACACCCAGTTTGAGCTCCTGCAATCCACGCACGAACGATCCCGGATCATGGTTTTGGGCAAAGAAGAGTCGCAGCGGGATAGCCCCCGCCAGGTAGTTGACCGAAGCGCCTTCCTGCATGGGGGTATGCATGAACATGAAGGTGCCCCCCACCTGATCCAAAGCGGCCATCCCAGCCGGATTCCAGTACAAAGCACTGGCGTCATCGGCGATGGACGTGAAAGCCCGGCCCAGGGCCATGGCCTTCGCCCCTGTTCCCCAACGCAGGAACTCGCCGGCCTGACCGGCAGACCCCTGTGACCAGGCTGTCACAGGAACCGCGAGCACCAGAATCGTTATGACCAGGAACGCTCTTCCATGAACAATTTTTCTATTCGCGAACGTCACGGGGTCTTTTTGAATACTCCGAGTTTAAACCGTGCCCGTGTCTTGCTCGCGACGCAGACATATCCGCCGTTGGCGACATATTCACCTCGGCCATTTCTGCCATCCCATTGAAAGTCGTGACTGTTCGTTTTCGTCTGAATAACTCGTACGAGATTGCCAAAAAAATCGTAGATGCGAACTTCTGTTTCGTCCTCATCGTTGAGACGCAACGTAACCTCTTCTGACATCGGGTTGAAGGGATTCGGGAATGCGAACAGGTCAGGCGGCTTTTCCTGCAGGAAAATCGTCTGCTCTGCGGGTCCGCTTTCATTGCCCGCGCCATCGATAACCGCCACGCTGACCTCGATAGGGGTGGCCTGAGTGCCCGCCGTTTGCAGGCTGTAGTTCAGCACCGCGGTCACGCGAGAAGTGGAATCTGCAAAGGTACCTGCGACACCTTCACGGCCATTTTCGCGAATGCGGTAGTTCCAAATCTCCCCGGGTGGGCGGTCAGATGCCTGCAAGGCCAGGCGGATATCGCGGGAAAATGTCCATATCTGCTGGCCCAAAGCCTGCCCGTCCGGGAATTCAACATTCTCGATAACAGGCCTGGTGTTGTCTTGAGTCGAAATAAGGGTGTCGGAAAAGACCGGGCGGCTTTGTTCGTCCTGTGCCGTTATCCAGTAGCAGTATCGTTGGCCGTCGATAAGATTGTCAAGGGTCTGGCAACCCTGCGCGGCGGCCATGCCGGTAAACAGGAGAGAGTCCTCCACTGTGCCATTGCAGCTCGCATCTGAAAAAAGCATGAGCGCCGGCAGCGAACCGGCGACAGACCAACAGATCGTGTTTGACAGCCCACTGACAAATTCGGGCAGAGGGTCGAGCACGATTTGTGACACACCGACATAATCACATGCTTGCCGCTCACCGCCGGTCTGCAGGTTGCCGACGGAATCGACCGGCAGCACCTGGTACACGAAACGTGACGTGGGTGTGTTGTCAGCAAATAAATCCATAAATGAAGTCGCATCCGCGCCGACCGTCGTCACCACGCGCCCGTCGCGCAGGATTTGATATCCGGCCAGGCCGCTACAAGCAGCGCCATCAGAACTGGATGGCCAGGTAAGTTCAACTGCGTTGGTTCCCGGCAATTGCTGACAGGACAGATCTTGAACGGCTTCCGGTGGTTCCGCGTCCACGTAAAAATCCGTTGCCAGGACAGCACTGTTGTTCCCGGCTGCATCGACAACGCGGGCGGCAAGCGAAATGTTCGTGCATTGCGGCCCTGCAACAGCAACCACCAAAGTCGTGTCAAGAGGTGAGGCGCTGCCTATTCCTGAGGCTTGTATCAAACTGTTATTTTCAAACAGGGTTAGGCTGTCCAGCGCGCCGGGCGCCGTATCCTCGGCGGAAAGGCGAACGGTGATATTGCGGGCACTCACCCAACGCTTACCGCCGAATTCTGCGAAGCCATCCACCTCGAATTGTGTCACTTGCGGCGAGGTTGCATCCTGTACCGAGCTCACTGTGTCGGACCGGATCACGCGTTGCTGCAAGTCCGTGGCTTCCACCCAATAGAGGTAAGTTGCGCCGTCGTGTAAATCAGCAAAAGTCAAACAAGTGTCCTGCAGGGCCACTGACAAAAGCGTGGCGGGGGCACCGTCCTGCATCGAAAAGGCCGTGAAGGAGGGCAAGTCGCTGGCAGTGGTCCAGCAGACCTGATTGCTGGTGCCGGGGGTGAAGGGCGGTTCTTGTCGCATCGCCAGCATGGCGACCGCCCTAAACTGGCAGGTTTGCGCGCCGCCAACACCCTGTACATTGCCAAGCGAATCAAATGGTTGCACCTGGTAGGAGAAATCCTGATCGATTTGGTCGGGCGGGAATGTTTCGACAAATTCCGTCTTATCAGCAGACAAGGTCGCGATCACAACACCGTCGCGCAGAACGCTGTAACCGGCTAAGCCGATTCCGACGGCGCCATCCGATGACGCTGTCCAGTCGAGCGTCACATCGTTCAAGATCTGCCGGCACGCCAACTCGACTGAACTGGGTGCGGTAGTGTCGATATGGATCTCCAGGTGGGCTGCGGCTGTGGCATCGGGCATGCCGCCGTTGCCGGCTAATTCAAAATTTGGAGAGCTACTTGCCGCTGTGTGGGCGGCGTCTCTTGCTTGCACACGAAATTGGTAGCATCCATCCAGTAAATTCTGGGCGAAGACAATATCTGCATCCGTCGAAAAGTTGTAGCCGTTGTCCGTGAGCTCTCCGGCATAGGTGGAATCATCTGCAGCACCGCCCCAGGCACTCTCATCACATTGACGGCGAAAGAGTAACGATTGCCACACCCCGGCCGGGTCTGAAGCCTGTGCTATGATGGAAAAATCGGGAATCTGCAACCACTGTTTGTGCGGACCATCGTTTGCTTCCGGGATGCGAAACCCGGCCACTTCGGGCGCGGCGTCATCCTGAATAGACCAAACGCTATCCTGGAAGGCGCTGCAATGCAGTTCCAATTGTGTGCTATCTATGACAGCGGCGCAATCCACTTTGCAGCGCGGCAGAAAGAGAGCCGACGTGTAGTCGTAGCGAATATCGTTTTCCAAAGAACCGACCTGTTCAAATTGTACACCCTGGTCTGTTAAGACAACTGGCCGGGGAAACTGCGACACCTCGCCACTTTGGCGGTTGCGAACATGCGTGAGAACGAATGGGGTTTTGATGCTATCTGGATCAAAAGGCAGGAATTCGGGCGCCGGGAGCTGGAAACCGACCTGGTTTACCGTGCCTCTTGTGTAGACAGGCTCTGCCAGAAGAGTTGGGGCCGGCACGTCCTCCGTGCAAGTCTCAATTTGCAGGGATTGGACAAACTGCAGGAAGCTCGCGTCCACGCCCTCACGCTGCTTCTGGGCTGATTGCGCTGACAAATATGGGGCAAGCATGCAGGTCGATACGACCGCAAAGGCAGCAATCCAAATGTCCACCCTGACCTTAGGTTCCATCCATCTCCCCTGATAGTGAGATTTAACCGCTCAGCTACTTTACGAAAAGCATCTTCCGCGCCCGCACAAAATCTCCCACGTGAATTTGGTAAATGTACAAACCGCTCCCGACTGCCCTGCCAAAATCATCCCGTCCATCCCACGTTATTGAATAGTTGGCAGGGGGCTTGATCTCGTTGACGAGCGATCTAACCCGCTGGCCTTGTATGTTGAAGATGTCCAAGACAACCCGTGCCGCGCGACCAGTCGTAGCCGGAATGGCGAACCCGATCGTTGTAGATGGATTGAAAGGATTCGGGTAATTCTGCCGCAACGCAAATTCCTCAGGCAGTTCTGCGCCGCCGTCGAAAGTTGTGAGGAGCACATTGCTCTGATTCAGGGCGCAGAAAAAGGTGTCAGACCAGGCACTCTCTACCGCACCGATTTTCGCTTTGACGCGCCAAAAGACCTGCTCCCAGGGTACATCAAAGTTGAAACATAACGTGTCAAGCGGTCCGGCGAATGTGTTCGTGACAGCGTTGCCAAACAAGTTTGCAAAACGGGCCCCTTCAACAAAATATGAAACTGGCAGTCCCGTCGGACTCTCGCTTGGCCGCCAGCAAAATGTGCTATCATTCAGGCACCAACCGGAATCCGGTGCTGCGACCATGAACGAAACCCGAGCAGGATTGGCAACGATTTGCCGGTTGCCGACGCTGTCGACTGCAAATACCCGCCAGGTATTCTGCAGCAGGCTGGGGTCGTTCCTGAGAGCGCGGTCGGCAAAAAGGTGGCTCTGAACGCGGCTGGTATCCCGGTGGACGACCGCATCATTCCGCACCACTTCGTAGAACCAGATACCGCTACAATTGTCATTGCCATCGTCCCAGCTCAGAAAAACGTCTACTAGACCGGTGCCGCCGAAAAGGGGAGCTTTGACTGAATCCAGTCGAGTCGTGACGATGCCGGGGGCAATGTTGTCAAATAAGCCCGTGGCGGAACCAAGCGCCTCGTACACAGTCGACCAGGGCGATAGATGCCCCCAACGGTCTTTTGCGCGAACGCGAACGAAAAGTTGTTCATTTTGCTGGTTGATGAACGGCAAGTCACGCGCAACATCAAAAGTCGTTTTGCGGGTCAAGCCCAGGCGTCTTTCCGCAAAACGAAAAGCAAACTGTGGGTCGACACTGGCCTGCACTATGACGCTATCGGCACCGAAACTTCCGGATGCCGGTTCCAACGTCTCCTCCACCCACTCCCACGTCACCTGAACTGTATCGCGAAAGCACTGTGGAGATGGCGGCGCTGGCCTGGGAGTAAAAACCCAGCGCGGAAAAAAGTCGACCTGCTGCGTCGCGCTCATCTCGGACCGCTGGCCAAGTGAATCGATGGCAAAAATGTCGAATTCGTAGGTTTGGTTCAAGTCCAGCCCACGCACACGTAATGTATCTGCCATGCGGACGTTGATGATCTGGCGCAGCGTCTGCGAGGCAGACCGAATCTCGATGGAAAAGAGGCTTTCCTCGTTGCCGCTCAAATCCCAATCAAGAAAAACTGTACCGGTTACCGAGTCAGGATGGACTGGCAATGGTTGCGCCGAAAAAACAACTGAGCGGGGCAAATTCATGAACGGAACAATGATCCGATCGGAAAGACCGCTTCTGAAAGTATCTGCGCAAGCCTGACCTAGATCGTCCAGGACTCGCTCCTGCACTTTGAAAATGTAGTTGTGCATCGGCGGAGGGTTGAAAAGTGAGAAGCAGGTTTCGTTAATAAAAGTGACTTCATCAAACACGGTCCCCGCGACAGAATCTTGATAAACCGTCACCGTTGATTCGAAGGTGTCATCTTCCTTGAAACGAGGCAGAGGTCGCTGCCAGCATACGGTCAGGCGATCATCGGTCACCTCGGTTAAGGCCGGATCGAAAACCGGTGGCCGGTTTGAAAACTGTGTGACGACGGGTTGCAAGTCAGAGGTCAGTCCGAAGCAATCTCTCGCCCGGATCGCATAATTGTCGCATTGGTAGGCGACGAGTTCACCGTCGCTGAAGTGCCTTGTCCACGTCGTTTCGCTGCCGGAGAGAATGACGGTGGGCGTAGTCGGGGCAGCAGTGCCGGCAGGCCAAACAAAAACCTCAAAGGTGGCAATTTCATCAAGCTCCGGATGGGACCAGGACAGAAGAATGTCACCGGTCGGTTTCGCGTCCTGCTCAGCACGAACGTCGCCAACCGGTGCGAGTGCCACTTTCTTCCGGATTGCCAGTTCGTTCGAATAGATCGACGTATCCCGGTTCGCGTAAAAAGCCCTGACGCGAATGCGGTAGAATCCGTCGCCGGCGTCCAGCGGACAAACGACCTGTGTCAACGTGCCATCATCAAGTTGTTTCGTTTGCACAGATCCATCGGGCTTCGAAATGTCGACTTTGTAGCCGGCGACCTCCGAAACATCAAAATCTGCCCAAAAGACTGTGAGGCTGTCGAGGTTCACCCGCGCCCTGCCATCGTCACAAAACATGAGCGATGACCTATCAAACGCGATCGCCGGTCCAACCAAAGGGCGGACGGTCACTTCGGGAACAGATTCATCTACTGGTCGGACGTTGCCTACATTGTCGACCGAGCTGACCTTGTATGAAACAAGTTGATTGTTCTGAAACCTGGAGAGGGAGTCACAGTAGGATTGCTGCAGCCCGGAAACGGTATCGATAGCGGCTAGCTGGCCGCCGTCGGTGAGTCCGCGAAAAATGACAAAGGAACGGGTCCCACTAACGGCGTCGTTGCCGCCTGTCCAGTGCAAACGGTTGCAGCCCCCGGTATTGTCATCGAACGTTTCGCGGGTGGCTCGCAATGAAAGAATGTCTGGTGGCGGGAAGGCATCCTGAATGGCAGAAACCGTGTCCGACCAAACGCTGATGTTGCCAAAGCGATCCTTGCCGCGTACGCGATAGAAATAGCGGTGCGCGTGAGTGAAATTTGGATCCTCGCCTGCCGGCAGCAAATCGAAATTGAAACACACCTGCTGATCTACGGCCGGGCGACTGAGCCATTGGCTATCGAAAAACTGCCTGTCTGGTTCACCGACTTCAAATAATGACGCCGACCCGCGCACAGCCTGAAACCGCAAAGAATCTGTATCTCGAAACCCGTTGCACTCCAGGTCCAGAGCCGGATCGCGCAAACAAATTAAATTTGAAAAACCTTTGCTGAAGTGGGTGCTGCCGTCGTCAAAATCCGACCATCTGACCAGTTCAGGCCGGCAGCGCGAACTCAGGTCCGCCGCAATCGGCCCTGATTCTGGTCCATCTGCAACATTGCCTGCGGCGTCAACGGTCGAAATTCTGTAGCGAAAAATGGACGCGTCATCCGCTTCGGTTAAACGGTCAGCGTACTCGATCTCGTCGCTGCCATCAAATGGGAAAATCCTTTCGATGGGTTGGACGAAAACGAGATACTGCAACGGTTCTTTATTGATGAGACTGGCGGCGTTGGCAAAATTGCCACCGAACGTCACTCGCCCGGCCTTAAAGGCATCTATGCTCTTGTAGAGTCGCAGCCGACTGCCTCCGACAACGACCTGCTTGCCGACTGCCCGGAAATGATCGCGCAACCAAACGGGCAGGGCGAAATTAAGTCCGTCGACGTCGTAGGCCACAAAAATATGCGAATCGGCATAAAGATCAAAAGACAGAAAATCTTCCCGCTCATTCCAGCGCTCGCTCAATCCGGTTCGGAGCATCATGGCGCCCCGCAGGATGTTCGGCGGAAAGGATTGCAGTTTGAAATCATCGCCCAAGCGCGCGGAGACCACCGAATCGGCGTTCGGACTGTCGACGTAGACCTGTCGCCCGATCTCGGGCTTGATGGGATAGTAACTGATCGGGGAAATGTTACCAACGGGAAAGAAAGGGAGCGTATCGATCGCTGCCGGCACGCCCTGACCTGCCTTACGCCGCCAGATGATGTATTTTTCTATGAAACTCACCGCGTCGGTCTCGCGCGGCCAGCGCAGCAGTACGGAACGATTCTCTACGTCGAGCACAAAGCTCGTGACCGATGCGGACGGAGGCGGCGTTTGATCTTGAATAGATGTCACGCGGTCCGATTCTAGTTCTAAACCGGTGGCCGCATCCGTCGCTTCTACGGAATACTGAAAAGCGATCCCTTCCGGCAAACCTGAGACAACGGCGCATGAGTCGAAGGAACCGGCCAGGTTGCCGGCCGAAGATAGCGAGAAGGCGTTGCTTACTGCAAGCGGTGTTGTGACAAGCTCATAGTGAAAGGTCGGCTCGAAGGGGCTCCAACAAAGTTGATTGGCATCTGTTGCCGTAAAAGGCGGCTCTGCTGCCATTTTCGGAATGACATCAATTCTCACGCGCCTACTGCGTTCGTCGACCTGGACACCATCGACAAACAGGCGAGCAAAAATGTTGAACGAATGATGACCGTAGTCAACACGTTCGGGATTGACATGAATGGTATCAGTCATGACGCAGGAGCCTGTTGTAGCACATTCAAACGGATCGGAGTCCAACGTGATGAATCGCGGCGGAAACTCGCTAATCCTAAAATCCAAAACTCCTGGACCTTCCGCCTCGACAGACACGATCAGTTTGGCCGTTTCGTTCGGACGCATTTTCGCGTTCAAGTTTCCCTGAACATGAAAACGAACGATTGAATTCCTTTCAACCGGCC
>Ga0114931_10004671_pt1 | contig 17073 bp, 18 predicted proteins | sample 2SBtaG_FD_89579 | JGI IMG/M metagenome (GOLD analysis project Ga0114931, IMG submission 89579) | Deep subsurface microbial communities from Kolumbo volcano to uncover new lineages of life (NeLLi) - 2SBTROV14_V59a metaG | ecosystem: Environmental > Aquatic > Marine > Volcanic | place: Kolumbo...
CTAAATCAAAGTTGTTTCTTCTTACTTTATTTAACACAACTCCTTTTACAGGAATTCCAATCTCTTTTGCAAGAGTAACCACTTTAAATGCATCTGTTACTGCAGGAAGCTCAGGATTAGTTACAAGTAAGATTTCGTCTGCATTTTTCAAAACAGAAACTGCCTCATTTCCAAGGCCTGCAGCACTATCCACAATTACAATATCACACATTTCTCTTAAATCCTCAAATATTTTCTTTAATTTTCTAGAATTAATTTCAGAAAAACTTCTAAGAGATAATGACCCTGGAACCAGCTTGAAACCTAAAGGATGAATGTAAATAGCATCCTCTAGTGCTGCTTCGCCTCTTAAAACATCATTTAGTGTCACAGGAAATTTTGTGAGTCCTAAATGTAATCCTACATTTGGTGTTGTTAGATTCCCATCAACTAAAATTACATGTTTGCCTTGTTTTGCTAAAACATTTGCTAAGTTAACACTCGTTGTAGTTTTTCCTACTCCTCCTTTTCCTGAAGACACTACTACTAATTTCCCTGGTTTTTGCATATTACTCATATTTACAAAAAGAAGAATATATTATATATAACTAATTAGTACTACAGCTTAGTAGAAAGAAGAAAAAAGAAAGCAAAAAAACTAAGAAACTTGACTCAAACCCACATACGCAGTTTTCAAATTATCATAAAATTCTAACAGTTTAGAAACATTTATCACATATTCCTCACCGTCAATATATGAAACCATGCAAAGATTCTTTCTGTATTCTCCAATTGAATCAAACTCTGACATTAAAAGTTTTTTTAGTAAAAAATAATCTGATAAATCAACATTAATTCCTCTTGATGTAAGTGCATCATTTAACATTTGAATTCTGTGGTGTAGAGGACTAATATGAAATTCTTCAACATCAACAAAAAGCAAACTCGCCACTCTAAAAAATTGTTCATATGTGGCAACAATTGTTTCCATCACTCTTCTTAACATCTCAGTTGTTCTTGTAAATTTACATGATACATAAATCATGTGTTCAATTGAGTTCAAATGTCTTTTCAAATCTCTAATATATACTAATGTCTCTTCCATTTTTATGATAAACTAACTATAGCTTCTGCTATGTCTCCCTTGTTTTTTTTTAACGCTTCTTTAGCGACTTCCTCACTAACTCCTGCTTGTTGACTAACAAGTTTTACATCTTCCTCAGAAATAGAAATTTTTGACTCTATTTCTTCTTCTCTAAAATCTCCAGATATTTGAAATGAAGTTTTACCTTGCATTGTAATCTTTTGGACTTGAGGGTTTGTAAAAACATAATTTTTTGAATTAGTTTTAATTACAACTTCAGAAGACGCTATCTCTTCTTGAGACATCCCCATTTGTCTCATCATTTGTTGAAGTTGCCTCGGATTAACACCTGGAATCATTGTTTATCACCACAAAAATTTTTTTGATTTTTTTTTGAAATAATTACACCCATTTTATTGACCATTAAATAGAACCCAGATAAAAAAAACAACTGCTAAAGAAAAATAAATAACTAGTTTAGGACTAAACTCAATTTTGGTTTTGTACGTGCTTGAGAAACTTCCAATCAATCCTCCTTGACCAGAGGGAAGTGATACACCACGTTGTTTAGCCATCTAATAATATACAAGTACTTCTTTATATATAAAGCTTTCTCAAAAATAGATATTTTTTAAACATTTTTTACTCCATATTAAATAAAATTGTCTCAAGAAAATTTAAAATCTTAAAATAATAAAAAAGGCCAGATTGTGAAAATAATTATTATCAAACTCAAAAAAGAAATAAAATTGTATACATTAAGTGCAATTTTTTCTTTGAAATATTTTGTCAAAATTGACTTTGCAATTTGTCCTCCGTCTGTAATCCAAATAGGAAGTAAATTCATCATTCCAATTGCAATATTTAAAAACCAAATGTAGAACAACAAAGTATGAAATTCCAACGGAAAATTTCCCAACCATTCATAGCCGGGGGCATTCGAGGTTTTCTGTTTAATTCCTGAGATACCTATCATTGCTTTGTCTTTAATTTGAGGATTTTCAAATGTTGAAATTTCATACGTGTTTACTATTCCACTCTGATTCAAAGTCAGATTAAGTTGTTCATTGACATCAAGAGTTTGTAAAAAAACCATAATCTCTTCTTTATTTGTAATATTATTAACACTTAAAAGTTCTCCTGATTCAACCCCGTAATTTTTAAGATCACTCTCATTCATCACTTGAGAAAAAGTTATTGAATCAACTTGCATTGTGGTTGATAAAAAAGGTGCAGCAACAAATAATGAAATTAATAAAAATATTGCACCGAAAATAAAATTACTCGTTGAACCAGCACCAAAAACTGCAATTTGTTGCCATCTTGGTTTTTTGGAAAGTTGTTTCTCATCTGGTTCAACAAAAGCAGCGGGTAAAATTGGAGCTAATATCCCCAAAAATGCAAACCCAGAGGATTTTATTTTCACATTAAACCTCTCTGCAATAACTCCGTGTGCAAACTCATGAACTATTACTAAGACAAATAATGCAATTATCCAGTACCAAAATGGAACATAGATAATTGGTACTGCCCCTTCAAGTCCACTTTCTGTTTTTAGCGGAAGAACCAAACCACCTCCAGAGGTTATATGATTATCTATTATAAACCCCAATTGCCAGAACATAAAAAAAAACATTGCAATCATACCCACAATTCCTATAAAAATTGACAAATAAGATAAATACAAAAAAACATTTGAGTGTGATTTTGACCATTTTTTCATCTTGTCAAGACCGATTGATGTTTTATACATCATCATATATAAAAAAGGGAAAGATCCTGAAATTACAAGATTTTTTCTCTTGAAATATAAAAATAGTGATAAAAATAAAACAAACATAAAAAACGCACTATTATTAGCAATAAATGTAAACATAGTAAAAAAGAAAATTGTTTGTTTTTAAAACTTTAGTTATTCAAAATCATAGATAAGAGAGTTTGTATGCTTTCTTTTATCTGTTTTGTTTTCATCTTCTGTGTTACAATTGCATGTAAAACTGTTTTAAAATGATTAATGTTTAATTTTAGTTTAAGTTTTTCTGAGTTATTATTAATGAATGTAAACAATTCTTTGGCTTTGTTTTTAATTTCAATTTCAGAATCTGAGCTTCGCATAGCCTTTAATTCTAATACTAAATCATTAATTAAATCATTCTCCCTTAAATCAATAGGAACAATATCTCGAGCAGAATTTCCCATTTTTTAGGCGGCTTTACTTCGCCTTTCTGCTTCTTCTATATAATAATTATAAGTATTTTCAACTTCTTGAATATATGATTTAACTTTCTCTGAAAAATCATTAAATATACTAATAAAATGTTCTCTATTTTCCATTAATTTGGCAGGATTATTTTGATTATTTTCATTAAGCACTACTTCACCAAAATAATAATTTCTACAATTCTCTAGTGCTCTAGAAATTTCATCAGTAGAAACAATTATCTTCAAAGATTTTAGAATGTCTCCCATATCTTTAAAATCTAGCTCAGTCAAAGCAAACGAATTTTTATGTAAACTATTTAAAATTAAATCTACCTTACCCCCTAATATCTTCCCTCTCCTAATAATCGGTCCTAACTTTGTTCTCAATTCTTCTGCTCTCTCAGACATATCATAATTACATCTCCTAACTTTATAAACTTTTCTCTCCTCTTTCAACCTACCCACACTCAAAGTATGCCTTATTTCTCATGTACAAAACTCTCCCTTTTTTCTTCCAGATTCTCTTTCTAAGTTCCTTATCGTTCGTTGCAATAATCATATTCTTCTTTAAACTTTTTAATATCAATTCATCTGCATATCTCTCGTCAGATTTAATTACTTTAAATTTGTAAAGAAATAGCATCTTTGCAATTAATGGCAAATACTTCTTGTTTTTTGTTTTTCTTCTAGATAACTCATCAAGTTCAAGTAAAGTTGGTTCATATACATATAAATGATAGTTCTTACCAAACAACCTCTCAAGTTCAGATATGAAATCAATTGGTGTCTCAAATGTCACAAATAAGAAATTAGTGTCTATTATAATAGAATTTTTCTCTTTTAACTCCTCAATGTTACATCTTAGTAAATTCTTAACAGATTCTAAAAACGAAAATTTTTGAAATTTGTCTTTTTTCATTATAGAAAACAAATATCTAAATTATTATATATCTTTTTAATTTTAATTATAATTTAAATTTTTCTTGAAATTCTCTTTAAGCTGCCTGAGCAAAATCAGAAGAATCTGATGAGGTGGTATCATAAACTGTCTCGTCTGGTGCTTGAGTTTGTTCAATTAATCTATTATACTCCTCATTAAACAAACGCTGTACTTCATTTAAGTCATATTCTAGTTTTGGATGTTTTGAACTTATATCTAAAATCTCTTCTCCAGTCTTATCTATTATAGTAGCATAATTTCTTGCTTTTCTAATTCCCCATTCTTGATACTTGCCATTTGCTTCCCCATGCAAATGTCCACTATAAACCCTTGCAAATCCTTCTTCATCTCTTCTTAAATGATTAGCAATTGTGTATAAAACACCAACACTATCTAAATTGCGATATAATGATCTCCCTTCAAAGCCCATAGGTTCTCCAACTTCATAATGAAGCAATAGAAAATCTAATTCTGAATCTTTAGACTCACCGGCTCTCATCCTTTGATACTCTGAACTTCTTAAAGCACCTTCTTCTCGAATTCGAGGTAAATCTTCTCCTCTAAAATCTTCAACAATTGCCTCCTCTCTTAACATATGAGGATAAAGTGCCTTAACTTCTTCGGGAGTATAGGCTTGTTGATCAAATTGTTGATTAATACCATAACAATTTCCTGCTATCTGGAATCTTATTCTTTCGTCCCCTTCTCCAAATTCAATTGAACCTTTTAACTCGTGTGCATTATAAACAACATCTTTACCAAGAGCTTCTTGAAGCAAAGAAACATCATACTCTGTATCATGATTTCCTGCTCCTGCGATTACTTTAAGTTGTCCTAATCCTGTCTCTGCTGCAACTTCATTAATAATTTTCACTTCTCTAGCAACTCTATCCATATTGTAACGTGAAATTGCTCTATCAAGAGACATGGAAATCGTTTTAAGTTCTGAAATATCTTGTGAAATCTGTTCTTTGTTGGCTTGCATTATTTCTCTTATTTTGCCTTCGAGTCCTGTATTTTTCGCTTCAGTGGATTTTTGTTGATACCTTTTTCTTTCCTTTTCAACATCAAATGTTGGATTTTCAGCTCTAACTAATTCAATATACTTTTCAATTCCCCCATAAAAATCAATTGCAAATAAATACTCAAATGTCACTCTTTCTGACTCATCAGCTAGTGCATTACTAAGTAAACCCCCAACATATTCTTGGGTATGTGGAACTCCAAATTGTCTTGCCAACCCTGCTCTATCTTTTCTTTCATCAACATCAGACAAAACAATACAAGCATCTTTTCCATTTGCTCGTTCTAATAAGGTCATTCCAACTTCATTTAAAGCATCAGTTGCAACATGTAAATCTGGAATATATCCAATAATTGGGGCTATTTGTGTGTCTTTTAACGAATTTGAGTTTAAAGTATCTGTTTCTTCCATTTATCTATATATTCTTAAGAACTTCTATATTTATAAAACTATGTTTTTTGTTACCATTTATAAATAGTAACTAATGAAAAAATTAATTAAATTATTCGTGACTATGTCCGCCAGGACCATGTGCATGTCCATGCTCAAGCTCTTCTTTAGTTGCATCTCTTACATCAACTACTTCAACATCAAAATTTAGTGTTTTTCCCGCAAGAGGATGATTAAAGTCAATTACAACCACTTTATCTTTAACTTCACAAATTTGCACGGGAATAGGACCTTGTGGGCCTTGTGCCATAAGTTGCATCCCTACTTTTAACTCTGCTTCTTGTGGCATCTGTTCTTTTGGAACTTCTCTTAACCCTTCTTTCATATATTGTCCATATGCTTTATCAGGCGTTATTTTAACGGATTTTTTATCTCCTTTTTTTAGTCCTTTTAGTCCTTCTTCAAGACCTGGAATAATCATCCCAGAACCGTAAATAAACGTAAGGGGATCTCTTCCTTTTGATGAATCAAAAGTTGAACCATCTTCAAGTTTTCCTTCATAATGTAGTTGAACTACTTTCTCATTTGCGATTTCCATCTGTAGAAAAACTAAGAACTAGACTTTTATAAAAGTAAGGGTTGTACATCTTCAGAATTTAAGTAATAAAACTACAATTCAACTGTTCGTAAACTAAAAAATAATTAAGAGTCAGCTACCCGAAAAGCATCGTCCACTCCGCAACCTTCTCAACACCTAGATGAAAGCTTAGTGCTGCTTGGTTCCCCATCTGACACGATTCACATATCATCCAAGCCAGAAAAGACAAAGCTTCTACCTTATCATCTCGGACTGACTCAAAAAAGAAGAAGAAATTATATTTTATAAAAGTTAACTATTTCTTTTTGTCATATCTTCTTATCTAAACAATTTTTTCTAAAAAAGATTGTATAATACCAGAAGGCAACCACTTAATTAAAGAAAATGTTAATCTTTCAGGTTCAATTGTAATTGTTTCATCTTTATACCCTTCAACTAAATCTAAAACCTTGTTTTGATCTGTGACTGACTTTTGAATGACAAGTAAAAACAAGGCCTCTTTTAAACCCAAGTTTTGTTTCTCAAGAGAGGATGTAATTTGCTCTTTTATAATTGGTTCTATAAGTTGTGCTTCTGCACTTGTCATATTATTTTTCTTAAATAGAGTCTTAACTAAAGTGTTTGTAGAATCTTTAGAATCTATAATTTTTTTGACATCTTTTCCAGTTAAATCTAAATTATACTTTGAATATGTTTTATCACTCAAAAAATCACTTACAGAAAAAACTTCTCCCTCAACTAAAGAATCAAACATTGAATCACTCATATACACTACATATGTGCCTGAATCTGAATCTGGAACTTTCTTTTCAAAAGATTTCAGATCGGTTTTTGAAATACTAGATAAACTCTCTTTATCAACATTACCTTCTTTCATTAAAATACTAACTCCAAATTGTGCTTCATCGGATTTTGTATAAACCAAATTAATACTAATATCTTTTTGTTCAGATAATTGTTTAAAATCATAATAAACAAGCCCAAAAACAGAAGCAAACATTAAAACAATAATTATCACAATACTTAAAACAAGCAAAATTACTTTTTTTATAAATTTAAATGCCAAGTATATCAAAACTAACACACCAATAACTAATAATATCATAGAGTTCATATTAAAATATCAAAACACTTTATTTATATAAATTTGTGTTAACTCCTTATAAAAATCCAGTACCAGACCAATCACCTTTAGGCATACCTTGTTGCGGAGCTTGATGTCTAAATGTAGAATAACCCATCCCATATTGTGAATATTGTGGTCTTTGGTTGTAATTTCTCTTAACACTTGTCCAATCTGAAACCTGCCCTTGACCAATAGAACCACTCTCAAACTCTTCCCCTTGAAGTCTATATCCTTCTTGAGTCATTGTAGGATTAAAAATATCAAAAGCATTAAGCACATGCATAACTTCATTTCCTCCTCTTCCTCCTGCTTCAACAATTAGTGGTTCTTTAATCCCTGCTCTTCTTAGCCTTTCTCTTAAATCATGTATATCTAATAATCCTGAACCTAATAAATTATGGTCGTCATCTTTTGCTTGTGTATCATTAAAATGGATATGTTTGATAATTCCTTCCTTAGCCATCTCTTCTGCTTGAGAATTTAGCCATTTATTAAATCTCTCAATCCTATGCTCTTCTCTTTCTCCTGTTTCTCTTTTAAAATATTTAAGCCAAACTCCTGCATGAGCATTATCAAATGTTCCACCAATATGTCTTTTTGCAACCTTTAGAGCATCCTCGTATTTTTCTATCTTTTCTCCTGTTTCTTCTTCATACTCTTCTCTAATTTTTTTATACTGACTTTCATTACTCATCAATTTTTTTGCAAAATCGTCCCAACTTGTTCTAATAACTGCTTTATACTCCTCCAAAGAATCCATATAACCGTAACCTGCCATAATATTCTCTGGTGCCAAATACAGGGCTTTATTTTTCACATCAACGTCACTATAATCTCTCGCACCAACCCACAATCTTTTATCATATCTTTTTTTCATAATCTGAGCATTAAGTTTGTTCCTTTGAGCTTCTGTTTCTGCTTGAGTATATTTTTTCTCCAACTCTTTAATTTCATCATTAAATTCCTTTAATTTTGAACTTGCATCTTTTGACTTTTTCTTTAAATCAAGTTGATATTTTAGAGCCTTAAGTCCAAGATGTCCCATCGATGAGGAATTTTTTTCAAAGATTTCGTCTGTTAAAACTTTTGCATTATCTCTTTGCTCTTTTGCTTTTCTTATTTGTTCATTAAATTGTGCAATATACTCATCATGCTTCTCTAGTTTTTGATACTCAACTTGTCCTACTCGATACATTAAATTTAGCTCCTCTCTTAAAAGCCCTTGGTTTGCGTTTGCTTTTGCTTCTAATTCCTGATATCTCTTAATGCTTTTTTGTCTCTCATTTTCTGGCATCACTCCACTTTGTAGTTTATTAATTAAGCTATCTGTTTCTCTTTGTTCTTCTTCTGTTAGTCCTCCATTTAACTCTTTTTTAATCTGTAAAACTCTTTTTTCATCTCCTCTGGCTTTTGCCTCTCTTATTTCTGATGCTAATTCTCTTTTCTTTTTTCTTATATTTCTTATTTTATCTAAATAGTCTTCCTTCGTAATATAATTAGTCTCAAAATCTGCTCTTTGAAGCTCTGTTAATTTAATTTGCATATCTAAATTTTTTTGAAAAAACTCCTTGTCTGCTAAAGATTTCATCCTATTATTTTTAGTCAATAAATCCTCATACTTTACAACAAGTTTTTTCCTAAGTGATTCAAATTCTTCTTTTGTTAAATTCTCTGTTCCTTCACTAGGTAATCCATTTGAAAATGTTGCCTGAATCTTTTGAAAATCATCTACATCTAATTGTTTAATATCAACAGAGATGCCTTTTTTTTTCAGATAATCTAATTCTTTTTCATTTAACCTTGAATTTAAATTGTTTATAGCATTCACATTAACTAAATCTTGATTTCTTTGAACTCTTGCAAGACTTGAACCCACAACTACAAATGGCTGTCCTTCTTGTTCTAATTTGATTTGTTCATTCTTGTTATACATAAAATAACTTTTCCAATCTGTTATATGAAATAAATCTTTTAATCTTTTTTTTTCGTTTGCATCCAAGTTGCTATATTTGACTTTTAACTCATCTTCTAAATCTGGATTATCTTGAAATTGTCTTGCAAATATGTCATTATTCAAATGTTTCTTCATAATTTCATCATATTCTGCTCTTAATTTAGGGTCCTTACTATTCTTTAATTTCTCAATGTATTTCTTAGGTAAATTAAGCTCTCCAGGGGGTGTTGGAAGAGCTGTTTCATGCAAATGAAAGACAACAGCACCGCTTTTTGCAGTCTCAGCTGCGAATTTGAGAGTCTCATCAATTTCCTTCATTGCGTTTGCCCTTTGAGACTCATCAAATCCACCTTGACCAAGTCCAGCAAAAGAATTTACATCAAATGTTCCATGCACACTAAGTGTTTGTTGATTTAACTTTGCAAGTTGCATAATTGTTCTTCTTTGTTCAAAACCGTATTTGTCTGGAACATCTTGTTGATTAAATTGTCCTTTTCCTCTTGATGCTAAATGCAACTCAACATGCTTAATTCCTTGTCTAACTTTTGCTTGTAGAGCAGTTAGTTGATTATCACCAGGGACTGTTGTTGTTCCAAAAGAACCTAATGACTCTTTGAATATTTTAGGATCATGTTGGTCTGAATCAGGAGAGAAAGAATGCTTTACCATAACAATTAATAAATTTGCTTATATATAAACTTATTTTTTATCCTTGTAGTATATATAACGTACACGGCTTAGGAAAGTTCTGTGAGCTTGCAAGCGAATTTAAGAGAGCAAATGCGTGTGTGAACTATTTAAGCCCTGTTGAACTCCTAGAACAGAACAAAGTGGAGTGAGAGTGCAAAACGTGTCGGGCGAAGGGAAAAGTTTTGTGATCATCGAAAATTCGTTGTTATTCTAGTTGTTGAAAAATAATTATTAACTTTTAAGTGGTAAAAAAGAAAGAGTTATAAAGTAAAACTTATTATCAAATACAATTAGGAAATAAAATGGAACGATTATCTGGTTTAACTAAATTTTTAGGAATTCCTTCTTTAGCTACTGTAGCTCTTGGAGGTGGTCTTTTATGGTACTCAGGAAATGCTGAAAACAGATATCATAATTTCATAGAAGAGTCTTCAAGAACAGTACCAATTGTTAGACAAGTTGACGGCTTAGATAATGCTTTAGGAGATTTGTTTGATTCTGAAAAAGCTTTGACTCATTACATAGTTAAGCCAATGACAGTAATTTCTACAGGGAAAACGACAATTGTTCAACCCGCTATATATCATAATCCTGATATTAATGAATCATTAGGTGAATTGAAGTCTGCAAGAAGTAATATTGCAAGAGGTAATTTCTCAGATAATTATGAAGTTAGAACATTAGATGGTCAAATTAGAATTATGCAAGATGGTCTTGGTAGGGTTGAAAGAGGAAAATTAGAACAATTCTATGAACCACAAAGAACAGAAATACAAGGATTACAAAAAAGAGGAAGTTCAGAATTAGATTTATTAAAAAAAGAAGTACCTTCAGATATTCTGGGAAAAAGAGAATCCTTAATAAATCAAACAAAAGGCAGTTTAACCGCAGGTTTAATTCTTGGAATATCGGGGCTTATTGGTGCTGCATTTTATGGTTTAATAAAAGCAACAGATCGTTAGATTTAATTTTTCAATAATTTTTTTAAAATTTTATTAGACAAAGGTATCAAGTAATTTTGTGAAAATATTCTTTATGGATTTAACGAAAATAACCTCCTCAAAATTTTTAATTTTAACCTTGGTAGAAGCTTGCCTAGAATTTTATTCAACAATATCTCTCTATCTTTTTACTCAATTTCTCATCAAGTTCAGTAACCTTATTCTCCATGTTATGTGTCGTTAAAATAAATTTTATTTTCTTATATGAATAAACACAAAAATTTGGATGATGGTTTGTCTCTTTAACAAAAGGCGATAAAATATTCAAAAAATCAATGATATCTTCAAAACTACTAAAAACAAATTCTTTTTCTAAACTATTATCTACTTTTTCCCAAACCATCTATAAATAAAATAAGAATTAAAAAATAAGTAAAACTTAAATTCTATGTTTTCTCTTGTACTCATCACTTTCTCTTTTAAGATGAGCTGCTGCTTTGAATTCCTTTGAAACTTTTGAAATCCTTGAAATTTTCTGAAGTTTTTGCACCTGAGCAACCTTAGCCACTCTTAGAAACTTTAGTATCTCAAAAGCAGGACTAGACTGTGAAATTCCTGCCAAGGCTGACGCAATAAGTCCAAAAGGAATTGTTGCCAGAATATCCAACCAATTATTTTTAAAAAAGTCTTTAGGACCTGAAGATTCTATCCACAATCTAATCAAATCCACAACAAAAATTGCAAAAACAACCATATTTACATAATAGTAAATTCCATTAACTGTAACTATGTCCAAACTAGTTTTGTTTGTCTGAGCTAATATCTCCAATATTAAAAATATAGTTACCGCGAACACAGCAAAAAACACTAAAAAATCTATAAACTTGTCTGCTCCTGTTCTCTCCTCAACAAAATACTCTTCCATGATGTTTACAATACCACAAACTATATTAAATAACTTCCTAACTACTTGTTAGTAATCTCTAATTTAATATACACCATTTTCTATTAAACCTGAACAACTAACACCAAAATCCCCTACTTGAACTAATTTTGCAGGTTGGTTTGTGTGGTTGTAGGAAAAAACATTATACACATCTACCAAACACAAATCTAACATGAAATTAAAATAATTTTTTGAAGGTACTGTTGATGAAATATCTGTTATATTGTACAAAGTAACTTTATTTTTTATACCTCTTTTATAATTATCATAAAACAACTTTGAAGAATAAGAAACATTTTCCACATACAAGGGATTATTATAACCCAACGAATTAGGATTAATTAGTGTTATGTAATTACAACAACTTTTAACTGAACTTCTATAATTATGAAAATTCTCACTTACTTTAGCAGAACTTAAAGTTTTATTATAAATCACTAATTCATCAACAATACCTGTAAAGAAATTTGTAACAGCAAGCCAAGAAATTTTACCCTCGTTCGCCCTATATAATGTCATGTCTTCATCTTTTGAATCTACTAAATATCCATTTCTATACAGTTTAACGTGAGTTTGATTTGAAGTGATTACAAAGTATTCCCACTCATCAACAGAAAAATCACTCTGCAAATTTCCTATCTCTCCAGGTAATAAATCAAATTCTAATTTTCCAAATCCATTCAAAAAAACTCTTAATTGGTCTGTAACATTGCTAATCTCAAATATTCCTTGCCTGGAATCTAAAGTTGAAGAACTTTTTTGAGGCATAATCCACATCCCAATTGAATAATTAATCAAATTCAAAGACTTATTAAAATTAGTTATAATTGTTCTGTTTCCCCCATCAAAACGAATTCCCTTTCCATATAGTGAGTCTGTATATTCAACAAAACTAGCTTTTCTATCTGAATATAGTGTTGTAACTTCCATATCACTTAAATATTTTAAATAAAAAGAAATTTCATCAATAGAACCATTAAATTTTTTCACACTAGAAAGAGGAACATTAACATCCCCTGATCCTATTTCATATATGGCAGAATTTAAAAAATTAGAAAATATGTTCCCATCAAATGTTATTACTTCTTTTCCATTCAAATATAAACTTCCTATCTCTTGTGGATTTACATTTAATGTGATCATATTCCATTTATTTTTCTGAAGTTTTTCGAATGTCTCCTCAGTTATTGTATTTGTGCCATTATCAACAAATAATTTTATTGTATCATTTGTTGTCCAGCTCAATACAAATTCAGAATTTCCTAATTCTCTTTTTGCAAATAGTCCTTGTTCATTTACTGAGCCAAAAGAATTAACCCATATGTTAACTGAAAAAGATTTATTTTTTATGTTCAAAGAATTAGAGTTCTTTACTTCAATATAATCACTAATTCCATTAAAAACATAACACCCCTTTGAATTCAAACAACTTTGATTCAACCATGTTGCTCCATGCACAATTCCACTATTATTATATCCACTTAAATCGTTTGCCTGAAGAGTTTCATTGTCAAAATTCATCAATAAAGCTGTTTCACCATATAAAACTCCATTCGGATTTTTAGTAACATAATTATAAACTGGTCCTTTCTCTTCATCAATATCAAAACTATATCTTAATAGTACATCTTTAAAAGAACCCTCTGACACATTAAGAAATCTTTTAATAAAACTTGAACCTAGGGTATAATCATGTTCTGGTTCTAAATATACTACTGAATATGTTTTGTCGATTGTTTCATTTAGCAAACTCAAATCCCAATTAATATTAGATGCAAATAATTCAATAGGACGTATAGGAATTGTTAAATTCTCCTGTATTACAAATTCTGGATCATCGAATGTGTAAACTGGAACACTAACCTCATATGTGTCTGAAATATTCCAACTACTTAGATTATCGTTTGTTTTAATTTGAAAATCCAAATGAATTTGAACACTAACATAAAACGGATTTTTTTCATAAACATTAATATCTTGTATTTTATATGTCAAGTTTATATTTAGTGATTTTTCAACTTGATTTTTATATTCACTAATAAAATATTCTAGAGATTTATTTGTCAATGAACTCTGGTGAATGGAATTGAAACTCTCATTTATCATTCCTTCTTGAATCAATGAATTAAATTTAGAATAATTATTGTTTATTGAGGAATAAAAAGAGGAATCATAAGAGGAATTAAGAATCGCATCTAATGAACTATATAATGCATATGCTCCTGCAGTTTTCAAATAATTATTTTGAAAATAACCGATTTCTGAGGAGATTTGAGAAATTCTAGATTGAACAAAGGCTTCATTTTGGGAATAGTTGTTTCCCGATAAGAAATATGTTGCAAATGCGAACATTAAAAAAGATAAGAATAATGCTAAAAATGTAAATGCAAATCCTTTTTTCCCCATACTTATGCCCATATATCCAATCTCACAATATATCCTTCATACAAATCTGTTCTATTAATATAGCCTAGAACACTTCTTTGAATCCTGCTTGAAATTCTTGATTCCTCAAAAGAAGGAAAATCTATTCCCTTTTGAGAAAAGAGAGTTATTACCTCATTATTTTTTTCAAGTGTTAAATTATAACCAAATTCTCCCTTGACATAGGATTCAATAAATATCTTTGTGAGGTTCTTAGCCAAATCCCTTCTCCCTAAATATTCGAATTGGACTGCCTGCTGAGCAACAGTGTTTTCTATATTTATTAGATTTCTAATTGTTGGATCTTTAAACATATCTCTAACTCTCTCATCATTTAGAGCATTTAATTTTGTTTGTGTAAATGAATCTGTAATTTGAAGACCTAGACTATATATTTCTTCATTAGAAGTTGTTCCCACAACATAACTAAATATCACCCCCAAAGTCACCACTAAAACTATACTAGAGAATATTAAATCAAACATAAATATTTGAGCTGTTTTTTTAATCATCTACTCATAAACTAACTGCATGCCACACCATTTACAACAATCTTTGATGAACCCACACAATTAACTCCATTTTCTGCATCTATCTTAACCAAGTTTCCGTTCTTTTCAAACACTATTGCAAAATCCCCTTTAATTCCAAGTTCCTCTTTCAACTTAGCCTCATCAAGTGCTAAGAGTAAATCCACTTCTACATTATTTTGATTATCAATTACACCTTTTTTTTTAAGATCATTTACAATTAGATTTGATGTTGTAGTTGCTTGTTTGTATACATCTTCCAAATTTGTTTTGTCAGCTTCATTTATTTTATTCAGAACCAAAAACAGACCTCCAAACAACACAATAATAACAACGATTATTATGTCTGCAGAAAACTGTTGTGTTTTTTTTGTGTTTTTAATTGTTTTTACCATTTTCACTTTTGACAAACATAAACCATCATTGATATTTGTTCCCCATTATTTCTTACATTAAACTCTTTTTTAATAAAATTGTTACACTCCCCTGTAATAGTTTCTACATCTACACCCTCCTTAGTAAATGAACGTTTTCTAAATTCATTCCAAGGTAATGTACATTTTACCTCATGAGTGTCATTATACACAACCCAGGCACCCTTAATAGATCCGTCACAAACCTGTGGAGTTAATATACATGCTGGAACCTTATTTCTACAGCCCCCATAAATTCTTCCATCTAATTCATTTGTGCAATCTGGATTACATGGTGTTGTATCAATTGCATCAAAAACCCTCCCAACCACACTATAATCATAAACCTGTCCAGAACCAAACGTTGAATCACACGAAGCCATATGCCCATTAACTATGTCGTTCGTCCTAAACATACAAGCATAATTTGCTGAGAGATATTTATCATATAAATCTTTTTTAACAACTAAAATATCTAAATCTGTGGATTGATCCTTTGTTTTAACACACATTTTATACTTATGGTACGAAGAGTTATATGTGTATGCCACTCTTGCATTAGTGTCTGATGTGAAGTACATAAAATTCTTCCCTTCACAGTTTTGATTTACATCAACTGTTGTAAACTTTAGATTTGTAAGTGGTGAGCTACAACAAAGAATCTTAGAATAATTTGAACTATAACCTGCGGGAATGATTCTTGTGTTTGAACTAAGAAGGGCATTAGCATAAAATGCCTGAGATTCATCTCCTAAACAAGAATTCCTAAATTCACAAGAGATTGAAGGTGTTTGTGCATATGTCATTTGAAATAAAAAAATAAACCCCAACAAAAGTAAAAAACTCTTTTTCATAACTTTGGTTTTGTAATATTGTTATAAATACATTTGTTACTACTAAATTTAACTCCTAAATTTTGAATCCTTGCAAATCTTATTGAAATCACAAAATCTACAACCAAAACTGCTTGGCTTAGGATCAAAATTTTTATTTTCGATTTCTTTTATAAAGTTTAGAACTTTTTCTTTAACTCTTTCAATTGAGCTTTCTGTAATTTCAATGGAATCTATTTTATTATGAACCAAATACCACAAAGATGCCTTAGCAGGATACTTCCCATATTCTTCTTTAATTGCTTGTGCATAGACATTTAATTGTATATTCTCCCGTAATTTTGAATTTTGTTCCATTGAATTTGATGTTTTATAATCCAAAACTTCTAACTCCTCTCCTATTTTATCAACTCTATCAATAATACATACAAATTTTTTATCCCATATCTCCTTTCTAATTCTAATTTCTCTTTGAATATTTTTTCTACTACCCTTTTTTCTTACTAATTCTTTTTGTATAAAATCTATTATAGCCTTTTTTCCTTTTTCTTTGTATTCTTGTTCTTGTTCCCTACTTTCATATGCTTTTGAAATCCATTTTTTCTCGAGTAATGTCAATCCGATTTCACATAGTTTGTCTTTTGATTTGTATTTTTCAAACTCAGGTAAAAGTAATTCTAAAATAGAATGCATTGAAGTTCCAAAATCAAAATAATGTTTTGGTTTTGTTGGAACTCTATATACATATTGATATAAATATTTTTTTGGGCAGGAGCTATAGGTTTGAATTTGTGAAACTGAGTAAGTAATTTTTCTATGATCAAAATTTATCTCTTCATTTAAAGATTTAGCCTTTTTGTATAATTTTTCTACTTGTGTTTCTTTGTTTAAATATGAATCTAAGTTGTTTGATTTTTTTGAAACTTTTTCCATTAAATCTATATGCTTTTTTGCAAGAGTAAAATTATTTAATCTCAATGCTCTTAACACTTTCTCTTC
>Ga0114931_10004672_pt1 | contig 17072 bp, 15 predicted proteins | sample 2SBtaG_FD_89579 | JGI IMG/M metagenome (GOLD analysis project Ga0114931, IMG submission 89579) | Deep subsurface microbial communities from Kolumbo volcano to uncover new lineages of life (NeLLi) - 2SBTROV14_V59a metaG | ecosystem: Environmental > Aquatic > Marine > Volcanic | place: Kolumbo...
CAACGAAACAGATGTCACCGTCGTCAATGTCGATGCTCTCACCTACGCCGGCAATCGGGAATCCCTTGCGCCGATATCAGAAAACCCACGTTACCACTTCGAGCATGCTGACATATGCGACAAGGTAGCGATGGAACGCATCTTCCGCGAATACCAGCCCGACGCCGTCATGCACCTGGCTGCAGAAAGCCACGTAGACCGCTCCATCGACGGCCCAGCAGAATTCATTGAAACCAATATCGTAGGTACCTACACTCTGCTTGAGGTCGCCCGTCAGTATTGGCAAGAGCGCCAACAATCTTTGGCTGATAGTGATGAAACGTCGTTTATCTTTCACCACATTTCTACCGATGAGGTATTTGGCTCTTTAGGGGAAGAGGGGCTATTTACTGAGGCATCCCCCTATCAGCCAAACTCACCATACTCTGCCAGCAAGGCATCGTCAGACCATTTAGTGCGCGCCTGGCACCACACCTACGGCCTGCCCGTTGTTATTACCAATTGCTCAAACAACTATGGCCCCTACCAATTCCCCGAGAAACTCATCCCCTTGGTGATTCTCAACGCCAAAGAGGGCAAGCCCATTCCGGTGTATGGTAAGGGCGACAATGTGCGGGATTGGCTTTATGTGGATGATCATGCAAATGCACTCCGACGTGTGTTGGAGAGTGGCCAAGTCGGAGAGACCTACAATATCGGCGGCCACAATGAAAAAACCAATCTCGAGGTAGTTCATGGTATCTGTGAAATACTGGATGAGCTTCTACCGGATTCAGAACATCGACCCCATGCGGATCTGATAACCTTTGTTGATGACCGCCCCGGGCATGATCAACGTTATGCAATCGATGCTGATAAAATTGATGAAAGGCTCGGCTGGAAACCAGATGAGACGTTTGATTCCGGCCTGAAAAAAACTGTCCAGTGGTATCTCGAAAATAAGCCGTGGTGTGCGCATGTTCAAGATGGAAGTTATGCCGGCGAACGGCTGGGTATTGATAAGTTCTCTCTTCCAAAATTGGGAGAGAGCTAGAGTGAGGTTTTAAAAGGTGAAAGGAATAATACTAGCGGGTGGCTCCGGAACCCGTCTGTATCCTGCTACCCAAACTGTGTCCAAGCAGTTACTTCCCGTCTATGACAAACCGATGGTATATTATCCGTTGACCACGCTGATGTTGGCAGGAATCAGGGACATATTGTTAATTTCCACTCCGCAGGACACGCCAAGGTTTGAACAACTGCTTGGTGATGGGAGTCGCTGGGGACTTAATATCAGCTATGCGATACAAGCTTCACCCGATGGACTTGCGCAAGCCTTTATTATTGGAAAAGAGTTTATAGGAAACGATCCCTGTGCATTAGTTTTGGGTGACAATATATTCTACGGACATAATCTAGCAAAATTGGTAGAAAAGGCCGCGCAGAAAACCACTGGTGCCTCAGTGTTCGCTTACCCAGTGAATGATCCTCAGCGCTATGGCGTTGTCGAGTTTGACGATACTGGTAGAGCCATAAGCCTCGAAGAAAAGCCAACTAAACCAAAAACCCGCTATGCAGTAACAGGCCTTTATTTCTACGACAATCAAGTTGTAGATATCGCACAAGGCATAGAGCCCTCTGCGCGGGGAGAGCTGGAAATAACCGACGTCAATAAACGCTATCTGGAAATGGAGGCTTTATCTGTCGAAAACCTTGGGCGTGGTACAGCCTGGCTCGATACTGGCACACATGATTCTTTGCTTGAAGCAGCGGGTTTTGTCGAAACTATAGAAAAGCGACAAGGATTAAAAATCGCCTGTCCAGAAGAAATAGCCTATCGGAAAGGTTATATCACCGCAGATGATTTGCGTGAGCTCGCACAGCCACTAAAGAAAAATGGTTATGGGCAGTATTTACTGCGAATTTTGGAAGAAGTTTTTTTCTGAGAAACAATCTTATGAAAGCAACACCAACTGCAATCCCTGATGTGATTGTCATCGAGCCGAAAGTCTTGGTGATGAGCGCGGATTTTTCTTCGAGAGTTATAATGAGAAAGTATTTTCAGAGTTGACCAGAGTCAAACCAGTTTTTGTGCAAGATAACCATTCACGTTCTGCCCGAAATGTATTGCGTGGACTACATTATCAAATCAAACAACCTCAGGGAAAACTGGTGCGTGTTACGGAGGGCGAGGTTTTTGATGTTGCGGTAGATCTTCGCAAAAAATCACCGACATTTGGGAAATGGGTTGGAGAGCGACTTTCGGCTCAGAATAAAAAACAACTTTGGGTACCTGAGGGTTTTACCCATGGATTCTTGGTTTTGTCGGATTTTGCAGAGTTTCTATATAAGACAACAAATTTCTATGCGCCTGAACATGAGCGAAGCATTCTTTGGAATGATGAAGCCATTGCTATTGGTTGGCCTATAGAAAAAGAGGAAGAGTCAAGCCTATCAGCGAAGGATGCAACAGCAGGTATCTTCACGAATGCAGAGTACTTTGTATGACTCCGGGTGATATATCATCACAAGGGCAGAGCCCCAGTTCCAAGCGAGTATTGATCACTGGCGCGAATGGTCAAGTAGGTTGGGAATTACAAAGAACAGCACCCGAAGGCGTAGAAGTGATTGCCCTGGATAGTGCTGCCCTGGATATACGAGACCAGGCCCAGGTCAATAAAATTTTTAATGAATTAACACCTGATGTTGTTATTAATGCGGCAGCCTATACCTCTGTTGATAAGGCTGAGAAAGAACCTGAGATTGCCTATGCGGTAAATGCCACAGGCGCAGGTAATCTTGCTAAGGCAAGTTACTCTCAAGATGCACGCTTTATACAGATATCGACTGACTTTGTGTTTGATGGCAAACAATCTACGCCGTATTTGCCAGATGACTTACCGAACCCTCTTGGGGTCTACGGTGCCAGCAAACTCAAGGGGGAGCAGCTTGTCAGTGAATATACGCACGGAGAAGCAATCATCATTCGGACGGCTTGGGTCTATTCCTCTCATGGGGAAAACTTTGTTAAGACCATGTTGCGCCTGATGCGAGAACGCAATGCGCTAAGTGTAGTAGTCGATCAAATAGGGTCGCCAACCTGGGCGAATGGTTTGGCACAAACGATTTGGAAAATGACGAAGCAACCTAAAATACGGGGAATATTTCATTGGACAGATGCAGGGGTCGCAAGCTGGTATGATTTTTCTGTTGCAATTCAGGATGAGGCTATCAAATTAGGACTCCTCAAGCGAAACGCTATTGTATCACCCATTCCAGTATCAGACTATATAACTATTGCGCCTCGTCCCGTTTATAGTGTATTGGGGAAAACTAAAGTCTGGGAAGGATTTGGGGTGAGGAGTGAATATTGGCAACATTCGTTAAGTCGTATGTTGACTGAGCTGAGATATAATGAGAACGACAAAAACAGATAACTAATCTATATTTATCGTTACCCATTTTTCTTAGGTGAAATAGCGTTTAAGTTGTTTTCGTGAAATCAAAATTATATGAATGGTTTATTTTAAGGAGAGAGCTAAATATGGTGAAAAGTTCAAAAAAAGCATTAATAACAGGGATCACCGGCCAAGACGGGGCATATCTTGCTGAGCTTTTATTAAATAAAGGGTATGAAGTACATGGAATTAAACGCCGTACATCATTGTTTAATACTGATCGTATAGACCATCTTTTTCAGGATCCTCATGATAAACATCAAAAATTGATATTGCATCATGGCGATCTTACAGATTCATCTAGCCTCGTCAGAATAATACAGGAAACAAAGCCTGATGAAATTTATAATCTCGCGGCTCAAAGTCATGTTGCTGTTTCCTTTGAAGAGCCTGAGTATACAGCGAATTCAGATGCGCTTGGTGCATTAAGACTTTTGGAAGCAATTCGAATAGTGGGGCTGGAAAAGCAAACGCGTTTTTATCAGGCCTCAACTTCTGAATTATATGGGCTTGTGCAAGAAACCCCCCAAAAAGAAACGACCCCCTTTTATCCTCGAAGTCCCTATGCTGTTGCTAAGATGTATGCGTATTGGATTACGGTAAATTATAGAGAAGCCTATGGTATATATGCTTGTAATGGGATCTTATTCAACCATGAATCTCCGGTTAGAGGTGAAACATTTGTAACTCGTAAAATAACTCGAGCCCTAACCCGTATTAAACTTGCTCTTCAAGAAAAATTATACTTGGGAAATCTTGATGCCTTAAGAGATTGGGGGCATGCACGTGATTATGTGGAGATGCAATGGCTTATGTTGCAACAGGAAAAAGCAGAAGATTATGTAATCGCATCTGGAGAACAACATTCGGTGCGAGAGTTTGTTAATCGCGCTGCGAGTGAGCTAGGTATTAAATTAGAATGGGTAGGTGAAGGGGTGAATGAAGTTGGTATACTCGCAGAAATTGACTCCACGTGCGAAAAAATAAGAGATAGAGTCGGTGAAATTATTATTGAGGTAGACTCACGATATTTTCGTCCAACAGAGGTAAAAACTCTTCTTGGTGATGCTGAAAAGGCTAAGTCGAGGCTTGGGTGGACGCCGAAAATATCTTTCAATGAATTAGTGAATGAAATGGTTGCGTCAGACCTAAAGGAAGCAGAGTTTGAGCAACAGGTTAAAGCGCACGGCCATTCAGCACTACGTTTTCAGGATTAAATGATTAACGTTATGGTTACACATGGGAAATTGTTATTAACTGGTGGATCCGGAATGGTTGGGCAAAATATTCAGGAACATCCTTTGGCTCGTGGCTGGGATATTTTGGCTCCCACAAGTAAAGAACTGGACCTTACAAATTATGATTCCGTAGAAACTTTATTTAAAAAGCATAAGCCCGAGATTATTGTGCATGCGGCAGGACGGGTGGGCGGTATTCAGGCAAATGTTGCCCACCCTGTTAGTTTCCTGGTTTCGAATATTGATATTGGTCGTAATGTGATAATGGCAGCGCGGCATGTTGGGGTGACAAAGCTATTGAACCTTGCTAGTTCGTGTATGTATCCACGAAATGCGCCAAATCCCCTCTCCGAAGAACTCGTACTTAAAGGAGAGCTGGAACCAACAAATGAAGGTTATGCTTTGGCCAAAGTGTTTGCAACACGACTCTGCCAATATATACGGAGCGAGGATTCTAGTTATCTTTTCAAAACTTTAATACCGTGTAATCTTTATGGGCGGTACGATAAGTTCTCACTAGAAAATGCACATTTGATCCCTTCGATAATATACAAAATCCATATGGCCAAGAAAGAAGGTCGTGATAAAGTCGAAATATGGGGGGACGGATTGAGCCGGAGGGAATTCATGTATGCGGGCGATATGGCGGATATAATTTTTAGATGCCTAGAGCGTTTTGATGAGTTGCCTACTTTGATGAATGTAGGAATTGGTCATGACTATACTATAAACGAATATTATCAATCGGTTGCTCAAGTAATTGGTTGGGCAGGTGAGTTCTTTCATGATCTCACAAAGCCCGTTGGAATGAAGCAAAAGCTCGTTGATGTCAGTAAGCAAATGGTTTGGGGGTGGGAGCCTACAACTACGTTACATGAAGGAATTGAAAAAACATACGAATTTTACACGAGGAATGTTAAATATGAGTTTTAAGTTTCCCCTTGCATCCTCCTCCTGGGATAAAAAAGAGTACGCTGCAATGCAGCGCGTTATTGATTCGGATATTTTTACCATGGGAGTGAATGTAAAGGAGTTTGAAAAGCAATTTGCCAAATATGTAGGGAGCAACTATTGCATTATGGTTAACTCAGGGTCATCTGCAAATCTGCTCATGATAGCGTCGCTTTTTTATTGCTCAAATAGTAGTTTGAGGCTAGAAAGGGGTGATGAAGTTATTGTCCCCCCAGTTTCCTGGAGTACAACTTATTATCCTCTATTGCAGTATGGGCTAAAACTTCGTTTTGTTGACATTGATGTTGAAACATTAAATTATGATTTAGATCAGCTTGAGGAAGCTGTAACAGAGCGCACTCGACTTATCGTTGCGGTAAATCTCCTTGGTAATCCTAATGACTATGTGGAAATAAATAAAATTATTGGCCAAAAAGATATTATTTTGGTTGAGGATAACTGCGAAGCAATGGGTGCCGAGTTTTCTGAGAGAAAAACTGGAACTTTTGGCCTTATGGGGAGTTTTAGCACTTTTTTTTCACATCATATTTCAACAATGGAGGGCGGATTAATTGTAACTAATGATGAAGAGCTGTATCACATTTTATTGTCATTAAGGGCACATGGGTGGACGCGTGATCTGCCAAAAAATAATTATGTGTGTGGCGAAAAAAGTGATGACCCTTTTAAGGAATCGTTTCGGTTTGTTCTGCCAGGTTACAACGTTCGACCTCTTGAATTATCAGGCTCCATTGGTTTAGAGCAGCTTAAAAAATTGCCTTGCATAATAGACAGTCGGCGAGAGAATGCTAGATTGTTTGTGAAAGCCTTAGATGGGCACCCCGATATTTTAATTCAATCAGAAATTGGGAAAAGTAGCTGGTTTGGGTTTAGTCTGGTTGTGCGCCCTGGTTCTCCCTTTACCCGTGAAAAACTTCTTGGTTTATTGAGTCAACGTGGTTTTGAGACTCGGCCAATAGTAGCCGGAAATTTTATAAATAATGAGGTTATCAAGTATTTTGAATTAAAAGATTTGCCAGAACTAAAAAATGCTGGATATGTAGGCAGCAATGGCCTTTTTATTGGGAATCACCATTTTAGTATGGATGAGGCTATAGAAAGCTTGGCATCAATTTAGAATGCTCCTAAAAACTGGTGTTTGAAATGGAAATGTTTTCAAGAAGCGAAGAAAGTTATCATGTTGCAGATAATATAATACAATCCATGATTGAGGACAAAGCCTCTCCTATATCACTCATATCGGAAATCATTCCTGAAAATTCGTCGGTACTTGATATTGGTTCTGGTAGCGGGGTTTTAGCGCGAGCCTTTCTGCTGAAAGGGAAGCATATTTCCATAGAAGGTATTGAGCCGAACAGCTACGCTGCGGACCTTGCGCAACAATATTACGATGAGTTGTACGTGGGATTTGCTCAAGAATTTTACGATATTATATCATCAAAGCATTATGACTATGTTGTTATGGTAGATGTGATTGAACATATGGTCGATCCTCAAAAGTTCTTATTGTCATTGTGTGAGTGTATGAAAAAACGCACACGTATTATAGTTTCACTCCCGAATATTGCATTCGGAGGTGTAAGGTTGACATTACTACGAGGAAGTTTCGAGTATACAGGCTCGGGATTACTTGAAGCTACTCACCTACGATTTTTTACACATAAAACTGCTAATAGATTATTCGAAGAGTCTGGATTACACATCAATAAGTTGCATAAAATGAATAGGAGCTTTTATAGATGTGAATTTAAGCGGGAGGATATGGCTTCCGGGCCGATGACTGTGTTGAGCCTTGCTTTGGATGAATCCTCCTTGGCGTATCAATATGTTTTTGAGTTAGATAAAGGCGATAAGTATATTGTGCCGAATATAATAAATCATGGTGCCGGTAGTTTTGTAGTGGCCGTAGACTATTTGCTAGGGCATTTGATGGATATGTTGAGTAATCATTTACCAATTAAGAGTTATGTGAAGCGTATTTTTAAACGTTTGACAGGGTAATTACCAGATGGCAAAGGTGTCAATTTGTATCCCAACCTATAGAGAGGCTAGGTTATTTAGTACTCTGCTATCATCAATTCAAGATCAAAATTTCGACAATTTCGAAATTATTGTGTCCGATGATTCTCCTGATAACGAAATATTCAAAGTAGTCACTGCATCGCCATTAGTAGATAAAATCCATTATTATCATAATCCTGTCCCGCTTGGATCCCCTCAGAACTGGAATAAGGCGGTTGACTATGCGTGCAGTGAATACATAAAAATTATGCATCATGACGATAGTTTTAGTTCCACTGATGCTCTAGAGCTTTTTGTGAAAATGCTAGATGAGAATCCGCAATCTGGGCTTGCTTTTTGTGATAGTGTTAATTGCGATCCTACAGGTAAAATCGTATCAATTCATCAGCCAAAAGAGGCGCAACTTTATCAACTGCAATGTGAGCCTGAGATTTTGTATCTAGGAAATTTTGTAGGTGCTCCTAGCGCAACGATATTTCGAAGTAACGTTGAAGGACGCTTTGACATCAGAATGAAGTGGTTGGTTGATGTTGACTATTACATAAATGTTCTAAAAGTTACCTCTCCAATTATTTATACACCTAAAAAATTGGTGAAGATAACTGCGGGGGCTCAGCATCAAATCACTCAAGACTGTAAATATAATTTTAAAGTTGATGTTGTTGAACATTTAATCTTGCTTGATAAAATCATTGAGAATGGTGCAGATACGAGAATATATATAGCTAAGTGGCAAAAATTATTCGAGAGATATTGGATAACGGATATCTCTAAAATATTATCTTTATATTCTTGTAAGCAAGAAACTATCAACTTGATAAGAGTTGCAATGAGGAGATCAAGATGGTGCGTTATTTATAGATTTCCCTTCTATTTGTATCATTTTATGAGGCGACAATTAATTATACGCACTACGATGAAACGGTAAAATATGTGGTAGCTGAAGATGCATTATTCTAACTGAACTAAACATGATTATTTGGACTGCTGGGCAATTAATTCAGGCGATATCAATTTTTAGTTTGTGACGTGATTAAAGGAAGCAGTATTTTATGCTAAAAATCGCTCTTAAAGGCTTAGGTAACTATGATCATGTGTTCTCCGAAGAGCAGCGTGATGGAGGATATCAGCCTTGGCTCGCCCTAAGAAAAGAATTTCTTAGGCGCGATGTATTATTAGCGACATCTGATATGCCGGCTGTATATCAACCTGATTATGAAATTCATATTAATGCACAACCTCATGTTGGGGTTCCAGCATACTTAATCGCAATAGAGCCCCCACAGGTGCTGGGAAAAAACTACAGTGAATACTCGATTAATTGCTATAGAAAGATATTTACATGGCGCGATGACCTTCTTGAGAACAAAAAATTCACTAAAATTCATTACCCTAATCCATTAAGCTTAATGCAGCCTGTGATTAATGGTTGGAGTGATCGTCCTAGGTTTTCCTGCATTATTGCGGCTAACAAATCGATATTTAGTAAGGATGAAAGGGAGCTTTATTCTGAAAGAGTGCGTGTAATTCGGTGGTTCGAAAAGAAAGCTCCTAGTGATTTTGAGCTGTATGGAATAGGCTGGGATCACCCAATTGCGAGTAGTGGGATAATTGGTAGGGCACAGAAACTCTTGCCTAATAGGATTTTAAGATCTCTTGCGTCTCTAAAGCCAATTGCGAGTTATCGTGGCAAGATTAGTCACAAAAGAGATGTATTGTTACACACGAGATTTTCTTTTTGTTATGAAAATGTTCGAGATTTGCCAGGTTATATCACTGAAAAGATATTTGACTCTTTTTTTTCGGGCTGTGTCCCGATATATTGGGGTGCAAATAACATTAATGATTATGTTCCAGAAAATTGCTTTGTAGATAGGCGTAAATTCAAAGATATGGATGATTTGTATAGTCATTTAATGCAAATTACTGAGGATGAGTATTGCAATTACCAGAAAAATATTGCGATCTATTTGGAAAGTGAAGCGGCTTATCCGTTCGGTTCAGAAAGTTTTGCGGAGTCTATCGTTGATTCGATAGTGAATGATATTGTTCTCAAGTAGGGATTTTTTGTATATATCTAGCGGAAGAATTATTTCTGCAGTAGTAGCGCTCATCTCGCTTCGAATAAGTACTACAGTCCTCTCAACAACTGAATATGGACTGCTATCTTTATATGTAACATTCCAAATATTTTGCGGTTTATTTCTAGTTAACCCAGTCGGCCAGTATATAAATCGGCACACTCATGAGTGGTGGGAAAGGGGTGAGTTTTTATCTAGATTATACTCATATCGAAGATATATATTTTTTGTAGGTCTTATTGGGGGAGCGGGGGTTAGTTTCTTGGGGATAGTTTTTAATGGGAATGATGTATCGTATGTAGCGGCTAGTTTTGTAATCCTTTTTCTTATGGTCTTATCGAGCACGTGGAATGCGACCTGGATTCCTACTCTAAATTTGCTGGGGTATCGGGCGATATCGGTATTCTGGGCGGTTACTTCTGTATCCATTGGTTTAGGCTTGTCATGGTTCTTAACCAGTATCTCACCCACGGCGCTGATTTGGATGCTAGGTCAGGCGCTTGGCATGGGAATTGGTGCCTTTGGTGCTAAGGCGTCGATCCTCAAACATTCAAATCATACTAATTCGATGAATAAGTCCTTAATAACTCGCGAAATGTTAGCCAGTTATTGTCTTCCTCTTGCAGCAGCAACAGGGTTTATTTGGATTCAAATGGCTGGATATCGCCTTGTGTTAAATCATTACTGGGGATTGGAAAAAGTTGCTTATATTGCTGTGGCTCTTGGGTTATCTGCCCAGCTTTGGGGGTTGTGTGAGTCACTTGCCTCGCAGTATTTTTATCCGATGTTTTATAAGAAAATAAGTAGTGGGAATATCCAGGATTGTAGAGAGGCTTTATCAGATCTCTTGAATATACTAGGCCCAGTTTTTATGGTAATCGCCGGTGCAACAATGCTAACAGCTAATTTGCTTTTGGTATTGTTCGTGGATAGCAAGTATTCCGGTGTAGGTATATTTGTTATGGTGGGTGCGCTAATAGAGTGTTGTCGTGTTATAGCGAATTTGTTTAGTAATGCTGCGCAAGCAACACGTAACATGTCGTCCTTGATTGTGCCAAATGCACTTGGGTCAACAACTGCCTTGGTTCTTATTTTTATTTCGGGAATGATTGGGCAAGATGTATTGTGGGCAGGGCTGGCATTGGCATCTGGAGGTGTGGTTTTAGTAAGCGTAATGGTGTTTAGAATGCGTAAAGAGATACTGTATGAGATAGATTATGGGCGATGGTTGTTTGGAGCCATGGTTCTATTTATATCTGTTATTTTTTCGTTATGGCAACCTTTGCCTATGGATACAAATTTAGAGAAATTCGCAAGTATGAGTTTAGTTGGGGTAGGTAGTACTACACTATTGTCTTTCCTATTATGGAAGAATCCATCGCTTGCTCGTCTTATGTCGATAAGGTTACGTTGAATATGTGAAGGATTCCGTATGATATTTGTGAAAATAATTGGTGGGCTTGGGAATCAAATGTTTCAATATGCCGCGGCGCGCGCTTTAGCTGATCGCTTGAATGTTGATTTATACCTCGACTTGAGAGATTTTGATAGCTATAAACTATATGGATTTGGGCTAGATAGGTTTGTTGTGCGTGCGAAGGTAGCGAGTGATGATGAATTAGAGGAGTATCCAGTATGGAGGTTTCGATTGGCTAAAACACTGAAGAAACTAAAATTTAGTAATAGGTTTTATATTGAGCCATCTTTCTGTTTCTCGGAGTCGTGGAAAAAACTAGGCGATAGGTCATATTTGTCTGGCTATTTTCAGTCAGAAAAATATTTCATGAATAGTCGGGAGTCTTTGTGCAAGGATTTTCAATTAAAAAATAATATCTATGGAAAAAATGAACGGATTTTAAAACTTATGGATGACTGCGAAAGTATATCTGTCCATGTTAGACGAGGAGATTATTTAACCAATAAAAAAACGTTAAAAATACACGGTGTATGCAGTTATGATTATTATAAAAAGGCAGTGGAAATAATGCGCCTAAAATATGGTTCTGTTCGTTTTTTCATTTTTTCAAATGACGCTGTATGGGCAAAAAAAAACTTAGATTTTGGAAGTAATGCCGTCTTTATCACAGGTAATGAAGAATCACCAGAGATTGACCTTCATTTAATGGCGAGATGTAGACATCATATTTTGGCAAATAGTAGCTTCAGTTGGTGGGGTGCGTGGTTGGGGAAAAACTTAAATCAATGCGTAGTTGCCCCCAAACCTTGGTTTGACAATAAAAGGATGTTTGCAACTGATTTGCTTCCCTCGAGTTGGATTGAAGTCGATAAGTGATGCGCACACCATCAGCATCTATCGTTCTGCCTGTTCATAATGCTTCTTCACATATAGGAAGCGCTATTGATTCAATATTAAATCAGACATATCAGGATTTTGAATTGATATTAATTGATGATGGGTCAACAGATCAGTCATTGTTTGTAATGGAAAAATATCAAAAATGTGATCGGCGAATCCGTATTTATTCGCGTGAAAATAAAGGGCTAATTTATTCGCTAAATGAAGGGATTGCCAGTGCGCGTGGTGATTGGGTTGTACGTATGGATGCTGATGATATTTGTATGCCTAATCGATTATCTCTCCAGTTAAATTGGCTTAAAGAGACTAACTCTGAAGTATGTGGCGGATGGGTGAAAACTTTTGGCAAGACAATATCGAAAACACGTTCCTACTTTATTGGGCAAGAAGCGATTAGGCTGCAGCTACTGTTTAATTCTTGTTTTGCCCATCCAACCGTAGTCGCTCGTAGAACTATAATTGAAAATTTTCCATATTCTGAAACAGCAGAATACGCGGAAGATTATGATCTTTGGGTAAGATTGGCAGCTGCTGATATAGCTATGACAAACTACCCTGGTGTTGTATTGAAATACCGTGTACATGCGGGTCAAATAACATACAAAAAGATACGTGAGCAGGCTTCTGCTAGAAAAAAAATAGCAGACTGGTATCGAGAATCTTGCTTTTCAAGTTCTCCAAATGAGTTGATTCTACAAAGCATCATGAGTCGGTGGGAGTCGTTAACTCATGAACAAATAGCAGATGTTCTATCCTTTTTTCATGAATTTAAAAGATCAACAGGTGATCCTGAGGGCGTGGTAACTGAAAATGCATTTATTTTTCTTGCCAGACACTCTTCGATTGGTATAAATATGATGCGACAATTTTGTTCCGACCTCTCGTTTGGTAGTAGGCATAGAAATATATTATTAATGCTTTCAACACTTAAAGCAGATCAATTTTCTCTGATTTATAAAATACTTTATCGTGTTAAGTGATTTAATGAACGAGCAAGAGCGTGGAGTAAAACCGCATGTTCTACAGATTGTAGGTGACCCAGTTGGTGGAATTCGTCGCCATGTACATAGCTTGCTGACGGGGTTGCATCAAAAGGGCTATGTTGTTAGTTATGCCTATTCAAATATTTCTACTGATCAAGCTTTTTCAGCTGACATGCGACTATTTGGCTCATTTTTAAAAAATATAATTCCTCTTGCAATATACAAAAAGCCACATGTGCAGGATATCTGGAATATTTTATTATTAGTCAGGTGCATAAAAAATAATAATATCCAAATTGTGCATGGGCATGGAGCGAAAGCTGGGATATACGCAAGACTTGCAGGGAGAATGGGGGGGGCAAAGTCTGTTTATACCCCTCATGGTGGTGTTGCACATGATATGTTCTCTAAATATGAAAAATGGATTTATGTCATGGTGGAGCAGGCTCTATCATTTCTCACGGACTATTATTTGTTTGAGTCCCAATATACTAAAGAGTCAATGTCTCAACTGATTTCAAGAAGTGCACTGAATTCAAGTGTTAACCCAAATGGGATTGATGTCGTTGACCGATCTTCTCTTGTGAATAGCTCTGTGATATTAAAGGGTGAGAACAGTGGGAATATTTTCCATCTTGGCGTTTTTGCTATGTTGCGTCACGAAAAGGGGCAGTCCCTTGTAATTAAAGCTATTTCTGATTTGAAACTAATTGATTCGACAGTTTTTTTACATTTGTTTGGGGATGGTCCTACCCACAAGGAATTGATTCGGGAAGTAGAGTCTTTGGGTTTAAGTGATTTTGTTTTTTTCTATGGTGATGTAACTCCTGTTGAGCCTTGGATGGCAGCCATGGATTTAGTTATTGTGCCATCACAATTTGAGTCCTTCGGATATGTTGCTGTGGAGGCGTTATCCTTGGATCGTCCGGTTATCGCACAATCTGTGGGTGGGCTGCAAGAAATTTTGTCTGAATTTAGATGTTTCCTTGTTCCTCCAGGCAACGTTCAGGAATTACAAAATCGAATATTAAAGTTCGTCAATGACCCACGCTCTTTTAGGAAGGCGGCAAAAGAAGCATCAAAATATGTCATGCGCAAATATACTTCACAGGCAATGGTTGATGGTGTTGATGTGGTTTATACGAACCTGATGGCGGAGAGATGATTCATCAAGAAGCGGTTAAGCACCCCATTAAGTTATTTATTTTGCTCTTTTTACTTGCGGTCTCTTTTGATGTTTTAATGCCGCTGGTTGTGATACTTAGTACTTCAGAAATTCAGTTATTTTTTAGCCACAATGAAATTTCAGCATTTGATTTGTCCGCAGTATTTTTATTTTCTTTATTTCTTCCAAAGTTTATCGCATTGATAATAAGCTATTTTGTATTCAGAAGGCGGAATTGTAAGAATCTACAGCTTAAGGATCTACATTTTGAATTTATTCGATTGATGTACTTTAGTTCATTAATCCTTATTGTATTTTTAACACTTCGTGTACTTCTGGTCATATTACAAGAAGGTTATAGCTTAGATCTTGCACTCAATTATCGATCAGGATATTTGGTGAAATTTGTTTATATTTTGTCTAGTTTGGCCGTGGATATTTTAGTTTTGTCAGGAAGGGCCAGGAGTAAAATATTTCGGATAGGTGACCTTGTATTTCTCTTAAATCAGATCGTTGTGATCGATAAACTAATGCTTGGTATTTTTGTATTTTCTAAAATAGCTGTAGTCTTGGTCTACTCTCAGAACAAGAAAAAGCTTTTTTTCCCGCTGGGATTGCTTGTTTCATTGGCTATCATTTATGCAGGAAATAGATTAATGCGGGGAGATGATGCATCTTCATTTTTTATTGTACTTTATGGGTATTTGATTGCGCCTGTGATATATTTATTCACATATGTAAATTTCCCAAATCATCACTATTTTGTTGCAAATATGATCTCTTACTCTTTAGAAGATAATGCAATTATGAGAGTGCTGGATATGGCAAATAATGCTCCAGCTTATGAGGCTTTCAGAAATACATTCGAATTGTCTCGAATTTTAAATCTTAATGTTTCCTTTAATATTTATCGTTTTGATGGGTTGTTGGTTGAGTTTTCACAATTAGTTTCTTTGCCGCTTGGTTTGGTTGTTGCTGTATGTTACACATTTTGTTATGGCTTAATATTTTATTGGGTATACAGTAAATCTTTGCTGGACAGGATTGCTGCGGTTCTTTTGCTTGTTTTTCTTTTCTTTGGTTTTTCTGATACAAGTTATGATTTTTATTTTTCAGTTATTTTTTTTATTTTTGTTCTTAAGTCGGTTAGTTTTTTCATTGATTCTTTTTGTAGGCTTGGCGGCAAGTAATTTTTCGTAGAAATGTGTTAGTCTTACTTCTTACCCTATGGAGGTCCTGGTTACTTTGCGTTGGTAGCTATATTCACACACATTTATCACTCAGCCTTCCAGTTTCTGTAAATTGTTTGTAAGCGCTCAACAAACTCTATCTAAAAATCCATCGTTCGCGCTGCTATCGTGCTGTTTTCTCCACGCACAAGGAAAACCGCATGAGTTCAGAAAACAAGCCCGATTTCTGGCAACGCCATATTGAGGGTTGGCGTCTAAGCAAATTATCTCAGAAAGCCTATTGCTCACAGCAGGATTTAAGCTTTGCCAGTTTTGGCTATTGGCGCACCCGGTTAAATCGTAAGCCAGAAACGCGTGGTAAATTTATCCCGGTCAATCTTCCCAAGCCATCGACTTTGGTCAATGTGTTTTTACCGGCCGGTCTTCGGATGGAAATGCCTGTCCATGCCTTGGCCGAGGTGTTGCCGGTGATTTATCGTACTAGTCAGGGCGCATCCTGATGCTTCGTCAATGATGTTTACGTCTATCTGTATGCGAAGCCGGTGGACATGCGCAAGTCCATCGATGGTTTGTCTGCATTGGTAGAGCAGGAGGTGGCGTTGTCTCCCAGCATGGAGGCGCTGTTTGTGTTCTGCAATCGCGGTTGTGACAAAATTTAAGTTGCTGTGCTGGGAGCGCAATGGGTTTATCGTCTGGTACAAGCGTTTGGAAAAAAAGCGTTTCCGCTGGCCTCATTCGCGTGAGACGTTGAGCCTCACGGGACAGGAGTTGAATTGGTTTTTCGATTTGAATCCACTTATTGAGTCCATAAGTATTTAAGGTTACATTAGCGTCATAATTATTTTGTCAATCGTGATGTTTTAAGGATAAAGATGCTTCCCCGTGGATTGCTAAAGGAATACGCAAGTGCGCTTTCATTTGTCGCGCGTACCTTCGATGTCCTTTGCGTTTTGCTCGGGGCCTTGCTGGCATACACTTGGCGCTTTGGCTTGGATAGTTGGCCTATGCCGGCCAATTATCAGATGGCCATTCTCTTGGGCCTTTTGTTTACTCCTACGCTTTTTTCAGTTTCCGGTATCTATCACTCCTGGCGCGGCAAAAGCTGGCTGCATCAGGCGCAGACCATCACGCTGGCGTGGTTTAGCGTGGTCGCACTCCTGATTATCGTTGCGTTTTTGACAAAAACCAGTACGACCTTTTCTCGTCAGTGGATGGTGGTTTGGGTGATTTCTGCCTGGAGTCTGCTGTTACTGTTTCGTTTCTCGCTAACACATGCTCTTCGTGCGATGCGGAAAAAGGGCTGGAATCATAAGCGCATCATCATTGTTGGTGCTGGTTCGATAGGGCAGAACGTGGTGCAAAACATTATGGATGCCGATTGGACGGGGCTTGAAGTGGTGGGTTTCCTGGATGATGACAAATCCTTGTCCGGCCATTGGATTAAAGATGTGGAGGTGTTGGGCAGCACGGGTAAGGCAAATCTGGCGATCCAGCAAAAACAGGCAGATGAGATATGGCTGGCCCTGCCGTTGAAGGCCGAGGACAGGGTTAAGGAGATTCTGTACGACTTGCGTCACAATATGGCCACGATTCGTTTTGTCCCCGGTGTGTTTGGATTCCGCCTGCTCAATCATTCGGTTTCGGATGTAGCGGGAATGGCGGTGATG